>ENA-ORDC01000083-ORDC01000083.1-marine-metagenome-genome-assembly--contig:-NODE-83-length-109583-cov-10.495069_pt1 | contig 109583 bp, 92 predicted proteins | sample MGYA00237783_ERZ508515 | MGnify/ENA primary metagenome ERZ508515 (study PRJEB26186, sample SAMN06268792) | marine metagenome | isolation source: Eden Landing Ponds, San Francisco, CA, USA | place...
GCGGGTTGGTGGTCTAGGCTGGTTATGACACCTCCTTGACATGGAGGAGGCCGGCGGTTCAAATCCGCCCCAACCCACTTCTACCGAGGCAAAACGCGAGAGCCTTCCATGGCTCTCGCATACTGCGTCGGTTGTGTGCGGTTCGGAAGGATTTGAAGCAGGGAAGGGAGTGAGCGAAGCGAGCGGACTGACCGAGGTTCAAATCCGCCCCAACCCATACGCGGTTCGTACGGTTTGTAACCGTGCGAATTCTTCGGTTTCAAGGCATGTAGGGTACGATTTGTCTTTTTCGGGGCCGTATACGGCCCCGTTCAGATTTCGCAACCCGTGCAGCCTTCGAACGGGACCCGCTTCCGTCTGGGACTCGCGGTAGTGAAACTCACGGATTGTACTAAAGGTACCGGGGGTCAGGTTTCGTGAACGGATTACGAGTGAATCAATTCATTCATCTGATTCAGGCATGCACAGAATAAGCAGATTTCTCTACTATACTATTTATGTCACAATTTTAGATAGGGTCTCCTCTCTTTGCTTGCCGTTGAATGGGCTGCAACAGCTTCAACTCTGCATTTTTCGACTTTTGATTAATTGAATCCCACTCTAGTGTCGTCCCGTATAACTGAATTGCTGACTGATGGGTCCCCAGTCAACTTTTCAGATGATGGTACGAGAGTTGTGCTGCATACAGGCCGCGTATCTTGCACACCGGTATTGACAGTTGATGGGGATTTCAACAGAGCCGGAAGAACTGTTCCCCGGCATCAACGACAACTTCCTAGATGAAGAGCGCTCCTAAGCATGCTGTGGGCGTATATCGTGTAGGCGCATAGGATGAAACAAGGTTGAGCGGCGAACCATCAACGAAAATTTGGATCCTCATCTGCCTTCATCTGCTCATTTTCAGCATTGAACGTGATCCTTTCGATAAGTGACTCGCATAATCGATTATTCTCTATAAATTCCGACCGGGTCAAGCGTGCCGGTGATAGAGTTACATTGGTATTTTTTACCCTGGAAAGAGGAGTTTGATACCCACGATTGGTGTCTCTTCCTGATAAAATAATTGCTGAATAAATAGCTTTCCATTGACTGCTGAGGAGGTTTTCTGGGGGAGAAATATGTTACTACAATGATTGAGTGATTGATTGATACAAGTGCCCGATTTCCCACAAGGTATGATAGTTTCGAATATAAATCCACAATATACATAACAACTACGTGTTGAAAGTATAGCCATGAATCATATAACTCGTGGGAACTCTGGGGCACGATTTAGAAAAGCTGATTTACATGTTCATACACCCGGCTCTTACGATTATAAACAGAAAAGTCTCGACCCGTCCGATTTAGTTGACGCATTTATTGATGAGGGACTTGAACTCGTCGTAGCTGCCGATCACAATTGTACAGGCTGGTTTCGAGAACTTCATAAAGAAGCGAATTCGCGTCCAGAATCACTAGAAGTCCTGCCAGGTGTTGAAATCACGACCCCCCAGGGGGGAGATAACCAGATTCACGTGGTCGGTGTGTTCCCACCAGACAATTCGACAAAAATACAACAATTATTGGGGAAGATCGACGTTGACCCGACGAACCCGAGTGACACCCAGGCCTCGCAACGTATACCTGAGATCTGTGAGCACATTCAAGATCGTGGCGGGTTACCGATTCTGGCGCATATTGACGGCCATTCTGGGGCACATACTGAGACGGAATCGGGTAATATTAGGGACAAGATTTTTGATCCAGACCGCGTCGCCGCCATAGAAGTGGTATCTCCATCATCTCGCCATGAATATCCCGAGTTTCCTGCTGTCCGGTCCTCTGACGCACATAGCCCAGATGAACTTGGAAGAGGATACACATATCTAAAGATGACTCAGCCCTCGTTTGAGGGGCTTCAAACGGCCTTGTCGGACCCAGACTCACGCATTCGGTTCGAAAAACCAGAATATACGCACGGTTATGTCACAGGTGTTCGTTTCAATGGTGATTTCCTTAATGATCGCGCGATACAGGTGTCACCAAATCTCAATTGTCTCATTGGGGGAAAGGGAACAGGCAAATCAACAGTCATAGAACAGGTCCGCTTTGCATTTGATATCGATCCGCAGCCAGACCGGATCCAAAAGGATTATCGAGAATTAGTTGAGGAAACGCTTGGTACGGATGGCGAAGTCGAGGTACAGGTAATGACTGATACGGGCGAAAAGTACATCGTAAAACGCCAATTTAGTGAAGAACCCCATATTTTCCGAACAAATGGTACTGACACCGGAATGGATGTTGAGACATTCAAATCTCAATTCTTTGATCTCGAAATTCACAGTCAGGGGGAGTTGCTCGAGTTAGCGCGCGATCCTGGTGATCAACTCGAGTTGATTGACTCATACCTTGATTTTGAGGATCAGAAAACTAGACGTGAGGAGTTAAAGTCAGAATTGCGAACGAACGCACAAAATCTCGAATCAGCGCGGAAGAAGATTGAACGCCTTGAAAGCGAGATTAAGGAACACGAAGCCCTCCAAGAAAACTTGGAAGTGATGCGCCAAAGTGGCGTTGAGGAGGTGTTAGATGATCAAGACGCCTGGGATAATGAGCAAGCACAGTTCAGCCATCTAGAAGACACGATTGAGGAAGTTCGATCTGAGTTCCCCGAAGGGGACGATCTACCAGACTTCTCAGAAAGCGAGACCGCAGAAACACCGAATCAAGAGTTAGTGACGTCTGCCGAAGAGACAGTGTCGGAAGCCCTCGACGGTATTTCTAAGCATATTTCACAGATCCATGCACAGTTGGATGAAGCAGAACGTCAGCTGGAAAACCAAATCTCTGAGTGGAGTGACCGGAATGATGAGCGGAAGGCCGAGTACGAAGAATTAGCTGATGAGATTGAAGAGGAAACAGGCGTTGATATCGATGAGTACTTTGAGTTGAAAGATGCAGCGAATAAACTCGAAAGTCTTCGTAAGCAGCGTAATTCCGTGCTTGATGATATTGAAGAAATTGAGCGGGAGCGCCGCCGTCTACTTAAACAACTTCGAGAGTGCCGAACCCAAATCACGGATATCCGACGCACTGGGATCCAAAACATCAATGAATCGTTGAATAATATTCGAGTTCGCCTCATTTCCAACGGGAATCGTGAATCCTATTCAGAGTGGTTCGATACTGTCCTTCGGGGCTCTAATGTTCGAACATCTGATAAACGAAAAGTTACTGAATCCTATGATCCGGAAAGCTTGTTCGATATTATCCGGAAGCGGCATAATGATCGCATATCACAAAAGGTTGGATTAACCAAGACGGCAACTCAGAACATTGTTGAGTTCGATCAGTTACGAAATCAACTGCATGAATTACAGATTCAAGAGCTCTATGATAAGCCCATAATTGAGCTCAAACACGAAGGTACCTGGAAGCCGTTGGGTAAAATGTCTGATGGACAAAAGTGTACAGCATTATTATCCATAGCATTACTTGAGCGTGAGAAGCCATTAATTATTGATCAACCTGAGGATATGCTCGATAACGAGTACATCTATGATGAAGTTGTGAAAATGGCTCGAGAAGTGAAAGAGTCACGGCAGATCATTTCGGCTACTCATAATGCAAACATGCCGATTTTAGGCGACGCTGAGAAAATTAACGTCATGTACTCAAACGGGTTAGAGGGTTTTATCCACGAGCGAGGGTCTATCGATGATCCTGATGTCAGGAAGAGCGCAAAGGAAATATTAGAAGGAGGCGATGAAGCATTCATAAAACGAACTGAGAAATATGGAGCCCTCCAAATTCTCTAAGATTGTCTCTGACGCCCTTCTGTCATTTGAAATAGGGGAAGAGAACATCTCTGAAGGTCTAGCAAGAGTTGCCAGATCTGTTATACAGAATTTGAAATCGGGCTCTTGTGCTTACCATGGCCGAGGGATCTCAAGATTCGCCGCGTTGTATCCCTCTACAACAGAATGTACACAACACCAAAACAGGGCCAATATTTGTTAATCAAGGACCGTCTAAATAGGAAGGGTTAAACAGAGATTTTCCACTTCAGGAGCTACTGAGATCACCTGCGATTTACGTTGGAGTTCCCCCCGTCGCTGTTCTATTCGTTCTTCGAGTTTCGAAAGACGCTCTCGTTGACCTCTGATCGCTATATCCATATCACTCCCTGTCTCAGCCTTGCGCTCATACTCGGCAATGAACATCTCTATCCGTTCTCGTTCGGATTCCGCATATGCTTCAAGATCTTCAAGTTCTTGCTGTGTCTCTTCACGCCTCCGTTTCTGGAGCTCATCTCGACGGGACTCGACTCGTTGACTTATGTATCGGTCGGCAGACGACCGCATCTCACCCTCGTTTTCTAGCAGGACTCGAATCGGCTCTTCATCGGGCGAGCCTTTGATGCTATCCCCATCGACGACTCGCTGTCCGAGACGCTCTTGGGGATCGCTATGCGCTGCATCGACGAAGACAGGGAGAATCTCCTCACGGATCACTTCGCCGGTACCGTCCTCAAATCGGACTCGGTAGTTGTAGGTGATCCCTGGGTCGTCGACGAATGGGAGCATCTTGAGACCGACAACACCCTGTTCGCCGTCGAGGACACACTGCATCAACTCTTGGACCAGCTGTGCATCCGGGGAGATATATTCGATGTCGTCGTGATCCATCGCGAACTCGCGATTGAATGTGAACGGACCATAGGGCTCGCCATTTGTAGTCCGATCGAGCCCATCGGGTAAATCGGCCCGGAACAGATTCGTTCCGGCTTTCTCGACCTCGCCGCCAAGTGCCCCAATCCCACGTTCGAAGAATTCCCGAATGTCAGCCTCGCTGCCGTAGACGTCCTCGGATTGATCCATCACTTCTTGGATCTTCTCCCGGCTCTCCTGGTCGAAGGTACTCGTGTCGACGAGACTGCGCTCGTACCACTCCTGGAGCGTCCGCTGTCGTTCGTCGATGAGTTCCTCGAGTTCCTCTTTCGTCGCACTCGCTGGTTCGTCATTCCGAATGGACTCCATGATGAGCGAGTCCACGTCGATATCGTCGAGCATCCCGAGGACGTCAGCAGTGTTTCCGAGCTTCCCTCGGATGTTCTCGACTTTGTCCTGGAGCATCTCGAAGATCTCACCTTCGCGAGTGTCCTCGAACGTGAAGTTCCACACCTTCACTTCCTTGTCCTGACCGTACCGGTGGAGGCGACCGATCCGTTGTTCGAGCCGGTTAGGATTCCACGGCAGCTCGTAGTTGACCATGATGTGGCAACTGTGCTGGAGGTCGATCCCTTCGCTCGCCGCGTCAGTCGCGAACAGTAATCGAGACTGTCCGTGGTTGAACTCGTCTTCGATCTTCGCCCGGTCCTCTTTGTCGACGTCACCGTGGATGGTTAGAATCTCGTCGGCCCACGGTTCGTCCTTCACGAGATCGAGAATGTAATCGAGCGTATCCCGGTACTCGGTAAACAGCAGCACCTTCTCGTTCGGGTTCTCTTCGAGGAGTTGCTGGATGTACCGACGGACTTTCTGAGCCTTCGAATCAACCGGGATTCCTTCGGCGAGGGAGACAAGGTCACGAAGCGTTTCGATCTCCTCTTCGAGTTGGGCGTCGCTCTCGGTGATAGTGAGCCCTGCAAGCTCTTCCTCTGCCTTCTGCTTGTCTTCTTCGTCGAGGTCTTCGCCTTCGAGGTAGGCAGTGGCCTCTTCGGAGAGCGAGGTCGCAGCCGATTGTTGGTCGACCAGGTTCGCCAGTCGGCGGCTTAGGGTGGCTTTGATCGCTCCGATACTGCTCACGAGGCGCTTCTGCATCAGGGCCATCGCGAAGCCGACTGCGGGCTCGTTGAGTTGCTCCGAGCGGTTGTAGACGTGTTTGACGTACTCGGTGACTGCCTGGTAGAACTGCCTCTCTTCGTGTGTCCGCTCGACGGGAATCGTCCCTACTTCGCGATTCGGGAAAATCCGGTCACCGTTATCGTCGTAGATCGTTTGCTTGCCGCGACGCATCATCACGCGGTCGACGGCCTCCTTCGAGAGTTCCTGATCTTCCGCGACGAGGAACGGATCGATATATTCGACGAGCGAGCGGAAGGCGTCTCCCTTGCCGTCGTGTGGGGTCGCACTGAGGAGCAAGAGCGAGTCGGAATTGTCTGCGACACGTTCCACCATCTTCGAGGTCTTACTCGGGGACTCGCCGCGCTTGGCCGCCTTGTGCGCTTCGTCGACGACGGCAACGTCCCAGAACGCATTGTCGAGTTCGTCACGGAACTCCTCCTGACGCAGAAACGCCATACTCGCGACCATCTGCTGGTGGTCCTGGTTCCAGATGTTCGCCTCCTCACCCAGCCGGCGGCGCTCGCCCTCGACCCACTGTCGGTCGCCAGGCGTCAGAGAGATATCGAAGAAGCGGTCCATATCCCGAATCCACTTCTTCTGGAGATGAGCAGGGACGACGAACAGCACCCGGTCTGCTCGGTTGCGTGCAGTGAGTTCTTTGAGGATGAGTCCCGCCTCGATGGTCTTCCCCAGCCCGACGTCGTCAGCGATGAGAGCACGCTGGCGGAGCTTCTGCATCACCCAGTTGACACAAGCAAGTTGGTACGGCTCCAGGCGAACCAGCGAGTTGGAGATGCTGAGCAGTTGCCCTTGCTCGTGAGCGATCTGGAGCTGGAGGGCCTGCGAGCGTAGGTCGAACCACTCCGCAGAGACAGCGTCGTGATCCGGATAGAGTTGCCCAGCGGTCGCGGTATCGAGTGCGCCGAGCTGTTCTCGCTTCGGCTCGACGTTCACGTCGTCGATGCAGACGGTCTTCACACCGACGTTCTCGACGTAGGCCCTGAGATATTCGAGATTACCGACGGAGTACGTCTTGATGACCTCGGCGGGCTGATCGTTGAGGAGTATCGCGTCTCCGGGTTCGAGGTCATTCATTTCTATCTAATCATACTCCGAGAGTTAAACTATGCACTGGTGGACGCACATTGCTCTTTGATTCGTTCGTACACTCGATTGAAATCGTACTCATCGATCAGGTTTGCTGTATTGCGGTTGTGTTCTGTCATATCTTCTCCCGATTTGGTATTGATCCTGACTTCTGTACTGGCTTCGCTGTATGTGACATAGAACACCTTATCCACAGGAGCAGGGACGTATCCCGCGAAGATATCGAGTTCACCTTCGTCGTAGCCATCAGTGAAAATACGGTATATCCAGTCTCTATCTGGATCCTGGTTGGCTTTCTTGACCTGAACCCGGAGAAGGCAATCGTCTTTGTCTGCTACAAGATCGTATTTGTACCCGCCATGAGTGTAGGAGACACGACAGTCTTCCTGGACTAAATCTGCAGCAACAGCAAACTCTGCTTGCTCACCAGCAACGTGGCCTGGGTTTCGACTCATATTTCTAACTATACCTCAACCGTCAAATAGATGTTCTCAGGTCAAGCTATTCTTGCGTGATCGTGACGAAGTTCAGGACGAACTCTTGCGGGAGGACGCCACCGTGGTAGAAGCGAGCATCCGGGAGTCCCTGGTTCCTGAATCGCTGAATCGGGTCGGTCAGGATGCTGATTCTGGCATCGTCGTCGAGGTAGCCCAGGTGTGTGTCTTCGTCCAGCAAGACCCCAGGTGCGTCGTCGTCGAGGTCCGCGCCGGCGACCCACCGACGGGTCACCTTCTCGGCGTTGCTCGGTGGATGCAGGTCGTCGATATCGACGTGCCGTGGGAGTGAGACGAAGCCGTGATCCGAGAGGATGTACGCACGGTCCCACTCGCCTTTTCGGAGCTTCTCGGTGATGATCCGGGAGATAGCGTCGATGCGGTCGCTGAACAGCTCCTCGAAGTCCGTGAGTTCCTTCTCGCCGGTCTCGTCGATGTCGTTCCAGTAGTAGGCGACGCGTGTGTTGCTCCAGCCGACCTCGTCATCGGCGTCCTGCATGATGTAGCTCCAGCCGTCGTTCTCGAGGAGCGTCTGTCGGCGGTGATTCGTGATCTTGCGTCCGTTCCGTTCGGGAACGAGTTCGCCGTCCTGCAGTTCGATGGTGAAGCTGAACTTGCTGCCGGGGGTGAGCGCGGCCTTCCCGAACTCGGTGTCGGAAGGAAGGGTTCCCACCCACTTGCTCTCGTCAACTTCGAGCTGGGGAAGCTCGTGCCGGATGGACTCCGCAAGTTCGTGTGCGAGGTCGAATCGCAAGGCGTCGACGATGAACAGGGCGACGCTTTGACCGCTCTGGAGGTGTTCCTGCTCTTCGGCGAAAAACTGGTGAGCGTGGTTCTCGCCGACGAACGGCGAGCCCGCCTCGATCTGATCCTCGACGAGATCGCCCAGGTCGGTGAGGTACTCCAGATATCTGGATTCCACCAGGGACGAGCGGAGATCCTCGAGTTTCGCGGTGGCAGGATGCTCTTCCGGGAGGGCGGTTTCCGGTTCGCCGGAGACGATGAGGTTGAACACGGCGTTGTCAATCTGCCACGTTCCCTCCTCTACGTCGCCGTACAGCTCCACGACATCGCCAGTATCGCTGCCTTCCTCCCACGTTTCGAGTTCGTTCGCGAGCGTCGCGATGTCGATGGCCTGCTCCCAGAGCTGTGTCCACGGAACGTCGCCGTAGGTCGCGTCAAGGCGCTCGTGGCGTTGTTCCGCCTGGGTTGCACACTTCTCGTAGTCGCCGGCGTGGAACGACTGCGTCCACTCGTCCCAGAGGCGGTGTTCGAGCGAGGCGTCGACGGGACAGTCGACGAGCTCCCACGGGTCGTCGTAGGTACGAAGGACGTCGTGCCAGAAGCGCTGGCCGGGATCGAGATAGACGCAAGCCAGTTCCTGCTTGCGTTCGGTCTTGCTCAGGACGGAGCGGAGTTCCGGTCTGGAGACGCCGAATCCACTGCTGGATTCGGGCTGGTACTCCTGAGGGAGCAGAGATTTGTCCAGCCCCTCGTCGACGAGCCACTCCGCGACGGCCCAGCGTCGCGTTCGTTCGACGATGGTCTGGGCATCGCTCACGCCGTCGACGGCCGCCACGCCGTTGTCGACCAGGAGATCCCGAATCTCGATCAGGTCGTCGTCGCCTGGGAGACCCTCGGTGCCGTGTTCGAGGACGAACTGGACGGGGTCGTCGTGCCCGTCGAGGACGATCCGGGTTTGTAGACTCTGGAGGTCGGGTAGCCCCCCTTCTCCGTCGAGGCCATCCCCGAGAATATCTGCGACCTTGTCCCGTTCGTCCCTCTCTTCGGTTTCGTCGACTTCGGCGTCCTCGAACGCTGTCCGAAGGGTCGCCGCTTGGAGCCGATCGTTCTCGAAACAGCGGGCTGCGAGTTTTCCGATGTGCTGTTCGATCACGTCGCCGGTGTGTTCGACATCTTTGAACCAGTCGACGTCGTCGCTGCTGGCCTGTGGGACGTACCAGACGGTTCGGCCTCGTGGTGCCTCTGCGCGAAGCTCCAGTGGCGTCTGTTCCGCGGCCCGAAACTCACAGCCGAGTTGGCGGCTGGTGTTTCGGACGATGTCACGGAGGTAGCCGCCGTCGTCCCACCAGAGGATGACAGGTTCCTCATCTGCCGCTTCGTCGATAGCACTCTCGATAGCGTCGTGAGCGCACTGGTGGAGTGTCTTCGTCGCTGGCATGATTAGAGGACATCATCGTCGACGGTTTTGGGAACTATTTCGGCCTGTGCAAGTGGTGTGATATTGATTTCGACGCCGTGCTTGTGGTTCGGTTGATACCCGGCAGTTGTGACCTCCGAAAGCGCGCGATCGGACCAGTTCGGGGAAATCTCCGAAGAAACCGCCTTACAGTCCTCGGAGATGGAGTCGCCAAGCTCGATGTACTCGTCCAGATCACTCGCAAGCTGCGAGATCAGCCGCTGTCGTCGAGAGATCCCAGCGCTGTCAAGACGAGCCTGGTCGGCCTGTTCGAAGTTGTCGAAGTAGTACGTCATGTAGAGGATGCCATTGCTCGCGAAGTGCGAACTTCCGAGGAGGTCGTCGTTGTAGTAGTCAAATAAGTCATATAGGTGTGCTTCAACGGGCAGATCTGAGTCCGCAGTGTAGGCATCAAACGCTGCCTCAAGATCTTCCAGCGCGTCGATCCACTCCTCACGCTGGTTCTCGACCTTTTCATAGAAATTCCCGGTGAACAGTTCATCCATATCGACATCTTCCATCCCCGCAAGTTCGTCGACAATCTCAAGACGTTCTTTGGTTCGACGGCGGAACTCAGCAACACGGTCAGCGGCTGCGTCGGCAATTTGCTGCTCCTCGGTCGACCACTGCCGAGGCTCGGGCTGAACCAACTTCGCGAGTCGATCCTCGAAAACTGCGATCTGTTCAAGCCCGCTCTCACACCGGGCGTACTCTTCGGCAGCCTGGGCCTGCTCGCTAGTCGAGAGTGAGTCGTCGCTCCGGCGTCGATTTGCAGCGCTGCGGCGCTCACGCAGGAGGCTCTTCCGCGGTTCGAGATAACGGTTCTGTAGTCGGTCAAACACCCCCTCGTCTAGTTGATGGTAATCGACCAGACAGCCGAACCCCTCGCCCTCGGGATCGGAGACGAGTCGCTCGGTGGTAAACCGCCATAATATCGGCGTCCGGTCGAAAGTCGATACGTGATATTCGAAGAGATCCTCCTTGAGCCATACCCGGAGGTTGGGATAGGCTTCCTCATCGGCGGTCCGATCCCCTAGCATTCGGTCGGCCTCGGCCAACCGTGACTCGCTGTGCTTGCCAAAGATCTGTTCGAACTTGTCTTCGATGCGTCCGAGCAGCGAAGCCTCACCATCGACTTCCGACAATGGGACAATACCGTTGTCGTCTTCATTGACGACATCTATTGTCAACTGGAGAATGAAGTCCTTGGCTAACTCCGCAGCCGAGATTGCTGAAGACTCGGAGGTGTCGGGCTTTGTTCTTTCACCAAGCGGATCGTCGATCGTTCGGAGGCTCACTTCCTGAAACACGTCAGTTCTCTGTTCCTCGGTGAGGCCAACATAATCAAACAGCAACTCGTCAGTTTCACGCGAAACCTGTTCAAGATCGTCATTGATCCCTTGGAGGTGCTGTTCCGCCAAATCGGCTATCTCCTCTAAGCTCACCTCAGGGTTCACCTGGGGCGGCTGCGTCCATGGAACCTCGTCTAATATCGTCCTGTGTGGATGATCGTATTCCGTCGTGGAATTGTACCCGATCATCTGAGCGATAATGGTTCCCGAAAAGTGCGGAGAAGTGAAATCAAGACTTCGCTTAGATACGACGTTAGCGACCTGTTCTTTTGCCGCTTCAGCCAGTTCTTTTTGATTTTCGAAAACCGCGTCGATTACCGGCAGGCGCGCGACAGTGCTTACCTCCCACTTTCGCTCGAACGTCTGTGCCAGTTTCAGGTATGTCATCAGCCGACTGTTGAGATACGCAATTAGGGGCCATGCTGTCATATCGTCGGGAAAAATAGCCGTCCCGACGTGGGAAAAGACAGATTGTGAGTGCATATAGCCGAAGTTCCGCCCGCTCCGCTTTCGACTATTGAATGTCACGCCCTCGGTAAAGTAGAACTGGGTGTTCTGCGGTCGTGATCCGCTATACCGCTTGACCTCTTGACCACCATTCTCCCAGAGTGCGGTTCTGCTAATCCGTGGAAGTAACCATGCGTCGCTACCTCCCTTCGAGATCGGCGGAAATTGATCTGATGTCCGCTTCGACTCCCAAAATCGTCGGAAAAAACGATCGTCATTCCCCGTCGCCAAACCCTGTTTGACGACTCCGACGCTGTCTCTATCAGGCATATCCGCATTGTCCGCGTCTAGCAGTGTTTCCGCAGTGTATAGCTCTCGGAGTTTCTTCGGAACCCAATACGACACTGACGCACCGGGTATTAATGAAAACTCTGACGTATCTCTAATGAAGCGTCGCTGTACCGTTCCGTCGATCGAGTTCTCGAAGGACGCGGAGAGGAATTTCTCCTCCTTTTGTCCTTTAGGGACGTCATGGAGGCGGATGAATGTCCCTTCCTCATTTCCGGCTGTTCCGACGCGGAGGACGGTTCCGACGGTTCCGACAGTCGCGTTGTCGAGAATATCGTAGCCGAACTCTGCGAGGAAATCGAAATTCCGGTCTTCGCTGACGAAATCCGTTCGAAATCCTTCGAAGACTTTTCGGAACATAAACGACCACGGAATCAACATCCCGATACGGCCGTCTGACTTCGAGAGCCGTTCGCAAACCTCGAAGAAATTCACGTAGTACTCCGGATAGTAGTCGTACTGCTCACTGACGTACTCCTGAACATCATCAGGCATACGGCCTCGCATTCCGTACGGTGGGTTCATCAACGCAGTATCGTACTTCTGCGTCAGAACCACCAACAGATTCAGAAAACTCCGGAGATTTTGTTCGCCGAAGGAATCGCCCGTCCGGTCCTCGACGGCCCGGCGAAGCACCCTGAGGAACGAATTGAGCGACTGATGCGCGCCCTCGTTGTAATCACTGAGTTCCGCTTGTGTCTTACTTGCATCGAACGCCTCTTCGAGCGTCCCGCTCACGTCCAGTAGACTCCCGAGCGCCTCGGTGTGCTGGAACGTCTCGATAACCTCGTCCAGTGCCTCGCGTAAATCGCTCCCCTCGCCAGTGATCTCATCCAGCACCTCGGTGCCCTCCTCAACTTCGGCGACTCGGGCATCCGCACAGACGATTCCGACGTTTGGCATCTCGAATTCGCCCGCTTCCTCTTCGGCACGTGTTCGGGCCTTCAGATACAGATTGAACGCCGAGAGCTGACAGGATCGCAGGTCGATGTCAACGCCATAGAGGTTGTGTTCCAGCACCTTCGCAGGGATATCGGCGCGGTCAAGGTCCGTTTCTGCCCACCAGATGCGTTCGAGGATGTCGAAAGCGTAGAGGAGGAAATGCCCGCTGCCACACGCCGGGTCAATGACACGCAGTTCTCGAGGGTGGTCGAACTCCGGGGCATCGCCGGGGTCCTCATCCGGGATGAGGTACGTACAGAGGTCCGGAACGCTGGGGACGTCCTCCGACGTGACCAGACGGTCTTTTCGCATCTCGGGAGAGATGGCTTCAGGCTCTGGGATGGCATCCTCTTGTTCAGTTGCTTCGAGATAGAGTTTACCGAGACTGTTGTCAGCGAGCATCCGAACAACCCAGTGGGGCGTATAGAACTGATTAGCAGGCCCGACGTCTTCCGCTTCGAGCGTATCTTTCGCGTCCAACGCTTCAACGACAGGGCGGTTGTAGTATTCGTAGATCCACCCAAGAACGTCGTCTGCCTGCCAGACTTCGTCGGGAATTTCGTCGAGCATCCCACAGAGTTCCTCGAAGGTGTCGTCGTCGGGGTCGATCAGACTGTAGGTCGACGACCGGTCGAAGAGAATCTCGATCTCGTCAGCGAGTTCGTCACAGGTATTGTGATACGCAGCGAGAATCGCTTCGTCTTCCAGCAGAAAATCCTCCGTGCCATCAGTAAGGGGCTCTGCGGCTGGCGTCAGTCCACTATCTTTGAACCTTGTCACTTCTCTTTCGATGAAGTCACGAACCTCCATACAGCGAAGTGCCGCTAGTCGATTGACAATAGTATACCCAACGCCAGCGATGTACTTCTCGAATGCTTCTTCCCAAGTGTGACCGTCGACACCCTCTAGATCGATAGCCTCAATGAGTTGTTCGATATCCTCATCCAGAGAGTCCCTGTTTTCCGGTTCATCATCCAGTCCTTTCTGTGTAAGTTGGAACCGAACGTTGTCTTCGACACGGCTCCGAAGCTTTTCGACGACATCTTCGAGATGCTCGCGTTCGGCCTTGTCCAGCTGCGCCTTCCGCTGAGAGAGAGAATCACTTTCCATGCGAAGATGACCTGTCTGCTACTCTCCACCGACAGCAGTAACTTCAATGTTGCCGAGGGCACTGGGTGAGGACAGCCTGTTCACCATGTCAGTGAGAGTTCTTCGATAGTGATATTTTGTAGTCCGAATGCTGCTGGGGAGAGCTCGCCGAAACCTCCATCGTCAGTCAGTATATGTGGCCGCTCGTACCGGTACTCGTAGGCGAGCGAGAAGATGGGAACGTCTTTCGCCTGGATATCTAACAAGTGTCCCAGTAACTGATTGTGGGGTTTCTGTCGAACGTCGCTCAACTGAACGCCGCTGAGTTCTCCATCATCAAAGGGAGTATTGACATCATCACAGCTACTGAGTAGCTTGAAAAGGAGTGTTAGTGCTTCATCGATCTCTTCACCCTCAACTCGCTCTGACCGATGGAGTCCCTGCTGGATTTCTTCCACCATGTACGCCGAAACCACGGTCTGATGACGACTGTCGTAGAATTCTTCAGTGAAGTACAGACGTTCGCCGAGTGTATTGGAATAGATCTCGACTGGGAGGTCATCTGCTGTTGCTATGTATATCCAAACGTTGCTGTCCAAAATCAGCATTCAGAGACTCAGTCGTCGGCCAGCACTGATTCTCGCTGACCTTCCGATTCTGCGGAGAGGTTCTCTCGATCCCAATCGATATCTCGATTGAGTTCCTGCAGTGCTGCCTCGATCTCTACAGGTGACTCCTCACAGTCCTCCGCACGTGCCCACAGTTCTGCTGTTTTCTCACTCATGGACATCACCTGCCGTTGGTAAACTCTAGAACCATCAGGACTTATAATTCTAGCGGCAGGCGTTCAATCAGCTTCGTCGATGAGGACGATCGATTCGTCACTGAGTCCGTCCAAGTCCTCCTGGACTGTCCGCATGCGGTTCAAGACCGTCTTCGCTTCCGAGAGAAGTTCTTCAGACCGGTCTTCGGTCGGACGCTCGTCGGCGTCGACGACGGCGGTCACTTCGTCAGTGATCGTCGCGTTCGGGAGCTCCTGGCGGAGTTCCTCGGCGACACACTGTAGCTCCGCCCATGCACCACCGCCTGTCCTCGGATCGTCCGCTTCGTCGATGAGCTGTTGTACTCGCTGGAGCGACGGTGGTCGGGAGGAACCCAGCACCGTCTCTACAGCTTCGGTCGTCGGTGAGTCTGGATGCTCTGCACGAAGGGTTTCACCCGCCGATTCGAGCTGTGCCCACGGACTCGGGTCGCCATCGAGAATTTCGTGGACGTTCTCGTATGTTTTTGCCTGCTGTCGGACGCTGGAAGCGACGAGTGCTGCTTCTTCTATCTGGTCGCCATCCCACGCAGTCCCGAACACCCCCTCGATGCTGTCGAACGAAACGCCACTGAACGTGTCTGTAGCGTCATCGAGCAGCGTTCGAACCGACGATTCGTTCTCCCGCACCCACGTCGTGAGATCTCCGCAGATCGCTGTCGGGTCTGATTTGTCCACCGCCGCACCAGTGATTCGCCGATACTGATCGGAGAGGACATCGACACGGTGGCCGGTCGCGTCGGCGATCCGGGTTGTCAGCGTCTCCTTCGTGGGCACGGTGGCACTTTCGGCCGTGGTCTGCATTCGCGACGTGATCGTTGCGCTGGGATACAACGACTCCAGCAACTCCAGCGTCTCCGAAAACTGCGCCCAGAGTGATTTCTCGCCCTCCTCGACGGCGTCCGGCCGAACGTCGTGAGGCCGAGCTCGGGAGTCGAGTGAAACGAGTCTGCCGGTGAACAGTTCACGCGCGTCTGCGAACGTCTCCGCGTCCGACTGGACGCCATCCTCGACGAGATCCGAGGTGGTGATCTCGCCCCCACTGTACGCTGGCGACAGTGTGCTTTCGAGTGCATCCAGGGAAACGTCGAACTCGCGAGAGACGCCCTTGAACGTTCGTTTGACGAGGACGCTGTGGTCGTCGACCCAGGTAACGAGTTCGTCGACCCATGCGTCCGGGTCGTCGCCGTCCGGATCGTGACCGAGGACGGTCGAAACGACCGTCCGGATTTCCTTCGGATTGATCGTATCGACGCCGAACCGCACCTGCAACGAGGTGAGACCGCTCTTCGTACGTACCTGGCGTCCGATCGCTGCTGGATCGGTGACGTAGTCGGTGTCTTGTTTGAGGGCAACCTTCTCGTTGGACGTCGCGAGCGTGATGAGCAATGCTGCCATCGACTCCTGGGGCGTCCCTCGATAGTCTCCGTTTGCCGTCCGGGTTTGCTGGAGTAACGTCTCGACGTCAACTGCGCTCTGTTGTTCGTATTCGTCGATGAACTCCTGACACCAGCCACTGCTACCGATAGTTCGGTTCGACGTGTCCACGCCCAGCATGACTGCATCGCTATCGCCGAGCGGCCAATCGCCGCTCCCTCTGAAGAACTTCGCTAACCCCTTCGCATCGTCGACCTCGACGAGCGGCCGGGACAGTACCTTCCGAGTCGACCCGAACACGGACTGAACTTGGTCTTCGACGGCGTCTTCGAGGACACTCGGGCGCTCTCCACGGTACTCGTGAACCGTATGGACTGATGCATTCTCGAGGAGATCGCTCACCGAAGACTCCAGTCGACGTTTGTCGGTTCGATGTTCTCGTTCGAGTTCCTCGTGTGTCTCCGTCTCTTCGTCGAGGACTTTCTCCATACCGAGGACGTTCCGAATCCTGTCGAGCGTCGTCTCGGGCACCTCGATGGCGATGAGAATGTGTTCCCCACCAGCTCGGCCGTCGTTTACGTCCTTCCACGTGTCAACCTGGTCAGTAACCGTATCTGGATCGTCGGCCAGTACCCGAATCCGAACGGCATCGAATTCTGTCGTTGGTGCTCGACCAACCGGGTCGAGGATAGAGTATTCATACCGAAGCGGGACGAGCCGTTCGTCGCCGACATCCGCTTCGTGAAGACTGCTATCACTCCGGAAGAAGCCGTCGTTCTCTCTGAGTCGTGTCTCAAGCCACGCGGACAGCTGATGTGGCGAAATCTGCTCAGCTTTGGTCTGGGCTCGACTGAGAATGCTCTCTTGTTCTTCCGAGACCAGCGTGTATACTTCGTCACCTTTGTCGTTCGTTTCAGTGAGCACCTTTCGCTTGTCGACGAGCGTGTTCAGCGCCGACTCGGTCTCTTCGACGCTTTCATCGACAGAGGAGTGGACATCGTCGAGCATCAGCCGACCCAAGTTCTCCGGCGTTGCTGGAACGGCCGGCGTCTGGTTCAGAAGGTACAGCGCTTTCGATACTCGGACCTCCCAGGCGTTCTCATCGCCGTCGAAGGTCGGGATCAGCGTGTTGTCCAGCATCTCCTGCACCCACAGCGGGACATGCGTTGTCTCCTCGACGAGGAGGTCGAACAGTTCATCCCATGTGACGAGCGCACCCTCCTCAGCTGTTGCCCAGTCGAACTTCGTGAACAGCGAACGAACCAACACGAGCAGCGCTCGTCCCTGGATATAGTCCCGATCCGTCGCTCTTCCCTGGGTGATCAATTCCTGCATCACCTTTCGGAGCAGCGTGAGGTCGTACTCGCGGAAGGGATACGACTCGACCGGGTCCGGGTCGGCGCTGCCGACTGGCGAATGCGTTTCCAGCGACAGATCGGGCATCGATGAAACGAGTGACGATACCCGCTCACTGCCCGAACTGTCCTTCTGCAGCCACCGCTTCCGGACGATGATCTCCGTGTCAGCGCCTTCGAGTGGGACCTGCTGGTGTGTCCAGTGGTCTTCCGCCGGCTCACCGATGAGACTCTCACGTGTCGCCGGAAGCGAGTACTGGCCAGTCGTAACGACGACCGGATTCGGGCCGTGTTGGAGGGCTTCCATCGTCTCCTCGAACTCGCGGTAGCGATGCCGGCTATCGCCGACGAACAGCGCAACCTCGTCGAGCCCGAGGAGCAACTCGGTCCGGGGGCCACCATCGTTCAGTGCATCGGTGACGGTCTCGACTCGCTGTATCAGTTCTGCGGGATCGAACGACTCGGGGTCGACATCGTCTTCTGCACGCTCGATTGATGCTTTGACGCCAGCTTTACTATCGAGTTCGGTGCCTGCCGTCTCCGTCAACGACGGAAGTGCTTCGTAGAGCCACCGACGTAGGGATGCCCGCTCCTCGAGAACATCCTCGAACGTCTGGCCGTCGTGTTCGGCGTCGATGAGCGCGTCCCAAACACCGTCGTATTCCATATCGACGGTCCAGGCCCACTCAAGCAACCAGTTCGGGTCTGTCGGATAGCCGAGTTCGCGACCGATCGCCTCGAAGATGAGGAACGGAAGCGGCGGTTCTTTCGAGGCGTCCCGGTCGAGGAGATTCAGGAAGACCGGCTTCAGGCGATCGACGTGTGAGTCGTCGATCGAGCGGGCAAGATTGTCGAATCCGGGCCACTGTTGAGCGAGTTCATCACCCAGATGTGCGAATTCCGATTCACTGTCTGCGACGAGCCCGATGAGTTTCAGGAGGTGGGTTTTCCCTGATCCGAAGGTCGCGTGGAGATAGAGGAAGCGTGCTGCTTCTCCGGGATGGGTTTGGATTACATCTCCGAGCTCTGTAAGTACACGCTCTGCACTTTCAGTCTCGTGGAACTCTGCGACGTCTGTTTCTGCTCGCTCTCGCGCATTGACCTTCTGGACTTCTTCGAGTTGGCGTGTCGGATCGCTACGAAATAGCTCTTTGATACTCATTGTTGGAGATGCACCTCCTGGACGGGACCTGGGATCTGGTGTGCTGGATAGTAGTGTCGTGGTTCTCCGTCGAAGAAACTCAGCTTCCCGCCGACGTCATCACCAGGGTACATTACACCGATGGTAGACCTGACGTTGCGACGGTCAAGTTCGTCGAGGAGCTCGGACGCACGAGTGAACGGATAGAGGCTTCCGAGGTTGAGAAGCAAGACGACGTGTTGTTGCGTTTCCAGCCGGTTGTCGTCGATCTCGTTCGTGATCATCTCCTCCACGAGCTCCTCCGCCAAACGATCCTGCATCGTCTCTTCGATACGCTCAGCAGTCGTCTCGCCACCCAATGCCACCGAGAGATTGTAGACCTTCGTCTTTGGGAGGAGTTCGTCGAGCCAAATCGGTTGGACCGTGACCCCCTCACTGACAACTGGCGGCTCTTCTGCGCCCGTCGCCCATCCGCTGAGTCGGTCCGCAACGCGGTGTTCGACTGATGGATCGACCGCTGCGATCACGAATGGATTCCGGATGCCGGCTTGCCCATCAGCGAACGTACACAGCTTCTCTTTGAAAGCGAGATATGGTGAGTCCGTCATCGAATAATCACCCCCGAATCAGCCTGCTCTACATCCAATTCTCTGCTCTCGACGAGACGTTCGAGGCGCTGATCGATGCCCTGTCGGTCGTCCGGGAGAACTCCGATCTGATCCACGTCGGCGGGTGTCCGGTCGCCGACGATTGCAGAGAGGCGATCAAGTCTGGATTCGAGGACGTCGACGTCATCTTCGGTAGCGTCTGTCCGAGGTTGCACACCAGCAATATCATCTGCCGCCGAGGCCAGCGTATCTTCGTCGTCCGAGTCAAGTGCCGTGACTGCCTCGTCGACGGTTTCGTACCAGCGTCGAAGCTCACGAAGCGGTGTGATGTAGGTCCGTTCGAAGGCGACATGCACACTCGACGGGAGTTCTGTTGCAGGAACAACCCATGGATGTTCCTCCAGCCGCTCCACGAATGCAGCGAGTCCGTGCTCCTCGACGTACGCGTTCCAAGAGCGTTGAAGTTCACTGCTACAGTCAATGGCAGTCTCCCCAACCAGGACTTTCCATCCATCGGTCGTCCACCAGCTCCCATCGAACGCATGGAGCGCATCACGCTGCTCCGCAACCAATGTCTGCGCCTTCTCATCGATCCATTCGAACTCATGGTCACCGACGACCAGTTGTACATCGAAGCGGTAGAGCGACTGGAGCCGTCGGTTCCAGACATCTACAACTTCGTCGAGCCATTCCTGTCCGGCGTTCGTCTGTTCAATCGCATCCCCCAGTCCGTCTCCCTGTGACCTGACGACGGTGAGCCGGTCAGAGGTTGCATCGATACGCTCAGATAATTCTTCAACGAGACTGTCAAGCAAGCCAGCGACAGCGTCCGAACGGATATCCGTGTCTGCGACCAATTGGACGTCCTCTTGGAGACCAGTGAGCGCCGAACGGAGCTGTGTATTCGCGTTCTGGAGGTCAATCAGTCCATCAGCGACAGTCTCTGTAGTCTCCTTGAATCCCCCCTCTTCGAGCAGTTCCCCAATCGGTTCACGTGGAAGGAGTTTCAGTCTCGTCGTCGATAGCTGGCTCTGATTGAGAACGACTTCGTTTGCGAGGGTGTTCCCGTCTTCGTCGACAGGAACGAGTCGGTCTTCACGACAGAACCCCCAGATGATGGCACACAATGCAGGGCGTGCCTCATCGTAGAACGGCTTCTCGTCGGTAATCCCATCAAGGACCGTGTTCATGTTGAGGCCATCGTCCTTGTCCTTCAGCTGCCGGCCAGTGAGCGACAACACGTTTCGTTGAATGCTTTTCTTTCCTTGACTCGCGGAGGGATCCGAAGAGGGGACCTGTATCGTATGTGCCCACGCTGGGAGTGGATCTTCAGTGGAAAGTTCGGCGAGTTCCTGCAGTCGGTCGTCGGTCACCTGGAGCATCATCGGATGGAAGTCGTCCGGGTATCCGACATCGACGGCAGTTTGCACTGCTTTCGTGAGACTCCCGATGTTTGTTCGATCTTTCACCGTGTAGGAGCCGCTCTGCATCGCGCTTACGAGTTTGCTTCTGACAGCACTTGCCCGCCGGTCGAGATCGCGTTCAACAGCAGGTGGGACGGTGTGTGTCGAAATCGCGTCTCGAAGCGCCCACCACTCGACGATGTGCTTCCGAAGGTCGTCGAGTCCGTCAGTGTCGATCTCCCAGTATAGCGTTTCTTCATCCCCATTGTCTGGCGAATGGGTTGGATGAACGCCCTGCACTGCAATGGAGACTTCTAGCCCCCCCTCGGCTTCCCTAGTTGTCTCGAATCCGACTCCGTCAAGACTAAATTCGTATGCGACGGGATATTCGTCACCTGATTCACTATACGGAACGGATTCCGGGAGAGAAAGATCCTGCATGATCCGTTCCCAGAGATGCTCGTCCAATGCGTGGAGAATAGCATCCCAGTCTGGGTTCTCCTCGTTTGCCTCGGTATCGTCATAGATGAGGCGCTCCTCCTGTGTGGCGAACCGATATCTCGCACCGGATTCGTCCTCGGTCGGCCGGATGAACTTCTGGAGCCGCCCCAACGACTCCTCGACTCGGTTTTGCGTACTGATCCACGACCGACCGTTGAGACCGGACATCACGGAGACGGCGATGTTCCCCTCGTTCAGTGGGACGATATCGTGGACGTGCTGCAGCAACAAGACCGCTTTCGCCACGTCGAGGTCGAACTCTTCCAGATTGCCATCCGCGACTTCGTCTGCGATACTTCGCCCCCCTTCATGGGACTCATTCTCTCCAACCTCGTCATCGTCGGGTAGCTCTCCGATAACTCGAACGTCTTTCTCGAGGGTCTCCTCCAGCTCTGGTTTGATCAGTTCGTAGAAATCGACCAGCGTAACGACATGGTCAGGTTCTCCGTTTTCAACCCAACTCTGGAGAAGATTGTGCATGAGTGCGAGAATCGCACGAGCAGTCCCCGAGAAGATCGATTTTGCGGGATCAGGTGCTTCCTGCCTGAGATTGAACAGTATTTCGAGGAACAGAGGAGCGTGATATGGAAGGAAGGGATAGAACTCGACAAGCTCGTCGTCGTCGATACTGTCGAGTGGCGGTTTCGTATTCTGCTTGATTTCGTTGTAAACCAGTGATTCAGTCGGTTTCACGGAAGCGTCGTCGAGTACCTCACGAACTCGGGCCTCACCTTGGTCGGACTTCTCGAACAGACGCCGCTTTGCGATGTCGCCTACGTGTTTACTGGGTAGCTGGTAGCGGTGCGGGAAGCGGTCTTTGACGATACTAAAGTCAGCACCGTGAGCGGCGAACTTCGGCTGGACGTCTTCGATCTTGGCCTGCGCAGTCGCAACGAGTTGGATGTCGCCATCGCCAATATCGTCGATATTTTCTGCGAGTGTCTGGAGTTCAGTCAGGCGCTCGAAGTCCGTCCCAATAAAGAGACTGACCTCGTCAAGAAGCAGCACCAACTTCACCGGTTGCCCTAACTCTTCTTCCCGCTCCTCACGCAGTTGATTCAGCCGTGTCACCACTTCCTCTGGATCGATATCTGAGGGTCTGAGGTCCGTGTATCCATCACGGGTTTCGTTGACCTCCTCGAAGAGTTTGGGTAGAACCACATCGGCGAGCGCACTGTAGCTCTGGATGTCCTTCCAGAGATTCTCTGAATCCCAGTCGTATCCACCGCTCTCGGCAGTAACGGTTTCAAGCACCTCTTGTGCACGAATCTGGCGGTCAGGCCATGCTTCGGTCGTCCGGAACCACTTCTCGAAATACGCGACGTCAAGCTGTGAGGAGAGTCCAGTCGAGAACTCATCGTCGACGCCGGTCAAATCGGGGTCCTGATGGGCGTGTCTGAGAACAATTTCGCTGAAACTCCGCTGCTTTTGCCCCTGGTATTTCAGGAGATTAATCGAGACAGGGATGACGTAATATTCATCATGGATATCCTGCCAGTGCTCACGCAATTGGTCCTCGCTGGCATCGTCTGTTACTTGCGTAAGGTCATCCCAGACCTCGCTATATTGTCCTTCGAGCCAGTCGGTGTCGAGCAGTCCGTCGAGGACGGTCAGAAGATGGCTCTTTCCGCTGCCGTAATAGCCGTAGAGCCAGTAGTTCGACCCGGTACGCATATCATCCGCCTGTCCGATCATCCGGTCAACGAAGTCCCGAATAAAGCGTTGAGAGTCCGCCGTTACGTGGTATGATTGGATAGCCCGCTCGCGATGATCGCGTTCATCCCTGTCGATACGGACCGATTCCTCGAAATCGTCTGGAAGGTCTTCAAACCAACTCGCATCGACCATCAACTGTCACCCCCATCCTGTACCCACGAATATATTTCTTCACTGGGGCGTAGGTCAAGGTCACCGTGGAGTTCTAGATATTCCCATGCGGTGGTGGTGGCAGCACGGTCGAACAGTTCTTCCCAGCGCTGCTCCGGTTGGAAAAGGTATAGCAATCCTCTAGGGGCTGTAATCCAATCTTCATCGCCGATCTCGAACGAATAATCCAAAGCAACGAGAAGTGGTATAGTTCCTACTGACGGAGAATCCCCTTCTACCGCTTGTTGTCCCTCGAGAACACCGATTTCACGCATTACGGATCTGATCCCTTCACACCACCGTTCCGTCGTTGATTCTGCATAATCGAAGCTGCTACCATCGGAATAGGTGAGGTTGCCGAGGATCGTTGAGAGAGTCTCATTCGAGAAGTCCAGTGGGTTCGGCTCGCCGCGAGCTACACGGGCACTGTATTCGTGGACGACGTACCGAACCAGGCAATCGTCAGAAACAAGATACAGATAGAGGATCTGTGCCTTGTCTCGAGACGTATCACACTGGTCAAACACCTGTGGTAGAACACTCGGGTTCGGGAGAGCCGTCGGTGCATTTTTGAACCGCGATGTCAGCACCCGATAGATTTTCTGAGAACTCCCCCGTGTGCTCCGATTCGAGAGGCGCTCGTCGAACCAAATCTCTTTCACATCGTTCCAGTTTCCCTCGTCTGAGTAGAGTTGAGCTAATTCCTCAGCCCGTTCAACGAGGAGACCACACATCGTGAGATCCATGTTGACTTCATTTGGCGAAAGTTGTCCAGACAAAGATGGGACAGGAGCATTACCTCCATCGGATATAAGGGCCATACAGTAGTAGACAAATTCAACCCACTTTATGTTTCTTCAATCAGAGATGAGGCTAGTTATTCCATGACTCCATCTGCTCAATAGTGACTTCGTTGTATCGGCAGACAACCGAATAGAGCATCACTGCTAGTGATCCTCCAGAAATAGACCCCACATTCGGGATTTACTAATATATGAGACGATATCCTCAATCAGCAAACAGAACCGACGGATCTGATGGGGGCCTCAAGGCATTTTCTAGCGCTACCGTGTCCGGTTTGCAACCCTGTTCAGCACCGATATCTATACCCGTTTGAGTGATTTTCTTCCGCAACTCAACACTTGTTGGGTTTCGTTCATTTGCAACAGCACTGAGACAACAACCGATCGCCGCTGACACAATCGGCGCGGCGTAACTTGTACCCGATTTACGACGGAGACTACCATCGGTGAGTATGGGATACTTCACTGGCGCCAATACGTCCGGCTTGTTATTGTCCGGTTGAGATGTCACTGTCTAGTTCAGCACCTCCTCGGCGGGCGTGCGGCCATCTAATGCGTGATTCGGTCGGTGTCGGTTGTAGTAGTGTCTGAACCGCCGCAACCACCGTTTCGCGCTTGACTGACTGCCCCGCCAGAACGAGTGAAAGCGGTCAATCCGCATGGTCACAGTCTGAAACCATTTTTCGATGTGGTTTCGGTCGGTATAGTTGAGCTGACCGCTCAATTTGTGACGCACGAGGGCAGTCAGATAACCACCAGCATCGACGAGAAACTCCGTCTCGGAGACGCTGTGTTTCTCGGTGAGGCGGTGGAGGAATGCTGCCGCGGGGTCTGTCCCACGGCAGCTGTACACGTCCACCTCTAGGAGGAGTTTTGAGTCTGTGTCGATCGCGGCGTAGAGCCACTTTTTCTCGCCATCTACCTCGATTTGTTTCTCATCAACCGCGACCCGTGACGGCTCTGCCGTCGGCGGGTCGCTCTGTGTCTCGGCTAACTTCTCCTTCCAGTTCCAGACCGCCTGATAGCAGCGATCGGCACCCAACCACGCTAAGACACCCTCGACTTCACGCACTGACAACCCCATCGAGTGAAGTCGAACCGCGAAACAGCGCACGGGTGTCGGCGTGCGCTCGTTCTCCCAAACGTCTTCATCGTCCCTCTCTAAATTCTCTCTGAGCAGGTCATTGAGTGTCATAGGCACCACTCACTACGACCTGCTCACTTCTCAAACACCCTCAACTAGACAGTGCCACGCTCTCGGTCATTTTCGGTATCTGGTTTATCGGCGGGCCCCTGCTGTACGACACGGCCACCGCCGGGTTCGTCGCGACCACCGGCACACAATTCGCCGGCCTCCTGGTGGCGGCCTTCGCGACGTATCTGTTCGTCCACGGGCTGACAACCTCGACGACAGAACCGTGAACTGGTGTGGATCTTACTCGACAGCACTGTCGGGGTCACGCTCCCCGAGCATCCCTAACAGAACCTGCTTGAACCGGTCACCGTCGGCAGTCTCGACGACCCGCGTTCGTTCGGCGCCGTCGGTCGTGCCGTTGACGTCGACGCTGGTGTAGCCCCGTGTGAGCCCTTCGCGTTCGTCGACTGCGACGTGGTAGGTGTCCAGTTCCTCGCGGAGTTCAGGATAGGCCATGAGCGCGGTCGTGAGGCCGTCGGGGAGCGCGACGGTGTCGTCGTCGCCGAGTGCCCGGGCCTGTTTGTTGACTTCGAGAAAGAAATCGCCGAGGTCGGTGTCGAGGGCAGTGACGGACTCGAAGAGGTCGGCGCCGAGGCGGTTGCGCTGACAGAGGCCCCAGTCGACGAGCGTCACGTCGAAGTCCGCGAGGACGCGGTGGGCGGCGTCGGGGTCGACCCAGAAGTTGAACTCGGCGGCGGGTGTGACGTTGCCGGCGCAGTTGACGTTGCCGCCCATGACCCACACCTCGTCGACGAGGTCGGGGAGGTCGGGTTCGCGAGCGTGTGCGAGTGCGAGGTTGGTCAGCGGGCCGATACACAGGAGCGATACGTCGCCCGGGGAGTCGCGACAGCGCTCGGCGATGACGTCGGGGCCGAAGCCGTCGGTGGAGTCCACATGGGTGTCGGGGTGGAGGTCCCCCCCGAGACCGCCGTCGCCGTGGACCTCCTCGGCGTGGTCGAAGGACTTGAGCAACGGCGAACGTGCGCCCTCGTAGACGGGCACGTCGTCGGCAGCGTCGACGAGCGAGAGAGTGTACTTGGCGTTCTCGACCTCGCGGTCGAAGGGGACGTTCCCGGCGACGACGGTGACGGCCTCGACAGAGAGCCGGTCGGTCAGGCAGGCGAGTGCGAGCGCCTGGGTGTCGTCGCCGGCGGTGTCGGTGTCGACGATGACTCGGTCCATACCCGACTGTCGGGCGCCGCCACTAAGCCGTTCGGGGTGGGTCACCCTCGACGGTCGGTACCGAGCGACCGATCGTCGTCAGTGTCCGCAAGCGGGAACGAGCGACACCCGCGGGTCTCACCCGGTGGGTTGTCAGTCAGTTCTGGGCTTCTCCGGAGCACTCGGTGAAATACGGGGACAACGGTGCGATCGACCGTATCAGGCGGCGTTGCTGTTGAGCGCTCCGATCGCCATGTAGTAGCCGACGAACACGAACGAGAGGAGGAAGTATTTCACTCCGCTCTCGCCGGTCAGTGTCTCCACGTCCTGGTAGAACAACCAGAGCGCGTAGAAGTTGACGACCGGGATGAACAGCATGACGGTCCGAACGACCGGGCTGAATCCCGAATCGATCTCGGGTTCTTCCGCGAACTCCGTGTGGTACTTGTGGGTCACGTACAGCCAGTACAGGCCGAACGTGATGATACTCAACAACAGGACCTTGACGACGCTTCGCTGTTGAACGCCCATCTATCTGACACTCCGGTAGCGTGTTCTCAACAGCATATAATAAAGGTGGTGTCAAAACGTCTAGTGTGACAGGTCGGCCGCAGTGAACGTCGGGGCCACGCGGGACTGGCGGGGGGAGGGTACGGGGAAACCAGTTCGGACCCGGTTTTACGGGCGTGGCAGTCCTACGTGCTGGTGATGGTATCCACAGGCGACACCGCACCCACGTTCACCGCGACGTACAGGGGCAGTGACCACGAGACGTTCGACCTGGAGGAGCACCTCGGCGACGGGCCAGTCGTGCTGGCGTTTTTCCCGGGGGCGTACACGCCGCCGTGTACCAACGAGATGGTCGCCCTGCAGGAGTACATCGACCGGTTCGAGGACGCGGGCGCGACGGTGTTCGGCGTCAGCGCCGACTCGGCGTTCTCGCTGGGCGCGTTCGCCGACGAGTACGACCTCGAGTTCGATCTCGTCAGTGACATGGACGGCAACGCGATCTCCGCCTACGACCTGACGATGGATATCGCTGACCTCGGGCTCTACGACGTCGCCAACCGCGCCGCGTTCGTCGTCGACGCGGACGGCACCGTCACCTACGCCTGGGTCGCAGACGACCCCACGAACGAACCCGATTACGACGAACTGATCGAGGCCGTCCAGTCGGCCTGAGACGGCACGACTCCGCTCCAGCGACAAAAACCGCGCTTCCGGCCCGGGTGAATCCCGACGCTCGGCGCCTACAACTGGTCGGAATCGTCGGCGTCGGCCCCCTCAGTATCGGACTCGTCACCGTCGTCCGTCGCTGGGCTGTCTTCTTCGACTGCGACTGACACGTCCCGTTTCGGCACTTCGACGGAGAGCGTCCCATTGTTCTGGAGGGTGGCGGAGGCGGCCGCTGCGTCGACGTGGGCGTCCTCTGGGAGTTCGACGCGGCCGTCGAGCGCGAGGCCGCGGCCCGGGTAGCGCATCTCGAACCCCTCGTGAAAGCCCCGGAAGCGGTCGATGCGGACCTCGACGGCGCCGTCGACGTACTGCACCTGGACGTCCGTGCTCTGGGCGCCGGGGGCGTCGAACACCGCGAGGTAGGCGTCGTCGCTCTCCAGCAAGTCCACGGGCAGGGGCGTCCGCTCCTGGGCCCGCCCCATCGCTCGGCCGACGCGTTCCATCACGGTGGTGCCCACCGACTCGCCGATGTCGCGTAGGTTCTGCATACCTGTGATAGGGGCGTCGCCGACTTCAGCATTGTGCCCGCGTGACGAGGACAGAACTCGGCTTTTACCCGCGTGACGAGGACAGAACTTGGCCAGGTCGCTACAGTACGATCTCTTCGAGGCAGTCGGTGCCGCCACACACCGGACACTGGAGGTCCTCGACACCGTGGTCGTCGGGGACATCGTACGTATAGTGATTCTCGAACATATCGAGGAAGCAGTCGTCGCTCGTACAGCGGACTTCGGTCGTGGGTGGCATGGTCACCAGTAGGGAAGCGACCGGGATACTGGTTTCGGAGGCGGCGAGAGACTCGCTATGTGACGGGTACTTTCATATCGGACGGGCGAAAAGAGGGGGTATATGGCACCGGGCGTTCTGGGCGCGGACTTCAGCGGGGCCGCCGAGGCCGGACGGTCTATCTGGGTGACGGAAGCGGTCCACACCCCGGACGGACTCGTCGTCGAGGACTGTTATCGGGCGACAGACAAGTGGGGGAGCGACCGCGAGAGCGCACATGCCGGGCTCCGATCCCGCGTCGCCGGGGACTTCGACGTCGCGGGCCTGGACTTTCCCTTTAGCCTCCCAGCACCGGTCCTCGAGGCTCGCTGCGGGGGGAGCTGGCGCGGATTGGTCGACTGGGTGAGCGACGACGGCCCCGAGGGCCCCGACGCGTTCGCGTCGGCCTGTCGCTCTGTGGCACGGGAACACACCGGCGACGGCTCCGCTGCACTCCGGCGCGAGACCGACCTCCGGCGGGCCGCACTCTGCCCGTACGGCCGCCGGGTACAGTACCAGACGTTCTACGGCCTCCGGAACGTCCTCTCGTGGCTGGCCGACCGCGACGACGCCGTCGTCCGGCCCATGCAAGAGCAACGTCCCGGAGCAGACGAAGCCGACGCGACGCAGGTTGTCGAAGTGTATCCCGCGGCGACGTTCGGCTGGCTCGGTCTCTACCGGGAGGGGTACAAGAACGACCGGGACCGCCGCGAGACGAACCTGGCGGGCATCGAGACCTGTAGCGTCGACCTCGGCGGGTTCCGGGAGACGTACGCCGAGCACCACGACGCACTCGACAGCCTCGCGGCGGCGGTGTCAGCCGGTCGCGTCAGCGGACGCGACCCGCCGTTGCACGGTCCCCGCAGCGAGGGACACATCTACGTCTGATCAGTAGGTCGGGAGTTCGACGACGAAGACGGCGCCTTCGGGGTCGTTGTCCTCGATCCAGACGTCGCCCCCGTACTGGTCGACGAGCGTGTAGACGAGGTACAGTCCGATGCCGGTCCCCGGGCTCTCCGGCCCCAGTTCGCCCTTGCCGAACACCGTCGACTTCCGGCTGTCGGGGATACCGGGACCGTTGTCGGCGACGCGGACGCGGACGCCCGTTTCGGACTCGGTGACGCCGACCTCGACGCGGGGGTCGGAGCTGTCGTTGTGTCGGACAGCGTTGTTCAGCAGGTTCCCGAACACCGAGGAGAGCAACTCGTTCGCCCTGACCGAGACCGAGGGGACCGTCCCGTCGACGGTGATCGTCGCCTCCTCGTGCCGGGTACTGGCCTTGTCGAGTTCGCTGTTCAGGATATGTTTGAGGTTGACGGCGCTGGAGTCGAGCTCCGCCTCGTCACCGATGGACTCCACGAAATCGCGGGCGATAGTCGTCAACTCGGAGATGTGCTTGCAGGTCTGTTCGATGCGTTCGAGTCGTTCCCGGCCGGGTTCGTCGACGTGGTCGCGCAGGCCGTCGGCCCACGCCAGGAGCAACTGAACGTCGTTGTTGATGTCGTGGCGAACGAGGCGGTTGATGACGGCGAGTTCGTCGGTCTTCGCTTCGAGCTGTCGTTCGTGGCGCTTTTGCTGGGTGATGTCACGCGTGATGAGCTGGAAGGAATCGGCGTCGTTCCCCGTCGTGACCGGGGCGGCGACGTTGTGGAAGTGTCGCACCCCGTAACCATCCTGGAACGTCACCGCGGAGCCAGCAGTGATGGCCCGGCGTCCGTGATCGAGACGCTCGGCGGCAGTCTCGGTCGGCAGCACGTCCGCGAGATGCTGGCCGGTCAACTCGTCGGGGGTGGTACCGAACGACCGCCCGGCGGCGTCGTTGGCGGCCAGAATGGTCCCGTCGCGGCCGACCTGTGTGACCTCGTCGGGCGCGTTGTTCACGAGGAGTTCGTACTTCTCGCGGGCGCGGCGCTGGCTGACGACGTTCTCGATGCGGTTCGCGAGCAGTTGCAACCGGTCGCTCTCCGCGATCTCGTCTTTGCGGAGGTAATCGTCGACGCCTGCGCCGATCGCGCGACTCGCCGTCTCCTCGTCGCCCTCGCCGGTGAGCAACACGAACGGGAGCCCGTACTCCGCTTCGACGCGCTCGTACAGCGCCAGGCCGTTCATCCCCGGCATCTCGAAGTCGCTGACGATGCAGTCGACAGACTGGTCTTCGAGGACCGACAGCGCCGCGGTCGCGTCACTGGCTTTTTCGACCGAAATCCGGTCACTCTCGCCGAGGCGGTCCGAGACGATAGTGCGAAAGAACCCACTGTCGTCGACGAGCAATACGTCGATCGCCGACTGCTTCGACATACTTCCTCTCCCCCTGTCCAGAGTATATAGTTGACCGTCCCGTTTTTGTCTCCGATAACCAGGCAACCGCTAGCGAGCGCCTCCCAGACGGGCACAGTTTCGGATAGAACGTGCGTTCCGGACCAGGGTGGATGCGGACCATCCTGTCGGAAGCCGCGGATATTTCAGTCCCGAGGCGTACTCACGGGCATGGCAGACGACCACGGCGGGTTCGAGGACGTCCGCGAGAACCTGGACGGGAACCCGATGTGGCAGCTCATGGGCTACGCGACGCCCTACTGGCTGATACTGACCGCTGGCGTGATCACGTCGTTTCTGACGCGGTTCGCGCGGCTGGTGCCGCCCCTGATCGTCGGCGCGGCGATCGACCGCGTCATCCGGGGCAGCGGCGAGCCCGGACTGTTGACGGCGGTCGGCTTGCTCCCGGCCGGGACCATCACGGGGACCGCCGCCCGGACCGCGCTGCTCCAGCGACTGGTCGCCATCGCCGCGCTCGCGTACCTCGTGCGGTCGGTGACCCGGTTCGTCTCCCGGTATCTCCTCCAGTCGACCGCCCAGAAGATACAGCGTGACCTCCGAAACGACAGTTACGACCACATCCAGCGCCTGTCGATGGACTTCTTCGCCGACCACCAGACCGGCGGGATGATGTCCATCCTCAACAGCGACGTCAACAGGTTAGAGCAGTTTCTCAACACGGAGTTCCGCCAGTTCATCCGCATGGTGGCGACCGTCGGTGGTATCTCGGTCGTCCTCTTCTACTACTCGCCGAAACTCGCGCTCGTCGCGCTGGCCCCGGTGCCGTTCATCGGGGTCGCGAGCTGGTATTTCCTCTCGTGGATCGAACCCCGCTACAAGTCGATCCGCGAGACGGTCGCCCGTCTCAACACGCGCCTGGAGAACAACCTCAGCGGTGCCGCGGTGATCAAGGCCTTCGACCGCTACGACTTCGAACACGGCCGCGTCGCCGCCCAGAGCGAGACCTATCACGACGAGAAAGTCAACGCGCTCCGCATCCGTCGGGGGTACTTCGCGGCGCTTCGGCTCGTGACCGGGCTCGTGTTCGTCGTCGCCCTGTTCGTCGCCGGCAGCGACATCATCGCCGGTCGCGAGAGCGCGCTCTCTGCCGGTGCGGTCGCGATCTTCTTCCTCTATCTCCGGCGGCTCTACTCCCCGATGCGCCGCGTCGGGAAATCCGCCAACAAGTACCAGCTCGCCAAGTCCAGCGCCGAGCGGGTGTTCGGCCTGCTCGCCCAGGAACCCACCGTCACGAATCCCGAGGACCCGCACGTCCCCGAGACCCTCGACGGCGACGTCGACTTCGAGTCGGTGACGTTCGCCTACGACGAGGACCCCGTCGTCCGGGACGTCTCGCTCTCCGTCTCCGCTGGCTCGACCGTCGGGCTCGCGGGACCGACCGGCGCCGGGAAGTCGACGCTGTTGAAACTCGTCCCGCGCTTCCACGACGCCGACTCCGGGACTGTTCGTGTCGACGGCCGCGACGTCCGCGAGTACGACCTGCAGGCGCTCCGGGAGCACGTCGCCGTCGTCGAACAACAGCCCTACCTCTTCTCGGGGACCGTCGCCGAGAACATCGCGTACGGTGACCGGGAGGTGCTCGACGGCGAGCAGGACGGCGACCCGGCGGCCCGCGAACGCGTCGAGCGTGCGGCGCGAGCGGCCGAAGCCCACGCGTTCGTCGCGGACCTGCCCGAGGGCTACGAGACCCAGATCGGCGAGCGCGGGATCAAACTCTCGGGTGGCCAGCGCCAGCGCGTCGCCATCGCCCGGGCCCTGTTGAACGACCCGGAGATCATCGTCTTCGACGAGGCGACCTCGGACGTGGATACCGAGACCGAGCGGCGCATCCAGGAGAGCATCGAACGTCTCGTCGAGGACCGCACCGCCTTCGTCATCGCCCACCGGCTCTCGACGATCCGGGACGCCGACCGGATCGTCGTCATGGACGACGGCGAGATCGCCGAACGCGGCTCCCACGCCGAGTTGCTCTCGGCAGGTGGCGACTACGCCGACCTCTGGCACGCACAGGCCGACCAGGCCGTCAGCGCCGACGACTGAGCGACCGAGTCCGGAGATCCGCGACGGATCGGGCCCCGCGAACCTCACCCGAACTCGAACGAACCGGTCGCGGCGAGTCGCCCCGCACCGAGTACGAGCGCGATACTGCAGGCCAGGAGCCCCACGAGAAACGCGTTCGTCGCCTGGAGGAGTGCCCCACGCCGGGTTTCGGTTGCGTCGGGCGCGACGGTGATCACCCACGCCTCGGCGAGTCCCCCCTCCTGGTAGGTCGGTGCCTCGCCGAAGTCACGGCGGGGCTCTCTCTCGCGCTCGTCCCGGAACACGGCCAGTGTGGCGAACGCGAAGACGATGGCCAGAAGCGAGAGTGCGAACCCGGCGAGCGGGACGACGAGCCAGACGAGTGCGACCGCGAGCGCGGAGGCGACCGCCGGACACAGGCCGGCGAGGTGCGGAGCGGACTCGACGAACCGCCAGACTCGGGCGGTATCCATGCCGTGACTCTGGGTCGAACGGGAAAAGAGCGTTGTGGCCGTCTCCCTGCTGTTCGACGAAACCGACGAAGCGGGTATGCCCAGGCGCTCGCGGCCTCAGATCGCGATGCCGAGCCACGTCGCGACGGATTCGGCGAGCAACAGCGTCGCGAACGAGCCCATCATCAGCGTGATGCAAAACGAGACGACGGCGACCGCGATACGGTGTCGCCGGGCGTTCGCCCCACCCGAGGCGTCGCCGACCCAGGCACCAAACGCACCGCCACTGCTACCGGCGTAGTGCCGGTCCTGTCCCAGGTCTCGTTGCAAGCTGTCGACGGTTTGTCGCTTCTGAACGGCCAGGTACGACGCTACCGCCCCGACGAGCCCAGCACCGATGAGAGCGAAAAAGCCCAGCGTCGGCCGCGTGAACAGCACCCAGGCGAGGCCCCCAACGACGACCAGCGCCGCCGCGACTCCCCCTGTGACGCCCCGCACGTCGGCCCCCTCGACCAGTTCCCTCGTTGCCATGTCTGGATGTGGCATTCGTGCCATGAAAGATGTGGCGGCAACCGATCGAGACGGCGCGGGGACGAATCGACGAACCGCGGAGCCTGGACGGTATCTGTGGCCCGAGCGCCCAGAGAGGGTCGTGCCGCCCCGGTCAGGGCTCGACCAGCACCGACACGACGACTAGCGTTCCGAACGACCCGAGACAGAGCGCCCACAGGAACGAGACCGCCGAGACCGCGATGCGGTGGCGCCGTGTGCGCACCTCGTCGTCGCCCGCTTCGACCCACGCGCCGAACAACCCGCCGTGGCTGCCGTCCTGGAAGCGGTGCTGCCCCAGGTCGCGATGGGCCTGCTTGGTCCCCACACCCACCGCCTCGCGCTGCTGGAGAGACAGATACACGCCCACGGCACCCACGAACCCGGTCCCCAGGAGCCCGACCATCCCCGCCGTCGGTTGTGTGACCAGCAACCCACCGAACGGCGCCACGACGACCAGCGCGGCAGCGACGCCGAGCAGTCGCTCCCGCCCGTTCTCCCGCACTTCCTCGACCATCCCAATGGGGTCTACTGACGTCGGGAGCGTCAAAAATCCGCCCGGTACCGACCGGCACGAGTCTCGTCGCGCTTATACACGTCCAGACAGTAACAGCGGCCATGACCGCAGACCCCGCGACGCTCGACGTCACCATCGTCGACGGGTACGTCGACGAACCGGCACACTTCGGCGTGCCGCCCTACATCTCGACGTACCCCCGGTACACCGCGGGGGGGCTCGTCGACGCAGGAGTCCCACAGTCGCAGATCACGTACCACACCATCGACGCGCTTCGCGAGGAACGGTCGCTCTGGCGCGACGTCGCCGGCGCCGACCTCGTCGTCTACGTCGGTGGGATGACCGTCCCCGGCAAGTACGTCGGCGGGACGCCCGCCGAACCCGACGAGGTCCGCCAGATAGCCTGGCGCGCCGACGGCACCACCCTCCTGGGAGGGCCGGTCCGCTTCGGCGTCGGCGAGTCGAACGAGGGCGCCGTCGAGACCGAACGCGACGACCTGGACTACGACTTCGTCGCCAAGGGCGACGTCGAGGCCGCCGCCCACGACCTCGTCCGCGAGGGCCTCGAAGGGTTCGGCGACCGGATGCGCGACAACGAGGAGATCGCTCGCTGGGCCCGCCAGGGCGCGTTCGTCGTCGAACAACACCCCAACCATCCCGACTACCTCATCGCCGAGATGGAGACCTCACGAGGGTGTGCCTACCGCTGTTCGTTCTGTACCGAACCGCTCTACGGCAACCCCGCCTTCCGCAGTGCCGACTCCGTGGTCGACGAGGTCGACGCCCTCTCCGACCACGGCGTGCGGGACTTCCGCCTGGGTCGCCAGGCCGACATCCTCGCCTTTGGCGGCGACGGCGAGGCCCCCAACCCCGACGCACTCCGGGACCTCTACGCGGGGATCCGCGAGGTCGCGCCCGCCCTCCGTACCTTACACCTGGACAATATGAACCCCGTCACCATCACCGACTACCCGGAGAAATCGCGAGAGGGTATCCGGATCATCGCCGAACACAACACGGCCGGTGACACGGCGGCGTTCGGGCTGGAGTCGGCCGATCCCGTCGTCCAGGAGCAGAACAACCTGCTCGTGACCGCCGAGGAGTGTCTGGAGGCGGTGCGGGTCGTCAACGAGGTCGCAGGGTGGCGCCCGGGCGGGGACAGAGATTCGGCGCCCACCTTCGGGGACGACGCCGCCCGGCGACTGCCGAAACTCCTGCCCGGCATCAACCTCGTCCACGGGCTGGCGGGCGAGCGTCGGGAGACGTTCGAACACAACCGGGCGTTTCTCGACCGCCTCCTGGAGGAAGGGTTGCTGGTCCGTCGGATCAACATCCGGCAGGTGATGGCCTTCGAGGGCACCGAGATGAACGAGACGGGCGCCGAGATCGCCCACGACCACAAGAAACTGTTCAAGCGCTACAAGCGCCAGATCCGGGAGGAGGTCGACAACCCGATGCTCCAGCGGGTGGCCCCATCTGGTACTATTCTGCCGGACGTCCACCTCGAATACCACGAGGACGGCAAGACGTTCGGGCGGCAACTGGGTACCTACCCGCTCCTCGTGGCGGTCCCGGGCGAGCGCACCCTCGGCAAAACCGTCGACGTGGCGGTCACCGACCACGGCTACCGTTCGGTGACCGGGGTCCCCTACCCGCTGGACGTCAACAGTGCCTCGATGGACGAACTGACCGCCGTCCCGGGTGTCGGGAAGTCGACGGCGGGCGACATCGTCGTCGGGCGGCCCTACGACACCGTCGAAGAAGTCGGGGCCGACCTGGCGGCGTTCGCGACCGTCCGGTCCCTGGAAGGCGCTGATTGAGCGCCACTCACCATGCCCACGTTGACGTTCGAGACGACCGTCGACGCACCCAGACAGCGCGTGTTCGACCTGGCACGGAGCGTCGACTGTCATACGGACGGCATGGCGAGCCACGACGAGCGGGCAGTCGGCGGGACGACGGCAGGACTGCTCGCCGACGGTGACCGGGTGACCTGGCGAGCCGTCCACTTCGGCGTCCCGTTTCGGCTGACAGTGGCCGTCGGTGAACTGGAGCGCCCGCGACGGTTCGTCGACGAACAGGTGTCCGGGCCCTTCGCCTGCATGCGCCACGAACACCGGTTCGAAGCCGTCCCCGAAGGGACGCGGATGCGTGACCGCTTCGACTTCGCGTCACCGGTCGGTCCAATAGGGAGCGCAGTCGACACGGTCGTGTTGGGACGGTACATGCGTCGGTTAGTCCGGTCTCGCCTCGATCACCTCGGACGCGTCGCCGAGTCCGACGAGTGGCGCCAGTACCTCCCGGACGGCGACCGATAGCGACTCCCAGAGCGGTCGCCGATCGCCGCGTCACCGACGGGTCGGCCCCGCTACGTCAACAGTCGACCGTGAACACCACAGGTCCGGTAAGGTCGTCTTACCTGCCCAGAGGAACAGAAGGTACTTCCCACTGCCTGGCCCTACACCGACCAATGAGTGACGTGGAGGTGAGCGTCGTCCTCCCCGCCTACAACGAGGAGGAGACGATAGCGCGGACCGTCGAGGTCACGCTGGAGACGCTCGCCTCCTTCCTGCCGCCGGGGTCGTTCGAGGTCATCGTCGCCGAAGACGGCTGTGACGACCGCACCCCCGAAATCGCCACGCGTCTCGCCGACGAGGACGACCGGGTGCGCCACTGCCACAGCGACGAGCGCCTCGGCCGCGGTGGCGCACTGAACTTCGCGTTCGAACGCGCCGAGGGCGATACCCTCGTCTACTTCGATACCGACCTCGCGACGGACATGCGCCACCTGGAGGAACTCGTCGAGAGCGTCCGCTCGGGGGAGTACGACCTCGCGACGGGGTCGCGCTGGCTCCCGGACAACCGCGCGGACCGCCCGCCAAAGCGCGCGGTGTCGAGTCTCGGGTACAACACGCTCGTGCGCCTGTTTCTCCGCTCGGACCTGCAGGACCACCAGTGTGGCTTCAAGGCCTTCGACCGGACGGCCTTCGAGACTCTCAGAAGCGAGGTCGAGGACGAACACTGGTTCTGGGACACCGAGTTCCTCGTGCGCGCCCAGCGGCGGGGGTTTCGCGTCAGGGAGTTCGCCGTCGACTGGGAGCCCAAGGGGGACACGAAAGTCGACCTCGTGCGCGACGTCTTCGGGATGGGGTCGCAGATCGTCCGGACGTGGTGGCAGCTCTCGGTGAGTCCGCGCATCTCCCGGCGCGTGAGCATGGCCGCGGGGTCGGTACTCGTGATGCTCGCGCTGGTCGTGGCGGTGGTCGTCGTCTTCGACGTGCAGGCCGTGCTCGACGCCATCGAGGGGGCCGACCGCGGCCTGCTCGCGCTCTCGGGGGTCGTGTATCTCGCCTCCTGGCCCCTGCGCGGGTTGCGGTATCGGGACATCCTCGAGAGACTGGGCTTTGCCAGCGACACCTGGTTCCTGACGGGCGCGATCTTCATCAGCCAGACCGGCAACCTGGTCTTCCCCGCCAGACTCGGTGACGGCGTCCGGGCCTACGTGGTGAAGGCCCGCCGCGGGGTACCCTACCCGAGCGGGTTCGCCTCGCTGGCCGTCGAGCGCGTGTTCGACCTGCTGGCGATCACGGTGCTGGCGGGGAGCGTGCTGGTGGGACTGGTCGCGACCGGTGGGACAGACCAGATCGTCGCCGCGATCGAGGCCGAGGTCCCCACAGTTAGCATCGGCGGCGAAACTATCGACCCCGGTGCGGCGGCGCGCACGGCGCTGCGCGTCGCAGCGGCCGTCGGTGGGGCCGCCGTCCTGGCGGTGGCGGCCATCCTCGTGGGCGCTCGCTTCGAGACCGACTACATCCACCGGGCAGTCACCGCAGTGAGCAACGACTCCTACGCGAGCTACGTTTCGGGCGTCATCGAACAGTTCGTCGGCGATATCCAGACCGTGGTCAGCGACCGCGGGGCGTTCGCTCGCGTCGGTCTCGGAAGCCTGGTAATCTGGGTCGTCGACGTGATCACGGCCATCGTCGTGTTCCAGGCGTTCGGCGTCGAGGTGACCGCCGCGCTCGTCGCCACCGCCTTCTTCGCCGTCAGCGTCGGCAACCTCGCGAAAGTACTCCCGCTCTCGCCCGGCGGGATCGGCCTCTACGAGGGCGCGTTCACCCTCATCGTCTTCGGACTGACGAACGTCGCCGCGCCGGTCGCCTTTGCGATCTCTATCGTCGACCACGTTGTCAAAAACGCCGTCACCATCGTCGGCGGCCTCGCGTCGATGGCCTGGCTCAACGTCTCGTTGACCGAAGCCGTCGAGGAGAGCAGCGAGGCTGAGCGAAGCGAAGCCTCGGTCACAGGCGAGCGGTGAGTGCGAGACGCGACCGCAGGGAGCGTCTCGGAAACGCGGACGGGGAGCATCGCGACCCGTGAGCGCAGTGACCCGGGACCGAGCGGCGTCGCGGCCTGAGTCACCCCCGGCAGCGAACGACGCGGTTCGCAAACGGGTCTTCGTCGCGTTCGTATCTGACCTCACGGAGGACTGTCGACTCGTTGAGGAAGTATTCGAGGAACAGCCTGTCGGTGAGGTTGCCGTCGGCGTAGTCGAACGCGTACGTCTCCTCGAACGAGACGACGTAACCGTCGCCCTCCCGTTCGACCGCCGGGTCGGTGAACGACTGCTCGAAGCCATCGACGGTCCGGTCCTCGAGGACACCCAGGCGGGCGTTCCGAAGGTACGCACGCTCGAACGAGACGGCGTACTCACCGACGGTCCTCTCGTCGACGTTCGTGGGTGGTTCGGGATACGCCATCGGTTCGAGGTCTCCGTTCGAGTCGAGACGTGACGGGTCCGTCTCCGTCTGGAGGCACGTCTCGTTGGCAGGCGCAAGCGAATCCGGTGGCGGCGCAGACCCGACGGCGAACGAACAGCCGGCCAGTACCACCAGACACGACAGGGCGAAGACCCGGACGATACGCATTTCTATCAGATTTCTGGCGAAGAAATAAACTGTTTGTGGGGGTCTGTGCGATACTGTTCATACAAGAATGTGACCGCAACCGCTACGAACAGCGTGAAAGCCCCTCTGGCTCCGGTTGAGAGGCTCGCTGCGCTCCTCGGCCTTCGGCCTGCGGTGCTTGTTCCGATAGACTCGCTCCGCTCGTCTATCGACGTTCGCCTCACTGCGTTCGGCGAACCGTCGCCCGTCTTCCCGGGGCCAGCAGCCCCTTTCGTTCCCACCCGTTCAGACTGGTGAACCGGCTGAATCGGGTGGGAATGAAAGGGGCGACTCGTTCGCCGAACCCCGCCGACGTAAGCACCGCAACGGAGTGAGGAGCGCAGCGAGGCGCGGGAGGCGAACGAGTCGGGGCTTTCACGCTGTCCACAGTCACTCCGATCCTCTTGACGGCTCATCTGAACACTACTGTCTGTGCCGGCGTGCTCACTCGTAGTGGTCGGTCACGAACGGCCCGAACGCGCTGGCGACGGCGTGTTCGAGCGCCGACTGCCGGTCGATGGCGCCACCGGTGAACACGCCGGCCGCGCCGGCGTCGTGTTTGATCCCGTCGGTGCCCAGCAGGTCGTCGAGCAACGGCCCGAGTTCCGAACCCTCGCGCACTGCGGTGGCGACGTCCTCGGGCAGTCGGAGCGCGGGACCCCCGCCGCGTTCGAGTCGGTCCCCATCGGTGACCACCGCCCACATGACCAGCCACAGTCCGTCGGTCGGGTCGAGGTCGGCGACGCCGCCCTCGATGCCGACCCCGAAATCCCACCGCTCCCCGGCAGCCAGCGCCCGACGCGCGCGGTTCTCGGCTCCAGTGATTGTCTCCGACCGTCCCCGTGGCTGTTCCGAGACGCCCGAGGCGACCCCCACCGATTCGACCGTCGCGTCCGGGTCGTCGTCGGCCGACACACCCGACGACTCGATCCGCGAGACGATACGTTCCGTTGCCGCCACTTTCACCGGGTTCGTGCTCCCGACGACGACGTGATCCATACCCCCCACTGGAGACGCCAGCGCCTGAATCTTCCCACACCGACCGGACAACCCGTATAAATAAGACACACGTTCACACACCTCAACCGGCGGTATCGTCGTTGTCGCGGCCGTCTCGATACACCGACCAGAACACTTTTATGCCAACAGTCCCACGTCTATTCACATCAGTTACGCGTCCGGGTTTTCGCAGTATCGTCGTTCCCGGATAGCGCGCGCCTAGCCATGAGCGACTCCAGACTCAACACGCGACCGACCGAGGTACAGGACGAAGAGACCACCGACGCGGCCGAATCCGAGGTCTGCCCGGAGTGTGCCGGCGACCTCGTCGTCGACGACGAACGCGGCGAGACCGTCTGTGCGGACTGTGGTCTCGTCGTCGAGACCGACGAGATAGACCGCGGGCCCGAGTGGCGCGCGTTCGACGCCGCCGAGAAAGACGAGAAGTCCCGCGTCGGTGCGCCGACGACGAACATGATGCACGACAAGGGGCTGTCGACCAACATCGACTGGCGCGACCAGGACGCGTACGGTAACTCGCTGTCCTCGAACCAGCGCCAGAAGATGCAGCGCCTGCGCAAGTGGAACGAGCGGTTCCGCACCCGCGACTCCAAGGAGCGCAACCTCAAGCAGGCCCTTGGCGAGATCGACCGGATGGCCTCCGCGCTGGGCCTCCCGGAGAACGTCCGCGAGACGGCCTCCGTCATCTACCGGCGCGCGCTCGACGAGAACCTCCTGCCCGGTCGCTCCATCGAGGGCGTCTCGACGGCCGCGGTGTACGCCGCAGCTCGCCAGGCCGGCGTCCCGCGCAGCCTCGACGAGATCACCGAGGTCTCCCGCGTCGAGAAAAACGAGATCGCCCGCACCTACCGCTACGTCATCCGGGAACTCGGTCTGGAAGTCCAGCCCGCCGACCCCGAGAGCTACGTCCCGCGGTTCGCGTCGTCGCTGGAGATGAGCGACGAGGCCGAACACCGCGCCCGGACGCTGCTGCAGAACGCCAAAGAACAGGGCGTCCACTCGGGCAAGTCGCCCGTCGGCCTCGCCGCCGCCGCCGTCTACGCCGCCGCCCTGCTGACCAACGAGAAGACCACCCAGGCCGCTGTCAGCGAGGTGGCCGACATCTCCGAGGTCACGATCCGGAACCGCTACCACGAACTGCTGGAGGCCGAACAGGGCCTCCCCGTGGCCTGACCGGCGGGCCGGTCCTTCTCGGACCCGCTTCACACCCGACGTCGAGCCGTTGCGCTCGCACTCGACGTAATCACCGCTGATAACTGCGGGGGCACGCTTAATCCGGCCCCGGTATCGAGTAGGTGTATGGCTTCGGAATCGGGGTCCACCGGCGACGGATTCGGCGTCGGCGGACGGAACGACGAGACGGTATCGGAGTTGGGACGGTCGGTCGACGAACTCTTGCGCGTCGCGGAGAGCGTCTCCGACAGCTCGCGCCAGATAAGCGACCTCGCGGACGAGCAGTCCGACAACATGGACGAGGTCGCGGGCGAGGTGTCGAACCTGAGCGCCACGGTCGAAGAGGTCGCCTCCAGTGCCAGCCAGGTCCGGCAGGTCAGCGACGAGGCACGCGACCTCGCGGGCGAGGGCCGGGACGTGGCCGACGACGCGATCGACGCGATGGAGGCCGTCGACGAGGCCAACACCGAGGTCTCCGAGGACGTCGAGCAACTGCGTGACCGTATCGACGAGATCGACGAGATCGTCGACGTCATCAACGACATCGCCGACCAGACGAACATGCTGGCGCTGAACGCCTCCATCGAGGCGGCCCGGGCCGGCGAGGCCGGCGAGGGGTTCGCCGTCGTCGCCAACGAGGTCAAGAGCCTCGCCGAGCAGTCCCAGCAAAACGCTGCGGAGATCGAACAGCTGGTCTCGAACATCGAGGCCGACACCGAGGAGACCGTCGAGAGCATCACCCACGCCAACGAGCAGGTCGAGGAGGGCATCGACCAGGTCAGCGAGACGGTCGACATCCTCAGGCGGATCGACGAGGCCGTCGAGGAGGCCGCCCAGGGCGCCCAGGAGGTCGCCAGCGCCACCGACGAACAGGCCGCCTCCACCGAGGAGGTCGCCTCGATGGTCGACGTGACCGCAGAGAGCGCACAGGAGGTCGCCAACGAGATCGACCGCATCGCCGCCGCCAACGAGGAACAGACCGACCAGATAAACGATATCCAGGCGCTCATCCGCCAGCTAGAGTAGAGCGTTTTTTGCGACCGTCCGGCGTAGCCGTCCCATGGCGATCGACTTCGAGTCGTTCACGCTGGTCGCGGCGACGGCCGACCTCGGCGACGAGCCCGCCGCTCGCGGGACCGCCGACGCCGTCGAGCTCCGGATGGACATGGCAACGGACCCCCTGGCGGCGCTGGCTGACTACGACGGCGACCTCCCGCTCGTCGCGACGAACCGCCCGACCTGGGAAGGTGGCGAACGAGAAGAGAGTCCCGACCGACTGGCCGAACTCGAAACGGCCGTCGAACACGAGGCCGTCGGAGCCGTCGACGTCGAACTGGCGGCCCTGCAGGGGGACGGTTCGTCCGAGATATCGGCCGCGGAGGCGGCCGCGGTCGTCGACCGTGCCCGCGAGACGGACACGTCGGTGATCGTCTCGACTCACGACTTCGAGCGGACGCCCGACCGCGAGACGTTGCGGGCCCTCCTCGACGCCGCGAGCGAGCACGGTGACGTCGCCAAACTCGCCGTCACGGCCGCTGGAACCGCCGACACGCTGACAGTGCTGTCGGTGACACAGACGGCGACGGCGGACGGCCAGACCGTCGCGACGATGGCGATGGGTGCTGCCGGCCGTCACACCCGGGCGGTCGCCCCGCTCTACGGCTCGAAGATCGGGTACGCGCCCGTCGACCCCACCGAGGCCACCGCGCCGGGCCAGTACGACCTCGAAACGCTCGCCGAACTCGTCGAGCGATTGCAGTCCGAGTGAGTCACTGCCCGGGCCGTCCAGGCCAACCGAGACCGGGAGAGAACGGCCCAGACCGGCGAGTCCGGAAGGTTAACAACCCGGGACGCCCCACGACGAGGTAGTGAGCACTCGTACCGACAAGCGACCGTGGCTGGCGGTCCTGCTCGCCTTTATCTATCCCGGACTGGGTCACATCTACCTCCGCGAGTGGCTCCGCGCGCTGGTCTGGTTTTTCCTCGTCGTCACGGGGTCGACGCTGCTCATCCCCGAGTCGGCGGTTCCGGGGACGCTCTCGGTCGACGCGTTCATGGCCGCGGCCGAGGCGATCCCGCCGGAGAACGCACTCGCACTCGTCTCGATCACCGTCTTCAGCATGGCCGACGCCTACTGGGTCGCCAAGCGCCGGAACACGGTGACGGCAGTCGAAGAGCGCACGACCTGTCCCAACTGTGGCGAGGACCTCGACCCCGACCTGGAGTTCTGCCACTGGTGTACCGAACGACTCGAGGCCCCCGACGCCGAGCGTTGAAGCGGGAACTGGCGACTCCCGGTAGTTGTCGCCGGTCGGTTTCTGTCCACTCCTGTGGGCCGACTGAGCCGTGGTTTCGACTCCCCGGAGTCACGCGACTGCGCTTCACCCACCTTTTTATGACAACCGACCGGTGCGTTGGATATGCAGCCCTCCACCCGCTACGCCGTCTCGGGAGTCGTCGGCGTCGCGACGGCCGCGGTCGCTCACGTCACCGCGGCGCCGGTCGTCGACGGTCCCCGGACCTGGTTCACGACGGTGCTGACGGGTCTCGTCTGGCTGGTCGCCGTGGCACTGTATCTGGACGTCCTGTGTCGACTCCGCTCGACGGGCGGGTGCGCCGAGAGCGACGCGTCGGTCGCCGCGAAGTGGGGCGGGTTCGCCGGCGGCGTCGTCAGCATCGGCATCGCGGGGACGGCGCTCCTGCTCGTGGACCTGGCCGCCTTCCGGTTCGTCGCCGCCGCCGGACTGTTCGTCTTCGGCTTCGGCATGGCGAGTATGTCCGTCGGGATGGGCGTCGTCGCCGACCGACTCGACGCTGTGGTCGACGGAGACGGTCCCACTTCGCCGGGGCCCACCGAGGCGAACGACCCCTCGGTCGCCGACGACTGACCGGATACTGCGATTCAGGGGGTGGTTTCTTGCGTCTTGGTGACGAATAACAGGGAAACCATGCCTCCACTCGACGACGGCAATCGACTGTCGCCGGAGATAGAACTCCGGGCGCTCGTCGACGCGTTCCCGGACGTGGGATTCATCCTCGATACCGAGGGGCGGTACGTGGAGGTGCTCTCGGGACCGGAGTCGGAACAGTTGCTCTACGACGACCCCGAGGAGTTACTCGGCAGTCAGATTCCGGAGGTCTTCGACGAGGAGATGGCCGGGACGTTCATGTCGAACGTCGACGCCGCCATCGAGAGCGGGGCGCTCCAGTCGTTCGAGTACAGTCTCGACGTCCCGGACGGTCGGCGATGGTTCGAGGCGCGGGTCGCCCCCGTCGAGACCGTCGACGGCGAGGCGGGAACTGACTACGTGGTCTACGTCGCACGCGACGTCACCGACCGGCGGGAGTCACAGCAGGAACTCGCCCGCCAGCGGGGGTACATGCGCCAGATGCTCGATTCGCTGGACGACGTCTTCTACGCGCTCGACCGGGAGGGCGACCTCGTCGACTGGAACCGCAGCGTCGAGACGGTGTCGGGGTACACCGCCGACGAGCTGTCGACGTGTGCAGTCTACGACGTCTTCGGCGAGCGCGCCCGGGAGCGACTCCAGGCGTTCGTCACGGAGGCCGTCGAAACCGGGTCGGCCAGGCGAGTCACCGAGATCGAGACGAAAGCTGGCAGACGGATCCCATACGAGTTCGTCGCGGGACTGTTCGACGACCCGCGGGGCGGGGAACTCGTCGTCGGTATCGGCCGCGATGTCAGCGAACGCGTCGAGCGCGAAGAACAGGTCCAGGTCTTCGGTCGCGTCCTCCGACACAACATGCGCAACAAGATGACTGTCATCGAGGGGACCGCCGAGACGCTCGAACGCGAGTCCGATGGGGCGCTGTCCACGGAGGCCGAGCGGATCCGGTCCGCCGCCCACGCGCTCACGAGACTGACCGAGAAAGCCCACGACGCGACGGACATCTTGCTGCAGGAGGCCCGACCGGAACCGCAGGACATCGACGCGGTCGCCCGCGAGGTCGTCTCGGAGCGGTTGCTCGAACACGACCGCGCACAGTTCGCCTACACCGGCGACCGCGGGGCCAGGGCCGTCGCCATCCCCGCGATACGGCAGGCCATCGACGAACTCGTCGAGAACGCGGTCCAGCACAGCGGCGCTGTCTCCCGGACGACCGACCCGATGGTCCGGGTGTCGGTCGAATCTGACGCCGATATCGTCCGGATCACCGTCAGCGACGACGGACCGGGACTGCCCGACCACGAGGCGAACATCGTCACCGAAGAACGGGAGATGACGCCCGTGTTCCACGCCAGCGGCATGGGGCTGTGGCTCGTCCGCTGGATCGTCAAGCGCTCGCGCGGCGACCTCGAACTCGTCGACGACGGCGAAGACGGGACGACGATCAGTATCGAACTGTCGCGTGCGAACCGACTGGCGTCGCGAGAGGATTCCTGACCCGGCCGTGACGCGACGCGCCCGCGCCTGTCACTCGACGAACGTCAGTCCGTCACGGAGGTCACGAACGCGGTCGAGGAGATAGTCGGCGCCCGCCCCGTTCTCGCCGACGAGCGTGACGTGTCCCATCTTCCGCAGGCGGTAGACCTCGCGTTTCCCGTACCAGTGGAGGTGAGCACGTGGCGTCTCGAAGAGCGTCTCTTCCCCCCGAAGGGTGGCCTCCTGACGCTCGTCGACGTCGCCGAGGACGTTGGCAGAGACGGTCGGTGCGCGCTGGCCGGTGTCGCCGAGCGCTCGCCCGGTCACGGCACGGACGTGCTGTTCGAACTGCGAGGTGTGACACCCCTCGATGGTCCAGTGTCCGGAGTTGTGCGGGCGCGGCGCGATCTCGTTGAGGAGGATCTCGTCGTCCGGCCCCTGGAAGAGTTCGATCCCGAAGACACCCCGGCCATCCAGCACGTCCAGCACGTCGAGTGCGACCTCGCGAGCGCGTTCGCGAACCGCGTCGTCGGCACGAGCGGGCGCGACCGTCTCCCGGAGTATCTCCTCGCGGTGGACCGTCTCGGTGACGGGGAACGTAGCAGTGTCACCGTCTTCTCGCGGGCGCTGCCCGCTCGAACTGTCCGCGGAGCGTCGCTCCGCACGCCCTTGACACCCCATCACTGCGAGTTCGCGCTGGTAGTCGACGAACTCCTCGACCATGGCCTCGCCGCCGACCGCGTCGAGGGCGTCGGCGGCGTCGTCGGGCGACTCGACGGGAACGTTCCCGCGGCCGTCGTACCCGCCGGTTCGCGCTTTGAGCATGAGCGGGTAGCCCAGTTCCTCGCCCGCCGCGTGGAGGTCCTCGACCGTGTCGACCTGCCGGAACTCGGGGACGGGGACCCCGGCGTCGGCGAGGCGGCGTTTCTGGACGAGTTTGTCTTCGATCGTCCGGAGCGTGTCCGGGTCCGGGTGGACCGGAACGTCGAACTCCTCGCTCACCGACTCGAGCAGGTCGGGGTCGGCGAGTTCGATCTCGAAAGTCAGGTAGTCGGCGCGCTCGGCGAGTTCCCGGACCGTCCCGGGGTCGTCGAACTCGCCGACGACCTGGTCGCGGGAGACGGGCGAAGCGGGAGCGTCGGGCGTCGGGTCGGCGACGACGACTTCGACGCCCAGCGGCGCGGCGGCCTCGGCGAGCATCCGGCCGAGCTGTCCCCCGCCGACGACACCCAGCGTCGGTCCCGGCGTTGACAGGGTCATCGCCCGGGGGTTACCCACGCCCCCGAATAAGCGTGTCCTTCTGCCCGGATCCGGTCGCCGGTCTCGGCGGTCAGTCTGCTCGACGACGGCGACGGACCGGTGGGCAACTCGTCGGGGGGCGGCAGGGAGTCGGCGTAGTCCTCGTGGACGAAGAAGGTCGTCGAGGTGTCGCTGAGGCGAAGCAGGTACGTGTGCGGTTCGTACTCGGGCAGCGAGTCGGCGACGACCGGTGCGGCGTCCTCGCGGACGACGACGACCGCGGGTTCGGACTCGGCCTCGGCCAGCGTCGATTCGAGGGCGGTGGCGTTCCTGGTACAGGACACCTCCGCGTCGCTGGCGCCGACGTACCACGGGAGCGGGAGCGCGTTGAACCACTTGATACAGCCGGGTTTGCGCGGCACGGTCGGCGGCCCGCCGTCGACGAAAAAGTCGCCGTAGAACACGACGTCCGGCCCGCCCGGTGTGGCGCCCGCTTCGTAGAAAACGTCGGTCACCGGCCCGATGTCGTCGGCCGGTTGTGCGTACTGGACGAGGTGATTCGACTCGTCCTGCGGGTTTGTGTAGGTGGCGTCGACGGTGGTCACGCCGACCTGGCCGACGACGAGGACGACGGCGAAGGCGGCGAAGCCGAGCGTGACGTGGTCGCCCGCCGCGGCGGCCGTCGACCCCCAGCGGACGAGCACCCCAAAGCCCGCCGCGGCGGGGATGGCCAGCGCGACGACGGCGTTGACCGTCGCCCACGGCGCCATGATGTCGGTCACGAGCGGGTAGCCCAGCACCGACGCGAATCCCCAGTAGAAGCCGAACTGGACGACCGTCGTCGGACCGCCCTCGCTGTATCGGTCGGCGACGAACCCCAGGACCGCCAGCAGGGAGAGCGCGAGCGCGCCGTAGCCCATACTCTGGAGGAAATCACCCAGGAAGGGGAGATACGAGTGGTCCTGGTGGCTGCCCTGGATCCACCCGCTCCACAGCTTTGCCCACGCGCCGCCCGTCGAGAGCCAGAGTATCTCGGGAGCCATTCCCGGATTTTCGAGGGCTTTCCCGAGGCCGGGACCGGACTCCGTTCGAGCGCGTGGGGCGTAGAAGAAGACGAGTATCGCCAGGAACTCGACGGCCGCGACGACGACCACGAGGACGTGTCGACGCAGGAGCGAGAGGGCACGCTTGACGTAGTCCCAGACCAGGAAGAGCCACTCGCCGTCGTACTCGCGGTCCCCGAGCAGGTTGTGGTCGACGGTCAGTGCCATCGCGCCGAGCCAGCAGACGGGATAGAGGATGGCGTTTTCCTTGACGGTGAGCGCGAGCGCGAACGCGGCGACGGCCCCCAGGAGATGCCGGCGGCGTCCGGTGTCGACGGTGGCGACCCCGAAAGCGAACGCGGCGAAGGCGAAGACCGCGACGAGGGGGTCGCCGCGCATGAACCGCGAGTAGTAGACCAGCGCGGGGGTAAAGGCCAGCATGCCGGCGAGCGCGGCGACTTCGAGGTCCGAGAGCCGGTCGCGGAGACACAGGGCGGTGAGCGGGAGGAGTCCACCCAGGACGGCGACAACGAGGCGCATGCTGGTGTCGGTCGGTCCGAAGACGTCGAAGACGACGGGGTTGACGTGGTGGTAGAACGGGCCGTGGATGATGGGGCGGTACTCGACGTTGCCGGTCTCGATGTAGCGAAGCGTCCAGTAGACGACGCGAGCCTCGTCCCAGTGAGCGACGCGCCCCCCGAGGTCGTAGAGGCGAGCGAGGAGTCCGACCAGGGCGACGTCGAAGACGACGACGTGGACGGGGTCGAGTCCAACCCTGTCGAGGGCGCTGGTGGCACGCGAGCGGAGAGAGGCCGCGTCGACTGTCGCCATTGCCCGGGGTGAGTGGTGGGGTGCTTAGAATTCTTCTGGTCGACCAGAGCTCTCGCTGTTCCCGCCGCTCTCTCGCCGGGTGGGCGGACACCTTCGATAGTTCTTTGAGGCGCGCTGGAAAGGTCCGAGTATGGTACGGCTCGGGCTGGTCGTCGCGCAGTTCGACAAGGAAGGGTCGGTCATCGAGGGGATGGCCGAGGCGGCTCGCGACGCCGCAAACGCACGCGACGCCGACGTCGTCGCGACCGTCGAGGTACCGGGTTCCTACGACACACCGCTGGCCGCAGACCGCCTCGCCCGCCGTGAAGACGTCGATGCCGTCGCCGTCGTCGGTGCGATCGTCAGCGGCGCCACCGGCCACGACGAGGTCATCGCCGACGCCGCCGCACAGGGGTTGACCGACGTGAGCCTCGACCGCGATACCCCTGTGACCTTCGGCGTCATCGGCCCCGACATGAGCGAGGCCGAGGCGAGAGCCCGCCTCGAGTACGGCGGACTGGCCGTCGAGAGCGCGGTCGACCTCGCCGAAGAGTTGCCCGAGCCCTGATACCGGCCGCACCGGACTCACAGACCACGAGAGCGACCACGAACGAGACACGACAATGGACTTCACAGCACGCGTCGAACGGATCGAACCGAGCGCCACCGTGGCGATAAGCAACAAGGCCACCGAACTCGAGGCCGAGGGGGCGGACGTCGTCGACTTCTCGATCGGTGACATCGTCGACTTCGACACCCCCGAGAACGTCAAGACGGCCGCGAAAGAAGCGATGGACGCCGGCCACACCGGCTACACGCCCTCCAGTGGTATCCCCGAACTCAAGTCGGCCATCGTCGACAAACTCCACGCCGACGGCCTGACCCAGTACGGAACGGAGAACGTCATGGTCACGCCCGGCGGCAAGCAGGGCCTGTTCGAGGTCTTCCAGACGCTGGTCGAGGAGGGCGACGAGGTCGCGCTGGTCGACCCGGCCTGGGTCTCCTACGAGGCGATGGCGAAGATCGCCGGTGCGGACCTCGCGCGCGTCGACACCACCGACTACGACTTCGCGCTCGAACCCGCACTCGACGATCTGGCCGAGGCCGTCTCCGACGAGACGGACCTCCTCGTGGTCAACTCCCCGGGCAACCCCCACGGAATGGTCTACTCCGACGAGGCTCTCGAAGGCGTTCGTGACCTCGCTGTCGAGCACGACATCACGGTCATCTCGGACGAGATCTACAAGGAGATCACCTACGACGGCGTCGAGGCGACGAGTCTCGGCACCTTCGACGGGCTGGAAGACCGAACGATCACGCTCAACGGCTTCTCGAAAGCCTACGCGATGACCGGTTGGCGCCTGGGCTACTACGCCGGCCCCGAGGAACTGATCGAGCAGGCGGGCAAGATCCACGGCCACTCGGTGACGTGTGCCGTCAACTTCGTCCAGCACGCCGGCGTCGAAGCACTGGAAAACACCGACGAGGCCGTCGAAGAGATGCGGTCGGCCTTCGAATCCCGACGGGACACGCTCGTCGAGTTCTTCCGCGACCACGGCAAGGACGTCGCCACACCGGAGGGCGCGTTCTACATCATGCTGCCCGTCGCTGACGACGACGTCGCCTGGGCCGAGGAGGCGATCGAAGAGGCCCACGTCGCGACCGTCCCCGGGAGCGCGTTCGGCGCGCCCGGCTACGTCCGACTCGCCTACGCCAACGACGAGTCGCGTCTCCGCGAGGGCGCCGAGCGTCTCGCCGAGAACGACCTGCTGTAGTCGGTTTTTGATTCGACGACACTCTCTACGCATCCGTTCAGAGGAGACGCGACCGCGACTCACAGTAACGGGTGAAAGCCCTCGACCGTTCGCTCACGGGTCACTGCGTTCCCCGTTCGCATCGAGGCCTCCCTTCGGTCGGCCTCGCTCTCGCGGTCGCTGAGCGAGATATTCTCGCTCGGACAACCGCACCGCGCCGCACTCGCTCGAATAGGGCTCGCTCAGGCGACTACACTGAACGCGAGCGGGCCTCACGGGTCGTTCCTCCCCGTTCGGCCAGTGGCGCTCCTGCGTCGCGCCACGCGCCGGAGTGGAGTCGCTACGCGGGCAACTATCCGAGCGAAGCGAGGATATCTCGCGTAGCGGCCGCGAGCGGGCCGAGGGCTTTCAACTGTCTCTGAGAATAGTGGTTGCGTCTCTTCTCACGGTGAGCGAGCAGTCACCCGAGCACACACGCGTCGACACCAGGAATACAGTTTTCACCCCACCGGACACAGCCAGTCCATGCGAGACGCCCACCGGGAAGCGCTCGAAGCCACGGTCGCCGAGACGAGAGACGACGACGGGTTCCTGGCCTGTATCCTCGCGGGGTCGGTCGCGAAGGGGTGGGAGCGTCCGGACTCGGACGTCGACGTCGTCGTGGTCGCGACCGACGAGGAGTACGAGCGCCGGCTCGCGGAGTGGGACCTGCAGTTCTACGACGTACACGAGACGACCCACGGTAAGGTGCCCGTCGACGGGAAAGTCGTCGACGTGGCCTTCCTCGAAGAGGTCAGAGAGCGGGGCAGCGAACCGGCGCGGGCGGCGTTCGTCGACGTCGACGTCCGCTACACCGAGGACCCCGAGATCACGACGCTCGTCGACGACATCGCGACCTACCCCAGCGAACACAGGACCGACCGGATCGAGACCTTCTACAGCCAGATGCAGGCCTACCGGTGGTACGTCGGCGAGGCCGAGAAACGCGACAACGCCTACCTCGCACACCACACCGCCACGCAACTCGCGCTCTTCGGAGGCCGGTTGCTCCTCGCGAACGACGAGACACTCTTTCCCTACCACAAGTGGTTCCCGCGGGTGCTCGCCGGGGTGGACGACAAACCAGACGAGACGATGGACCGCTTCGAGGCGTTGCTCGCGGAGCGAACCACCGAGGCCGCCGACGCGTTCGTGACCGCCATCGAGAACCACCGGGAGTGGGAGACACCCGAGGCCGGCTGGCCGGTGCGGTTCCTGCTCGACCGGGAGTGGCAGTGGCGCGACGGCCAGCCCGCGCTGGAAGAACTGTAGGCCAACTTCGACTCCGATTCCGACACCGACACCAACTTCGAGTCGTGTAGCTACTCGACCGTGCGACCGGCTCGATCACACGTCCTGCCCCCATCGAATACCACAAAACCGATACGATCGGCGTTCGGGGCGTCCACTACTGGTCCCCCATGACGGACGATCTGACTATCGCAGTCGCGCACTACCCGGAAGGTGCGGGACACGCGACGCGAATGCTGGCGATCGCCGACGCACTCGTAGAGACAGGCGCCGACGTCGAACTCGCGGGGGGCGGTGCGGGCACGCAGTTCGTCGCCCTCAACGGCTACGACGAGTTCGAACCGACGACGGTCGACTACATCGACACCTACCAGGGCGGGTCGATGCGGCAGGTACTGCGCGAGAGCGTCCCCGCGACGGCGGAACGTGTCACCGACTACGTCGAGTGGCTCCGCGACCTGGATCCGGACGCGCTCGTCACCGACGACATGTTCGCGGCCATCGCGGCCACGCGCACCGACGTTCCCCTCTACGTCCTCAAACACGACTTGCCCGACCTCTACCGTGACCGCATCGAGCGAACGGGTGCGGCCTTCCACACGGAGTTCCAGCGGTCGGCCGCTCGCGAGTTCTTCTATCCCGCGGTGTGGCCACCCACCGAGGGCGAACCCGCTGTCGCCGAAGACGAACACGATGGACGAGACGGCACGGACGATTCCGTTGACGTGACACGCGTCCCGCCGGTCGCCCTCGAAGGCGACGCGAGCGACCGTCCCGGCGGGGAGTCCACACCCGACGTCGTGGTCGTGCCGAGTCACTATTCGGACCTGGGGCGGGTCGCCGACAACCTCGCGCGCCAGGGCTACGACGTACTCGACGTCGGGAGCGAGGCGTGGGAGCCCGTCGCGTCGTTGCTCCCCTACCTCCAGGCCGCGGACGTCGTGGTCTGTTCGGGCTACTCGACGGTGATGGACGCGGCCGTCGCCGGCACGCCCTGTGTAGTGCATCCGGCCACGGACGAACAGGAAGCAGTCACGAATCGTCTCGAAGACGCCGACGTGACCGGGTTCGCCGTCGCCGAAACGCCGATCGAGGTACTCGACGCCGTCGCGTCGCCGCCTGACCCCCCTTCGTTCGCGAACGGCGCGACCGACGTCGCGGCTGCCGTCGTCGACGACCTGTGGGAACGAGCGTCGACCGCCGACGGGGCGGTTGGCGGGACGGACGGCGAGAGAGACGACGAAACGGCCAGTAGCACCGACAGTACGGGTTCGACCCGTGATGGCGTGACGGTCATCGACCGCGCGGTCGCCGGTAGTGCCGCGCTCGGGACCGCCACCCGTGCGACAGCGCTCCGGAGTCGGCGATACGCGGGCGTCGCGAGGTCCTACGCTTCGACTGGAGCGCTCGTCGCATCTCGCAACGCGCGGCGAGCAGGACGAGCGGCCGTCCGGTACGCCATCGCTGGGGCAGCCACCCTCGCCGACTGGACGCGACGGACCGCGCGCTGGGCCCGGAAAACGAGCCACCGCTGTCGGCGCTACGCGACCGCTATCACCGCGCTGTCGGCCGCGACGCTAGTCGTCACGAACAGTGGACTCCGAGGCGCTGGCTGGCGCGCCAGTCGAAGGACCGTCACCGCGGCGTCGACGCTCCGGAACGCGGGTTCAACCGGACTGGAACACGCCGCTGTCGGCTGTGAATCACTTGCCGACGGGCTCCAGCGGATGGCGGCCGGCCTCCGCGGGGACACCAACCGCCCGTCGACGAGCGATCGGTTCGCCGAGTTCGCCCGGCGGCTGAAAGAAGCCACACGCTCGGCGGAGTGACGAAAGTTCGAGGACGACGGCGTCCCGCGCTCGGCTGAACGAGTGGCCCTTGCCCGTCAGCCCCGCTCGTCCAGGATCCGGTCGACGATGTCACCGGTCGAGAGCAGCGCAGCGTCGTACGCAGGTTCGTACGCCGACACCCGGCGCACGGCACAGTCGATACCCCTGTCGTCGAGGGCCGCCCGGATCTTCCCTTCGTCGTGGTGCTGGTCGAACCCGAGCGCGATGACCGTGGGGTCGAGTTCCTCGATGGGGACGAAGATGTCCTCGGGGTGGCCCAGACGAGCTTCGTCGACGGGTTCCAGCCCCGCGACGAGTTCCCGGCGCTGGGGTCCCGAGACCACGGGTTTGGCCTTGTGGGTGACGTTCTCCGAGCGGGCGACGATGACGACGAGGTAATCGCCCATGGCTGCGGCGTCCCGCAGGTAGTGGAGGTGGCCGGGATGCAGGAGGTCGAACGTGCCCTGGGCGACGACCACCTCGTCGCCGTCGACGGGGCCGGTTTCGCGTGCAACCGCGTCTGCCTCGGTCGCGTGCCCGTCGTCGACTCCGTCTCTGTCCTCGCTCATCGGGACCCCCACCCGCCGTCGGTGTTGCTGGAGTCCGATCCGTCGGTGCCCGAATCGTCGGCGTCGTGACTCCAGCCCCGGTCCGGCGGCTCTTCGCGGAGGTCGGCCCCCTCTCGCATGAGTTCCTCGTCGATGTCCTCCTGGGTGAAGTCGAAGAACTCGTCCTCGGGGAGTTCGACGTCCAGCACGTCGAGGTCGATCGGGTTGCCTTCCCTGTCGAAGGCCTGCCAGTCGTTCCAGCCGTAGGGCGCGCCGATGATGATGTGGACCTTCCCGCGACCGAACGTCTGGAGGTCGGCGTCGCTCGGGCGCAAAACGCCGTTGGGGTGGGAGTGGACCGACCCCGCGGCGGTCCGGTCGTTGGGGATCATGTTCGTCTTCACGGTTGCGCTGACGGGGTTTGACTCGGTCCCGGGGATGACGAGCACGTCCGTGAGGACGGTCCCCTCGTAGTCGAAGCCGAGTTTGCGGGCATCCTCGCCGCGCAGAAACCCCATGTACTCGTCGGGGTGGGCGTCCTCGGAGGCTTCCAGGGCGAACTCGAGTGCGGCCTTGGCGATGCCGACCACCTCACCCGAGCGGAACAGTCCCATGTCCGTCGATGGGGCCCAGCGCGTTACAAGCCTTCCGAACCACCTTTTTGCCGGAGGGGTTTCCTCGCGCGCCTTCGGCGCGCTGCGGAGAACCCCTCCGGCAAAAACGTGGGCGAAAAAGCCGGTCGCTCGTTCCACTCGCGACCGGTGAACCGCGCGCCGACGGCGCGCGGACGTTCGCGATGGAAGGTGTCGCAGAACAGTTTACATGATGTTTCATTTCAGGATCGCTGGCACGACCATCCACACAGTTACGTGCGTGTCTATCGGTCACAAACGACGAGAGAACGGGTTTCAGAGCTTGAACTCTACGATCGTCTCACGAGATGGATAGAGCTCGGCCGGGTGCATCTCCTGCAACGAAATGGAATCTATCGTTACTGGCGGGATGTCGAGGTCTCTGAGCGGTTCCAGATCGGTGATCAATTCCTCGAAGCCGTCACGTGATTGGAAATGCGAGATCGTCATGTGGGGCACATAGTCTTCTCGCTCGTGTTGCCACTGCGGAACGGCCGGGAGATCACACAGTCGCCGATGTACGTCAAGCATCGGATCGCCCGCCTGAACCTCACAGAATATGACTCTGTCAAAGAGGTCCAACTGAGGGAAACTGACCTCGAACGGCTCGACTTCGGCCAACGTCTCGCGTGCTCTTCGCTGGAGGCGGTTCGCCGTAGACGAAGTGATGTCACTCTCCCGTTTCGGTGGATCACGAATGCAGCCGATCTGCTTAGCGGTGATATGGTAGTATTCTGGCGGCGCGACAGTCACACAGTCGTGAGTCGCCAGCACCGACCGGACCTGTTCGAGGGCATCGTGGACTGCGCGGTGAGTGATATCCACTGAGAACGTGAGATATCGCTCACGATCTCCGGCCCACTGTTGAAGTCCGTCTCGGTCGATCACGTCTGGAGACAACGAGTATCGGTTTTCCCACTCCCCGATCGATCCAGACATGCAACTGGAGTCAACCACTAGTCACAAATATATACGGGTCTCCTCAAAACAGTCCGACTATCGGTCAGTCCGTCTCCTGAAGTGAGTCTACTATCCATACTTAGCATCCGCGCGAGCGAAGCGAGCGCGGTTCACCGACTGCGAGGCCGCAGGCCGAGCAGTCGGCTTTTTCACCCATGTTTTTGGCCCGGGGGTGCCCGCAGTGAGGCCGAAGGCCGAACGAGGACACCCCCCGGCGAAAAAGATGGTCGCGTTTCGGAGGGTTAAACTGGCGTGGGTGCCGAATCCACAGCAAATGTCACCTGCAGACGACGCCGGGAGTTCCGGCGTCGCGGTCCCCGACAGCGGGACCACCGTCTACGACCTCGCCGACAACTGCGATTTCGACCACGTAGAATCGGGCGAGTACTACCTCGGTACCGTCAACGGCGTCGTCAAGTACGGCGTCTTCGTCGACGTCTCCGACGAGGTGTCGGGGCTCGTGCACAGTTCGAACCTCCAGGGTACCTACGAGGTCGGCGACCAACTCGTCGTCGAACTCGACGAAGTGCGTGAGGACGGCGACGTCGCCTTCACAGAGGTCGACCTCGACGAGTACGAGGTCGAATCGGTCGAACCCGACAGCGACGACGTCGACGACCTCGGCGACCTCGTCGGTGAGCAGGTCACCCTCGTCGGCTCCGTCGTCCAGATCAAACAGACCAACGGCCCGACGGTCTTCCAGGTCCGCGACCCGACGGGTATCGCTCCCTGCGCCGCCTTCGAAGAGGCCGGCGTTCGGGCCTATCCCGAGGTCGACCTGGACGACGTCGTCCGTATCGAGGGACGCGCCGAAACCCGCGACGACGCCGTCCAGGTCGAGGTCGACGACCTCACCGTGTTCGAGGGCGAACAGGCCGCCGAGGTCCGCGAGGAACAGTCCGCGGCCCTCGACGACGTCGCCACACCCCACGACATCGACCCCCTCGTGGAGTGGCCCGCGCTGGAGAAGTTGTGGGACGACCTCGAAGCCGTCGCGACGCGACTGCGACGCACAGTGCTAGAGGGGCGCCCCATCCGGATGCGCCACCACGCCGACGGCGACGGTATCTGTGCGAGCGTCCCCCTCCAGGTCGCCCTCGAACGGTTCGTCGCCGCGACCTACGAGGACCCCGAGGCACCCCAGCACCTCCTCAAGCGCCTGCCGAGCAAGGCGCCCTACTACGAGATGGAGGACGTCACGCGGGACCTGAACTTCGCGCTGGAGGACCGGACCCGCCACGGGCAGAAACTCCCTCTCCTCCTGATGCTCGACAACGGGTCGACGGAGGAAGACACCCCCGCGTACCGCAACCTCGCCCACTACGACATCCCCATCGTCGTCGTCGACCACCACCACCCCGACCCCGAGGCCGTCGAGGGCCTCGTCGACGAACACGTCAACCCCTACCTCCACGACGAGGACTACCGGATCACCACCGGCATGCTCTGTGTCGAACTCGCGCGGATGATCGACCCCGGCCTCACCGAGGACGTCCGGCACGTCCCCGCGGTGGCTGGGCTCTCGGACCGGTCAGAAGCGAACGCGATGGCGGACTACCTCGAACTCGCCAGCGAGGAAGGCTACGACGAGAGCGAACTCCGTGACGTCGGCGAAGCGCTCGACTACGCGACGTTCTGGCTGCGCTACGACGACGGCGGTCAACTCGTCACCGACGCGCTGAACGTCGATTGCGACGACGAACAGCGCCACCGCGAACTCGTCGACTTCCTCGCTAAACGCGCCGAGCGCGACGTCGACCGCCAACTCGACGTGGCGATGGACCACGTCGAACACGAACGTCTCGACAACGGCGCGCATCTCTACCGGATAGACGTCGAGAACCACGCCCACCGCTTTACCTACCCCGCGCCGGGCAAGACCACCGGCGAGATCCACGACCGGAAAGTCGCCGAGACGGGTGACCCGGTCATCACCATCGGCTACGGACCGGACTTCGCGGTCCTGCGCTCGGACGGCGTCCGCCTGGACATCCCCGAGATGGTCGAGGAGCTCAAGACGGAGATCGAGGGCGGCGGCGTCAGCGGCGGCGGCCACCTCGTAGTCGGGTCGATCAAGTTCGTCAGCGGCATGCGCGTCAGCGTCATCGAGGCGCTCGTCGCCAAGATGGCCGACGCCGAGATCGACGAAGAACTGGGGAGTTCGGCTCCCTTCGTCGAAGACTGACGGTCGGTCGGGAGTGACCCCTTGTCCCGGTGATATCCAGCCCATCTCGTAGACTTCTTTTCATCGAACACACACGGTGTGTCATTCGATAAATAAAAGTAGGTGGGTAGTGACGTGCCGGTACGTACCGTCGGTGGGCAGTGGGACCGGCGGGTGGGATACGATGACAGGAATCGCGGTTTCCGAGAGGGATGTACAGAGTTGTGACCGAGCGCGTTTCGAGCGCGTGGGACTACAAGCACGGCGCGATCGGCTCGACCGGTCAGCGGCCAAGGCTCACAGATGACCGACCGAGGTCGATCGATCGCGGCGCTGGCACTGTGTGTGGCACTCGTCTGCTCGATGGTCGTGCCCGCGGTCGTGGTGGCCGATGTCTCGACTGCCACCGATCACGAGACTATCGAGTCGTGTACGACCATCTCCGAGAGCGGGACCTACGAACTCACGGGTGACATCACCGCACAGGACGGAAACTGCATCCGTATCCAGGCGAGTCACGTCACGCTCCAGGGTAACGGGTACACCATCGAACCGGGAGCCTCCGTGGGACTTGCCGGCCGTGGCGTGTCGGCCATCAGCGAAGGCCCACAGGTGAACGTGACTATCGAGGACCTCACTGTCACCGGCTGGGACACCGGTATCAGCGTCGGATACGAGTCGTACGAGGTATTCGTACCCGTCGGGGACGTCACCGTTCGAAACGTGAACGCCTCGTACAACGGCGATGGAGAGCCGAGCAGTGGGGGTATTCTCGTCACCGGCGCCGGCGAGGTGACCGTCGAAGACGTCGTGGCGAAGGGCAACGATGGCGTCGGTGTCGACATATCCACGTCGCGAACGGAGAGCGGCGAGCGGCGGCTGCGTACCCGGGGGGAGGTCGGTTCGATCGGGGACGATCCCGTGATGCGTGCCCCCGACCTCGCTGTGAGTGCCCGGTCGAATTACGATAGCTCGCTGGTCGATACGCTGACCCCGACGCCGACCCCGACACCGACGGCATCACCGACTCCGACGCCAACTGCGTCACCGACCCCGACACCAACTGCGTCACCGACCCCGACACCGACGGCATCACCGACTCCGACGCCAACTGCGTCACCGACCCCGACGCCGACGGCATCACCGACTCCGACGCCAACTGCGTCGCCGACCCCGACGCCGACGGCATCACCGACCCCGACACCGACGGCATCACCGACCCCGACACCGACGGCATCACCGACCCCGACACCGACGGCATCACCGACTCCGACGCCGAGTCTGCCGACAGAGGACCACGTAACCGTCTCGAACGTTCTCGTGACGGGGAACTCGCGTCCCGGAGTCACCGTCGTCACCGACGGAGAGGCGACGGTCTCTGAGGTGACGAGCAGGGACGGTACCGGGGTCGTGACCGTCGATGCGGGGACGGGATCAGTGGCGGACGTCACGGTAGAGAACGTCACGTCGAGTGACGGCGAGACGGTCGTCGGCCCGACGATGGGAGTCTCGTTCGCGGAGTCCGGGACTGTGACCGGTGTCACCCTCCACAACAACACCGGTCCGAGTAACCTCGTAGTCAGTGACAGTCGAAACGTCGCGATAAGCGACCTCACCGTGACGAAGCCGACGTTCCCCTTCGAGGGGTTCGGCAGCGAAATGCCAGTGGACCCTTCCGCAGTTAGCGTGACCGGTTCGACGGCGGTGACGATCACGGACTCGAACGTGACCGCCAGCGGTGTGTTCGGTATCCTGTACGCGTCGAGCGACGGTCTGATCCAGAACACGACGGTGGAAGGCACGACGGACCTCTTCGAAGAGGGCGAAGTAGCGGGTGTCAGTTCGATGGAGCAGAACGTGTTCGACCCCGAAGAGAGTCCCGAGGAAACCGGCCCGGAGCCTCTCGCTGTCGAGAACCTCCAATTGATGGACGCGCCGCTGGTCACCGAAGGGACCATCGACGGGGGCACACTCTACGGTGCCGATCCGGCGGCCAACATCCCCGACCCGCCCGCGAACTGGCGGTTCGCCAGGGACCCGCTGGTAGTCGAGTCGAACGGGCTGACAGGATACGTCGACTTCACGACGAGGCACGCCGACGGCGAGATCCCGCCCGCGCTGGCGTCGTCTTCGCTCCGGTTCTGGCAGACGGGGCCGTCCGACGGCGAGGAGTCAGTAGACTGGACTATCCCCGAAGGCGCCAGCGTCGACCCACCGGCGCTCAGCGAGAACGTGAGCAGTCTCAAGTTCGTCGGACTCCTCGGCCAGGAACCGCCCGAGGGCAACTTCTCGCTCGGGCCACTCTCGACGAACAGCCCCGTCCGGCCGGGTGAGACGGTCACGGTCGACACGACCGTCGAGAACGTCGCCGACCGCTACGGGACCCAGAACGTGACCCTGCGCGTCGGCGACGAGGTCGTCGACCACACGACGGTGACGCTCGAACCCGGCGAATCGCGTGACATGACCTTCGAGTGGACCACCACCGACGGCGATGCCGGCGACTACGACCTGACGGTGGCGACTGCCAACGACACCGCCACGACCACGGCGACGGTCGACCCACTCGACCCGGCCAACTACACCGTCGAGATCGACTCGACCACTGCGCCGGTCGAGGCGGGTGAGGGTGTGGACGTGGTCGCGACCGTCACGAACGTCGGCGAACAGGCCGGTGAACAGACGGTCGCGCTCCAGGCCGACGGAACGACGGTGGCCACCACCACCCTCGCACTCGACGCGGGCGCGTCAGCGGAAGTAACGCTCGCCTGGGAGACGACCACCGGTGACGCAGGTGAGCACACGCTCGCCGTCACGACTGCCAACGACACTGCCGAAACCACTGTGACCGTCACCGAGTCCGAGCGCCCGAACTACGCGGTCGACATCGTGGAGGTAGACTCCTTCGTCGACGCGGGTGAGAGCGTGGACGTCGTCGCGACCGTCACGAACGTCGGCGAGCAGGCCGGCGAGCAGACTGTCGAACTCCGCCACGAGAATCAGGTGTTCGACGACACCACGCTCGCGCTCGAACCCGACGAGTCACGAGAGGTGACGCTGACAGTACAGGTCCCCGACGAGGCGAGCGGGCGGTTCCTCCTCGTCGTCGCCTCGGCCAACGACACCGACACCACTCCGCTCCGAGTCCAGGGCGACGATGGCGGGTCGTCGACGCCGACACCGAGTCCGACGCCCACACCGACGCCAACTCCCACCCTGACGCCGACACCGAGTCCGACGCCCACGCCGACGGACACTGCAACGCAGTCAGACGGCGGCGCGGGAACGGCCACGCCGACGCCGACACCGACGCCGACGCCGACTCCCACCCCGACGCCGACGGACACGGTGACGCCCCTGCCGGCCGAGACGACGGCACCGACCGCCGCGGAGGACGCCCCGACTGACGCCCCGGGGAGCGACGACTCGGGGCTCCCGCTCTGGCCGCTCTTGCTCTTGCTCCTGCTCGCCATCGCGGCCGGCGGCTACCTCTACGCCCGGCAGCGCCAACAGTAGCTGCCTGGCTCTTCGGTTCCAATCTGGACCGCGAAGTTTGCGTTTCTGGAAACCGCTGAATGCCGCATTTCTACAACTGGATCATCTGCAATCTACGTCCTGTGTAGTTATCAGAAGTTGCGCGGTGGATTGGTGAGAAAGAAACGGCGACCGCTGACCGCTCCGCAGTCATCAGTGAGAGTTGAAAGCCCTCGACGCGCTCGCTCACGGCTCCCGTTGGTCGCCGAAAGACTCGCTCCGCTCGTCTTTCGAGCCCGCGCTCACTTCGTTCGCGCGGACGCCGTTCGCATCGAGGCGCGGAGCGCCTCGCACCCCTCGACGGCGCGCGCCAACACACTTCCTCGCTCTACACCCAGTATTGGACGACCCCGTGTTTCACTCAGGCCCGAGAGCCCCGCTGCAAGAAGAGAAGATCAGTCGAAGACGAACAAGAGGAGATCAGTCGAGGACGAACAGCGTATCGCCCATGTCGACGGACTCGCCCTCGCTGACGCCGACGTGGGTGACGGTCCCGCCGCGCTCGGCGACGACGTCGTTTTCCATCTTCATGGCTTCGAGCACGCAGAGCACGTCACCGGCACCGACCTCGTCGCCCTCCGCGACGTTGACTTCGAGGATGGTGCCCTGCATCTCCGCGGCGATCTCTTCGCCCTCGGCGGCCGCGCCACCGCCGCCCGAGTCGCCGCTCGAATCGGGTCGACCGGGACCGGGTCTGCTCGCCCCGTCGCCACCGACGTCGACGTCCCCGACCGGGATGGCGGGCGCTCCGCGCTCTTCGAGGTTGACCTGGAACCGCTTGCCGTTGACCTCGACGGTGAACTCGCGCTCGACGACCTCCTCGTCTTCCTCGTCTTCCTCGCCGGGGACCGGTTCGGTCCCCCAGCGTTCCTGTGCGGCGTCGATACGCTCGGGGTCGAGGTCCTCGTCGATGTACTTGGTAGTGTGACGACCCTCGAGGAACGGTTCGTCGGTGAGCATCAGGCGGTGGAACGGAATGATCGTCGGGAACCCCTGGATGTCGTAGTCCGCCAGCGCACGCTTGCCGCGAGCGATACACTCCTCGCGGTCCGCACCCCAGGTGATGAGCTTCGCGATCATCGAGTCGTAGTCGGTAACCAGGTCGTCGCCCTGCCGTGGGGCGTCGTCGACCCTGACACCGATACCGCCCGGCGGGTCGTAGATTTCGAATTCGCCGCCGGTCGCGGGGGCGAACTCGTCGGCGGCGTTCTCGGCGTTGATCCGGAACTCCATCGCGTGGCCCTCCAGTTCCACCTCGTCCTGCTCGAACGTGAGTTCCTGGCCGGCGGCGACGCGGATCTGCCACTTCACGAGGTCGATGTCCGTGAGTTCCTCCGTGACGGTGTGTTCGACCTGGATGCGCGTGTTGACTTCGAGGAAGAAGAAATCTGTGTCCGCGTCGAGCAGGCCGTCCTCGTTGCGCCCCTCGTCCTCGACGAGGAATTCGAAGGTTCCGGCGTTGTAGTAGTCCCCGGCGTCGGCGCCCCGCCGGGCGGCGTTCCTGATCTGCTCGCGCAGGTCGTCGGTCAGCGCGGGCGAGGGGCCCTCCTCGATGACCTTCTGCTGGCGGCGCTGGAGCGAGCAGTCCCGCTCACCGACGTGGCGGACGTTGCCGTGTTTGTCCGCGATGATCTGTACCTCGACGTGGCGGGCGTTGTCGAGAAAGCGCTCCAGGTAGACCGAGGCGTTCGAGAAGTAGGCTTCCCCTTCGCGCTGGGCGGTCTCGAGCATCTCTTCGGCGTCCTCTGGACTCTCGACGATCTTCTGTCCCATCCCGCCCCCACCGCCCTCGGCTTTGATCAGGACGGGAAAACCGTGTTCCTCGCCGAACTCCCGGACCTGTTCGGCCTCCTCGACGGACTCGGTGGTCCCCGGGACGATGGGGACGTCGGCCTCCCGCATCACCTTCCGGGCGTGAGTCTTCTCGCCGAGACGCTCCATCGCAGCGGCCGACGGCCCGATCCAGGTGATGTCGTCGGTCTCCTCGACGCGAGCGGCGAAGTCGGCGTTCTCGGCCATGAACCCGTAGCCGGGGTGGATCGCGTCGGCGTCGGCTTTCCGTGCCGCCTCGATGACCGCCTCGCCGTCGTTGTAGGAGTCGGCGGCCCGGGCCGGGCCGACGTTGTAGGCCTCGTCGGCGTAGCGGACGTGCCCGGAGTGTTTGTCCGCCTCGCTGTAGACGGCGACGGTGCCCACGCCCAGTTCCTCACAGGCACGCATCACCCGAACGGCGATCTCGCCGCGGTTGGCGACGAGGACCTTCTCGAACATACCCCTCTGTACCGAGCGTTTCATTTTAAAACTATGCGGATAGGCTTGGCCCCTGTCGACAGTCTTGCCTGTCGATTCGCGTTCCCACACGACCGCCCGGACTGCCGACTCTCGCTACCGTCCGGTGCTCCGGACCTGGGCGGTCAGACTGGGACTGATCCGCCGATGGGTTTAAGAGTGTGGGCGAAACGTGAATGTCCCGAAAAGGCACTTGTAGGACACTCTCGGACAGAAATTCGTGAAGAACCGCTCCGGGGTATTAAGTCGATCCACACCCAACGATCGACATGAGAAGCCCTCCGCAGACGACGACCGGTGAGACGCTCGCCGCCGACGATTACGAGACCGTCGACGTGTCGGTGCTGGTGGTCGGAGCGGGCGCGGCGGGCGCCCGGACGGCCATCGAACTGGTCGAGCAGGGCGTCGACCCGGAAGAGATACTGGTGATCGGCAAGCGGAGCCACGGCGACGCCCACACCACGTGGGCGCGGGGTGGCGTCAACGGCGCGCTGGGCACCCACGACTCCGAAGACGACTGGACAGTCCACGCGGCCGACACGCTCAACGAGGGTCACTTCCTCAACGACCCCGACAAGGTCGAGACGGTTACGAAGCGGATGCCCGCCCTTCTCCGGGAACTCGACGAGTGGGGGATGGAGTTCAGTCGCACCGAGGACGGCGAGATCGACCAGCGGTACTTCGGTGCCCAGTCGTTCCGCCGGACGGCCTTCGCCGGCGACCACACCGGCGAGTCGCTGCTGAACACGCTCGTCGAGCGGGCACAGGAGCTGTCGATCCCCTACCGCGAGAACGTCCTCGTCTCGCAACTGGTGACCGACGAGGCCAGCGACCGGGTGCTGGGCGCGGCGGCGACCGACCTCGACACCGGTGAGTTCGTCGCCTTCGACGCCGACGCGGTCGTCCTCGCCGCCGGCGGGTACACCAGCCTCTACAGGCGTCATTCGTCCCGGGACGACGAGAACACCGGCGACGGGCCGGCGCTGGCGTACCAGGCCGGCGCACAGTTGCTGGACCTCGAGTTCGTCCAGTTCCACCCGACGGGGATGGTCGGCGACCGCTACGGCGAGGAGTGGGACGGCCGCCTCGTCACCGAGGCGGTCCGCGGCGAGGGCGGACGCCTCTACAACGCCGACGTCTCCGCGAGCGGCGAGAGCGGAGGCTCGGGAGAGCGACGCTCTCCCGGCGGCGAGCGCTTCATGGAGCGGTACTCCCCGGACCAGATGGAACTCGACGCCCGCGACGTCGTCGCCCGCGCCATCGACACCGAGATCAGCGACGGGCGGGGCACCGAGAACGGCGGCGTCTTCCTCGACATCTCCCATCGCGACCGGTCGTTCATCCGGGAGCGCCTGCCGCGCATGTACGAGCGGTTCGCGGACCTGAACGTTGACATGGCGGCGGAACCGGTCGAGGTGTCGCCGACCGCCCACTACGGCATGGGCGGAGTCCTCGTGGACGACACCGGAGAGACGCGCATCGGCGGCCTCTACGCCATCGGCGAGACGATGGCTGGCGTTCACGGAGCCAACCGCCTGGGTGGCAACTCCCTGGCCGAGACGCTGGCCTTCGGCGAGGCCGCGGGCGAGACTATCGCCGAGCAGTTGACCGACGGCGACGCCGCATCGACGGACGGTACCGGCACGTCTGCCGACCGTGCGGGGCGACACTTCGCCGACCGCGTACAGCGACACTTCGCCGACCTGGTCGCGCTGGCGGACAGCGACGGTGCACACGACCCCGAGGCGCTGCTCGACGAGGTCCGCGAGTTGCTCTGGGCCCACGCGGGTATCCACCGCGACGACGCCGGCCTAGTGGCAGGCCTCGAAGCGCTCGACGACGTCCGCGAGCGTGCCACCGACCTGGCTGTCGGCGACCGGACGAGTCGCTCCTACGAGTTCGCGCTGGATCTGGGGTTCGCGCTGGTCGTCGCGGAGGCGGTCCTCCGGAGCGCGCGCGAGCGGACCGAGTCACGGGGTGCCCACACCCGCGACGACCATCCGGAGACCGACCCGGACTGGCGCCGTAACGTCGTCGTCGAGCGCGACCCCGTCGGCGCGATGGTCCTGACGTCACGCCACCCTGGTCGTCCGAGTGACCCCGTGCAGGACGCCCTCGACGCGGGGTACGAACTCGACTACCACCAGCTCGAGTAGCCGTCCGTCGACGGCCTCGACGTCGACCGCACGGCGGAATGGCTTAGTAGGATCCGCCCGACATCCCGCCAGTGAGCGACCGCGAGTACCTCTCGCGTCCGGCCGAGGAGACGGTGGGGATCATAGACGAGGACGGACGGGTCCGACAGGGCGCCACAGTACCCGACATCGACGACGAGACGCTCGTCGGGATGTACGAACAGATGTGGTACGCCCGCCACCTGGACGAACGGCTCGTCAGCCTCCAGCGCCAGGGGCGCATGGGCACCTACCCGCCCCTCGCCGGACAGGAAGCCGCACAGATAGGGTCGACGCACGCGCTCGCCGACGACGACTGGATCGTCGACCAGTATCGCGAGATGGGCGCAGTCATCGCCCGCGGCATCGGCCCCGAGTATCTGCTCTACTGGATGGGCCACGAGATCGGCAACGAGTGGCTCGCCAGCAAACACGTCTTCCCGCTCAACATCTCCATCGGGAGCCACCTGCCCCACGCGACGGGGATGGCCTGGGCGGCCCGCCTGCAGGGCGAGGAGACGCTCGCGTGCTGTCACTTCGGCGACGGCGCCGTCTCGGAGGGGGACTTCCACGAGGCCTGTAACTTCGCCGGCGTCTTCGACGCTCCCGTTCTCTTCTTCTGCAACAACAACGGGTACGCCATCTCGATGCCCAGCGAACGCCAGACGGCGAGCGCGACTATCGCACAGAAAGCCGACGCCTACGGTTTCGCGGGCGTCCGCGTCGACGGGATGGACCCGCTGGCCGTCTACGCCGTCACCCGGGAGGCCGTCGCGAAAGCCCGCGACCCGGGCGAAGACGAGTTGCGACCGACGCTCGTCGAGGCCATCTCGTATCGCTACGGTGCCCACACCACCGCCGACGACCCGTCGGTCTACCGGGACGACGAGGAGGTCGAACGCTGGAAGGAGCGAGACCCGATCCCGCGCATGGAGACGTTCCTCCGCGAGCGAGGCCTGCTGGACGACGAGCGCGTCGACGACATCCAGGAGCGCTGTCGGGAGAACGCGGCCGAGTTGATCGAGGCCGCCGAAGCCTACGAACCGGACGTCGACGAGTGGTTCGAAAACGCCTACGCGGAGCCGACGCCCCGCGTGCGAGAATCACAGGAGTCCCTGCGCGACCTTCGAGAGCGCCACGGCGACGACACGCTGCTCAGAGACGAGTGAGCCCCGAATTTTGAATCCGGTCACTCTTCGCGGATCTCGATCTCGGTCGATTCGCCGATAGCAGAGCCATCCTCGACTGCTTCGACGCGCAGGACGACGTCTTCGGTCGTCCCACAGCCGCAGTTGACGAACTCGTCCCACTCGTCGCCGACCGTGACCGGTCCGTCGTGAGCGCGCCGCAGATACGTCAGGAACGTCTCTTCCCGTAGACTCTCGACGGGAAAGTCGTCTTCGTCGTCCGGATCGGCATCGACCGGGTGATAGGAGAGGTGGATTCTGTCGGCAGTGTCGGTCGTCCCGTCGGTCCTGCTCATGAATTCACGTACGCGGCCCGGGGTGATAATCTGCCGGTAACGGAGCGCTCAGTGACGATGCCAGCGCTCGCTCGACGGGTCGATCCTTCGGCCTCTACGGCCACATTTCGGCATCGTCCGACCGCGCCGAGACAGACTTTTCTGCGGGCCACTCGTGTCGTCCGACATGGGACTTCTTACCGGCCTGATCACGTTCGTCGTCGGTGCGCTGATCGGGGGACTGGGCATCTACGTCGGCGCACAACTCGTCGCCGGAGAGGGGAGCTACACCGAGGCACTCACGACGGCGCTAATCGGCGCGCTCGTGTGGGCACTCGTCGGCACGTTCTTCGGCTGGGTTCCACTCTTGGGCCCGCTCGTGACGTTGCTGGCCTATCTCACCGTCCTCAAGTTCGCCTACGGCGTGAGCTGGCTGGAAGCGGCGGGGATCGCACTCGTCGCCTGGGTAACCCTGTTCGTGGTCTTCCTCGTCCTCGGGCCGCTGCTGGGCGTGTTCGACGCGGTCGGCGTCCCCGGGGTCTGAGTGAATTCGCGGCGGGACAGCGTGTTATAGCACTGCTCACACACTCTTCCGTGATCAGCCACGAGCGCTCAGTACAGCCATCATTTTTTCTTGAGAGGGTTCCTCGCTCCGCTCGCTCACGGGCCACTTCGTGCGGGGCGGCGTCGCCGCCTCGATTCGCTCAGTCCAGGGGGCGCAGGTAACACGCTGGGGGCAGTCGCTGGCAGCGACGTGTGATTATCGTGGTTGGTTCACTGAACGCCCTGGGCTGTCAGTGTGTGCCTGTTCGAGCCATGGTTCAATGGCGCTTCCGAGGACCGTGATCGCTTCGTCATGGGCGGGTTTCGACCTGTGGATGCTTGTCGGGCGCGTGTCCAGTGTATTGTATGTAGAAATCGTCGTGGCCGGCATGTCTCCGTTCTCGATCAGATATCGAGTGACCTCCGCGAGCAGAGCGTGAATATGGATGTATTCTTTCTTGCGCATGATCACGATTTAGTCGAGTGTGGGTTGCCGGACTTCCACTCCGGTACCTCGACGAGTGCCCCGCCTTTTCCCTCATCAACGATTCGTGATCGACGTAGGGATGCGTGAGGAGACGGCTGGTGTGGGGTGGTGGTTGTCGATGACGGTTGATCCATGACGGAGTGAATCGCTGCCTCTTAGACAACCATGCGTGTATAACGTCATCAAACACCACCTTCTCTCAGATCCTCAAATGTGATCAACTCAGTCAAACCGCCGATTTCCGGATGGTCACTGCGCACGCGTACTGAGTACGGGATTCAGTTCCTGAGCTCCCGAAAACAACCGCCTTGTGAATGATTCTATGACACGCTACGGCAGGATGGATGGGCAGGTCTTTGCCGGCCGACACAGAAACGTATTGACATGCCCGAACTCGGTAAAGTCGACCGCGAGTTCTTCGACGAGTACATCTACCCCAACCTCGGCGCCGACCGCGACGACGTGACGCTCGGCCCGCAACACGGCGTCGACTTCGGCGTCGTCGAGACCGACGGGGCTGCGATCGCGATGGCGACCGACCCCATCTTCATCATGCCCTCGCTGGGGTTCGAACGCGCCGCCTGGTTCGCCGTCCACATCCTCATGTCCGACGTCGCCGTGTCCGGGCTGGCCCCGACTCACCTCTCCGTCGATTTCAACCTCCCGCCGGAGATCACCAACGAGGAGTTCCGGACCGTCTGGGAGACCTTCGACGAGGAAGCCCGGAAGTTCGACGTCTCCGTCGTGACCGGCCACACCGGCCGCTACGAGGGCTGTAACTACCCGATGGTCGGCGGTGGCACCTCCGTCTCGGTGGGCGACCCCGACGACCTCGTCCGCCCGGACGGCGCGAACGTCGGCGACCGCGTCGTCCTCACGAAGGGACCGGCTATCGAGGCGACCGGGCTCCTCTCGATCCAGTTCGAGTCGCTCATGCGTGGCGAAGTGGCCGACGACGACATCGACGCCGCGATGGACCGCTTCTACGACATGAGCCCCGTCGAGGACGCGCTCACGGCGGCTGCTGCTGGCCCCGTGACGGCGATGCACGACGCCACCGAGTGTGGCATCTACGGTGGACTCTACGAGATGGCCCGCTCGGCGGGCGTCGGTATCGAACTCGACCGCGACGCCGTGCCGGTCCTCCCGGGCGTCGAGGCGGCCTGTGACTTCTTCGGTATCGACCCCTGGATCTCCATCTCGGAGGGGACGCTCCTGGCGACGGTCGACCCCTCGGGCGTCGACGACGTCCTCGCGGCACTCGACGAGGAAGACATTCCGGCCGCCGAGGTCGGCGAAGTCACTGAAGGGTCGGGACTGGTCGTCGACGGCGAACCGACCGACCACCCCGGGGCCGACCCCTTCTGGGCGGCGATGGCCGAGTACATGCAAAAGCTACAGGCGTAGTCCAGCGACTGAACCCTACTCTGCTGGACCGCTCGCCCGGATCTCCTCGAAGTCGATGACGTAGTTCGACTGTATCCAGGCTGTGCTGTCCTCGCGGTCGTACAGCACCACGTCACCCGCTTCGGTCTCGAACGATCCGTATCTGTCGGCCGGCGTTTCCGGCCGCGTGCGCGTTTCCACCATCTACCGACTGTAACCCTGTGATCGTTTCACATAAGGCTTTCCGTGGGTGTGATATGCACACTCTAGATCTGTATTAGGATCGGCGGTGAGCGGACTGTCCCAGTCAGTTCCACGCCGGCGGCGACCGCGACCGTACCCACGACGAGGATAGGACAAGCGGTTTCCTCGCTGCACTCGTGAACGCGGTATGGGACAGCGACTGCACACGACACAGGGATCCTTCGACCGGGGAGACCTCGGGCTTGTCCTCCCACACGAACACGTCTTCGTCGACCTCGGGCCGATGGAAGCGGCGAACTGGCGCGACGCCGACCCAGCGGACGTCGTCGACGTGATGGCCCCGGAGATCGAGCGCGCTCGCGACGCCGGCGTCACCGCGCTGGTCGAGGCCACCCCCGAAGGTGTCGGCCGCCGCGTCGATATCGACCTCGCCGTCTCCGAGGCGACTGACTTCCCGATCGTCGTCCCGACCGGCGTCTACCAGGAGCCCTCGATCCCCGACTGGGTCCGCGAGTCGAGCGAGGACGAACTTCTCGAGTGGTTGCTCGAAGACCTGACCGAAGGCGTCGACGACACCGGCGTCCTCGCGGCGTGGATCAAGGTCAGCACGGACGATGACGACCCCGATGGACTCTCACCCGGCGAGGAGAAGATCCTCCGGGCGGCGGCGCGGGCGGGCGCCGAAACCGGTGCGTTGATCGGCAGCCATACGCTCTTCGGCGACCTCGTCCACCAGCAGTTAGACGTGATCGAGGCTGTCGGCTACGACCCCGAGCGGTTCGTCTGGATCCACGCACAGGCCGACGACCTGGACGCCAACCGCGAGGTCGCCGAGCGCGGTGCCTACGTCGAGTACGACTGGATCGGTGGCGACGACCAGGACGACGCCGACTACCTCGACCGGACCGAAGCGATGGCCGAGGCGGGCTACGCGGACCGCCTCCTCCTCAGCCAGGATCGGGGCTGGTACGACCCCTCCGAACCTGGCGGTGGCGAGCAACGCCCGTACACGTACCTCCCGGCCGAGTTCCTGCCGAAGTTGCGCGAGCGACTCGACGACGCGACGGTTCGGCAGCTCACCCACGACAACCCGTTCGATGCGTACGCCCGCTGAGGGAGCCACCGTCCAGCGCAGCGAGCCACTCACGTCGTCTCGTCACGTCTTTGGTCTCTGCCTGACGATACGCGAACATGACCAGAGAGGCAGCGCCGGTCTCGCGGCCGGTCGTGTTGACCGTCGCGGGCAGCGACTCCGGCGGCGGCGCCGGCATCCAGGCCGACTGCAAGACCATCGAGGCCTGCAGCGGGTTCGCGACGAGCGCTATCACGAGCGTCACCGCCCAGAACACGACGGGCGTCGAGAGCACGCACGTCCTCCCGACCACGGAGATCGACGCCCAGTGCGGGGCCGTCCTGTCGGATTTCGACGTTCGGGCGGTGAAGACGGGGATGCTCGCGACCGCCGACGTGGTGGAACTCGTCACCGAGCGAATCGAGGGGCTGAAAGCGCCCGTGGTCGTCGACCCCGTGATGGTCGCCGCGTCTGGCGACCGACTCCTCGCCGAGGCCGCCGAGTCAGCCTACGAAGACCTCGTCTCCGAGGCGACACTCGTCACCCCCAACGCCGACGAGGCGGCAGTGTTGACCGACGTCGAACCGGAAGACGAGGAGAGCGCCCGCGAGGCCGGCGACCGACTCGTCGACATGGGCGCCGACGCGGCGCTCGTCAAGGGGGGACACATCGTCGGCGACGGCGAGAGTGGGAACGACGGGAGCGAACACGTCGGGAGCGACGACGTCCTCGACGTGCTCGTCACCGGCGACAGCGTCGAGACGTTCCGCCACCCGCGGGTCGATACCGAAGCCACCCACGGTTCGGGCTGTACGCTCTCCTCGGCCATCGCGACGCATCTCGCACACGGCGCGGACCTGGCTGCCGCCGTCGCCTCGGGGATCGAGTTGCTCGCGCGGGCGGTGCGGTACAACCTCGACGTCGGTGAGGGCCCCGGTTCGGTCCATCACCTCGTCGAACTGCGCGACGCGGCCGCCCGTGAACCGACCGCGGAAGCCGTCCAGTCGGTCGTCGAAGGACTGGTCCAGCGCGAGGTCGCCCCGCTGGTTCCGGAGGTCGGGACGAACGTCGCCGGCGCGACGCCCTACGCCGAGCGACCGGACGAGGTCGCCGCCGTCGAGGGTCGGATCACGCGAACGCTCTCGGGCGCCCGGCCCAACGGTGGCGTCCGCTTCGGCGCCTCCACCCACGTCGCCGGGACGGTACTGGCCGCACGCGAGGCCGACGGGACTGTCCGCTTCGGTGCGAACGTCCGGTACGGCGAGGACGTCGCGGAGGGGCTCGGTGCCCTCGACGGGCCCGTCGTGGAAGTCGGGGCAGACGCGGACCGCGGAACCGACCCCGAGCCACTGGGCACGCTCGACGGCGACGCGGTCCTCGACGTCACTGGCGCTATCGACGCCGTCGACGACCGGGCGATCACGACGGCGGTCGCCGACGCCGGAACGACGCCGGCGGCCCTCCTCGACCACGGAGCGTACGGCTCGGAACCGCTCGTGACACTGTTCGCCGCCGACCCGGAGGAACTCCTGACGCGGGTGACGATACTGCTCGACGAGATCGACACCGCCGAGTGAGTCGCCGGGGCGCCCAGCGACAGGACCGGCGCCGGCTGGGTGGGACTATCGCCAGTCAGGAACAGGGCCAGCAGGACTATCGCCGGTCAGTTCGGCCGTCAGGACCGTCGTCGGCCGAGCACGAGCACCCCGAGGAGAGCCGCAAGGAGCGTGGCGAGAACGCCGAACCCGGCGCTGTCCCCGCCGGTCCCGTCGACATCGGTATCGCCAACCGGAGTCGAGGTGCCTTCGGGGCCGGTCGGGCCAGCGGGGTCGTCCGTATCACGAGCCCCGGAGGACGAGTCGGTCGGTGACGGCGTGCTCGCACTCGCACCGACGGTGATCCGTGTCGACGGGCCGTCGACCACGCCGACGACGTACTGCCCGCTGAAATTGAGGTGGACCGGAGCGGTAACGGTCCGACTCTCCCCGGCTGGAACGCCGACAGGACGGGTCCACACCGCTTCGCCGTCTCTGGTGACCGAGACGGTCCGGCGAGCCGGCGCGTCGTGAGGGTTCACGACCGTGACGCGCAACCCGACGACGCCCGGCCCCTGGAGTCTCGTTCGGTTGGCGACGACCTCGCCGAGCTCGGCCGGTGCGGGGTCGTACACCTCGACCTCGACGGTGTCGGCGCCGAACGAGAGGGTCCGGCCGCCGGCGGTCTGTGCCGTGTAGTTCAGCGCGTGGATCGCCGTCTCGCCCGGTGCGAGCGCCCCGGAGACGGTCCGGTCGACGCGCCCACCGACGGAGAAAAACTGCTCGTAGGAGGCGTTCGCGCCGCCGGCGTTGGCCACGACACCGGTCGCGTGCAGCGTCTCGCCCGTGTACAGCGTCAGCGGTGACCCCTCGACCGTCCCGTTGCGGTAGGGACCAGCGACCGCAAATCCGACCGTCGCGTTCGCCCCCTGGTTCGGACCGTCGGTCCCGTTTCCGCCACCGGTCGCGTTCGCGACGTCGCTCTGTCGGTCGGCGAAGCGGTAGGTAAAGCGGGCAGGGGTCGTCCCGAACGCCGTCTCGTGTTCGGCGGCCGACCAGGCTGGCGGGACGCGACTGGTCGTGAGGTACGTGCCGGCGAACTGGTCGACGGAGTCGCCGCCGACGCGTTCGACCAGTTCGAGCGTGGCCCGCCAGTCGACGGCGTTCGGGTAGGCGTTCAACCGTGAGAACACCGTCCCGAACGAGCGGGTCCCGCTGGTCGCCAGGCGGATCTGCCGGTCGATAGCGGCCGTGACCAGCGCCCCCTTCCAGTAGTTTGCGGCGTTGTCCCAGCTTCGTGGTTCCACGAGGACGGCCTCCGACTGGGGGGCTCTGGCGCCGCGACCCAGGAACTCCCGGAAGTTCGTGAAGTCCGTCTCGTTGCGTTCGAGCGTCAACAGGGCGGCGTAGTACGTCGCCGTCGCCTCGGCGAGCCACTGGCCCGACGTGTCCGTGCGGAACGACTGTCTGGTGTGGACGTACTCGTGAACCCAGGTGTCGTCGGGCCCGCCGAGCGGTTCGACGTCGCGGACCCAGGCGTCGCTGTCGCCGTACTGGAGCCCGCGCACGCCCCAGTCGACGGCCGGCGTCGTCGGGGCGACGAACACCGTCACCTGCTCGTCGCGGTCGCCGACGCGGAGCCGGTCGGAACTGTCGGCCAGCGCGTCGAGTACCGCGTCGGGCGGCTCGGCCATCGTCGCCCGGTCGGGAACCACGAGCGTGAACGTCTGGCCGTGGGCCCGCCGACTGCGGGTGTCGACCGCGCCGAGATAGACGAACGCCTCGCCCACGTATCCGGCTCCCGCGGTCGTCGTCTGCCGGTCGAGTCCGACCGGGACCGGCCCGCTCCAGGCCCACCGGACCGACAGGTCCGGCCGGCGGACCAGCGCCCACTCGCCCGCGTCGACCAGGAGATATCGCCCCGCTGCACCCTCGGGGCCGACCTTGGAGACCGTCTCGTTGACCGCGACCGTGTAGGTGAGACGGGCCCGGGAAGTGTTGCCGTTCCAGTCGTAGCTGCCATCCTCGGTCCCGTTCGGCGTGAACCCGGTACGTCCGGTGACGGTCGCTCCCTCGGGAACCGACGTCTCCAGCACCTCGACGCTCCCCGGGACGTCGAAGACGCGCGTAACCTGCACCGTACCCGGCTGTTCGGGCGTCAGCGCCACTCGCTGTGTCACCGATATCGAGAGCGGTGCCCCGGTCGCGACTTCGTCAGTCCCGGTCACCCACGCGTGACCCCCGGTCGCGGTCACCGTCGCGTTCGAGTCCGACTGTGCGGGCCCGAGCGCTCGGGCGGCCGCGGCGTCGCTGACGAATCGCTCGTCGGGAGCCGACCCCGGCTTCCCACGAGACTGCGCGACAGTGTCCCGTGACTCGCTCGATGACTCCGACGTGACGGTCTGACCCCGGTCCGAGGCGTCGGTCCCGGCCGACCCGCCATCGCTCACGGTCCCGGCCGACCCACCACCACTCGCGGCACCGGCGACCGGTGTCGTTACCAGCAGGAGAGCGACTACTGCGACGAATCCTCGTCGCGTCCTCGTCGAGTGCACGGTCGGAGTACACGGCCCACCTTTTTGTTGGTTTCGTGACTCCTCGCCGGTCTGGCCCGACACGGTGTTGCTCCACAGTGTCGACCGCGCGTCTCAGAGGTCGTCGAGGAACGCGGCGCCGGTGTCGATCGAGGCGGCGGGGTCGGCGGGCTGGTCGTGTTCGTAGACGAGCCACTCGGCGTCGATACCGCGGGCGGCGTCGGCACAGGCCTGCATGTCGACCCCGCCCTCGCCGATCTCCGCGAACTCGCCGTCTGCCATGTCTTTCATGTGGACGACCTCGATCCGCTCGCCGTAGCGCTCCAGGATCTCGACCGGGTCGTGGCCGGCGGTGTGGATCCAGCCGACGTCGGGTTCGAGCAGGACCGACGAGGCATCGGCGAAGGTCTCGAACCCGTTCGTCCCGTCGAAGTCGACGAACTCGTGGTCGTGGTTGTGGTAGTGCAGGTCGAAGTCCTCGCCGGCCTCGGCTAACTCGCCGGCGAGGCTGTCCAGTCGTTCGGCGGTCGACTCGGCCGCCTCGCGTGTCTCGAAGTGCTCGGCGCCGAGCCAGGGAACGACGGCACCGTCGGCACCGATCGTTCGCTGGTCGTCGACGACGCCCGCGGGGTCGTCTTCCATCGCGTCGAGGTCGACGTGGGCCGCGGTCACGTCCAGGCCACGCTCGGTGAGTGCCTCGGCGGTCTCGGCGGGCGAGAACTCGCCGTAGTCCCCGGAGAACTGCACGCCGTCGTAGCCGGCCGCTGCGACGCGGTCGAGGATCTCGTCCATCGGGAGGGACAGTTCACGAACCGAGTAGAGGTTGATCGCCGTCTGCATACCGGACCGAGCGGCCGCCGACGCTTCACTGTAGGGGATCGGGAGGCCCTCGCCGGTTGTCGTCGCCCTCGCCGGTTGTCGTCGCCCTCGCCGATTACGTCCCGTTCGCGAGGCGGAGTTACGCCGCCGTCAGTGCCGCTCGAAGCGGCACGTCACGGCGGGTACACTGGCACTTTTGTGCCGAGACGCGGACGGGCCAGTCATGACCTACGACGTCGCCCTGATCGGCACCGGTCCCGAACCCGACAACCCCGTCTGGGGCGAGAGCGCCGCCATGGCCTACCAACACGCCGACGGCTACCGTGACCGCGACGACTGCGATATCGTCGCCTGTGCCGACCTCGTCCGCGAGAACGCCGAGGCCTTCGCCGCCGAGTTCGATATCGAGGACGCCCACGTCTACGAGGACTACGTGGAGATGCTCGCCGCGGCCGACCCCGACATCGTCAGCGTCTCCACGCCAGTCCCGACCCACGCGCCGATCGTGTTGGACTGCATCGACAGTGGTGTCCCGGACGCGATCCACTGCGAGAAGCCGATGGCGACCACCTACGGCGACGCCCGACTCGTGGCCCAGGAGGCACGGCGCCGTGACGTCCAGCTCACGTTCAACCACCAGCGGCGCTTTTCCCCGGTCTGGCGCGAACCGAAAGCGGCCCTCGACGCGGGCCGGATCGGCGAGTTACGGCGCGTCGAGGTGGGCACGAGCACCCTGCTGGACAACGGCACCCACCACATCGATCTCGCGACGATGTACGCCGACGAGGCGACCGTCGAGTGGGTCATCGGACAGATAGATTACCGGGAGGAACACGTCAAGTACGGCGCCCACAACGAGAACCAGGGACTGGTGCAGTGGGCCTACGACTCCGGCGTGCAGGGCATCGCGACGACGGGGTTCGGCGAGGACGGCGTCGGCGTCCACCACCGACTCGTCGGGACCGACGGCGTCGTCGAAGTGACCCCCTGGAACACGCCCCAGGCACGGGTCCGCGAGGACGGCGGCGACTGGGAGTCACTCGTCGAGGGCGTCGAGGACAGTGCCGCGGTCCCGCCGGCTATCGACCACGTCGTCACGTGTCTCGATGCGGGCGTCGAACCCGAGATCTCGGCGCGTCACGCGCTCTCGGTCACGGAAGTTGTCTTCGCCGCCTGGGAGTCCTCGCGTCGCCGTGGCCGGGTCGACCTGCCCCTCGACATCGAGGACAACCCCCTCGAAGCGATGGTCGAATCGGGCGCGCTGGATCCGGAACCCGCCGACGAGGAGTGACCGTTCCCCCTCCGTGTTTCCATATAGGGGCTCCGACAGGATCCAGGTATCAGCCATCGCGACCGGAAAGCACAGACTCTTGTGCTGTCTCGTGAATGCTCGCGTGTGTTCGGTATCGAGACCGGGTTGGTGTACGCCGCGGTGTCGGCGGTCATGCTCGGCGTCTACACCTTCCTGATCAAGCGCTACGTCGCACACTACCCCGCGACGGTGTACGTCGCACTCACGTACGTGTGTTCGCTGGTCTGGTATATCCCCATCGCGCTCGTGACCGTCGACGACGGGTACGTTCCCGCAGGTGCCGGGATGGAAACGCTGGGCATGCTCGCGTTCGTCGTCGTCGGCTCCTCGCTCGCCGTCCTCGCCTCCTTTCACGCTATCTCGATCGGCGACGTCTCCTACGTCGCTCCCATCGGCAAACTCGTCCCCGTCTTCGTCGTTCCCGTCGAAGTGGTCTTTCTCAGCCAGCACCTCACGCCCCTGCAACTCGTCGGCGTCGTCGTCGCCACCGCCGCGGTGTACGTCGCCAACTACGAACCCGGGAAACTCGTCGAACCGTTGCGACAGGCCGCACGCTCGCGCCCCGCACAGTTCGCGCTGGCGAGCGCCGCCGCCTTCGGCGTCACCGACGTCGGCAAGCGCGCACTGACGCAGGAACTCCAGATGGCCCCCGAGACGGTCAACCTCGCGCTCTTTATCGGGTTGCCCATCGCGCTCGCGCCGATGGCTCTGCGACGGTTGCCCGAGGGCGTGCGCGACGACCTCGGGATCTTTCTGGGGCTGGGGCTGTTGCTCGCAGTGGCCGAGCACCTGGTGATGCTCGCGTTCTCGACGCTCCCCGCGAGTCTGGCCTCGCCCGTGATCAACTCCTCTGCCATCGTCGCCGTGGTGCTGGGTGGTATCGTGCTCGGTGAGGAGGCGATGCGTATTCGCCTGACTGCGGCGGGTTTCGCCATCGTCGGCGTGACGCTGATCAGTCTCGGGTGACTGTGTCCCGGTTGTTGCGAGTTCGCGTGAGCGTGATACACGGTGTACCGAGGTGTGCGTCGCACTCGGCAGTCTGGGCTGAAAGGGCGAGGGCCGCTCGCTCGCTGTCGTCGTGACCGCTCCTCGCGGTGAGGGTTGAAAGCCCTCGACCCGCTCGCTAACTGGTGGATCCAGCGTACTCGTCGGTATGAGTTGAAAGCCCTCGACCCACTCGCTAACTGATGGATCCAGCGTACTCGTCCGTATGGGTTGAAAGCCCTCGACCCGCTCGCGGTCGCTGAGCGACATATCCTCCCTCCGGTCGGATAGGGGTCGCTCAGACGACCACGCAAGCGCGAGCGGCCCTCGCCCTTTCAGTCCGCCAGGACCGCACGGCACAGCAACCGCAGGCCACGCGCCTCCCCAACCGACTGCGCTCCTCGCTCACTGCGTTCGCTCCGGTGCTCGTCCCTCGCACGACTCCACGCGCGCATGAAAGCGCGCGATAGCGCGCGCCACCGCGGACCCATCTCAGGTATCGTCTCTGACCACGTCTCCACCGGCCACGACGGCCAGCGGGTGCTGCCAGGCGGTCACGTCTTCGAGGGGGTTGTCGGGGAGGACCAGGAGGTCCGCCCGAGAGTCCTCGCTCACGCGACCGACGCCGTCCAGTCCCAGCAGGTCTGCGGCGTCGGTCGTCGCCGCTTCCAGTGCCTGCTCCGCCGAGAGCCCACGCTCGACCATCAGTTCGAGTTCCCCGGCGGCGTCCGCGTGGAAGTTAAACGGCGTGCCGGCGTCGGTTCCCATCGCGATGGGGACTCCCTCCTCCAGCGCGAGCGCGAACGACTCGCGGTGGTCCTCGGTGGCGTCCTCGCTCTTTGCGACCGCCCACTCGGGGATGCCGCCCTCGACCCCGGCCTCGGTGATACCGACGAGCGCCTTCGTCGTGGGCACCCAGTAGACTCCGTGTTCGGCCATCAACTCGGCCGTCCCGCGGTCCATGAACGTCCCGTGTTCGACGCTGTCGACGCCCGCGCGGACCGCGTTCTCGATGCCCTCCCTTCCGTGGGCGTGGGCGGCGACCGGGACGTTCGCGACCTCGCCGACCTCGACGATGGCGCGCATCTCTTCCTCGGTGAGTTCGGGCGCGCCGGTCTGTGCCCCCTCGGTGAGGACGCCGCCGGTGGCCATGCACTTGAGCACCTCGGCACCGCGTTTGAGCTGCTGGCGTGCCGCTTTGCGCGCCTCCGCGGGGCCGTCGGCTTCGCAGCCGCCGATATGGTGGCCGTGGCCACCGGTCATCGTGATGTTCGCGCCGGCGGGGACGACTCGTGGGCCCTCAAGCACCCCGTCTGCGACGGCGTCGCGGGCGTCCATCGCGAGCGTCGACGGCGCTCCCAGGTCCCGGACGGTCGTCACGCCCGCGTCGACGGCCGACCGGAGGTGGGCGGCCGCGCGATAGGCGAGCATCGTCTCGGCCTCCGCAGTGAGCGACGTGGTGTCGGCCCGCCCGTCGAGTGCGAGGTGGACGTGTGCGTCGACGAGTCCGGGTGTGACGTACAGTCCGTCTGCGTCGATCGTCTCGGCGTCGTCAGCGCCGTGGCCGAAGCCGACCGCCGTGATCCTGTCGCCCTCGACGACGACGTCACCCGTCCGTTCGCCGTCGGCGTCGACGACCGTCCCACCGGAAAGTACCAGCATACCTTCGATAACGGGCGTCGGGGTCAAAACGGTTTGTCGTCTCCGACTGTCCTCCGCGGTCCTCGAGGGGACGCCAGTTCCTGTCGAGTGGGAACCAGCACCGGGTATTTCACCGTCCGGCACGTCTGTCGATCCGCATGAGTTCGGACCAAGTCATCGACCTGCTGCGCAAGGCCTACGGCGACGAGATAGAGACCGTGATGAACTACCAGACGAACGCGATCGTCCTCGACGGCGTCCGGGCCGAGGAGATAAAAGAGAGCCTCCAGACCGACATTCAGGAGGAACTCAACCACGCGGAACAACTGGGTAACCGCCTCAAACAACTCGACGCCCGCCCCCCGGCGTCCGCGGACTTCGTCGCCCGCCAGGACTCACTCCAGCCCCCCGAAGACTCGACGGACGTACTCTCGGTCGTGCGGGGTGTCCTCGACGCCGAGGAAGACGCCATCGCCACGTACCGCGACCTCATCGACGCTGCCGAAGACGCCGACGACCCCGTCACCGAAGACCTGGCCGTGACGATTCTCGCCGACGAGGAAGCTCACCGGACGGAGTTCCGCGGCTTCGAGAAAGAGTACCAGGGCGACTGACAATCGACCGTCTGAGCGGACTGGTGGGCTCGCCACCACCAGACTCACGCGCTGCCGAACAGTCAAGGTCCGGGCGCCGGTACTGTGGGCATGGACTTCGCCCTCACACAGGAACAGCGACAGATCCGCGACATGGTCGCGGAGTTCGTCGACGACCAGGTGGTGCCCCGTGCCGCCGAAATCGACGAGACCGACGAGTTCCCCCGCGACCTGGTCGAGGAGATGGCCGAACTCGGGCTGATGGGGATGCCCATCGACGAAGACTACGGCGGTGCCGGCCTCGACTACCACGCCTACCCCGAGGCACTGGTCGAAATTTCACGGGGGAGCGGCGGCCTGGGCACGATCGTCGCCGCGCACGTCTCGCTGGCCTGTAACATGGTCGCCGAGTTCGGCGACGAGACGCAGAAGGAGACCTACCTCACCCCGATGGCCGAAGGGAGAGAGATCGGTGCGTTCGCGCTCTCGGAGGCCGGCGCGGGCAGTGACGTCCCCGCCATGGAGACGACCGCCGAACCCGTCGGCGGCGACGCCGGTGGCGGCGCTGACCCCGACCACTACGTCGTCGACGGCGGCAAACTCTGGATCTCGAACGGATCCGTGGCCGACACCGTGGTCCTGTTCGCCAAGACCGACCCCGAAGCCGACGGTGGGGGTATCTCCTCGTTTATCGTCCGACCCGAAGAGGACGACGGCTTCCACGTCGAGGGCACCGAACACAAACTCGGTGACAAGGGCTGTCCCACGGCGGAGTTGCGCTTCGAGGAAATGGAGATCCCGGCCGACCGTCGTCTCGGCGAGGAGGGGGCAGGGTTCGTCCAGGCGCTCAAGACCCTGAACGGCGGTCGGATCACCATCACCGCTCGCTCGATCGGGCTCGCACAGGCCGCGCTGGACGACGCGCTCGCCTACGCCCAGGAGCGCGAGCAGTTCGACCAGCCGATCTCGGAGTTTCAAACGATTCAGCACAAACTCGCGGACATGGACACCAAGATCCAGGCCGCGCGCTACCTGATGCACGCCGCCGCCGACCGGAAGATGCGCGGCGAGCGCTACGTCAAGCAGGCCGCCCAGGCCAAACTGTTCGCCTCCGAGATGGCCCGCGAAGTCTGTAACGAGGCCATCCAGATCCACGGCGGCTACGGCTACACGAAGGACTTCGCCGTCGAACGCTACTACCGCGACGCCAAGCTCAACGAGATCTACGAGGGCACCAGCGAAGTCCTCAGAAACACGATCGCCGACCAGTTGCTGGACTGAGCACCGCCCTCACTCGGTGTGGATCCACCCACCGGGAACGAACTCTCGGACAGCCCCGTGGTCGGCGTACGCGTCGTCGATACCACGGAGTGCGTCGACCACAGCGCCGGGTGACGGGCGGGCTACCTGCTGGTAGAACACGACGCCGCAGCCGGGGTCGAACCTGAGGAAGTCGTCGTCTCCGGTAAAGACGATCCACTCCTGCTGTTCGGCGAACTGACCGATACTCTCGTCCGAAGCATCGGCTGCGAGCGCGTCGCGGACTGTCGTGACAGTGATCCAGTCTGTCTTCCGGAACGTCTCGACGTATCGCTGGTCGACGTTCTCGTCACAGAGCAGTCGCACAGTCACTCCTCGGTCTCGTCGGCAGACGGTGCGAGCGTCTGGTCTTTCAGCCGGCGCTTCGTGGCCTCGCGACGCTTGCGGATGACGTCCATCGCCTCGGGATGGGCGTCGTAGTAGGCCAGGGCGGCCGACACCTCCCCGCGACTGAGGTGCGGGTAGCTTTCGAGGAGATCGTCGACGGATTGCCCACCCTCGCGGACGCGCTCGCCAAGCAGAAACACTCCCATTCGAGTGCCCTCGATCCGGGGTTTGCCGCCGATGACGTCCGGCGTCTTCACGATGGCGACGCCGTCGTGGCGAGCGACCGCGGCGTCGAGGTGTTCAAGTGCCTGCTCCCGGGTTCGTCCGTGTCCCTCGGCGCCGGTGTTCTCGTCGACGGCGACCCACTCGTCGCCGTCACGGGTGAGCGTGATCCGGTCGGTCTCGTCCGCGTCGGCACTCATCGTCGTACCCCCTGCCGGTCCGTGATCCACGATGTCCCTGCTCCTGGGACCCGCCTGATCATACGTCAGTGTAGATACCCGGACGGTATAAACTCACGGCGGGTCTCAGGTTTCGAGCGTGGTGCAGGTGACGCCAGCTTCAGCTGCGGCGCCCGCCCAGCAGGACGTCGCTGACGTCGGCGACACCGGCCCTGCGGACGACGGCGCGGACGAGGTTCTCGGCGCCGGCGAGGTTGTCGGTGTCACCGTCGAGGACGAGCAGGTCGGCGTCCCGCCCTTCCTCGATCAGGCCGCAGTTCAGCCCCGCTATCTCGGCGCCGTTGACCGTCGCCATCCGCAACACCTCGCGGGCGCTCACGTCGGCGAGTTTCGCCGCGTACGCCATCTCGCGGAACATCGACGGGCTGTTGAGAAAGACGTTGTCGGTCCCGAGTGCGACGGTCGTCCGCTCTGCGAGGTCGGCGATGGGCGGGACACCGACGCCCGTCACGAGGTTCGAGCGCGGGCACACCACGACGGGGATCTCGCTGTCGGCGACGCGGTCGAGGTGGAGGTCCGCGGCGTGGACCATGTGGACCAGGAAGTCGGGGTCGAGGTCGAGCGCGGGGTTGATGTCGTCGGCGTCGACCTCGCCGGCGTGGATCCCGAAGAGCTTGCCCGCCTCCGCGGTGGCGTTGCGCTCGCGAGTGAAGTCACCGTCGGCGGCACCGCTGGCGCCGAACCCGTCGCTTCGCTCCATCGCCGCCACTTCCTCCCGACCCAGGATCACCGGGTCGACGTCGAGTCCGTGGGCGGCCTCGCGGAGTGCCTCGACGCCAGCGACGCCGCCCTCGCGGAAGTCGAGGAACGCGCTCGTCCCGCTCGCCTCCATGAACTGCAGGGAACGGCGCATCGCTGCGACCTTCTCCTCGCGGTCGGCCGCCCTGAGGAGGCGATGTTTCAGCCCGTCGGGCGGCGCGACGAGTTCCACCAGCGAGAGGCCCTCGCCGGCCTCCTTGGCGATGGAGTCGCCGACGTGCGTGTGGGCGTTGACGAACGCCGGCAGGATGATGTCGGTCCCGTGAGTCGGTTGCTCCTCGACCGCGACGATCTCGCCGTCTTCGACGACGACCCGCCCCTCGATCGGTTCGAAGTTCCGCCCCGCGAGGACCGTGCCGTCGAGAATCGTTGTCCCTGTCATTGTCGTCGTCCCGGACGTTGTCTCCGTATCTGTCCCCGACCAGTTGAAGCCGTCGGGTGGTACCCGTCGATCGAGTCCTCCAGTGGTCTCCGGTCAGTTGAATTCGTCGAGTGTGGCGTTGATACCCGGACGGACGTCACGGACGAGCGTGTCGTCGACGTCGATACCGAGCGTGCGGATGGCGGCGTTGCCGACCCGCTCTGCGGTCTCGGCGGGCGCGTAGACGCCGAGGCGCCACTGGTCGCGCTGGGCCGCCCGGAGCGCGCCGACGAGCGTCGACTGCTCGCCGAGTGCGCGGACCTCACCGTTGACGAGGACGCGACTGGTCGACTCCGGCATCGAGGGCCGCGGCGGCACGTCCAGGACGACCGCGTCCGGGTCGACGTTCGCCTCGGTGGCTATCTCTGCCTCGAAGCTCCGGATCTCGTCGGGGTCGGCATCGACGAGATCCTCCGGAACTGCGGCCATCTCCGCCCAGACCGCCCGCTTGTAGAGGTCCCGGCGGTCGAGTCGGTGGGCGAACGCCGCCGTGGCGTCACACTCGCGCAGCGCGACCCGGAGGTCGTAGTCGTCCATCCGCCGGAGTGTCTCGGCGTCGACCTCGTCCCGGGCGAGCAGTCGCGCGGTGGCCCGCCGGAGCATCGCCTTCCCGATCCGGGCGACGTGATGGCTGTAGACGGTGGGGTTCATCAGCGCCCGCGCCAGCAGCAGACTTTCGGCGCTCTGGACGTTGCCCTCGTCGAGCACGAGGTCACCGTCGACGAGTCGGAGTGCACGGACGAGTCGCTCGGTGTCGATCGTGCCGTAGGGGACGCCCGTGTGGTGGGCGTCCCGTACCAGGTAGTCCATCCGGTCGACGTCGAGTTCGCCGGAGACGATCTGGCCGAGTTCGCCCTCGCCGGCGACGAGACCGGCGACGGCGTCGGGGTCGAGGTCGTGTTCGGCGAGCACGCGAGCGACCGGCCCCGACCCGACGAGTTCGTCGACGTCGTCGTGGTACTTGCCGGTGTGACGATGGATGAGGTCTTCGACGTTGTGGCTGTAGGGGGCGTGGCCGACGTCGTGCAAGAGCGCGGCGGCGCGGACGCGCTCGGCCTGCTGGCCCTCGATACCGAGGTGTGAGAGGGCCTGGTCGGCGAGGTGGGCGACGCCGATGGAATGTTCGAAACGGGTGTGGTTGGCCGAGGGGTAGACGAACGTGACCGTCCCGAGCTGTGAGACCCGGCGCAACCGCTGGACCGGCGGCGTATCGAGCAGCGCCGCCGCGACGCCCTCGACCGCGATGTGGTCGTGGACGCTGTCCTTGATCGTCGTCATCGCCCGGAAATGGTGCGCCACCGGGGAAAAGGTTCAGGCTCCGCCTCCTCCCGAACCCGTCGTCGCGCTACCGGTTCTCGGACTCGAACGAGCGCGGCGTCCGTCATACGGTGTATTGTAGATTATTTCCGGATGGCGTTGACTCGGGGTCGGCGCGTACCGGTAAATCGCTACAATACACCGTATCAGGCGAACGTCGCGAGCAGGTCCTCGAGTTCCTCGATGGTCGCGTCACCGGCTTCGACCGGTTCGCGCGGGTGACGACCGGTCGCTTCGACCGTCTCGATGGCCCGTTCGGGACTGTAATCGCGGTCGTACGCGAGCCAGGCCGCGAGCACCTGGCCGGTGCGACCGATCCCGGCGAGACAGTGGACGACGACGCGGTCGTCGGCGGCGACGGCGTCGTCGAGGAACGGCAACACCTCGTCTGCGAGGAGGGTGCGGTCGGCGAGCTGGCAGTCGAGTATCGGGGCGTGCAAGACGGCGTCGAACTCCCGGCGGTAGCGTTCGACGTAGTTCCCGCTGTCGGCCGACCGCTCCCCAGGAAGTAGACAGCAGACGCGGGCGACGTCCTGGCGGCGCATGAACGCGACCCAGTCGTCGAGGGCGGCGTCGTGGCTGGCGGCGCTGTGCCAGCCCGGACAGCAAGCACCGTAGACGAGTGTCCCGTCCGGCGCGGCCGGGGCAAACCTGTGCGCAGTGGCGCCCGATTCTAGATTCTGAATTTCTGGCATCGACGCTTAATCCGATTTTCCGATACACACTCTTGAGTCTAGAGGCCCGATTCTCATGGGTGACAACTGGAGAGGTGTGATAGCACTCCTCGAATCGACGTCGGCGAGGTCACGGGTGCACGTCGACGAGGGTGCGAGCGCACGTCGACGAGGGTCACGGTCGCACGTCGGCGAGAGGTCGGCGCCGTGCCTGGCCGGAGACCGCGGGCGCAAGGCTTTAGCACGGGCCTGCTCCTACGCGGGAGTATGGTGACGTTTCTCTCGGGCGGGACGGGGACGCCGAAACTCCTCTCGGGCGCCGACGAGGTTTTCTCCCCGGCGGAGACGACCGTCGTCGGCAACACCGGCGACGACGTCGAGATCGCCGGCCACCTCGTCTGTCCCGACGTCGACACCGTTCTCTTCCTGTGTGGCGGGGTCCTCGACCGCGAGACGTGGTGGGGGATCGAGGGCGATTCCGCCGCGACACACGAGGAACTCCTCGCGCTCGCCGACCGCGCCGGCCTCGACGGTGGGCCCCGGTATCTCCCCGACGACCGCCAGACTGCGGGCCGGCGACTCGCGCGCTGGCGGCGATTCTCCGGCGTCGCGGAGTTCATGCACATCGGTGACCGTGACCGTGCCGTCCACCTCACGCGTACTGGCCTGATCGACGAAGGAGCGACGCTGACCGAGGCCACGCGCCGACTGGCCGACGCGTTCTCGCTCACCATCGACCTCCTCCCCATGAGCGACGACCCGGTCGCGACCATCGTCCACACGACCGAGGGCCCGATGCACTTCCAGGAGTTCTGGGTCGCCCGCGGGGGCGAGCCGACCATCGACCGCGTCGAGTTCCGCGGGGGCGAGGACGCCGCGGCGACGGCCCCCGTACTGGAAGCCCTCGAAGACCCCGTCGTCGTCGGCCCCTCGAACCCCATCACGAGTCTCGGGCCGATGCTCGCACTCGACGGCGTCCGCGAGGCGCTGGCCGAGACGCCCGTGGTCGCCGTCTCCCCCTTTATCGGCCACCGCGTCTTCTCCGGGCCCGCCGACGACCTCATGGCCGCCGAAGGGTACGACCCCAGCACCGCCGGCGTCGCCGACGCCTACGACTTCGCCGACGCGTTCGTCCTCGACGACGCGGACGACACCGCTCTCGACAGGCCGGTGATCCGGACGGACACGGCCATGGACGACGCCGAGGACGCCGCTCGCGTCGCCCGTGCCGTCGACGACGCACTGGAGGTCGTCTCGTGAGCGAACGACCACCCGCGGGTTCCGCACCCCGACTGGCGGCGGCCAGCCTCAGCGGTCAGTCCGACGCCGCGTGGGCGCGAGCGGCCACTCCGCACGTCGACACCGCCTTTCTCGGCGGCATCGCACTCGACGAACCGACGCGAGCCGCGGCCCGCGAACTGGTCGCACGCGACCGCGAGGAGTTCCTCCCGGCCGACCCGGTCGAGTTCGTCGACGACCAGCTCGCCGCGCTCGCCGACGCCCCGCTCACCCCGGGGTTCAACGTTCGCGCGACCTCTCCGGCGCCTATCAGGGGTGTCGCCGCCGTCTGTGCGGACCGTGACGCTATCGTCGAGGTGAACGCCCACTGCCGCCAGGACGAGATGTGCGCTGCTGGCGCCGGTGAGTCGCTGTTGCGGGACGGCGACCGGCTCTGTACCTACGTCCGCGCCGCCGCCGACACCGGCGCGACGGTCAGCGTCAAGCTCCGGACCGAAGTGACGGGCGTCGACCTGTCCGCGCTCTCCCGACGACTCGACGACGCCGGCGCAACTATCCTCCACGTCGACGCGATGGACTCCGAACCCGTCGTCGGGGACGTCGCGGCGGCGACGGACGCGTTCGTCCTCGCCAACAACGGGGTTCGCGACCGGGAGACAGTCGAGGAGTACCTCGCCCTGGGTGCCGACGGCGTCAGCGTCGGCCGGCCGAGCGACGACCCGGCGGTGCTTCGGCGAGTCGCGGCGGCCGTCGAGGACTACTTCGACCGGCCGGGGCGGGAACCGACGCCAGCCGACGCCGGAGGCTCCAGCCCGTGAGAACGACCGCCGAGAACGCCCAGCTGGCGCTCCTGCTGGAGGTCGCGGGCACGCCGAAACCGGGTAACGTCGACCGTCACCGCGAGTACCCCGACCTGCGCTTCGAACACTTCCTCGCAGGCGCGGTCGGCGCGCGCGAGGGGTTCGAACTGGCCGCCGACGGCGAACGACTCGGGGTAGCGATCCGCGAGGCCGTCGACGGGATGAGCGACCAGCGCGGCGGCAACACGCAGTTCGGTGCGATACTGCTGACGACCCCCCTCGTCGCGGCCGCCGGTCGCGGTGACCTCTCACCGGCGGAGGCGGCTGCCGTCGTGAGCGAGACGACGGTCGCGGACGCCGCGGAGTTCTACCGGGCGTTCGAGGCCGTCGACGTCGCGGTCGAGGACCCCCCAGAGGGGATGGAACCACTCGACGTCCGCCGGGGGAGCGACGCGGTTCCCGCCCTCGAAGAACGAGGGTTGACGCTCGCAGACGTCATGGAGAGCGCTTCGGAGCGTGACGGCGTCGCCCGGGAGTGGACAGGCGGGTTCGAGCGGACTTTCGCCGCCGCCGACGCACTCGCCGCCGAAGCGGGCCCGGTCGCGGACCGCGCCGCCACCGTCTTCCTCGACCTGCTCGCCGAGGAAGTCGATACGTTCGTCGCAACCAAACACGACCGTGAGACCGCCGAGGGAGTGACCGAACGCGCGAGGGCGGCCCGCAACGGCGAAACCGATCCCGAGGACCTGGCCGAGGCGTTCGTCGCCGAGGGGATCAACCCGGGGACGACGGCGGATATCGTCGCCGCGGGGCTGTTCGTCGCGCTGGAACGGGGGCTGGACGTGTGACCGACGACGAGGACAGGTCGAAACGACCCCAGAGCGTCGAGACCGGCAAGTGGCCGGTCGCCGTGCGGGGCGTCACCGAATCGGTCGTGACGACCCGGGGGCCAAAGAACCGCTGGAACGTCGCAGCGCTCGGACTCCACGCTCCCGAAACGGAGGGTGAGCCGGTGACGGCTCGCACGTACGGCCGGACCCGGACCTGGCGCAACTTCCGCGAGCGCGGCGGTGGCTACGTCCAGTTCACCAGCGACCCCGTGGATTTCACCGAGGCGGCGCTGGGTGTCCGCGAACAGACCGACCCGCTGCTCGCGAGCGCGGACGCCTGGGCGCGCGTCGAGGTGGCCACAGTGAACGCGACGCGGGACGGGGAGACAGAGATCGTCACCTGGGAACTGGATCCCGTCGAGACCGCCGTCGAACGCGAGACGGTGCCGACCACCAACCGCGGGTACGCCGCCGTCGTCGAGATGACAGTCGCGGCCTCGCGGCTGGACGTCGAGGCCTACGACGAGTCCGAACTCCGGGAGCGACTCGCGTACTTCGCCGAGGTCGTCGAGACCTGTGGCGGCCCCCGCGAGCGCGAGGCGCTGGCCCGGGCCGAGGAACTCACTGGCGAGTCGTTTTGAGAGCGTAGAGGGGTAAATGGGGTAACAGGAGCGGTTATCCGCGCTTGAATCCGACGAGGAAGCCACCGGTGAAGCCGGCGCTGACGGGGATCACCGAGAGCAGACTCGTGAGGAGACTGGGCGGCTGGTTGGCGGTCGCAGCGTCGGTTGTGGCCTGGCTGGCGTTTAGCAGCCCCGCCGAGAGCCGTTCCCAGTCGACGATCAGGATGTCCCGCGATTCGAGAAACTTGAACACTGCCAGCTGGATCCCGACGAGCACCGCGATCACCTTCGCGACCTTCTTCGCCGCGAACCCGATGAGGCCGCCGATCACCGCGCCCGTGCCCAGTTCCAACCCGATCTGCTGGAGTCCGAATTCCACCATACACCGTGAGAATCCGGGGACCGGTAAGACTCTTGTGGGCCGTATCGTGCCGGATTCTCGGGAGCCAGTCCGGTCTGAGCCGGCTGGCGTCGGCCGCGGGCCAACCTTCATATCGCTGGCACGCAAACCCTGTGTCATGGACTGTCGGGTTGTCGTCGAGGCCGCCGTGCCCGTCTACGACGTCGAAACGGCCGACGAGGCGGTCCGGATCGCCATCTCGAAGACCGGCGAGATGCTCAACCCGGACCTCAACTACGTCGAGATAAACATGGGCGAGCGGTCCTGTCCCCACTGCGGGGAAGAACTCGAACCCGCGTTCATCGCCGCCGACGAGAGCCTGGTCGCCCTCGAACTGGAGATGACCGTCTTCAACGTCGAGCGCGAGGAACACGCCGCGCGGATCGCCCGCAAGGAGATCGGCCAGCGTCTGGAAAACATCCCACTCGAAGTCCTCGAGATCGAACAGCTGACCGACGACGAGGACGAAGAAGACGACGGGGACGAGGACGACGCCACAACCGACGACACCAGCGAGGAGGTCGCCGACGACGGCGGCACCGATACCGACGACTCGACGACGGATGCAGACGCCGACACCGGGAACGACGACGGTGACGACGAAGTACTACCTGAGTTCGAAGAACTCATCGACGAGTGAGCGACACACCGACCTCGTACCGACACCGATCGTACCGGTAGCTGTCTGTTCAATTCCGTCTGCCTGGTTCTGCAGTTCCGTCCTCACCCACGACTCGGCCCCTGAAGTGCCGGTCGGCGGCTCGGCCCCTGACAGTCTGATCGCCGACTCGACTCACGATGGTCCGATTGTCGACTCGACCCCCGATGGTCTGATCGTCGGCTGGACTGTCGGACGACGATCCCCGTCTCTACACCATCCAGTACCCGGGACACAGACGCGTCGCTGAGTCACGTGAGGACAACGACTGTACCGGCGCCGTCGGTGGCGTCAGTCGGCAGAGGCCGGGACGCGCTCGCGCGTCTCGGACTCCATTTCGGACGTGATCCCCTTCGCCAGCGCAAAAACAGCGTTTTTGTGGTCAGTTTTCGATTTGTGGATGGACGTCGGCTGTACCCCGAGCGACGTGTACTCCTCGTGTGACACGTCGTTTCCTGTGTCCATCTCGTAGTGATTCTCCACCTGAGCAAGCAGGCCGTGCAGGTGAATGAGCTCCTGCTTTTTCATGGTCATCCAAGCGTTACCACTGGAGGGTTATAGTAGTATCCTGAGTCGCGTTAACACACGACTGTACAGATCCGGCGGAAAAACCGTGATGAATCCGTTCTCGGCCGGGTCTCCGTTTCGGTCGCGACGAGTCGGTGGGATGTGAGCCGCGACGAACCGTAGGGTGTGAGCCGCGACGAACCGTAGGGTGTGAGTCACGACGGGTCGCCGGAATGCGTCGGTGTCGACTCCGCCGGGTTGAAAGGCTTTTGTCCGTCCGCCGGTTCTCCCTCGGTATGGACTACGACGACATGCTAGACCGGGCGCTCGCGGAGACCCCGGACATCGAGGGGAGTTCCGACCGGTTCGAGGTGCCAGACCCGCAGGTCCGCCAGGAAGGGAACGTCAGCGTCTACGAGAACTTCCAGTCGACGGTCGACACCCTCGGCCGCGAGGACGAACACGTCATGAAGTTCCTCCAGAACGAACTGGGAACGAGCGGTCACATCGACGAGAGCGGACGCGCCCGCCTCACCGGCGAGTTCGGCGAGCGTCGCATCCGCGAGGCCGTCGAGGCCTACACCGACGAGTTCGTCATCTGTTCGGAGTGTGGGCTGCCGGACACTCACTTCGAGCGCGACCAGGGTGCACTCTTGCTCCGCTGTGAGGCCTGTGGCGCACGTTCCCCGACCAGCGGGTAGGCTAACTCAACGTCTGGAGCGTCTCCAGGTCCCGTTCGGTCCGCGTGAATTCGGCGAGCCGGCGGCTCGCGTGACAGCCTGGACAGTGAAAGACGCGCTTCGGGCCAGGTAGGTCGGAGGGCGTCGACTCCCAGTTTTTCCCACATTCAGGACAGAGTAACCGAACGTACGCTTCGACCATGGTTGTGAGTGTCACACAATGTAGCGGGCGGTGAAAAGGTTTGTTCCCGAACGCGAGTGCGACGAGTCGACAGTGGACGAGCGGGCGAAACAGTGCGGGTCGGGCCGGTCGACGACGGGGTTCGGCGTCGGTCAGGGCGCGCGGGCGCCTTCGGCGTCGAGGAGTTCCTTGTAGCGGTTGCGGATCGTCACTTCGGAGACGTTGGCGACGTCGCTGACCTCGCTCTGGGTCACCTTCTCGTTGGTGAGCAGGGCGGCGGCGTAGACGGCGGCTGCGGCGATCCCCACGGGACTCTTCCCGCTCAGGACGCCCGCTTCGCGGGCGGCGTCGATCAGTTCGCGCGCACGACGCTCGACGTCGTCGGGAAGGTCAAGGTCCGAGACGTACCGCGGGACGTAGCTCTCGGGGTCGGCGGGTTTGACCTCGAGTTTGAGTTCGCGGACGACGTAGCGGTAGGTGCGGGTCAGTTCCATCTTGTCGACGCGGGAGACGGCGGCGATCTCGTCGAGGCTACGGGGGGTCCCCGCCTGTCGTGCAGCGGCGTAGACTGCCGCCGTCGCGACACCCTCGATAGAGCGGCCGGGCAGGAGGTCGTCCTCCAGCGCGCGGCGGTAGATCACCGAAGCGGTCTCGCGGACGTTCTTCGGCAGGCCGAGCGCCGAGGACATCCGGTCGATCTCACCGAGTGCCTGCTTGAGGTTGCGTTCCTTGGAGTTGCGCGTGCGGAAGCGCTCGTTCCAGGTGCGCAGGCGCTGCATCCGCTGGCGCTGGTTCGACGAGAGCGCGTTGCCGTAGGCGTCCTTGTCCTGCCAGCCGATGTTCGTCGACAGCCCCTTGTCGTGCATCATGTTCGTCGTCGGCGCACCGACGCGGGATTTCTTGTCACGCTCGGCCGAATCGAACGCGCGCCACTCTGGCCCGCGGTCTATCTCGTCGGTCTCGACGACGAGTCCGCAGTCGCCACAGACCGTCTCGCCGCGTGCGCTGTCGGTGACGAGGTCACCACCACATTCGGGACAGACCGTCTCCGATTCGGTCTCGCGTTCGGTTGCCTGTTCTGTCGACTCGGGTCGCTCGCCGAGTCGCTCGTCGGTCGCTGTGTGTATCGTCGTATCGCTCATGAGAGTGCTCCAGTCGGCTTGCCGGGGCCAATAGCCTTAACAATCCGGCGCCGCTTTCAGTGATTACAGGTTAGTCCGACAAGTATTTAAACCTTTCGCCAGAATTTCCGAAACCGATACGTCGGGATGAGGGGTTTAAAGCCACTTTTAGAGCGTATATTCAGATCTAAAGACGTCAGTAGCGAGTTCAGGTTCGATCGATGCGAAGCAGGACGACGGCGAACACCCACATGAACAGCGTCCCGACGGGAACGGTGAGCTGGTGGGGGAAGAACATGACGACGGCGACGCTGAACACGACCGCGAGGACGGCGAAGGCACCACCGAACAGTCGGACGAGGTCGACGGGGACGCGTTCCGCGAGGTCGTCCTCGCGCGCGTAGTAGAGAAAACTCAACGCGAGGAGCACAGCGAACAGGACGGCGCCGGCGACCCAGATCTGGGCTTCGAGGTACTGGTTCTCGGGGACGAACCCGGGGATCTCGGGGATGAACTGGACGATGTCGTCGAGCGTCTGCTCGCCGAAGGAGATGCCGAACAGGTAGTGAAACTGGAAGAACAGAAACCGGATGTTGATCACGGTGACACTCTGGCCGCCGATGGTCTCGTTGAAATACGAGACCGACCACGGCAGGAGGGCGGTCAGCCATACGGAGAGGACGGCCAGTTCGCCGGCGTACTCGGAGCGGACCCACGCCATCGTCCAGACGGGTGACGGGCGCAGTATAAAAACTACCGGCTCGGTCGGGCGATATCGACGAGGCGGGTCGGAACGGGCCGGCCGAGAGTTCGGTCCAGCGGCCCGGGACCGGTCGCCCTGACTGGAGAGTGACTCCTGGCAAATCACCGGGTCTGGCGTTACGTTCATGCCGGACCACACCATAGGGGCGAGTAGCGAATGAGGCGCGATTACGTCACTCTGGATGTCCGCTACGCCGACCCGGGCGGGGACCAGCTCCCGACGGCGGTGCTCACAGTCGACCAGTCGGCCGACCTGCTCGGCGAGCGCCTCGTCACCGCGGCGGGCGACCGGCTCGGCGCCGACCGCATCGACGTCGCGTACCGCCTCCAGACACCGGTCGAGGACGACGAAGCGACCGGCGTGTTCAGTCTCAGCAACCGCGTCACAGGGGAGTTCGTCCTCGAAGTCAACACGGACGCCGGTCCCGTTCTCGACCTCGTCGAGACCGCGCGCGAGGGCTCCGACGGCCGAGGGGCCTGCTATCGCGTCGTCGTCCGTCAGGACGAAACGGACGTCGCTACCTACGAGAAGGAGACACTGCTCGTCTACGACGAGGAAGGGAACCTCCTGCGCCAGCACAGTCTCATCCCAAGCGGCGTCGAACTGTAGCGCCGTTCCGCCGGCGTCTCCGGCTGTTCTATAGCGTCGCCGCCACTCTCGGCAGGAACTCGGTCACGTCCACGCGCAGGTCGTGGTCCGCCGCGCCCGAGACGGGCGTCTCCGCCAGGTTCGCGACGACCAGTGTCGCGCCCGCCTCGGCGGCGATCTCGGGCAACAGCGACGCGGGGCGAACCGTCAGCGACGACCCGGCGGCGAGAAAGACGTCACACCGCCGTGTCGCCCGCTGGACGCGCTCCAGGGGTCCGTCGGGGAGCGATTCGCCGAACAACACGACGTCGGGTTTGTAGACCCCGCCACAGTCGCAGGTCGGTGGGCGCTCGCCAGCGCGAACGCGCTCGAAGGCCGCCTCGGCAGGGTCACGGCGCCCGCAGTCGTCACAGACGACCCGGTCGCTGCGGCCGTGGAGACGGACCACCGATTCCGAGCCTGCGGCGGCGTGGAGGCCGTCGACATTCTGCGTCGCGAGCGTGTCGAGGTGGCCGGCTCGCTCCATGCGCGCGAACGCCTCGTGGGCGGCGTTCGGTTCGACTCCCTCGCCGTACATCGTCTCGTGGAGGGCGAGCCGGTCGGCCCAGAAGCCCGTGGGGTCCGCGTCGAAGCGACGACGGTGGAAGTCGCTGGGGTCGTGACGGTCCCAGACGGGCTCCGTCGAGACGCCGTCCGGCGTGGTTCCGCGAAACGACGGCACCCCGGAGGCGACGCTGACGCCGGCTCCCGTCAGCGCGACGACCGAGTCGGCCGCCTGTATCGCCGCCGCGACGCGTTCGACGGCCGCGGCTGGCGCCCCTTCGTCCATACGGCCAACCGCGTCCTGCGGGGCAAAAAGTCCCGTGCTCCCCCCTGTGACTACCCAACAGTTACGGGGATATAGGCCTCTGGACGGAGTATGTGCTACGAATCGCTCACCGACGGAACGGCGACCGAGCGGCCGCTTTCGGTGCTACTGGGCGCAGAAACCCGTGCCGCGGTCGGCAACGGCCTCGCGGCGGCGATCATCGTCGTGGCCGTCCTGTTCGCCCGCGGAGCAGGCCCTGCAGCGACCCTCGGCGCCGCTATCGGCGCGCTCGTGCTCGGAACGATGCTCCACCAGGCAGTTCTCGTGGTCGCCGTCGCCGCCCAGCGGGTCTGGTCCCGGAGTGTCACCACACTCGCGTCGACGTCGCTGTTCGGTCCGAGCGCTTGACCGCCGCGAACGACACGTCGCTGACCCGCGACTGCTCGTTCGTCGGTCACATCGTCATTTGCACACACCCGTCGCTACCCGGTTTCACGTCGAAGAGAGAGTGGTGGGTGGGTGGGTGGGTGGGGATGGGGGTACAGACACCATGTCGGTGCTGCACGCTGGGATCGAACGTTCGGGGGTAAATACTTTGGGCCACGGTTATCACAATTGATTTCTGCCGGGTGGTACCGGTCGAGCAGTCCCGGTCGAGTGAGTTGGTCGGCCGGCGGGCCGGGTCGGGTTCGACGCCGTATCGTCGCGGACAATTATCGCCCGGCGCAGGGAGATGTGCGGGATTTAAGCGCGTACATGACCCGGATCGACACGACATGAGACTCCACGAGTACCAGGCGAAGGAGGTGTTCTCGGAGGCCGGGATCCCGACGCCAGCGTCCGAGCTGGCCGAATCCGTCGAGGCGGCGGTCGAAGCCGCCGAGTCGATCGGCTATCCGGTCGCGGTCAAGGCACAGGTCCACGTCGGTGGGCGGGGCAAGGCCGGCGGGATCGTCCTCGCCGAGGACGAGAGCGAGGCCCGCGAGGCAGCCGAGGACATCCTCGGGATGGACCTCAAAGGCTTCACCGTCGAGCGCGTCCTCGTCGAGGAGGCGGTCGACTTCGTCAACGAACTCTACGTCGGCGTCACGATGGACCGTGGCGAGGGCAAGCCGGTCGCGATGGTCTCCACACGTGGGGGCGTCAACATCGAGGAAGTCGCCGAAGAAGACCCCGACGCCATCGCGCGCGAGCACGTCGACCCCGCCTTCGGCATGCATCCCTACCAGGCACGCAAGGCCGTCTACGACGCCGGCGTCGACCGCGACATCGCCCGGGACGTCGCGAGCGTCCTCACGACGCTGTACGACCTCTGGGACGCGAAAGACGGCGCGGACGCCGAGATCAACCCGCTGATGGTCACCGCCGACGACGACGTCATCGCCGCGGACGCCGTCTTCAACGTCGACGAGGACGCCCTCTTCCGCCAGCCCGAACTGGCCGAGATGGAGGAGGAAGGCGAGTTCTCGGAGACCGAACTCGAACAGAAAGCCGACGAGTACGGCTTCGACTACGTCCGCCTGTCGGGCAACGTCGGCATCATCGGCAACGGCGCCGGCCTCGTCATGACGACGCTGGACCTGGTCGATTACTACGGCGGTGAACCCGCCAACTTCCTCGACGTCGGCGGCGGCGCGAAGGCCGACCGCATCGCCAACGCGCTCGATATGGTATTCTCCGACGAGAACGTCGACGCCGTCGTCTTCAACATCTTCGGCGGCATCACCCGCGGCGACGAAGTGGCGCGGGGCATCAACCAGGCGCTCGAACAGTTCGACGAGATCCCAAAGCCCGTCGTCGTCCGACTCGCCGGCACCAACGCGACAGAAGGCATGGAGATCCTCAACGAAGACCTCGTGACCGTCGAACAGACCCTCGAAGACGCCGTCCAGCGCGCCGTCGGGTACGCCGGTGACGCTGCCGGGGCCCAGGAGGCCGAACAATGAGTGTGCTCGTCGACGACGACACGCGCGTGGTCGTCCAGGGTATCACGGGTGGCGAGGGCCGCTTCCACACCGAACAGATGATCGAGTACGGCACGAACGTCGTCGCCGGCGCCGTCCCCGGCAAAGGTGGCGAGGAAGTGGCGGGCGTCCCCGTCTACGACACCGTCGCGGGCGCCGTCGACGCAGAGGACGCCGACGCCTCCGTCGTGTTCGTCCCGCCCGCCTTCGCGGGTGACGCCTGCTTCGAGGCTCTGGGCGTCGACGACCTCGACCTGGTCGTCGCCATCACCGAGGGCATCCCCACTCAGGACATGGCACGGGTCAACCGCCGACTCCAGGAGACCGACACGTACCTCGTCGGCCCCAACTGTCCGGGCCTCATCACGCCCGGCGAGGCGAAACTCGGCATCCTCCCCGGCAACATCTTCTCGGCCGGGAACGTCGGCCTCGTCTCGCGTTCCGGGACGCTCACCTACCAGGTCGTCGACAACCTCACCCAGCGCGGGCTGGGCCAGTCGACGGCCATCGGCATCGGCGGCGACCCCATCATCGGGACCTCCTTCGTCGAGGCGCTCGCGCTGTTCGAGCAGGACCCCGCTACCGACGCCGTCGTGATGTGCGGCGAGATCGGCGGCGAGGACGAGGAAGAAGCCGCCGAGTACATCGACGAGTACATGACGACGCCCGTTGCGGGCTTCATCGCCGGGCGGACCGCCCCGCCGGGCAAGCGGATGGGTCACGCCGGCGCCATCGTCTCCGGGTCGGGTACTGGCACTGCCGAGTCGAAGATCAGCGCGCTCGAAGGCGCTGGCGTTCCGGTGGGTGACACCCCCGAGGAAGTCGCTGCGAACGTCGAAGACCTGCTCTGAGCGGCATTCGATACCGGTTTTCGGCTGTTGCTGTGGCTCGACTGTCGTTATTGTTTGATGAATGTTGTCTAGTTATCACGGCGGTGGCGCGCGCTGTCGCGGCGTTCATGCCGCGACAGCAGCGTGCGAGGGATGAGGAGCGCAACGCAGTGAGCACCGGAAGAGGCTGGGGAGGTGTGAGGCCGTCGCGGTGCGGGGCAGTTGCGGTCCCTGGTGGACTGAAAGGGCGAGGCGTGCGTGGCGCGACCGGAGGGAGGGCCACGATTGCCGAACGGGGGAGCGGTGCGAGGCGCGAACGAAGTGAGCGCCTCGATGCGAACGGGGAATACAGTGACCCGTGAGCAACGCGACCCGTGAGCGAGCCCGCCGAGGGCTTCCATCTCACGAGCACGACTACGGTCGCGGAATCTACGAGGGGGGTCGTGGGATCTCTCTGCACTCGAACTGCTATCTCTCTCACCACTACCGAGCACTTCGACTACAGTTCGGAGCGCTTGACGAGCGCGTAGACGAGCAGTGCCGAGAGAACCACGCCGAGGTAGGCCTCGCTCGCGGCCATGACTTCGGCACCCACGCCCTCCGGCCCGATGAACCCGTAGCCGATCGTCGTGTAGGAGATATAGCTGAACCGGGCGTTCTCGAAGAGGATCCGGGCGCCGTCGCCCGAGAGGAGCGTGGCGAGGGAAGTGATCTGTGCGCCGTCTGCGGCGCTCGTCACGAAGAGAGAGCCGCCGAAGACGTAGAAGGGGACGTAGAGCAACGGCGCGACGAGGAACGCCATCCCGATCCGGATGGGGCGCATGCCGTAGCCACACGTGATCCCGAGGAAGTAGTTCTCGGTGGCCCGACCGAGGTTCTTCACGCGGGCCCAGGCGTCGACCGACGCGTCACGGACGACTTCGAGGTTCTTCTGCCGGCTGTACTGCTGGCGCTTGACGCGGAACTCGCCGGCGACTTTCACGTCGCCGGCCTCCTGGGCGGACTGTTTGGCCTTCAGGTAGGTGGTCTCGATGACTTCCGGCGTCATCTCGAGGGCGTAATCCGGGTCGACACCGGACGGTTCGTCGAAGGTGTGGAGGTTCCAGGCGTTGCGGTCCAGGTAGTCGCGGTGGTCGCTGAAGTCGAACTCGTGGTCCGAGAACTCGTCGAACTCCGTCCGACAGAACCGGAAGTAATCGAGCAGTTGCGTGCTGTCGCGCTGGCGCTCGACCGAGAGGTCGATGTCGCCGATGCTCGCGAGGGTCATGTCGTACCTGACCCACCCCTCCGCGGGCTGGTTGATCCGGCCGGTTCGGATCTTGGCCCGCGTGAAGTCGACGAAGGCGTCGTCGTCGACCTGGGTGGCCGAAAAGTCGATGCGGTCGGTAAAGCGCGAGTCGCGGAAGTTTATCGCGCCGCCGAAGGCGGTGTCGTCGAACGACGCCGCGCTGAAGTGCGCACTCGCGAAGTCGGCGTCCGCGTCGAACCGGGTGCGCGAGAAGGCGGCGTCGTGGTCGAGGAAGTTGTCCCCGCCGCGGAACTCTGCGCCCCGGAAGTCACAGTGCCCGGCGAAGTGAACGTCCGAGAAATCGGCGTCGCCGTCGAAACGCCCCTCGTCGAAGTCGGCCTCGGCGGCGAAGGTCACCTCGGCGAAGCTGACGTCGTCGCCGAACTCGGTCGCCTCGAAGTGAGCCAGCGCCTCGAACGACGCTCGCCGGAAAGTGGCCGACCGAAACGACGCGTGGAGGAAGTCGGCCTCGTCGTGGAAGACGACGTCCCTGAAGTCGGCGTCCTCCTCCAGCGAGCGCTGGCCACCGGAGAAGACGGCCCCCTCGAAGTCCGCGACGCCGTGGAACGTCGTCCCGGAGAAGTCGACGTCCTCGCGAAAGCGCGCCTCGTCGAAATCCGCCAGTTCCGCGAACTCCGTGTCGGCGAACTCGGCGTCGTTGGGGAACGTCGCCTCCTCGAAGACGGCATCACCCTCGAAGTCGACCTCCTCAAAGTGAATAGCACCGAACTCCGCCTGGTCGAACGCCGCCCGCCCGGTGAAGGTCGCGCCGGTAAAACTGGTGTTGTCGTCGAGCAGGTTCGAGTCGCCGTGGAACTCCGTCCCGCGAAACTGCACGGCGTCTTCGAACGTCGCGTCGTCGAAGTCCGTGTCGTCGTCGAATATCGCCTCGTCGAAGCTCACGGCGTCCTCGAACGTCGCGTCGTCGAAGTGTGCGTCCCCGTCGAACCGTGCCTCGAAGGCGTCAATCTCGCCAGTAACCCGGATTCCGGAACAGGAGAGTTCGTCCTCGAACCTGGCGTTGTCGAGCTGGAACCCGCCGACCGTCGCCCCGTCGAGCAGTATCGGTACCTTGATCGTCCCGAACTCGGCCGAGATCGGTCCCTCGATCGTCGCGTCGCGCAGGTCGATCGGGTGCCGGTCGCTCCCCTCGACGACGATGCGGTCGAGGGGCAACGCCGGGAGTGTGATCCCTTGCAGGTCCTTCGCCTCGGGGCTCCCGTCACGGGCGACCGCCAGGAACGCCGCCACCACCGTCTCGTCGTCGACGCCTCGTTCGTCACGTTCGGCAGGCGAGAGCTGCAGGACCGACGTGTCGACCTCCGACGTCGGTCGGTCCCCGCCACCGCTCGCCTCGCCTGATTGCGGTGTATTTGTCATATCAATGCCGTAGCGTAACCATCTATTTATAGATTGATGGGGGATCAGAGAGATATCCATCACCGGTCCGGACGTCTCCCCGACCGATCGAACTGTCTCGATTGGACGGGCGATACACGTTCGGGCAGACGAGTCGCTCCTCTCAGTCGGTCGAGGACCGTGACGAGTGCCGGTCGACGGCCGAGAGGCGGTCGGCCACGTCGGTAGCGCTCGGCACCGAGTCGAAGACGGTCCGCGTGTAGAGCGCGAGGTCGAACTCGGGGTAGGTGTGGTAGGTTTCGTAACCGTCCGGGCGGAGGTCGATCGTCGTGACGGCGGCGTCGTCGAACCAGTACGCCAGGTCGAACGACGCGTCGGCCGGGAACGCCGCCAGTGGCCGCCGCTCGACGAACGTCTCACACCGCAACGCGTCGGTCTCGTGGGTGAGGTGTCGCGTCGGCGCCGCGGGGGTCCCGTCACTTTCGGACGATTCCGCCGACACCTGTCCGGCGTCGAGGTGGATCGTCGCCACGCCCTCGCCCGGGACGGGCTCACAGGAGGAGAGTTCGTGGAAGTCGTAGGCCGGCGCGCTGACGTAGTGGGAACTGCCGACCACCCGGAAGGTGAACTCGGTGCCGAGAAAGCGCCGCGTGAGCGAGTCGAACACGCGGACGTCAGTCGCCGGCGGGGAGGTGCTGTGGACGAACTGGAGGGTGTCTCGTGCCATGGTCAGGGGTCGACGATGATGTCGTAGTTGGGGTCGAAGACGCTGTTCGGTTCGACGCCTCGATAGTGAGGGAAGCGCTTCCACGCCCAGTCACGCTCGGCGTACTTCGCAGCGGTCTCGTTCAGGTGGGTGCTTTTCGCGCGGTCCAGCACCGGTTGCGGCCTGGGATCGTCCGAGAGGATGTAGAAGCGCTCGCCGCGTTCGAGTTCGTCGTCGCCGTCGAGGTCGTCGTACGCGGAGTACTCCATGTTGTACGCGAACCCGGCCGCTCGCACCGTGTTCGTGTACGCCTTGGCGTGTTCCCCGTAGAAGTACGGCGAGTACGTCCAGGTGGCGACGATCCCTCGGTCGGTGAGGCTGTCCCGGAGGAGTCTGTAGAACTCCACGGAGTACAGCGACAGGGAGTCGTCGCTGCGGGCACCCGGCACGTCGAGCAGTATCAGGTCGTAGCGCTCGTCGCTGTGGCGCAGGTGCGTGAACGCGTCGCCGACGGTCGTGTTCAGCCGGTCGTACTCGTCGGCACCGTCGTTGAACCCCGTGAGATACGACCGGTTGCGCGCCATCGCGAGGAACTCCCCGTCGATGTCGACCTGGTCGACCGAGACGCCGTACTCGCGGAGATAGTCGACGGCGACGTAGTCTCCGCCCCCGACCAGCAGGACGTCGACCGACGAGGCGTTCTCGAACGTGCTCATCGGGACGTCCACGAGCCCGCTGTGATAGGACTCGACCCAGCTGTCACAGAGCTGGACCGCCTGGTCGAGTCGGAGACAGGTCTCGACGCCCGCGTGGCCGGCCAGGTCGCGCTCGTAGGTCGTCACCCGCTGATAGCGTGTCCGCTCGAAGTCCGTCACCCGGACGTCGGCCTGGCCGGGCTGGTACTCGCTCTCGATCCGGTCGGCCATGTACGACCCCGTGACCGCCCGGTCGACGGCGCCGGCGTTGGCGACGAGGCCGGCGTAGGTCCCCGTCAACAGGAGCCCGGCGAACAGGACGCCCCGCCAGCGACCGAGCGAGGGCGAGGTCACCCCCGCCATCGGCGTGGCGCCACCCCACAGTCGCCAGGCGGCAAACGAGAGCGCCGCGAGGGCGTTCAACAGTCCGAGGACGAGGACTGCGACGACCAGTCCGTACGTGGGATAGAGCACCAGCGCGTAGACGACCGTCCCGGCGAGACTGCCCAGATAGTCGACGCCGAGCACCTCCGAGAACGATTCGCCCTCCGGCTCGGAGACGTCGAAGAACACGCCGAGAACGCGTCGAACGACCGTTCGTGGGTAGAGCCGGCCCAGCGACGCGAACGCCGTCTCCTCGCGGTGGTCGACGAGTTCGTTCAACAGCGGGATCTCGAAGCCCGAGAGGAACCCGACCAGGAGGATCGGGGCGTGTGCGAGCAGGAGTGTGACAGTCGCTTTGGCCGGGAATACGACGTCCGGGAAGGAGTTGAGCGCGACGATGAACCCCGCCCCGGCCGGGCCGGCGACGGCGAGGTACACCTCCGTGCGCAGGAAGTTGTCGGCCGGGTCGTCCAGATACGTCGAGAGCAACGCGCCGACGCCGAGCGAGAAGAGGTAGAGTCCGATCGTGATCGAGTACCGGAGGACGGTCCCGCCGTAGAAGACGGTGAGAAACTCCGAGTAGACGAGTTCGTAAGCGATAGAGCAGAAGGCGACGACGAACGTGAGCGCGAGCGTGACGCGGCGGTCGGTGACGGCGCCCCACGCCGCGACCAGCGGTGGCTGGTCGTCCGACTGCGGGTCGCCCGTGGCCGGATCGGCACCGTCCGACCCGGCGTCACGCTCGCTGTCCATCTGGGCAGGCGGTCACACCCGGGGCGCGACGTACCAGGCCTTGTCGACCCGCCAACCGCCGTCGTTGTCGACCTCGAAGTCGACGGCCTGCCACTCTGGCTCGATCGTCCCCTCGGAGGACTCGAACTCCGTCCCGATACGGTACCAGCCCTCTCTGGGGCCCGACCCCGGCGAGATGGAACCGATGTCGACCGTCATCTCGGCACCGCTCGACGGGTCGTCCCACGTCCGGTCCCAGTCGACGGGGCCGGGCCCGGGTGTATCGTTCTCGTAGGCGTTATCGCTCCCGAGATAGGCCAGGCCGAGGGTCGCGACGCTGGCCTGGACGTCCTCGATCTCGTCGTCGTGGTCGTCCCGCCAGTCGTCGGTGTAGGCGCCACCGTGCCAGACGGCCCAGCTCCGGTGTCGCCAGTGACTCGGCGCGCTCGAATAGCCACCGGCCCCCCTGCTCCCTGCTCCTTTGGCGGCCCGCGCGACTCCGACCGGCAGGAGAGCAGTAGCCACGCCGCCAGCCGCTATGTCACCCTGGACGTTCTCGGCCCGGGTCTCGACCCGCGGGTTCGACATGAGCGAGATCTGCATCTCTCGCCCACTCAGCGATACGTCCTCGAACACCTCGGCCCGTCTGGGCGGCGGCGAGTTGTTCCCACCGAACCCGAGACACCCGGCGATCCCTAGCCCGGCGGCCAGTCCGGCGCTCCCACGAACGAACGTTCGACGCTTCATACCACTATTCCTTTCGTTCGTCTGCTATATTCGTTTCGGTGCCAGCGCCAGTGTCACCGACCAGATGTTTAAGTGACGACAGGCTGTACCTCGGCCAACGATGGGAGCGAACGGAGCGAACGGAGCGAACTGGGACGCACCGACGGAGCGCCTCTCGGGAGACGTCCGACTGGCGGGCGGCCACGACGCGCCGGTCGGGCTCCGCGGTGCCGAAGACGTCTACGTCGGCACGGGCGGGGTCGACGGGGTACTCAGAATCGCCGACGCCGAGTACGTCTTCACGGACGTGCCACCGGATGCCAACGGCGACGGGGAACCCGTCGCGACGGACGTGACCGGCAACATCGAAGACGGCTACGTCGAGGACGCCAACGGCGACGTCGTCGTCAGGAACGTCGAGGACGTGTTCGTCGAGTACGGCGCCGCCGAGGCCGTCAGTGACGTCGGTGCCGAGCAGGTCTTTTACGACGACAGTGCGGCACCGACCAAATCGCCCGAGGACTACGAGGTGCGAGTGACCGGCTGGAACCACTCGCGAGAGGCACGAGACCCCCGAGACGGCGTCTCCGTCCGCGGCGCGAACAACGAGGTCACGATACGGGAAGCGAGTCACGACATGACCGTCTACGTGACCGGCTGGGGCAACGAGGTCCGCGTCGAGGGCCGCGGCGCCGACGTGACGGTCTTTTTCGTCGGTCGGGACAACACTGTCAGCGTCGGTCCCTACCTCTCGGCGACGACCGCGGCCGAGAGCGGCTTCGACAACGTCGTGGACGTGGACGCGCTCCCGCCCGAGGCGGTCATCCAGACCAGCAAGGACGAGGCCTTCGGCGACGCCACCATTGGCCGCCACAAGGTCACCTGGCAGGAACCTGCCGACGGGAAAGACTGGTGTCCCAACTGCGGAAGTGACGCGGACGCAGTCGTCACTCGCCGACAGAAAGACGCGTTCTTCCTGCTGGGGACGCCCGTCCGCACCTACGACGACGGTGGCGCCTCCTACGAGTGCGAGCAGTGTAGCCCACACGCGGTCGACCCCACGCTCTCGGAAGACGAACGCAAAGACGCCCTTCGGTGAACTATGCTTCGCAGGACGACGCGTTGACCGACGGTCGGTTCCTGCACGCACGGTCGAAGACTTCTGTATACTCCCCGACGCAGTCGGCGGCGTCGCCTTTCCATCACGCTGTCCCACGGCGACCCTGACTGGCCAGGTCGTGTTGTCGAAATAGTCAGTTCGAACTACGAAGGTTTTTGAGGAATGGGGCGGCAGGTGGCGACAACTGGATGACAGACAGGGTCCGCTGGGGGGCGCTGCTGTGTGCAGCGGTGCTGGTCGTGGGGGGCGTCGGGGGCGTTCCCGTCGCGACTGCGAGCACCGATACTGGCGTCGACAGTGAGGACGAGAACGAGGCACCCCTGGCCGATGCTGGGCTCGACCAGGAGGTCCCGATCAACGCGACAGTCTTTCTCGATGCCAGCGGGTCGCGTGATCCGGACGGCAGCATCGCCAGCTACGAGTGGTCGATCGAACGGCCCGACGGGACGCCCACGAGTCCGCGCTGTGACACCTGCGCCCAGAGCGAGTTCCAGGTCGGGATGGCCGGCACCTACGCGGTGACGGTGACAGTGACCGACGACGACGGCGCGACGAGTACGGACACGCTCTACGTCGAGGTGTCCGACGTCGAAGGGCCGAGTGTGGCACTGTCCGGGCCGACGAGCGTGACTCCTGGAACGAACGTCACGTTCGACGCCAGTGCCACTGCGGGCGAAGAACCACTGCTACGCCTGGACTGGACGATCAACGGGAGTGAAATCGCCGACCAAGACGTTCGAGGCGAGAGCGCGACCGACGAAGTAGAGCGCGCGTTCGACCCCGGCACCTACGAACTCTCCGTGGAGGTGCTCAGCGAGCTCGGGCGGACTAACACGGCGACTATGGTCGTCGAGGTGACAGCCAACGCTTCCGGGCGGACCACCCAGCCCTGTCCGGCAGCGACGTGGAACCGCTCTCGGGACGAGTGGGACACGGGGGGCTGTGACTCGTCCAATTCGTCGAATTTCATCGGTGACCTGGGCAACGATGACGACGACATCGAGAGTATCTGTTCAGACTACGGCCGCGACGACGATTTCTACTGCAACAACGACCGGCTCATGTACGGGAATGCCGAGAACATCATCATCCACGACGCCGACAACGACGGCGAAGTCACCGTGTTCGGAAAAACCCTCGACCCGGAGAACTCGAAAAGTGGAATGGGGAAGTCGTACCGAATGACGCGTGCCGAATACAAAGAGAAATTCGGCGTCAAAACGGTTCGACTGCTCGAATCTCAAGCAGCCAGATCAGCCGCTAACGAGGAAGTAAATCAGGATACGACATTTGACGGCAGTGATAATACCGACGAAGACCAGTCTGGCAGCGGAGATACAGATGGCTGTGAAAACGTCCCGCGGCGATATCGGACGAGGTGTTAGAATGAAAGTTGGAATCTAATCATCGGTCGGTACGCGTAATATTACCGTCAGGACCGTATGTTCCATTGACACCCTCTTTGTCGTTTTCGATTACGACCCTTCGCTCTCGTTCCGTCTGATTTCGGAGAGTACTGTAATACGATTCGACGAGTTCTGGGCCGCTGATACGCCCGGAGCGGACACGTTCGGCGACTAAATTCCTCAGGAAAAAAGTTTTGGGTGGTTGACTAGTGTTGTTCACTTCGAGAACGCGCATTCCAACAGGCAGTTTTCCGCTCATATTATCCTCGTGATAGAAATGGTACGCTCTCGTATAGCCCGTGACGAGCCCACCCCATTCTTTGACTCTTCGCGAGTCGTTGACCGTCCGATCGGTCGCGTTCACCACGATCCACATCTCTCTGTCGATGATCGTGCCCCCTCTGACTCGGATGGGAACGTCGCTTTCGTGAGCCATTTCGCCCAGAAACGTGTTGATGAACTCTTCGTAGCGGTCACTCTTCGACGTCGGTTCCGGTGTCGGTGTTGCCGTCTCTGAAGGAACCGGGAATGGCGTTGCCACCACTGTCGGAGTCTTCGTGGGTGTTACCGTCGGCGTTGCTGTGGCAGTGACCGTCACAGTCGGCGTCGGTGCCATCGTGGGTGTCGACGATTCCACTACTGTCCCGGGGACGGCCGTCGGCGTTCCGGGGTCGGCATCCCCACTCCCTCCGAGTCCGAACCCAAACACAGCACCACCGAAGACTGCCCCACCGACCAGTACGACGACGAACGCAACCACCAGCCCCCGTCTGGTGAGTTGCGCGCGAGTCCCCCGCATCGTACCCGTCGTTCACGCTCGACTGGTTATAAATTTGTCCAATGTCGGTATAAGTTCGCAGTCCGGAAACTGTCTCATCGCTCCAGCGTCCAGAGGACGAGTGTCAGCACCGCTGCGCCGGCCATCGCGACAGCGAGCATGACGAACGCCGGGCCAAAGCCCGCCGTCTCCGAGAGATATCCGACGAGCGCCGGTGAGGCGGCACCGGCGGTCATCAACAGTGTCCGGACGACGCCGAGCCCGCCGCCGGCGACTGATTCGGGGACGACGGCCATCAGATAGGCGCCCCTGACCGGGCGGTAGCCATGCGCACCGAGACCGAGCGCGACGACGGCGCCGCCGAGGACGAACGGGCCGCCGGTTCCCGAGAGCGCGAGGATGGCGACGAGACCGCCCGTCGCGACCGAGAGCGTGAGCGCGAGCACCGGGAGGGGGCCGACACGGTCGCTGGCCTCGCCGGTCGCGAGCTGGACCAGGCTCACGAGAAAGAGCGCGCTGAAGAGGAGATTGGCGGTCACGGCCGACAGGGTCGTCTCCTCGGCCAGGTACAGCGGGAGGAAGGCGACCGCACCGTTGTAGGCGAAGGAAAACAGGACCGTGACGGCGACGAAGGCCGCGAATCGAGGTCGACGGAAGAGACCGAGATACGCCGACACACCCTCGTCAGTGCTGGCGGTGTCCTCGTCAGTACTGGCGGTGTCCTCGTCAGCGACGTCCCCGCCGGTATCCGCATCGTCGGCGGCGGGCGTCTGGGCGTCGGGGAGTCGACGGGGGACGCGGACGGCGAAGGCAGCGGTGACCGCGAGCGTCGCGAGGCCGCCGACGAGGAAGAACGTTCGCCAGGGTGCACCCAGCAGGGCGGGTGCACCGCTGACGAGGACGACCGCGGCGGGCGCGGCGGCACCCGCCATGGCACCGATAGTGTCGAACACGCCCAGCGCCCGACCGGTCCGCGTGGGGTAGATACGCGAGAGCAAGTCGACGGCGACGGTCTTGGTCGTCCCGGTGCCGGCGCCCATCAGGACCATCGCGGCCGCGAGCACGACGAACGGGGAGTCGACGACGAGGACAAGTGCGCCGATGGCTGTCACCACACCGCCGGCCGCGATCACCCGCACGCCGCCGACCCGGTCGGCGAGCGCGCCCGAGGGGAACTGCAACGCGGCGTAGACAACCATGAATCCGGTGAACGCGGTGCCGAGGGCAGTGCGCGAAACGCCGTAGGTGCCTTCGAGCGTCCCGAACAGTGGCGGGAACGCGTAGCGCAGGAACTTGCCGAGAAACCAGACCAGCGCCGTCACCGCGAGGGCGTCGAACCGCGCCAGCCGACGGGCCGTCATCGTCCGAGTTCGGACGGTCGCGTACAAAGTCACACCGGTTCCGGAAGAACCCCGAACCCTGCGACGAGCGCAGGTCGCACGAGTCGGGGCGTCCGGGGCGTCCCGCCGCCAGTCAACAGCGTCAAGACGGTCGCGCCGGTAACACGGTCGTGGCAGACGACAGCGACCCCGACTCACCCCCGGACGTGCCGCCGGCCGAGGCCGTCGACGACACGCCGACGATCGCCTGTACCCGGTGTGACAGCGAGTGGGACCTGAGCTACGAACTCGACGAGTTACACACCGGCAACCAGGCCGTCGAACAGTTCGCCCTCGACCACAAGCGCCACACCGGTCACTTCCCCGACGGCGTCGAGACCTGGCGCGCGGAGTGTCGCCACTGTCCCGAACGGTCCGAACACCTGGGCGAACGCGGCGCGTTCCGGTGGGCCGAGACCCACGCCCGACACACCCGCCACGCGGTCACCGTCCACCACGCGACCGACGACGAGACGACGCTCGTCGAACACGAGTGACGGGAGCGGCACTCGGTCCAGACGGGGGTACGACCGGTTCTTTCTCCGACAGACTGGTTCGAGTCAGGTGTTTAGTAGATGTGCGCTGATCGGTTGACTTTGTAGAATCTTCTGTCAAAGGGACGTTGACCGCAGACAGCACCGCACTCGAGGTTGTGGGTTGAAAGCCCTCGGACCGCTCGCGGTCGCTCAACGACATATCCTCGCTCACTCCGTTCGCTCGGATAGGGGCCGCTGAGGCGACTAAACTGGACGCGACCGGTCCTCGCCCTTTCAGTCCACCAGGAGAGCACCACAACCGCAGGCCACACACCTCCCCAACCGACTGCGGTGCTCACTGCGCTGCGCTCCTCGTCCCTCGCGCGACGCCGTCTCGGGATGAAACGCTCACGGGTCGTCCCTCCCCGTTCGCATCGAGGCGCGGTAGTGATAGTCATAACTTTTGGATTGATAGGAAGCGCTCGATCCAGGCTTCGGCGAAGCTGAGGCGGTCTGCGTAGTCGTGGAAAACCTCACAGATCAAGGATCGGTATGTGTCGATATCTGGCGTATCAAGCGGTGAAAGGTCACGTTTTACACTCTTCCAGATCTGTTCGATCGGGTTGAGATCTGGTGAGTATCGCGGCAACGCAACTCTCGTTATGTTGAGGCGTTCAACCGTAGTGTCGACATGATCGGCAAAGTGAGATGAAAAGTTATCACAAACGAGGATGATCGGTCGGTCAGGGTTGTTCTGGCGGATGCTGTGGGAAAAAATCAGCCACAGATTCCTTGCTCAGATCGTCTTTACATTCGACGACGCTGTCGCCGATCACCGCGTAGAATCCGAAGACGACGTCGTCGAACGACGCTGTTGGCGTCTCTTTTTCGAGCGTCGGTTTCTCAAAAGCCCACAGCCGCCGGCTGTTGTCGGTCGTGCGAGGCCAGGCTTCGTCGAGAAAGCCGACGACGACACCGCCGTCAGT
>ENA-ORDC01000084-ORDC01000084.1-marine-metagenome-genome-assembly--contig:-NODE-84-length-108997-cov-12.489414_pt1 | contig 108997 bp, 96 predicted proteins | sample MGYA00237783_ERZ508515 | MGnify/ENA primary metagenome ERZ508515 (study PRJEB26186, sample SAMN06268792) | marine metagenome | isolation source: Eden Landing Ponds, San Francisco, CA, USA | place...
CACGCCTTCCAGGCTCGGGTTGTACTCCTCGATGGCCTCGGTGGCCGTATTCAGCACAGAGCCGATGTCGTGCTTCTCGTCCTTCAGGGCGCCCCAGCGAGCCTCAGGTGGGATGTAGAAGGTCTCATCGTACTCGTCCTCCTCGTTGGCCAGCTCTTCCGCTTGGGCCTGGCTGCGGCCCTTATCGAGGTAGTACCGGATGACGTCCTCCTGCGCCTCCTCAAAGGCGTCGGAGAGGCGTTTCAGAAACAGCATGCCGAAGATGTAGTCCTTGTACTCCGAGGCATCCATGTTGCCCCTGAGAATATCAGCGGCTTCCCAGAGGAAGGATTCAAGTTGTTGCAGGGTCAGGGTCTGGCTCATTCAGTGGTTTCCGCGTTCGGGTTTGACTGGCAGAACTTTGGAGGCAAAGGACCGCGCCTGGCAAGGTTGAATTGTGGCTTTTATACGGTATATGCGCCACATTGTGGGCGGTTTGTAGAAGCTCCGTGAATGAACCCAGCAGTAAGGAGTCACGACCCAATGGCCATCGAGCAAGGGATCTGGCGAATCGGGGAACAACCCCAGAGGCTGAAACCATCGGGCATGGCGGATGAATCGGTCCTCGAGGACATGGTCATGAAGGACGTGTCCATCCTGAATCCGGATTGGCTGCTCATCGGCCGCCAGGTCCGGACCCGCTTCGACAAATACATCGACTTGCTGGCCATGGATGCCAACGGCTCCGTGATCATCGTTGAGCTGAAACGCGGCAAGACACCTCGGGAGGTCGTCGCTCAGGCCATCGACTATGCCTCCTGGGTCCAGACACTGACCGACTCGGACATCGCGGACATCTACCGCACCTTCGCCGAGCACTACGGCCAGCCCTTCCACAAGATCGATGACGCCTTCAAGGCGAAGTTCGGGATGCTCCCGGACAGCGAAATGATGAACAGCAGCCACCAGATGGTGGTGGTCGCGACGGAGCTGGACGCCAGCACCGAGCGGATCATCAACTACCTGAACCAGGTGGCTCAGATCTCCATCAACGCGCTCTTCTTCCACGCCTTCGAGGACAACGGCAACCAGTACCTCAGCCGGGCCTGGATGATCGATCCAGAGATCAACGAGGAGCACGCAGTCGGTCGCACCGCCAAGGAGGCCTGGAACGGTGAATACTACGTCTCCTTTGGCGATGATCGGCCCTGGGAAGATGCCCGGCGTCTGGGCTTCATTGCCGGTGGTGGTGCTGCCTGGTACTCGAAGACCCTGGGCATGCTCAGCCCTGGCAACCGTGTCTGGGTGAACATCCCGGGTCAGGGGTATGTGGGCGTGGGAATCGTCACCGGCGAGCGCACCCGCGCGGATGTGTATCAATTCGACACGCCTGAAGGCCCCAGAACGCTGCAGCAACTGACACTTGAAGAGCCCTACGGACACCTGGATCCAGAGGCAGACGACGAGCATGCGGAGTATTTGGTCCCGGTCGAGTGGATCCACACCGTCCCCCGCTCGCAGGCATTCCGAGAGGTGGGCCTATTCGGCAATCAGAACACGGTGTGCAAACCAACCGCCTCAAAATGGCGCCATACCGTGGAGCGATTGAAGGAGGCCTGGTCTGTACCTGACGCGACGCCCCGAAAACCATCTGAACAATGAACCGATTCAATGACAAAGGCGCCTTTAATGCCGAACTAGGTTTCAGATCAGCGCCTTTTCCCGGTGCTCTAAGGTGTGTGAAAGTGAGAATACTGTCCGCGACTTGATGTGGCCCTGAATTGGTGGGGCTGCATGGGACCTGACAGGCCAACGCTGCGGCTAGGCCCAGGCTAAAGCCTGGGCCGCCGTAGCCAGTTTATCGCCAACCATCCTCTTCCTGGAGCAGGCTATACAGGTTATGGCCATCTACCATCTTTATGGTGGCGTCGTGCCCACTTCCGGAAACCGTATAGCGCATGCTAACGCCATAGATAAGGTTCGTATTGCGCGCCTTTTCGGCTGTCATTCGTGAGAATTCAGTTTGAAGGTCACTGACGTCGAAAATGTCACTCAGCCACGTGCTTTTCTCTGACGTCGGAGCAATTTCGTAAAGTGAGGACGAGTTTTTCCGCGAACGGGTCATCACTTGATCGTCGTAATACAACGACACCGAGTGGACTGTAATGTAGTCGTCCGTTGTGTTTACGATGTTGAGCTGGTCGTCATCAAGGCTGAGTTCGAGACCGTTGACCTGCTCGCTCACTGACGGCGAAAACTGGTGGTCGATGTCGACGCTTTCAATAACCAAGTCAATGGTTGCGTCTGAATGATCACCATCAGCGGAGATAGTCGTTGCTGGAGTCTCAAGATTCGTATTGAGGTCACTCCAGTTCGGGAAATCGACGCCCCACTCCGAAAGCTTGTAATCGCGCTCAAGGGTTGTAGAAGCCAGTGTTTTCTTTGCTTCAGCAAGGATCTGTCGGTTGTGCTCGTTATCGCTTTCGCGCATTTGGCGCGCCTCAGCCAACCGGGCTTCATTGTGACGCTTAGCTTTACGGAACTCTGTTTCGAGCTCATCGAGGTAGGCTTCAAAATCCGAGATATCCTGAGAAACTTGAGCGTCGTGCACTGTGACCGTTTTCAGGCCAAGCTCGTTCAGGCTCTGGCGCTTCAATCGCTCCTTAAGCGATGATGCATTGAAAGCGAACTCATCGCTGGAAGTAAACAGATCCTCAGGAGTCAGGTCCTCAATATTCCCGCGAACAAGACCGCTGTCGTCCCTGACCGCCAGCTCAATTGTTCGATCAGCCTCTCGCAGCAGGCTGGATTTAGTGGACTCCCACTTGTTGTCAATCGAAGCCTTAATCTCGTTGACATTGCTCTCTGGCAATTCTGCCAGGGAGTAACTGCTAATAGTTTCCTTGAGGCTCACATAGCGGTCGTAGGCTTTTGGGAAACGCTTTGCGAAATTGTCCGTTTCCTTAGCCTCCTCAGCTGCATCGGCATAGTCGCCCCACTGGAATTCCTTAACTGAGAACAACGGCAGTATGAAGACATCGAGGTCACCCTGAGCGGCGAGCGAAGGGGCCCAGAACACCCCGAATGTTTGAATTAAGGGCGTAAAAATAGGACTGATTACATAGTTCGCGGCGTTGACTCTTGCCCCGGTAAATTTTCCATCATTGCAAGTGCCGTCAGTGAGACCGTAAAGACCAGCAACGCACCCTTTTATATCAGCACCTCCAGAGAGCACAGTTGGATCCGTAGGACCGATGTACTCGATCGTGTCTAGCCGTACATCGGCGTCATCGCTTGATTCCGTGAGTTCTGTGAACGCCCACCCATCTGGGGTATGTTCAATTTGCGCGTTGAGGCGAACACCTTGATGTTCATAATCCGAAATCGGTGACTGATAATCGGGACCTGGTGATGCACACCCGACAACCAAAAAGGCAAGTGAGAGTGCTCCTAGCTTTATCAGCTTTTCCATGGTTAAAACCTACTGCTTGGTTGGAAGAAAGTGACTGGTTTCGGGCGTTACCGGTTTCCCCAGCGCACTGTGTTGCCTGGATTGGGCGCGCCGCTGACTAGTACATTCCGAAAGCTCTTGTATAGCCAGATGGTGCAATGCTTTTCTGGAAGGGCGCCCCTTTTCAGGCGCTAGAGGATAGCAGCTGATGTCTTGCCTCGGATCGGATTTTTACGCGGTTTTTCAATAAGGTGGGATCAGCTTTATGCCAATGGTGCGTCCTAAACGGTTTTGGGAAGCCTGAGCAAACGGGATCGAACGCTGGGCTCTACCCCCTCTGACCTGCCCCTCCTCCTCTGAGACATGCTTTACCGTCATAGGCCAGCGCTTAACCTGATCACGCTTTCATATCACCCTCAATTTTGTATACCGGCCTGCCAGGCATACACGAGTGATACGGGTGGCCTGATTACTAATGATGGCGCATGAGGAGACTAAAGCCCCTTAAAATGGGGCTTTAGAGGAGGTTACGTGATACGAGAGGACCGGCCTAAAGGCCCTGCTTGAGACTGGCGATGATGAATTGGTCGAGACTGCCGTCGAGTACATTCTGGGTGTTGCTCGTTTCCACGCGCGTACGAAGATCCTTGATGCGCTGGTCATCCAGAACGTAGGAGCGGATCTGGCTGCCCCAGCCGATGTCCGACTTGTTGTTCTCGGCAGCCTGTTTCTCCTCGTTGCGCTTCTGCAGCTCCAGCTCGTAAAGCTTGGCGCGCAGCTGCTTCATCGCGTAATCCTTGTTCTGGTGCTGGGAGCGGCCGCTCTGGTTCGCCACCACGGTGCCCGTGGGCTGGTGGGTGATCCGCACCGCGGATTCCGTGGTGTTAACGTGCTGGCCACCGGCACCCGAGGCCCGGTACACGTCGATCCGCAGATCCGAGGGGTCAATCTCGATCTCGATGTTGTCGTCGATCTCCGGCGAGGCGAACACGGAGGCAAAGGAGGTGTGCCGGCGGTTGCCCGAATCAAAGGGCGACTTGCGCACCAGCCGGTGCACGCCTGTCTCGGTGCGCAGCCAGCCGTAAGCGTACTCGCCCTCGATCCGGATGGTGGCGCTCTTGAGACCGGCCACATCACCGTCCTGGGCCTCGAGCACCTCGTACTTGAAACCCTTGGCCTCGGCCCAGCGCAGGTACATGCGCAGCAGCATATTGGCCCAGTCCTGGGCCTCCGTGCCGCCGGAGCCGGACTGGATGTCCAGATAGCAGTTGCTGGCATCCATATCGCCTGAGAACATCCGCCGGAACTCCAGCTTCTCCAGCTCCCCTTCCAGGGTCTGGAGTTCGCCGGTCACGTCATTGGCGGCCGCCTCATCCTCCTCGGACTCGGCCATCTGGAGCAGCTCTTCCGCATCGCGGATGCCGGTGCTCAGCCGGTCCAGCGTGGAAACAATGGCATGCAGGCTGGCATGCTCCTTGTTCAGTGCCTGGGCGCGGTCCGGATTGTTCCAGACTTCAGGCTGTTCCAGTTCGCGTTCGACTTCCGTCAGCCGTTCCTTCCTGCTGTCGTAGTCAAAGATACCCCCTAAGCGCTTCCGTACGCGCTTCCAGGTCACGAATGGTCTGAATGATCGGATTGGTTTCCATAGCCGACGGCCTCTTGTTGAGTGGGCATGTCAGAAAGATGGCTTATTGTAACGAATGCGCAGGGCACTGAATACGCGGCTTACAGCGGCTCCAGATGCAGTACGCGCAGCTGCAGCCGCTCGCGCCCGCGGAAGCGGTTGGCATCCAGCTGGTAGGCCAGCCGGGCCCGCCGGCATTCGCACGGCCACTGATCGGTGTCGATATTGAAGGCGATGCCGTCCAGCGGTGTGTTCCATCCGGGCACGCCGATCTGCAGCTTGAGGTGGCGCTCGCCCACAATCCGCTGCTCCAGGAGCTCGAACTCACCGTCGAACACCGGTTCGGGGAACCCCTGCCCCCAGGGTCCGCCGCTGGACAGAAGGTGGGCGGTTTCGAGGGTCAACCAGTGTGGCTCCAGTTCACCGTCACTGAGGATCTCCGGGCGCAGAAGCTCCGGCTCAACCCGCTCGCGAACCAGTTCCGTCACTGCCTCCCGGAACTGGTCCACACCGGAGTCAGTCAGGGTCATGCCAGCCGCCATTGCATGGCCGCCATAACGATTCAAAAGCCCCGGATGGCGGGCATCGAGCTCCGCGATCAGGTCCCGGATATGCAGGCCTGGCACGGAACGGGCCGAGCCCTTGAGCAGCCCCTCACCACCGCGGGCGAAGGCGATCACCGGACGGTGGAAGCGTTCGCGGATGCGTGAGGCCAGAAGACCGATCACGCCTTCGTGCCACTGTTCATCATGCAGGCACAGCACCGGCGGCAGCTCACCCTCATCCAGGTGCAGCCTGGCCAGCGCCGACTCCGCTTCCCCGCGCATGTCCGATTCAATGGTCCGGCGTTCACGGTTCAGGCGGTCCAGTTCGGAGGCAAGGCGCTGCGCCTCGCCCTCATCCTCCGTCAGCAGGCATTCAATGCCCACGGCCATATCATCCAGGCGACCCGCCGCGTTGAGGCGCGGGCCCAGGACAAACCCCAGATCCGTCGCTTCCAGCGCATCCGCATCCCGACCAGCCAGTTCAAGCAGTGCCCGGATGCCGGGGCGTGTCCGGCCGGCACGGATACGGCGCAGCCCCTGGGCCACCAGGGTTCGGTTGTTGTGATCCAGGGGCACCACGTCCGCCACCGTGCCCAGTGCCACCAGATCCAGGTATTCCGCCATTGCCGGAGGCGCCTGGGCAAACCATCCGGCCGCTTCCAGGTGTCTGCGCAGCGCGCTCATCACATAGAAAGTCACGGTAACGCCGGCCGTATTGCCGGTGGGAAAGCCGCAGCCTGGCTGGTTGGGATTGACAATGGCCTCGGCCCCCGGAAGCGTCTCCCCGGGCAGGTGGTGGTCTGTGACCACGACGCGCACGCCCTTCTCCCCGGCCCTGGCCACCCCTTCATGGGCGGCAATGCCATTGTCGACGGTCAGGATCAGATCCGGAAGGCTGCCCTCCTGCGCCAGCTGGTCGATAATGCCCGGCGTCAGGCCATAGCCATCCGTGAAGCGGCTGGGCACACGGTAGTCCACCTGGTGGGCACCGAAGCGGGTGAGTGCCAGCACCGCCAACGCCGTGCTGGTGGCGCCATCGGCGTCAAAGTCGCCCACGATGGTAATCCGCTGCCCCTGCATCACGGCATTGGCAAGCGTGGAGGCGGCCATCTCCATCCCCAGGAAGCCCTCCGGGCGAGCCAGGGAGGCAAGGCCATAGTCGAGCTGGCTGGCGTCCATGACGCCCCGGGCGGCATAGAGCCGCCGCAGGAGAGGATGTAGATCGGCACTGGCGAGGGCATCCCCGCCGGCGCCAGCACGCCGAACGATGGTCTGCTGCATAGGGCTCAGCTGTCGGCGTAGCGCCAGTTACGGGCCATGAACTGCTGAATGGTGGCGAGGTCGTTGTCCAGCACCGTGAACCGCTCCTCCCGCTCCATCAGATCCGAGAGGTGCTCGGGCAGTGCCGCCTCGCGGGGCACGCCGGAACGGGTCACGGCATCCGGGAACTTGGCCGGATGCGCGGTCCCCATGGTCACCATGGGTACCGTGGCATCACGCCGGCAGCGCCGCGCCGCTTCCACGCCAATGGCCGTGTGCGGGTCCAGCAGGTACTCGGTTTCGCCGTAGACCTCGGCGATCACCTCACAGGTGCGCTCATCGTTCACCGAGAGGCTGTCGAACAGCCCGCGGGCTGATTTCCAGCGGTCATTTTCCAGTGACACAGCACCATGCTCTGCACTTTTCAGGAACTGAACCACGCTCTCTGGATGGCGACCATAGAGATCGAACAGCAGCCGCTCGAAGTTGCTTGAGATGGTGATGTCCATGCTCGGCGACAGGGTGTGCTGCAGCTTGCCGGTCTCGTAGTGATTACCGCTGATGAACCGGTGCAGGATGTCATTCTGGTTGGTGGCGACCACCAGCTGCTGCACCGGCACACCCATCTGCCTTGCCAGGTAGCCAGCGAAGATATCGCCGAAATTACCGGTGGGCACCGAGAAAGCCAGGCTGCGGTGCGGACCGCCCAGAGCCAGTGAGGCGTAGATATAATAGACGATCTGGGCCATGATCCGGGCCCAGTTGATGGAGTTGACAGCCACCAGGGAGGTCTTGCCTTCCAGGAAGGACTGGTCCGCAAAGCTGGCCTTGACCATCTTCTGGCAGTCGTCGAAATTCCCGTCCACCGCGATGTTGTGGACGTTGTCGCTGAGCACGGTGGTCATCTGGCGCCGTTGCACCTCCGAGACCCGCCCGTGGGGATGCAGGATGAAGATGTCCACGTGCTCTGAGTGGCGGCAACCCTCAATGGCCGCCGAACCGGTATCGCCGGAGGTGGCCCCCAGGATCACCACGTGCTGGCCACGCTTTTCCAGAACATGGTCCAGGAGCCGGCCCAGCAGCTGCAGGGCGAAATCCTTGAACGCCAGCGTCGGGCCCCGGAACAGTTCCATGACCCATTCGTTGGCATCCAGCTGCACCAGGGGCGCCACCGCACGGTGGGTAAAACCGGCATAGGTCTCACGGACCATGGCCCGGAAATCGTCCTCGGCAATGGATTCCTCGACGAAGGGATACATCACCCGGCAGGCCAGTTCGTCGTAGGGCAGCCCACGCAGCGCCATCAGATCCTCCGGCGTATAGCGCGGCAGGGTTTCGGGCACGTAGAGGCCACCGTCAGTGGCAAGCCCCTGCAGGAGCACGTCTTCAAAGCTGAGCGCGGGCGCCTGCCCGCGGGTGCTGATGTATCTCAAGGCAGTATTCCGTCAGTGTCCAGGGTCAGTTCTCAGAGAAAGTTCTCGGCGCGGATGCGCACCACCCTGCCCTCTACCTCGGGCAGTGCTTCCATTTCGGCAATGGCATCGTTGACCTGTTTCTCCAGAACCGTATGGGTCAGCAGGATCACCGGAATCTGGCCGTCATGCAGTTCGGATTCCTTCTGCATGATGGATTCGATGTTGATGCCGTTCTCGCTCATGATGGAGGCCACCTTGGCGAGCACACCGGGCCGATCCAGCGCCTGGATGCGCAGATAGTAGGCCGAGCGGATCTCGTTCGGACTCAGGATTCGGTGATCGGTCACCGCATCAGACTCGAAGCCAAGATAGGGCACGCGCTGCGCGCTGTCGGTCGACACGGTACGCGCCACATCCACCAGGTCCGCGATCACCGCGGAGGCCGTGGCCTCATCCCCGGCACCCGGGCCGTAGTACATGGTCTGGCCGACCGCATCACCATCAACAAGCACGGCATTGAGAACGCCGTCGACCTTGGCAATCAGATTCTTCTCGGGCACAAGTGTCGGGTGCACACGCAGCTCAATGCCATCCTCACGGGAACGGGCGATGCCCAGGTGCTTGACCCGGTAACCCAGAGCTTCCGCGTGGGTGATGTCGTAGGGCGTGATATTGGCAATGCCCTCGGTATAGGCCCGGTCGAACTGCAGTGGTACGCCGAAGGCGGCCGAGGCCATGATGGTCAGCTTGTGGGCCGCATCGATCCCCTCAACATCGAAGGTGGGATCGGCTTCGGCATACCCGAGTTCCTGGGCTTCCTTCAGCACTTCATCGAAATCGCGCCCGGCCCGCATCTCAGTGAGGATGTAGTTGCCGGTGCCGTTGATGATGCCCGCGAGCCACTGGATCCGGTTGGCGGCCAGTCCCTCCCGGATCGCCTTGATGACCGGAATACCACCGGCAACGCCCGCCTCATAGGCGACAATGACGTTCTTCTCCCGGGCCGCGTCGAAGATCTCATTGCCGTGCTGTGCGATCAGGGCCTTGTTCGCGGTGACCACATGCTTGCCCTGCTCGATGGCGGCCAGCACCAGACGGCGGGCATCGTCATAGCCCCCGATGAGCTCAACGACAATATCGATGTCCGGATCATTGACCACATCGTTCAAGTCCGTGGAGAACGGCGTGTCACCCAGACCCAGGTCCGGGCGCGGGCTCCGGTTCGCTACACGCGCCACGCGCAGGTTGCAGCCGGCACGACCGGCGATGATCCGGGCGTTGCGCTGCAGTACCTCCCAGGTTCCGCCACCAACGGTCCCGAGACCACAGATTCCGATGTTCACGTCCTTCAACTGGCCACCTCTCGTTCGCTTGAAAAATGCACGTCAATGCCGGGGAAACGCGCATGTTATACGCTTTGCGCGCCGAAAAAAACTCGACAACCTCCCAGCGTTACGGTTACGTCAGCCGTCGAGCCCGAGCTCCCTCGCCAGGACTCTCGGGGGTTTGTAGCCCCGGATCATGCGGCCGGATTCCGTAACCAGCGCCGGTGTTCCGCGGACGCCGAATGCACGCCCCATCCGGAAGTGGGACTGTACCGGTGACTCGCACTGGCCCGCGGATACGGACTCTCCCTGCTTGGCCCGTGTCATGGCGCTGCGGCGATCGTCCGAGCACCAGACCGCATTCAGCTGCCGGGCGCCCTTGCTGCCGGGACCTCCCCGGGGATAGGCCAGATAGTTGACCCGGATACCCAGGTCATTCAGGGCCTCCATGTCACGGTGAAGCTTGCGGCAGTAGCCACAGGTCGTGTCCGTGAACACATAGAGATCGGCCTTGACCCCGCCTTCATCCGGCCCGAAACGGATCATCTCACCGCTGTCCAGCTTCGACAGCGTCTGTCGGCGCTGCCGGGTACGGGTCTGCTCGGTCAGATTGGCGATGCCATCGTCGCCAAGACGCAGCATCTGGCCTGTGAACAGATAGCGGCCATCAGCGGTTGCATAGATCAGGTTACCGCCACCCTGAACGGCGTACAGGCCCTCACGTTCCGTTTCCCGGATGCTGTCCAAGGGCATGTCAGGAAAGCTCTCTTTCAGGCGCTCGCGGATCCGCTCCTGCGGGGATTCCGCCTGTGCTGCTGTGGTCAGCAGCATGGCAGCGAGCAGCAGAAAAGCGGCTGATAGGCGTCTCATGATCAACTCCGGGTTCACTTTCAATGCTCCGGAGGATACCGGATTTCCGCTGGTCTGTCGTTGATCAGCCCCGGGGATGGTGGGTCTGGTGGAGCTGCTGCAGCCGCTCCCGCGCCACATGGGTATAGATCTGGGTGGTCGACAGATCACTGTGCCCCAGCAGCATCTGGACCACCCGGAGATCCGCGCCATGGTTGAGCAGATGGGTCGCGAAGGCATGGCGCAGGGTATGGGGCGAGAGCGGTTTGTGGATGCCGCCCCGCACGGCGTAGCGCCGGATCCGATACCAGAACGCCTGGCGCGTGAGGTGCCCGCCACGACCTCCGGGAAACAGGGCGTCCGTGCCGGCGCCCCCGGCCAGCTCCGGCCGGGCTTGCTGCAGATACCGGTCAAGCCATTCAAGGGCTTCCTCGCCCATGGGCACCAGGCGCTCCTTGTTGCCCTTGCCCAGAAGCCGAACCACACCCTGGCGCCGGTTCACCTGGGAGAGCCGCAACGCCACCAGCTCCGAGACCCGAAGACCGCAGGCATAGAGCAGTTCCATCATGGCCCTGTCTCGGAGTTCAATGGCTTCCTCCGTGTCAGGCGCATCCAGGAGGGCTTCCACATCCGCCTCTGTCAGAGTATCCGGAAGACGCCGGGCCAGTTTCGGACTGTCCAGACGCAGCGTCGGATCCTCGTCGATCAGGCCTTCACGCAGGAGGTAGCGGTAAAACCGTCTGAGGCAGGAGAGACGCCTGGCCGCCGTACTTGAGCGGGCTCCAGCAGAGAGCACACTGGAGAGGTAGTCCATGAGACAGCTCCGGTCCACGCTGGACAGATCCTTTTCAGGATACTGCCGGGCGAGCCAGCGTCCGAACTGTCTGAGATCGCTTTCGTAGGAAAGCCGGGAGCGGTCGCTCAGGCCGGATTCCAGCCAGAGCGACTCACTGAATGACGCAACCAGTTGCTCGTTGCGTTCCTCAGCCAAGCTTTTCCTTGATCCGCGCGGCCTTACCGGAGAGCTGACGCAGATGGTACAGCTTCGCCTGGCGCACATCACCGCGACGCTTGACCGAAATGCTGTCAATCAGGCGGGAATGCGTCTGGAAGGTCCGCTCGACACCGATGCCATAGGAGCGCTTGCGTACGGTGAACGAGGAGTTCAGGCCACGGTTGCGCTTACCGATAACCACGCCCTCAAACGCCTGCAGACGCTCGCGGTTGCCCTCGGTTACCCGCACCTGAACGACCACGGTATCACCCGGGCCGAACTCGGGAACGGAGTCCTTGAGCTGCTCGTTTTCAATTTCCTGGATGATACTGTTCTTGCCACTCATCGTTTCGCTCACTCCTGAATGTGTCACCAATCCGACCCGCCATCCGGCCGTTCGTTTTCAATCTCCGCCAGCAGTCGCTGCTCCTCGGCGGTCAGTTCCCGTTCGCGGAGCAGTTCAGGGCGTCTGATCAGGGTCCGCTGCAACGACTGTTTCAGCCGCCAGCGCCGGATCCGCTCGTGATCGCCACCGACCAGGACCTCCGGCACCCTGGATCCGCGATGCTCCTCCGGGCGCGTGTAATGCGGGCAGTCAAGCAGCCCGTCCGCGAAGGAATCCTCCACGGCGGACTGGCTGTGCCCCAGAACCCCCGGTATCTGGCGGACTACTGCATCCACCAGAACCATGGCCGCGAGCTCGCCGCCACTGAGCACGTAATCGCCGATGGAGATCTCCTCATCCACCCGCGACTCCAGCACGCGCTCATCAATGCCTTCGTAGCGCCCGGACAGCAGTACCAGACCGGGTTCCGCTGCCAGGGACTCGACCATCGCCTGATCAAGCACCCGGCCCTGGGGCGAAAGGCAGATGACCTTCGCCTCCCCGCCGACCCGCTCAACCGCCTCGTCTATGGCGGCCTCCACCGGCTCGGCCTTCATGACCATGCCCGGCCCGCCTCCGTAGGGGCGGTCATCAACCGTACGATGACGGTCGTGAGTAAAGGACCGGGGGTTGATGCAGTCCAGCACCAGATGCCCTTCGGAAACCGCCCGGCCGCTCACCCCATAGTCGGTGATTGCCCGGAACATTTCCGGAAAAATACTGATGGCCGCAACCCGCAACCCGAGCGCCTCTTGTCTGACCCGTGACCGTTTACCCGGTGCGCGGGCCGTTTCTCAGAATTCCGGATCCCAGTCAGCCTCGAGGACACCGTCCTCCAGGTTCACCGATCGGACAATCTCATCCGGCAGGAAGGGGATCAGCCGCTCCCTGCCATCCATGCTGGCTGCGTCAGCACGCACCACCAGCACGTCATTGGACCCGGTCTCGATCAGGTGGTCCACCACCCCCAGGTCATGCCCTTCATCGGCAGTCCTTACCCGCAGCCCCTGGAGCTGGTACCAGTAGTACTCGCCCTCCCCGAGCGGCGGAAGCTCACTGGTCTCAACACGGATGTCGAGACCGCAGAGGCTGGCCGCCTGATCCCTGTCCTCAATGCCTTCAAGCCTGGCAACCAGTGTCTTACCATGGGGCTTGCCGGTCACAAGGCGGACCTTGCGGGGCTCGCGGGACGGTGAACGCCCATCCACCAGGGTCCAGTTGCTGTACTGAAAGATATTTTCCCGGGGCTCAGTGTACGAATACACCTTCACCCAGCCCTGCACCCCGTAAACCGAGGTGATCTGGCCCAGTACGGTTTCCCCGACCCCCATGGATACGACTCCCTTACTCGGAAGCCGCCTCTTTCAGCAGGCTGCTCACCCGCTCAGTGGGCTGCGCACCCTGGTCGATCCAGTACTGGGCACGCTCGGTGTCGAGCCGCAGACGCTCTTCGTTGCCGCGCGCCACCGGATTGAAAAAGCCCAGCCGTTCGATGTAGCGGCCATCACGGGGCTTACGGCTGTCCGTGACCTGGACGTGGTAGAACGGGCGCTTCTTGGCGCCGCCTCGTGTCAAACGGATTGTTACCATTTCAACGACTGTCCTGTTGCGTTCGAATAATCAGTTCAGGCAAGCCTGTGCATGCGAACCGGCTGTCACGGGCTCAGTTACGCCCGTGCGAAAGGGCTGGCATTCTACTGTAAAACGCCGGCCCTGAAAAGCATTGATAACGGGCGTCAGCGCCGCCCCATGGGAGGCATGCCACCACCGCCCATACCGCCGGGCCCACCTCCGGGTCCACCGGGACCGCCCTGCCCCATCATACCCTGCATGCCGCGCATCATGTTCTCCATGCCGCCTTTCTTGCCCATCTTCTTCATCATCTTCTGCATCTGCTTGTGCTGCTTGAGCAGGCGGTTGATCTCCTGCATCTGCACACCGGAGCCGGAGGCGATGCGGCGTTTGCGGGAACTGCTGATGACGTCCGGGTAGCGGCGCTCATGCGGAGTCATGGAGGAGATGATCGCCTCCATGCGGCCGATGGACTTATCATTGACCTGCTTTTCCGCCATCTCCTGGTACTGACCCATACCGGGCAGTTTCTCGAGCATGGCGCCCATGCCGCCCATACTCTTCATCTGCTGGAGCTGGTCCCGGAAATCCTCCAGATCGAACTTCTTACCCTTCTTGATCTTCTTGGTGAGCTTCTGGGCCTTCTTCTGGTCGACCTTCTGCTCAGCATCCTCAATCAGGGAGAGCACGTCCCCCATGCCCAGAATGCGCGAAGCGATGCGGTCCGGATGGAACACCTCAAGCGCGTCGTTCTTTTCGCCCACACCCATGAACTTGATGGGCCGGCCCGTGATATGGCGCACGGAGAGCGCGGCACCACCGCGGGCATCACCATCGGCCTTGGTCAGGATGACGCCACTGAGCGGCAACGCCTCACTGAAGGCCTTCGCGGTGTTGGCCGCGTCCTGGCCACTCATGGCATCCACCACGAACAGCGTCTCGTTGGGCTGGACCGCCTTATTCAGCCGCCCGATCTCGTCCATCATGTCGTTATCGACGTGCAGGCGGCCCGCCGTGTCGACGATCACCACATCGATGAAACGCCGGCGTGCCTCATCCACCGCGTTGTTGGCGATGGTGACCGGATCCTGGTCGGTGCTGCTCGGATAGAAGGTGGCGTCCACCTCACCCGCAAGCGTCTCCAGCTGATTGATGGCCGCCGGACGATAGACGTCGGCGCTGACCACCAGCACTGACTTCTTCTCGCGCTCCTTCAGATAGCGCGCCAGCTTGGCCACACTGGTGGTCTTACCCGCGCCCTGAAGGCCGGCCATCATGATCACCGCCGGGGGCTTGCCGTCGAGCTTCAACGGCTCGGCCGCCCCCATGACGGCTTCCAGTTCACTCTGGACAAGCTTGATGAACGCCTGCCCCGGCGTGAGGCTGCGCATCACCTCCTGGCCCATGGCCTTCTGCCGCACGTTCTCGACGAAGTCCTTGACCACGGGCAGCGCTACGTCCGCCTCGAGCAGCGCCATACGCACTTCGCGCAGGGTTTCACTGATGTTGTTCTCGGTCAGCTTCGCCTGGCCGGAGATCTTCCGGAGGCTTCCAGAGAGCCGATCGGTCAGATTATCAAACATGGACGCCCGCAATTGTCGGTTGATGTTTAACGCCATTATAACCAGACTGAGCGCTTGGAGACGAACCGGAGCCGGTCATACCAACACACATGGGCACGACCATCATCGCCTTCACCGCTGTCATCCTCTACGGTGCGGGAACACTGCTACAGGCACTGCGGATCCGATCAGGCAACCAGCGCGCTGGCTGGCTCGCCCAGTTCACCGGGGTTCTGGCCATTGCCGCCCATCTCAGTTTCGCCCTGCGCTTCATGGTCCTGGAGGGTGGCGTCAACCTCTCCATGCTGGTTGCCGGCACAACCATCGCCGCGCTACTGGCAGCGCTGGTGCTCATCCTGTCCCTGCGCTACCCGGTGCAGCCGCTGCTGCTGATCGCCTACCCAATCGCGCTGCTGAGCATTCTGGTCAAACTTGCTTTCTATACCGGCCCCCGGATCATCGATGATTCCAACCTGGGGGTTCTGCTGCACGTCAGTCTGGCCATCACCGCCTTCAGCCTGCTGGCGCTGGCCGCAATCCAGGCTGTCCTGCTCTATCTCCAGCACCATCACCTCAAGGCCCATCACAGCGGCTTTCTGGTGCGCGCCCTGCCACCGCTGGAGACCATGGAGGCGCTGTTGTTCGGGCTGATCCACACCGGGGTTGCCATCCTCACCCTGGCGATCATCACCGGCGCCATTTTCGTCCAGGACCTCTTCAGCCAGCAGCTGGCCCACAAGACTGTGTTCACCCTGCTGGCCTGGCTGGTATTCGCCGCGCTCATCCTAGGGCACCAGATCCGCGGCTGGCGGGGTGCCGTGGCCAGCCGCTGGACCCTGGCCGGCTGCGTTCTGTTGACCCTGGGCTACTTCGGAAGCCGCCTGGTCATTGACGTCATCCTCTGACGAACACCGTATGGACAGGGACCCTCAGCCTTGAACGAAGCCTCATTAACCACGCTCAGCGCGATCCTGCTCCTGCTGATCATCCTGTCCGCGTTCTTTTCAAGTTCCGAGACCGGCATGATGGCGCTCAACCGTTACCGGCTGCGCCACCTCAGCAAGACCGGCCACCGGGGCGCCCTCCGCGCGGACCGCCTCCTTGCCCGCACGGACCAGCTGATCGGCGTCATCCTGATCGGCAACAACTTTGTGAACATCCTGGCCTCGGCCATCGCCACCCTGATCGCGGTCCGAATCTGGGGTGACGCCGGTGTCGTCATCGCCACCATCGGCCTGACCATCATCATCCTGATCTTCTCGGAAGTGACGCCCAAGACACTGGCAGCCCTGTACCCGGAAAAGATCGCCTTTCCCGCCTCACACGCGCTCGAACCACTGCTGAAACTGCTCTACCCGGTGGTGTGGACCCTCAACCTGATCACCAACAACCTGCTGCGCCTCATGGGGGTGCGCCTGGAAGGCGACCAGGGCAGCGACCACCTGAGCCGGGAGGAACTGCGCACCCTGGTCAATGAGTCCGGCTCGATGCTGCCGGGCCGCCACCAGGACATGCTGCTCAGCATCCTGGACCTGGAGAAGGTCACGGTGAACGACATCATGGTTCCGCGTAACGAGATCGTGGGCATCGATCTGGATGACCCCATGGATGAGATTCTCAGGCTCGTACGCGGCAGCCAGCACACCCGCCTGCCGGTCTACCGCAGCGACATCAACAACACCGTGGGCATTCTTCACCTGCGCAACATCAGCCGCCTGCTGCACACGGATGAGATCAACAAGGCCACGCTGATGCAGCTCTGCCGGGAGCCCTATTTCATCCCGGAAAGTACGCCGCTGCACACCCAGCTGTTCAATTTCCAGAAGGAACGCCGCCGCATCGGTATCGTGGTGGACGAATACGGTGACGTGCTCGGTATCGCCACTCTTGAGGACATTCTCGAGGAGATCGTGGGCGAGTTCACAACCGACTTCGCCTCCAGCAGCAGCCAGGACATTCTGCCCCAGAGCGACGGCACCACCATTGTTGACGGCACCACTCCCATCCGGACCCTGAATCGGGCTCTGAACCTGGACCTGCCCACGGACGGCCCCAAGACCCTCAATGGCCTGATCACGGACTACCTGGAATCCATCCCGGAAAACAACCTCTGCCTGTCGCTGCACGGCATGCGACTGGAAACCCTCCAGATCAAGGACAATGTTATCCGCACGGTCCGCATCCACCCGATTGAGCTCCCCGAGCCTCCCTCCGGACCAGAAAATGAGAAACCGGACAAGTAACACTTTGTTATTATGGTTTAGTGTTTGTACACTGAGTATACATCGCAAGCCCAGTGCGCCATGCGAGCCAGTGGGGACACGCCATGAGCGAACAATCCGGCATTCATCCCGTTCCGCCCGGCCAGGGCCGGCGTAACGGCAGCACCCTTCCCGAAGCGATCCGCCAGGTCCGTGACACGGTAACGCCCGGGCTGTGCGATCTTCTGGGCGGCACACTGGACGCCATTGATGATGCCCTGTTCGAGCTGGCCAACGGCGCACGCAGTAACAACGACCAGAACCGCTACTTCGAGACCATGCGCGAGATCCGCATCAAGCGTAAGGGCATCGAGAAACAATTCCGCGAGGCACTGACCAACCTGTTCCTCAACCCCCCGGGGAGCAACGCCGAGGAAACTCACGACCAGCCACAGAGCGTCGATGCCGACAGCCTGTCACTGGTCGACAACGACGACCTTGAAGAACAGGTTGCCATCAACGCCATGATCACCAAGGCGACGGTCAGCTTCCAGGGCCCCCTGCTCCAGCTCCAGACGCGCCTCACAGCCCTCTATCCCGGCCATGACCGCGAGCATACGGTGAACCCGCTGGCTCCGGAGCACCTGTGCAGCGCGTTCCGTGACGCCTGTTCCGACCTGGATATCCAGATCCGGGAAAGGCTCATCCTGCTCAAACACTTTGACCGGTATCTGCTCGCCAGCCTGGGCATCGTGCTCGATGAGGCCAACCGCATCCTGATCCAGGCCGGAGTGATCCCGGATTTCCGCTACGAGGTCCATACCCGGGGCAGCCAGGATCACCCGGATCCGGAGCGCCCCCGGCATGAAACGGGCGACCGCACGGAACAGGAAGCCAGTGACGAGGCCAGGGAATTCCTGTCGAGCATCAGCTCGCTGCTGTCCGGCTACCGTCGCTACAGCACCGATGCCATGGGCAACGCGCCCTCTGACTCCTTCCATATCGTATCCAAAAGGGAATTGTACGATTTGCTTTCAAGAATCCCCCAACCCCAGCCCCGGAGCGACCTGAGCCAGGGCGCCCCGGACCGCCCCGATCTGCGCGGCCTGGTGGGCGAGCTGCTGGAGCGCCAGTCCGAGACGCAGGGTAATCAGGCCGCACTCGAGACCATGGACGAGGACCTGATCAACCTGGTCGCCCTGCTGTTCGAGTTCATCCTCGACGACCGCAACCTCTCACCCCCGATCCAGGCACTGATCAGCCGGCTGCAGATTCCGGTTCTCAAGGTGGTGGTCCGTGACCGCTCCTTCCTCAGCAACCCCTCCCACCCGGCGCGCAAGCTGCTCAACGCCCTGGCGAGGGCAGGCATCGGATGGAACGACCACAGCGAGAAGAACCGGGATCGGCTGTATAACGAGATCCAGCGGGTGGTGCAACGCATCCTGGAGGAATTTGATGGCGACATCGCCCTCTTCGAAACGCTGTACGACGAGTTCGAACAGTTCCTGCAGCGCGAGACCCGCAAGGCGACACTGGTCGAGCAGCGCACGCGGGAATCCGAAAGGGGCCGTATCAAGTCCCGCCGCGCTCAGGAGACGGTAGACCAGGTCCTGCGGGAGCGGCTGGACGGACGGAATGTCCCGGAACACGTACACCAGCTGCTGACCCAGGGCTGGAGCCGGGTCATGTTCCTGGCCTATCTGCGCGATGACAACGAACACCGCTGGGCCCATACCGTCAGGGTTGTGGACGATCTGCTGTGGTGCCTGCGCCCCCAGGCGGAAAGCGATGGCCGTGAGCAGTGGGTGCGCCTTGTGCCCACCCTGATCAAGACCATCAGGGCCGGCCTGGAGGAAGTCTCCTACAATGCCAACCGCCTGGACGAGACCATGACAGGCCTCAAACGGGATCTCACCCAGGCCTTCCGCCGCCAGGCCCTGGCGGAAGCGGCCGAGGACGGCCCGCCCCCGGAACCTGTCGTACAGACCGCGGTCAAGCAGAGCCAGGCGTTCGAGGATGCCGCCATGGCGGAGCACTACGAGAAGCTGGAAACCATCAGCATCGGCGACTGGGTGGAATTTCACCTTGTCAACGGCACCCAATTCCGCTGTAAGCTGTCCGCAGTCATTGAGGATGCCGACAGCTTTGTATTCGTCAACCGCATGGGCCTGAAGGTGGCGGAAAAGAGCCGCGCCGACCTGGCCCACGAGCTCAGGCGCGGGCGCATGACCCTGCTCGAGCAGGGCGCACTGATCGACCGGGCACTGCATGCCGTTGTCGGAGGCCTGAACCGCAAGGCCGGCTAAAGCATGGACGGCCAACGGCCCTGGAGTACATGACAGAGCCCCCGAACCAACAGACCCCTTACCCGCTTGTACTGGCGCTGTCGGTGGCCCTTTTTATCCATGTGGTCCTGGGCACCCTGGTCAATGCGTGGCTTTCCCTGCCGGCTCCAGAAGAGCCCGCGCCGGCTGTCAGCGTACGCATCGCTCCGCCGGGCAGCAGCAACCAGCGGTCACCGGTGCAGCCGGAGTCCCCGCCCCGAACCCGGGACCAGCAGGCCCCGCGCGATGAGGCCCCGGGAACCAGCGCTCCCGAAGCCAACGCCACCACACCGGGCACAACAGACAGGTCCGCGGAGCCGACGGCTTCACCGGCTGGAAAAGCCAACGGAAAGGATGCCCCCCGGGAAACCGCTGCCCAGCCCAAAGAATCGCCTTCGCCGGACAAGGCGGCCAGTAACGCCGGCCACGATGCCCCGGCCAACGAGGCCGATACGCGCACACCGGTTACCCGGCTCAGCCAGGACGACAGACGGGAACGCTCAGACTACGAAATCGCACTGTGGGAACAGATTGCCCGGGAAGTGGAATACACGCCGCTTCTGGCGGAACTGGAGGAGCCCAGAGAGGTAGTCCTGGATCTGAGGCTTATGACCAATGGAGCCCTCAGGCGGGCCCGGGTGGGCACACCCTCGGGGATCCCGGAGCTTGATGGGGTGGCGCGGGAAGCCGCCCTGGCGGCAACGCCCTTCCCGGTGCCACCGGAGGGACGCCGCCGCTTCAGTGTCCGGCTCATATTCGAGCCGGCCCGGCCGGAGTGATCTCAGGCGCCGGAATTATCCTCGGTTGCCTCGGCGGCACTGTCCACCACTTCCTGGAGCTCACCGCTTTCGTGCATCTCCAGGATGATGTCGCAGCCACCGACCAGCTCACCGTTCACGTACAGCTGCGGGTAGGTCGGCCAGTTGGAATAGACCTTGAGCCCTTCGCGCAGCTCGTCGTTATCGAGAATATTCACGTAGGCGAAACGCTGGCCACAGGCCATGAGAGCCTGGACCGTCTTGGCGGAAAACCCGCACTGGGGCGCCTGGGGCGTTCCCTTCATATACAGCAGGATGGGGTTTTCACTGAGTTGTTGCTTGATGGTGTCGTTGATGTCCATTGATCCTCCAGCTGGAACACGCTGATCGTTATCGGGCTTCATTCTACAGGACATACCCATACCTGACCATTGTACTGGGTTATTCGCTACAGCCTTCCGGCGAAGCGTGCAGCCACCGGCCCGGTTTGCCAGCCCCCGAGTTTAACGCTAGTATTGGCTTCACACGGAGGCAGCTTTGAAGGCTGCCTTTTTTGTTTCAGTGAGGCCCTCTGCCATGGCGAACCAGCCATTGCTCAACACTTACGGTCGCCTGCCCGTCGTCTTTGAACACGGTCGCGGGATGTGGCTCTATGATACCGAGGGCCAGCGCTACCTGGACACCTTCACAGGTATCGCCGTATGCGGCCTGGGGCACAGCCATCCCGGCGTGGCGGGCGCCATAAGCCAACAGGCGGAACGCCTGACCCACTGTTCAAACCTGTTCCACTGCAAGCTCCAGCAGGAGCTGGCGCACCGTGTCTGCAGCCTTACCGGCATGGACGGTGCCTTCTTCGCCAACTCCGGCGCTGAGGTCAACGAGACGGCCATCAAGCTGGCACGCCATTACGGCCACCAGCGCGGCGTGACCAACCCCAGCATCATTGTGATGGAAAACGCCTTTCACGGGCGTACCCTCGCGACCCTGACAGCCACCGGTAACCGCCGCGTCCAGGCCGGCTTCGAGCCACTGGTCAGCGGCTTCGTGCGCGCCCCTTTCAATGATCTGGCAGCAATCGAGGCCATTGCAGAGGCCAACCATGATGTCGTCGCCATTCTGGTCGAGCCCGTTCAGGGCGAAGGCGGCGTGACCATTCCGGACCCGGACTACCTGCCCGGACTCCGTGACATCTGTGACCGCAACAACTGGCTGCTGATGCTGGACGAAGTCCAGACCGGCAACGCCCGCACCGGCACCTACCTGGCCTGCCAGCAGGCAGGGGTTGAGCCGGATGTGGTCACACTGGCCAAGGGTTTTGGCAACGGTTACCCGATCGGCGCCTGTCTGGCCCGGGGCGACGCCGCCCGGGTTTTCGGCCCCGGCAGCCACGGCTCCACCTTCGGTGGCAACCCCCTGGGCTGTGCCGCCGCCCTCGCCGTGCTGGATGCGATTGAACAGGATGCGCTCACGGATCGCGCCCGCGTTCTGGGTCAGCGGCTGCTCGACCGTTTCCGGGAACACCTGGAAGGAGCGGAATACATACACGACATCCGGGGCCAGGGACTGATGCTGGGCATTGAGCTCACCGAACCCTGCTCGGAACTGGTGCTGCTGGCCAAAGTCCAGGGCATCCTGCTCAACATCACCCGGGAGCGGGTGATCCGGCTGCTGCCACCACTGACCATGACCGACGACGAAGCGGATTACCTGGCGGACCAGGTCATCCGGATCATCAAGCTGTACGCCGCCGATGACCGTGACCGCCCGCGCCAGTAACGCTGCCTGCTATAAAGGGAAAACAGCATGACCGTCCGACACTTCCTGACACTGCTGGATCTGGACAACGATGAACTGACGCGTGTACTGGATCACGCCTCGGCCCTGCGCCGGGAGCGGGACCAGGGCATCCACCGGGACACCCTGCACAATCGCAGTCTGGGGATGATTTTCGAGAAATCCTCCACCCGGACCCGTGTCTCCTTCGAAGCGGGCATGACCCAGCTCGGCGGAGGTTCCATCTTCCTCTCGCCCCGGGATACCCAGCTGGGCCGCGGTGAGCCCGTGGAGGACAGCGCCCGTGTGATCTCGCGCATGGTGGATGCGGTCATGATCCGCACCTTCAGTCACGAGACGCTCGAGCGCTTTGCCACCTTCTCCCGTACGCCGGTCATCAACGCGCTGACCGACGATTTCCATCCCTGTCAGCTCCTGGCGGACATGCAGACATGGCGCGAGCACCGGGGCTCCATCCAGGGCGCAAAAGTCGTCTGGGTAGGCGATGGCAACAACATGTGCAACTCCTACATCAACGCGGCACTGCAGTTCGATTTCGAGCTGGTGGTGGCCTGCCCGGAGGGCTATGAGCCCAACAGCGCCCTGGTGGCAGCCAACCAGGACCGGGTGCGGATCGTGAACGACCCGCAAGAGGCCGTACGCGACGCCAACCTGGTGGTGACCGACGTCTGGGCCTCCATGGGCCAGGAAGAGGAACAGCAGAAACGCATCAGGGACTTCAGCAGCTACCAGGTGTCACCGGAGCTGATGGAGCACGCCGACCGGGATGCGCTCTTCATGCACTGCCTGCCGGCCCACCGTGGCGAGGAGATCTCGGAACACATGCTGGAGCACCGCAGCAGCGTGGTCTGGGACGAGGCGGAAAACCGGCTGCATGCCCAGAAGGCACTGCTTGAGGGGCTGATCCTCGGCTTCGACCGGCTCGACTGAGCACCACTCAGCGCGAGCGCGTCACCTTCTCAACCGCATCCAGCCAGCCCTGGTAGGCGCGCTCACGCACCGCCGGGGCCATGGCCGGTTCGAACCGGCGGTCCACATGCCAGCGCTCGCGGATGCGGTCCAGCCCGTCGTACACACCGGTCTGGAGCCCGGCCAGACAGGCCGCGCCCAGCGCCGTGGTTTCGGTGATCGCGGGCCGGTCCACAGCCACGTTGAGGATATCGGCCAGGAACTGCATCAACCAGTTGTTCACCACCATGCCCCCATCCACGCGCAGCTCCTCCAACGGCGCGCCGTCGTTCTGGATGGCCCGGACCAGGTCCTTGGTCTGGTAGCACACCGACTGCAGGCCGGCGGTCACGATGTCCTCGATGCCCGTATCCCGGGTCAGTCCCAGAATGGCGCCGCGGGCGTGGGGATCCCAGTAGGGCGCGCCCAGCCCGGTGAAGGCGGGCACCAGGTAGACCGGATTCTCTACGCCCACGGATTCCGCCATGGGTTCGCACTCGTCCGCACTCTGGATCAGCTTGATGCCATCCCGCAGCCACTGGATGGCCGCACCGGCCACAAAGATACTGCCCTCCATGGCATAGGTGGTCTGCCCTTCCAGCCGGTAGCCGACGGTGGTCAGAAGCCGGTTCTCGGAACGGATCGCCTCGCTGCCGGTATTGAGCATCAGGAAACAGCCGGTGCCGTAGGTGCTCTTGGCCATACCGCGCTCAAAGCAGGTCTGGCCGAAGAGTGAGGCCTGCTGGTCCCCGGCGATGCCGCCCACCGTCACCGCCTCGCCCAGCACCTGTGGATCCGTGCGCCCGAAGTCCGAGGCGCTGTCCTGTACGTCCGGCAGCAGCGCGGCGGGGATGCGGAAAAGCTCCAGGAGACGCTCATCCCATTTCTGCTCGTGGATGTTGAAAAGCGCCGTGCGCGAGGCATTGGTGGCATCAGTGGCGTGCACACGGCCATTGGTCAGCTTCCAGAGAACCCAGGTGTCGATGGTGCCGAACGCCAGTTCACCGCGTTCAGCCCGCGTCCGCGCCCCCTCTACATGATCCAGGATCCAGCCCAGCTTGGTGGCCGAGAAATAGGGATCCATCAGAAGACCAGTCCGTTCCACCAGCGTGGATTCCCAGCCCTGGCGTTTGAGGGTCTCGCACTGGGGCGTGGTGCGACGGTCCTGCCAGACAATGGCGCGATGGATGGGCTCGCCTGTGGCCCTGTCCCAGACGATGGTGGTCTCGCGCTGGTTGGTGATGCCGATACCGGCGACCTCACGGGCCGTAATGCCCTCCTGCTGCAGCACTTCCAGGCAGGCCCTGTGGGTGGTATTCCAGATCTCCATCGGATCGTGCTCCACCCAGCCGTCTCCAGGATAGAACTGCTGGAATTCATGCTGGGCGATCTGGCGGGGCTGACCATCCTCATCGAACAGGATAGCCCGCGAGCTGGTGGTGCCCTGGTCAATGGCAAGTATTCGGGTCATGACGGATCCTCCGTGCGCGCGCTGCCCTCATGCTGATCCCGGGGCTGATGACGGGGCCAGACCAGCGTGAAGCAGGCCCCGCCCAGGGTCTCCGAACGCCCCACGAACGCCTGGCCACCGTGCCAGTACAGGATGCGCCGGACAATCGACAGGCCCAGACCATAACCCCCGGAGCTGCGCGTGCGACTGTCATCCAGCCGTGCAAAGGCGGTGAACACCTTGTCCCAGTCCTCCTCGGGAATGCCCTTGCCGTCATCCTGGACATCAATACGCATGGTCTGGTCATCGAAATGGCAGGCCACCAGAACCCGCTCACTGGCGTAGCGGGCGGCATTGCCCACCAGGTTCTGGATGGCCCTGTGTATGTAGCGGGGTTCCGCATCCGCCTCCGCGTGGGACCGCGAATCCCCTGGAATATCGGACTCGATGCGCAGCTCTGGACGGATACTCTGCTGTTCCTCGATCACCTGATCCACGACGTCAGCAATATCGAGCCGCTGCACCGCCATGATGGGACCGCCCTGCTCCAGGCGGGCATAGGTCAGGATCTCATCAATGAGCTCGTCCAGCTCCTGGATATCCCCGTCTATGGCACCCAGCTGAGAGCGCAGCATCTCAGGGTCCTCACAGTCCTCGATCATCTGGACCCCGAAGCGGATCCGGGCCACGGGCGTGCGCAGTTCATGGGAGACGCCGTGGATCATTTCACTCTGGACGCTGACCAGCCGCTGGATATGCTCCGCCATGCGGTTGAAGGCACCCGCCAGCCGCCTGCCCATGTAATCGCCTTCCTCACTGACACGGGCGTCCAGTTCACCACGGGCGATACGCGACACCGCCCCTTCAATGCCACGCAGACGCCGGTGCAGGCCAGCCAGAAGGAAATAGACCACCGCCCCCAGAACCGCGGCCACCAGCCCTGCCAGCACCAGTGCCAAGGACCAGGACCAGTAACGGAACGGCGGCGGATGGGCGATCGAGACCAGGGTGCCGTCACCCAGCGCTGCGTAGCTGTAAGCGGGCTCACGGGGATGGGGCTGATGGTAGACAATGCCACCGCGGGCAATCCGGTCCAGCGCCGATGGCCCCGGCAGCTGCTCAGGAGTCTCCAGCGGAGTTGCGTGCACACCCAGAGCGGCCCCCATCGCGACGGGGTCTGAACCGCGTGAGCGCGCCGCCACATGCACCAGCGTGCTGGCCGCCAGTTCCGCCACATGCCGGTACGGGTCCTCGGCGCGCAGCTCCAACACCCCGGCATTCGGGGCCAGACGGTAGAAATAGACCGCGTCCCCCCGACGCTGGGCCAGCACCTGCCCGTACTCAAGGCGCTCCCGGGCCACGTCGTTCAGGGAGACCGCCTGCCTGGGCAGCAGGCGCAATCGGGAAGAGTCCGTTCTGGCGTTGACGGAATCAACCGACCGGGGATGCTGGGCGAGCCAGTCCAGAACCGGCTGGGGATGGTGTTCGAGAAACGCCTGCTTCCGCACACCGTTGATGGTCACCACCAATGCGGCACCCACCAGGGTGACGCCGAGCGCCACCAGGATCAGGGCACCGTAGACGCGGAGGTAGTAGCGCCCCAGAGACATTGATGCCTAGACGTCGCGAACGAACAGGTAACCCTTGCTGCGCACCGTCTTGATGCGGCGCGGGTGCACCGGATCGTCGCCGATCTTGGGCCGGATGCGCGATACCCGTACGTCAATGGAACGGTCCTGGCCGTCATACTCAATGCCGCGCAGGGACGTGAAGATCTCCTCACGGCTGAGCACACGCCCCGCGCTGCTGGCCAGCAGCCAGAGCAGGTCGAACTCGGCGCTGGTCAGGTCGATGCTCTCATCGTCCAGCCAGGCCTCACGCATGGAATGATCCACCACCAGATTGTTGAAGACCAGGCGCTCCGGCGCACTGTCGGACCCTGACTGGGTCGAGCCACCACCGGCCTGGGCAGACGGCTCACTGATGCGGCGCAGCAGCGCCCGGATCCGGGCCAGCAGGACCCGGGGGCGCACCGGCTTGGACATGTAGTCATCCGCCCCCATCTCCAGCCCCAGAACCTGATCCAGGTCATCCGTGCGGGCGGTCAGCATCAGTATGGGCCCGTTGTAGAACGGGCGAACACGGCGGCAGATGGCCAGGCCATCCTCCCCCGGGAGCATCAGGTCGAGAACCACCAGATCCGGGGTTTCATCCCGTATCCGCTCTACCGCGTGGGCGCCGTTGGTTTCCAGCGACACCACCAGGCCGTTCTTCTCCAGAAAATCCCGGGTCAGCTCCGCCAGCCGCTCATCGTCCTCAACGATGAGAACGCGGGAGGCTTCACTGGTCTGTTCCACGGCATCCGTCTCGTTCGTTATTGTTTCCATTGTCAGTCCTGTCGCGGGATTGAGGCGCAGGCGCCGGGTCGTACATCAAACATTGTGTAACACAAGTATACACACTGAATGCGAGTTTGCATGTCAGCGCTGACTTCAGGCCAGCGGCTCTCCAGCCTCGATTTCCTCCGGGGTAGCATCCCGGGCTTCCAGTATTTCCAGATCGAAATAGAGGGTGATTCCGGCCAGAGGATGATTGGCATCCACCAGCACCTGCTCGTCCTCGAAGCCCACCACTTTCACCACCTGGGCCTCATCGCCGGAATCCGTCTGGAACTTCATGCCCTCTTCGAGCTTTTCAACGCCCTGGAACATGCTGCGCGGCATTTTCCGGACCTTCTCGGGCTGGTGTTCACCATAGGCCAGCGCCGGGGGAATGGTCACTTCCAGGCACTCGCCCACCTCACGCCCATCCACGGCGCGCTCAATGCCCTCGATCATCTGCCCGCAGCCACTGACAAAGTGCAGCGGTTCCGCTCCCACGGAACTGTCCACAACCTCGCCTTCACGATTCTTCAGCTGATACCCCAGTCGATAAACCCTTTGTTCCGCCATGCTGTCGTGCTTTACCCCTGTTTCGATCATTGTGTACGGGTCACCCCCGTGACCCGCAGTGCATGTATGACAAGCCGCTGTTCCAGCCGTTCACGCCATCCGCCGGGCTGCGTCAGCCCCATGCGCTCCAGCGCCGGCCTTTCCGCCGCCCCGGGGGCGGACTGACGCAGGGCGCGCCAGAGTACTGCCAGCAGACCACGTCTTGAGCCGGTCGCATCGCGCAGCCACTGGAGAGCCTGGACCAGTCCCTGCTCCACCTCAGTAAAGTCCGTACCGAAGGGGAACGCCGGGAACAGCTGGTGATGATCCCGCAGCGGCGCCATGGCTTCCGCGATGCGCTGCGGGTAATTGTTGCGGTGTGCCCGCGGGACTTTCCAGTCCTTCGGGATCTTGCCGGCTTTCTTCGCCTCACGCATGAGCTCGTTCTGGAAGCGTGAATCCGCAATGCAGATCAGCCGCTTGTAGACTTCGACATCGGGCTGCCCACGCACATCGGCCACGCCGTATTCGGTCACCACGATATCGCGCAGATGGCGCGGTATGGTGCAGTGGCCATAGCTGAAGCGGATGTTGGACTCCGGTCGGCCCGCGCTGATGCGTGTTGCCCGAAGCGTCAGTATGGAACGCCCCTCGGGCAGCTCATGGGCCATGGCCACGAAGTTGTACTGACCACCCACACCGCTGACCACACGGCCATCCTCAAGCCCATCGGATACGGCGGCCCCGTTCAGGGTCTGCATCATCACCGAGTTGATGAAACGGCTGCGGCGGCGCTGGGCGATCTTCAGTGCCTGATCGCCCAGCGGATGATCGTAGAGATGGTTCACGAACCCAACGCTGGTCATGTCAAAGCGGGCCCGCTGCGCGTCATCCAGCTCCCGCAACCCCTGGTAGAAGCGTTCCGGCCCCAGGAAGAAGCCACCATGCATGACCACGCCGCCGTCAAGCTGTTCCTTCAGGGCATACTGCTCAATCAGCGCGCGCGCCTGGTCATCAGCGAGGTCCGGGCGCACCGCCTCGTCGCCCAGAGCCAGACGCCCGCCCTTGAGTTCGCATGCGTCATCAAGGAAACCGAAGCGCACCAGCCACTGCACGTCCCGCGCCTTCAGAACGGTCTCGATACAACCCGCCTCGCACAGCCGATCCAGCGCGGAGATATCAAGCGGATCCGGAATGACGCCGTCATCCAGAAGCTGCTGCAGGGCCCGGTCGGCCACCACCTGACGCTTGAGGATGCCCGCCTGATAGAGGTGCAGGAAGCCCTCCACCATCATTTCGCTACAGCCGTAGAGGCCTTCCTCGAAACGCCCCGTACCGCCGATCGCCGCCAGCTCCGGAAAGCGCGAATGGGCATCCAGGCGCCGGGAAAGCTCATTGAACAGCCCGTTGTCCCGGTGCCGGAAGAGGATGTTGTACACGACCGCCGAGCCCAGGGCGCCGATACCCACCTGCAGGGTGCCGCCGTCACGGACCAGATTGGCGGCGTAGAACCCGATCAGGTAATCCGCCGGTTCCACCGGCAGATCCGGCACCGGAAACAGGCGCATGGGCTGGTTGTGGGGCTCGAGAACGAGGTCAAAGGTGTCGCGGTCCAGCGCGGCGTCATTACCGAACCAGGGCAGCTCCGGGTTGAGTTCCCCGGCGATCACAACCGCTTGCCCGGAATCGCGCTGCTTCTCCAGTTCCGGCAGGATGTCGAGTGTGAGGTCCGGATTGCAGCTCAGACTCACCTGTCGGCCATCGCCGTCCGGCGCCAGCATCTGCCCCACCGCATTGACTCCGAGCGCCAGAAGATCCCGCACCACATGGGTGTAGTTGGTCAGCACCACCCGCTGCTGCTGGTCCGGATTGCCCAGGCGGCTGCCCGCCTTGAAGAAAAACTCGGTGACGGTGACATTATCCGGCAGCTCGCCCCGGCTCACCGCCTGGGCGTACGCCAGCTCGGGCACGCCCTCAAAGACCCGTTCCACGAACGGCTCCATCAGGCGCTTCTGCAGAGAGTTCCCGCCTCCCGGCTTCTCCAGCGACAGCGCCGTCATGATGTGCAGCCGGATTTTCGGATCCTCACAGGCACGCCGGTAGAGCGCGTTGATCAGATGCACCGGCTTGCCCAACCCCAATGGCAGGGCAATCCGGACATCGCCATCCAGGCGGCGGATCAACTCCTCGGCACACCGTTCCGCCTGACGGAAATGCGCGCCTGTGCGTTCCTCACTCATGGGCAGCTCACGGGCAGGGGTAGGTGTAGCGTTGGTGCAGCGCCTCAATCCGATCGAGCAGCTCTTCGGAGAGCTGGATGCTGGCACTGCCGATGTTCTCGGAAAGCTGCTCCATCGTGGTGGCCCCCACCAGGTTGCTGGTCAGGAAGGACCGCGAATTCACCCATGCCAGCGCCATCTGCGCGGGGGACAGCCCATGCTCGCCCGCCAGATTCACGTACGCCTGGGTCGCCTCCTGGGCCTGCTCCGAGGTGTAGCGGGTAAAACGCGAGAACTCCGTGAGCCGCGCTCCGGCCGGCTTCTGCCCGCCCAGGTACTTGCCGCTCAGGGCCCCGAAGGCCAGGGGCGAATAGGCCAGCAACCCGCAATCCTCGCGCAGCGAGACCTCGGCAAGGCCCACCTCGTAGGAGCGGTTCAGCAGGCTGTAGGGGTTCTGGATGCTCACCGGGCGCGTCCAGCCCCGGCGCTCCGCTTCCTTCAGCCAGGTCATGGCGCCCCAGGCGGTCTCGTTGGAAAGCCCGATGTGCCGGATCTTGCCGGCTTCCACCAGTTCATTAAGGGCTTCCAGAGTCTCCTCGATGGGGACTGCATCCGAGTCGTCCACGGGGTTATAGCCGAGCTTGCCGAAGAAGTTGGCCTTACGCTCGGGCCAGTGCACCTGGTAGAGATCGATGTAATCCGTCTGGAGGCGCTTCAGGCTGTCGTTCACCGCCTGGTGGATCTGCTCCCGGGTCAGGCGTGGCCCACCCCGGATGTAGTCCATATCACTGCGCCCGGTCACCTTGGTGGCGATCACCAGGTCATCCCGCTTTCCACGGTTTTTCAGCCAGTTGCCCAGATAGGTCTCGGTCAGCCCCTGGGTTTCGGCACGTGGTGGTACCGGGTACATCTCGGCGGCATCAATCAGGTTGATGCCCTGATCCACCGCGTAATCCAGCTGCTCAAAGGCCTCCTGTTCTGTGTTCTGTTCCCCCCAGGTCATGGTCCCGAGGCCGATCACACTCACCTCGATGCCCGTCCGGCCTAGCTGGCGCTTCTCCATTACAGTCACCTCCTGCTGGTTGTCCCTGCATGCTAAGTCCATCCCGGGGTCACCGCAATGCCACACGCTGTCATCAGAACATCACACCCGTGTCAGAAAACGGTAACGCTCCCGGGGGAGACTGACCCTGTCCGCCCAGCCCCGGAGAATCAAGCATGCAGGAACAGCACATCGCACTGGTTACCGAGACCTTTCCGCCCGAGATCAACGGCGTCGCGGGCACCCTGGGCAACCTCTGCCGTGAACTCGCACGGCGCGGGCACCGGCTGACCCTCATCCGACCCCACCAGCGCGATGAACCCCCTGGCGGCCACAACCCACTGTTCGGGGAACGCACCCTGCGCGTGCGGGGCCTGCCCCTGCCCGGCTACCCCACGCTGCGCTTCGGCCTGGGGGCGCGCCGGCGGCTCCGCAGGCTCTGGCGCCAGAAGCCGCCGGATGCAATCTACGTGGCCACCCAGGGACCGCTGGGCTGGAGCGCGGTGGCCGCCGCACGGGAACTGGGCCTCCCCTGCCTGTCCGGCTTTCACACCAACTTCCACCAGTACAGCAGCTACTATGGCGCCGGTTTCATGGAGCCCCTGATCCGGAGCTACCTCGTTGCCTTCCACAACCGCACCGGCGCTACCCTGGCCCCCACCACCCGCATCTGCGACCAGCTCTCCGGCTGGGGTGTCCACACCACCCACTGCTGGAGCCGTGGCGTGGACAGCCAGCTCTTCAGCCCCGATCGGCGCAGCCGGGTCCTGCGGGCACAGTGGAACGCGGGCAACGCGCCTGTGGTGCTCTATGTAGGGCGCCTCGCGGCTGAAAAGAACCTGATGCAGGCCGTCAGCACCTTTGAGCGCCTGCGCGACTGTCACCCGTCCGCCCGGTTCGTGCTGGTCGGTGACGGGCCACTGAGACAGACCCTGGAACGGGCCCACCCGGAGTTCATCTTCCGGGGTACCCGTCGCGGTGTGGATCTGGCCCGCCACTATGCCTCGGCGGATATCTTCCTGTTTCCCAGTGAGTCGGACACCTTCGGCAACGTCGTGACGGAAGCACTGGCCTCGGGCCTGGCCGTAGTGGCATTTGACCAGGCGGCCGCCCGCGAGCACATCCGCCACCGGGTCCATGGCATGAAGGCGCCCCCCGGCGACACCGAGGGCTTCACCGCTGCCGCCCTTGAGCTCGCCGACAGACCCGGATTCCGACGCCAGATTGGCGGGAACGCCAGGGAGCACGCGCAGACACTGGACTGGTCCGTACTCGCGGAACGGTTCGAACAGCTCCTTCTGGAGCCCACCGAGGAGGCCGCTCAGCATGACGCCACACCGCCTGTCGCGGGTCTTCACCCGTATTGATCACGGCGAAGGGCGCTGGTGCCTGCGCCTGAACCGCAGCCTCGCCTTTCCAGCGGTCACGCCCTTCTTCCGGATCGTAAGCCGGCTCGGGGATGGCTGGCTCTGGTACGCCCTCATCCTGGCGCTGCCGGCCATCAATGGCCTCAAGGGGTGGGCCCTGGCGGCGTTGATGACGCTCACAGGCGCCGCCTGCACCCTGCTGTACAAGCTGCTCAAGACCTGCCTGGTGCGCGAGCGCCCTTTCATCAGCTTCCCGGCAATCCATTGCGGTTCGCCACCGCTGGACCGGGGCAGCTTCCCCTCCGGCCACAGCCTGCACGCGGTGTGCTTCACGGTGCTGCTGTTCCATGGCATGCCGGTGCTGGGATGGGCCGTGCTGCCGTTCACCACGGCGGTTCTGGCCTCGCGCGTGGTACTGGGCCTGCACTACCCCTCAGACGTCCTCGCCGGCAGCCTCATCGGGGCTGGGTGTGCCTTCATCGCCCTGTCCCTGGCCCCCCTGCTCATCGCCCCGATACCGCTGTTGCCCCTGTGAAGAAGGCGGAACAGGCCGGCCGCCCGCGTCGAACAGCGTCAGCTGGCGGCCACCGCGCCTGACCTCGGGCAGCCGCACGCCCAGCCCGAGCAGCCGCACGGGGCGCGGCACATCACCGTAAAGGGTGTCGAGAAGGGGCGTGAAATCCGCCGCGCCGGGATGCTCGGGGCGGCGCCACACCATCTCACGCGTATGGGTTTCGAAATCGGAAAACCGCAGCTTAACGAACAGCTTCTCAAACTGGCCCGCGTCGGCGCTGTCCAGGCCCTTGCGGCGCATGCGCCTCTCAAGGTCCGATACCAGCCCCTCAAGAGCCCGCCGGCACTCGGCCAGGGTGGCCAAGTCCTGGCTGTAGGTGTTCTCCACGCTGATCGACTTGCGCGGGCGGGTTACCTGTACTGGCCGATCGTCCTCGCCACGGGCCAGCCCGTAAAGGCGCGCCCCGTAGCGCCCGAAACGCTCCCGCAGGGCCAATTCCGACCATTGCCTCAGGTCCCCACAGGTTTTGATCCCCAGTCCGTGCAGTTTTTCCGCGGTCCGGGGCCCCACGCCGTGCAGCGTTGTAACCGGCAGTCGTGGCACGAAATCCGCCACTTCCTCCGGGGTGATCACACAGAGCCCGTCCGGCTTGTGCCAGTCGCTGGCGATCTTGGCCAGGAACTTGTTGGGCGCCACACCTGCAGAAACCGTAATACCCAGTTCATCCCGCACCCGTGTCCGGATATGCTCGGCCATGCGCGTGGCACTGCCCTGGAAGTGATCAATACCGGTAACATCCAGATAGGCCTCGTCCAGCGAGAGCGGCTCCAGAATCGGCGAGGTTTCCCGCAGAATGGCCATGAATTCACGCGAAACCGCCTGATAGCGGGGCATGTCCGTGGGCAGCAACTCCAGGTGCGGGCACAGGCGCAGCGCCTCCGAGACCGGCATGGCAGAACGCACGCCAAAGGCCCGCGCCTCGTAGCTGCAGGTGGCCACAACACCGCGCCCGGTGGCCCCGCCCACGGCAATGGGGCGGCCCGCCAGCGCCGGATTGTCCCGTATTTCCACCGCCGCGTAGAAGCAATCCGCGTCGCAATGGATGATCTTGCGGCTCAAAGGGCGTCTCCGGAGTTGCCGTGGATTCAGTGCAGGCTGTATCTTAGGGCGCCATAGAGCCCGTGTCAGGACAGCGATACCCGAAAAAGGATAGCCCGATGAGCGAACCCGCCGCCACGGCAACCGATAACCGCGCCTGCTTTGAACTGCGCGGTGCCAGCCAGACGCTGACCGTGATGGAACTGCACCATTTCGACCCGGATGCTCTGGAGCGGGATCTGCGCGACAAGATCCGACAGGCCCCGAACTTTTTCCGTGACCTGCCACTGGTGATCGGGCTGGATCATTACGAGGGCAATGTGGCCGACCTGGACTTCTTCCAGCTCATCGGCATCTGTCGTACGCACTCCATCCAGGTGCTGGGCGTGCGCGGGGGTGACGACGATATCCGGCGCCTGGCCCGCAACGCCGCCCTGGCCTGGCTCCCCGGCGGCCAGGCCAGCACCCCCAGGGCCGTGCCCGAGCCTGAACAGGACACGGCAGAGAGCTCAGAGGAAAGCACCCCGGAGACCACCAGCACCGGTGCCGGCCGATTGGTTACACAGCCGGTACGCTCCGGCCAGCAGGTCTATGCCCCCGAGGGTGATCTCATTATCATGGCGCCGGTTGGCGCCGGGGCGGAAGTGCTCGCGGCCGGCCATATCCACATCTATGGCCCACTCCGCGGGCGGGCGCTCGCTGGCGTGCACGGCGACACCAGCGCGAGCATCTTCTGTCAGTCACTGGAAGCGGAGCTTGTGTCCGTGGCTGGGCACTATAAAATCTCCGAGGATCTGCAGGGGGATGACTGGCGGACGCCGGCCAGGATCCGCCTCGAGGGCGACGTACTGACAGTGGACCCGCTGACCCGTTAACGGAACGACAGAACAGCAAACAGGACAACGACCTTGGCACGAATCATAGTAGTGACATCCGGCAAGGGCGGGGTGGGCAAGACCACCACCAGCGCCTCCATCAGCACCGGCCTTGCGCAGCGCGGCTACAAGACAGCCGTGATCGACTTCGACGTGGGCCTGCGCAACCTGGACCTGATCATGAACTGCGAACGTCGCGTGGTGTACGACTTCGTCAACGTCATCCAGGGCGAGGCCACGCTCAACCAGGCACTGATCCGCGACAAGCGGGTCGAGAACCTCTTCATCCTGCCCGCCTCCCAGACCCGGGACAAGGAAGCGCTCACGGCGGAGGGCGTGCAGAAGGTTCTGGACGAGATGAGCGAAACCTTTGACTACCTCGTCTGCGACTCTCCGGCGGGCATTGAACACGGCGCCCTGATGGCGCTCTACCACGCGGACGAAGCCATCGTGGTCACCAACCCGGAGGTCTCCTCGGTACGCGACTCGGATCGCATCCTGGGCATCCTCCAGAGCAAGTCCCGCCGTGCCGAACAGGGCATGGACCCGGTCAAGGAGCACCTGCTGCTCACGCGCTATAACAGTGAGCGTGTGGAGCGCGGTGAAATGCTGTCCCTCGAGGACGTGAACGACATCCTGAGCATCTCACTGCTGGGCGTGATTCCGGAGTCCCAGGCGGTGCTCAACGCTTCCAACCAGGGGTCTCCCGTGATCCTCGAAGACGAAAGCGAGGCCGGTGGCGCCTACGCGGACGCAGTAGCCCGGCTGCTGGGCGAGGAGCGCCCGCTGCGTTTCCTCGACGGGAACAAGAAAGGCTTCCTCAAGCGCATGTTCGGAGGCTGAGATGAGTTTCTTTGATTATTTCAAGACCAGGAAAAAGTCGTCCGCGTCCATCGCCAAGGAGCGGCTGCAGATCATTGTGGCGCATGAGCGCAACACCCGGGAGCAGCCGGATTACCTGCCCGAACTCCAGCAGGAACTGCTGGCCGTGATCCGGCGCTACGTAGAGATCGAGGACGACCAGGTCCAGGTCCAGCTTGATCGCAATGACAGCTGCTCGGTTCTGGAACTCAACGTCACCCTTCCCGAGGAGGTTGTCGACCCCCAGTAGGGATACACGGGGCATCGACTGGCCACGCTGCGGAGGAATCGGCAGATCCGGCGCGGCGCCCCTGTCACCATGCGGGTCCCTTCTCACTGTCCGGATGCGCCCATGCGAACCGTATTGACCGCTCTTCAGACACTGGCCCTCCTGCTGACCACCGTCAGCCTGCACGCGGAAGTCCCGACCGACGACGAGAACTGGGAAAAGGCCTTGGATTCGGACGGGATCGAAGTCCACACCCGCAACCTGGAGAATTCGCGGATCGATGCCTTCCGCGCGGAAACGGTGCTGAACGCCCCCCTCGAAGCCGTCATGGCGGTGATGGCCAACCCGGAATCCTGCATGGAGTGGGTGCACCAGTGCTCGCACGCCCAAAAACTGGAGGGCGGCAGCTTCCGGGACCGTTACGCCTACTCCATCAATGACATGCCCTGGCCGGTCAGTGACCGGGACTATGTGCTGCACATCACCACGCACAAGGGCGAGAGCCGGGATCACATCATCATCGAAATGGAATCCGTGGACGGCCGGGTCGGGAAGAAGGACGGCTATGTGCGCATGCCCGAATCCTCCACAGTCTATGAATTCTTCCGTGAAGGCCGGAACCGCACCCGGATCGTCTGGTACCAGCATGCTGCACCCGGAGGTTCCCTGCCCAACTGGCTGGTGAACCAACTGTCCACGGATATCCCCTACGAATCCCTGCTCACGCTCAACGACGTGGTTCAGAAAGAACGCTACCAGGGCCACGAGCTGGCGTTCGATGAACAAGGCCGGCTCGTGGACGTCATCCCTCCGGAGGAGGACGCAACCCCGGCCAGTAAACCCACCCCCGACGCGGAGGGAGGCTGAAGCATGGCCGTAACCGCGAAGGAGATCATGACCCCCAGCGTTAAGGCCGTCCCCCAGGACTGGACCATGCAGCAACTGGCGGCGTTCCTCACGGAGAACGAGATCACCGGCAGCCCGGTCTGCGACGACAAGGAACGCATCATCGGCATCGTCACCCTCAAGGACATTGCCGAATTCCGCTGGAACCAGGTCAGCGGTGAACCGGAGAAGGAGCTTTCGGACGAAGAGAAACAGGAAGCACGCCAGATCCGGCAGATGATGTTGGAGGGCATGGCTCGCATGCCCGTGGAAGTTCGTGACATCATGACCCCCAGTGTTATGTCCGTGAACGCCGAAACCAGCGTACGGACCATCGCCGACATCATGATGGCGGAGCACCTGCACCGCATATTTGTGACGGAAAAGGAGACCATCACCGGCATCATCACCACCTATGACATGCTCAAGCTGGTGGCGGAACCGGACCTGACCCGGCGTTGTCTCGAGGCCGACGACTCCGGCACCCCCACCTGACGCCCAGCAACCGGCTCTGAGGTAACCAAGCCCATGCCCCGGGAAGACCAATCCCAGATCAAGACCTACGTCGTCGACACCAATGTTCTGATCCACGATCCCACCGCCGTCCTCAACTTCGAAGAGCACCACGTGGTCATCCCCATGACCGTGCTCGAGGAGCTGGACCAGCTGAAGAACGGCAAGCAGGCCGTGGCCGCCGACTGCCGCCAGGCCATACGGACCATCGACCGGCTGATCGGCGACGCGGACCCACACGACATCGACAATGGCGTGCCCATCCGCCGCGGCGATAAATCGGAACCCCTGGGCACCCTCTCCATTGCCATGGGCGGTCAGGACGACGTTGAACACGGGCTTCCGGATCACCTTAACGACAACCGCATCATCAACCTCCTCGCCCGGCTTCAGCGCCAGCACCGCGACAGGCCCATCATCCTGGTCAGCAAGGACATCAACATGCGCCTCAAGGCGCGTGGCTGTGGCCTGGAGGCTGAGGACTATCAGACCGACCAGCTGGTGGACGACGTGCGCTACCTGCCCACCGGCTACCACGAATTTGAAGGTTCGTTCTGGGATGGCGTGGAGAAGGTGGAAACGATCCAGCGCGAGGGCATCACCGAACACCTGATCCCGCGCACTGAAGCCATGGCGGATTACCAGATCAACGAGTTCATCCTCGATCACCAAGGGTTCATCGGCAGGATCACGGAGACCCAGCCGGAACGGCTGGTCGTGGAAGATCTGTTCCAGGACGACCTCATGCACCAGCAGGTCTGGGGCCTGTCACCCCGCGACATCTACCAGGGGCTGGCGCTGGAACTGCTGATGGATCCGAATGTGCACCTGGTTAACCTCACCGGATCCGCCGGCTCCGGCAAGACCATCCTGGCCCTGGCGGCCGCCATCGAGCTGACCGTTGCGAGCAAGACCTACAAGCGCATCATCACCACCCGCAGTACCCAGGGTCTGGATGAGGACATCGGCTTTCTGCCGGGGACCGAATCCGAGAAGATGGAACCCTGGCTGGGCGCGATCGTGGACAACCTCGAGGCGCTGCACGAGGATGACGAGAACATGACCAGCAGCGTGGACTACATCCTCAGCAAGGTTCCCATGCAGTTCAAGTCACTGAACTACATCCGGGGCCGCAGCTTCCAGCACAGCCTGATCATCATCGATGAAAGCCAGAACCTGACCCCGCACCAGCTCAAGACGATCATCACGCGGGCGGGCACGGGCAGCAAGGTGGTATGCCTGGGCAACCTCTCCCAGATTGATACCGCCTACCTCAACCCCCTGAGTTCCGGCCTGACCTACATGACCGAACGTTTCAAGGGCTTCAAGCACGGCGGCCACATCCACCTGCAGGGCGTTCCCCGCTCGCCGCTGGCCGAGTACGCCGAGGAACACCTTTGAACTAAACATTACCTACCAATAAAAAGGGCGATCCGATTGGATCGCCCTTCAAAACACCGAAAACTACGTTAACGATTTAATTGCTGGGACATCCAAGGCACTTCTTTGTCCAATTCAGGCCTGCCCTGAACAAGAGCAATCTGAGCTCCCTCAACTTCGCTGGCTATGGCTTCCGTGGTATCCAGTACAATTTGATTTGCCCACTCCTCCGGTGAACCCAAAGCAGCTTCAACACCGCTCGCTACCATTGCCTGAACGAAGTTTACATCCTGCTCCCTGATCGCCATGTAGAAGTCAAGGTGATATCCGCCTTGGTACTGCCAGAGGCAGGCGTTCACTTGTGTGATTGCAGTATCAACATCACGGATAGCTTTACCTGTCCAAACCGCGCCATCGCACTCAACCGTTTTTGGTCCCATGCCACCACTCATTTTTGCGAGTGCGCTCATGTTGGTCCCCTCAAACGGATCCTCGACCGTGAACCTACCAGGCTCTTTGGGGACCTCCTGAGGTGGGATCGGATAATTCTCCGTCAGGTCATTTACGTTCTTTCCCAAACCATCCACTGTCGGCCCTGTAATCGTGTCGATCCCTGCATCAGTCTTGATGTCAACTACATGGAACATTTCCCTGTTGGTTTTCTCGTCCATAAGAGCGGAGTTGAGAGTACCGCAACCAGAAAGCACCAACGGAACGGCAACGATTACTGTCGAACAAAGCTTTTTCATACCAATCCTTTAACTGCGTTATTAATGGCGAATTAAACGTAGTTAACCGCGCAAGAGGGGTCAACAAAACCATCTGATTTTAAAACAATTTTACGCAGAAACGGTTGTATAAAGCACCAATATTCCGTTCAAATTAAAATGGCAGAACGCGAGGAAAAACGCGGACACTATGAGTCGCTGTTGTTGCTCTCCTGGCCCAGATCGTTATCCCAGGGATGGTCCGCCATGGGCTCCTCGCCCTGGAGCGGCTTGTAGCGGTCGCGGAACGCATCCATGGTCTTCATGGCCTCATCCAGCTCATCGAACAGCGCCACGTGGTAGAGGGCTTCCCCCTCATTGACCATGGGCAGGTTGTTCATACCGATGACGATGCCATTGACGCTGCTGGTCACAGAGGACTCCAGCCGACCAAAGGGATCCGCAACCACCGCCAGTCTCTGCCCTTCCTTCACCCGGTGGCCAATGCCCGCAATGGGGCGCATGATGCCGTCGGTCTCCGCGCGCATCCAGGTGGAGTTTGAAGCCACTTCAGAGCGCTTCGCGGGCCGGTGCCGGCCGCGCCGGCGGCTGGGCAGCATCTCCAGCATGCGCATCACACGCAGTATGCCGCGCACCCCCGTATTGATGGCCACCTCGTCGAAGCGCAGCGCCTCACCAGCCTCATAGGTGATCACGGGAACGTCGGCGGCATCCGCACAGGCCCTGAGGCTGCCCTCGCGCAGGGAGGCGTTGATCACGATGGGAGCCGCAAAGATCTCCGCCATGTCCGCCGTCACTGGATTACGCAGCTCCGCACGGATCTGCGGCAGGTTGAAACGGTGGCTGGCCCCTGTATGCAGGTCTATCACATGGGTGGCCTTTTCCAGCACCTGGGTCCGGAACAGGTAGGCAATGCGCCCGGCCAGTGAGCCCTTCTCGGTCCCCGGGAAGCACCGGTTCAGATCCCGCCGGTCCGGCATGTAGCGGGACTGGTGCAGGAACCCGAACACATTGACGATGGGCACCACCAGCAGCGTTCCGCGCAGCCGCTTGAGCCCTGTGCTCCGCAGCAGCCGGCGGGCGATTTCCACGCCATTGATCTCGTCCCCATGGATGGCGCCACAGACCAGCAGCGTGGGCCCGGGGCGACGGCCGTGGATTACCTCCACCGGAATGTGCAGCGGCGTCTGGGTGTAAAGGCGCCCTATGGGCACCTCCACCTGAAGGCGCTCACCCGCCGGAATCCGTTCATCACCCAGACGGAAGGGCGCACGTTTCGCCATGCTCAGCCCCTTGCGCCTTTGGTGGCGGTACGCCAGGGCCGGGCCCGTTTCTCGATGAAGTCGATGATCATGCCGGCCACATTCTTGTTGGTGGCCGCTTCAATGCCCTGAAGGCCCGGCGAGGAATTCACCTCCATAATCAGCGGCCCACGACTGGAACGCAGCAGGTCCACACCCGCCACATTCAGCCCCATGGCCTTGGCCGCCATCACCGCCGTCTTGCGTTCGGTGGGCGTAATACGCACCAGCGAAGCCTGTCCGCCCCGATGGAGGTTGGAACGGAATTCGCCTTCGTTGGCCTGGCGTTTCATGGCCGCGATCACCTTGTCGCCAATCACGAAGCAGCGGATGTCCGCGCCCGCCGCCTCCTTGATGTACTCCTGCACCAGGATGTCCGCCTTCAGACCCATGAAGGCCTCGATCACGCTTTCCGCCGCCTTGCGCGTCTCGGCCAGCACTACGCCGATACCCTGGGTGCCTTCCAGCAGCTTGATCACCACCGGTGTACCACCCACCATCCGGATCAGGTCGGGCACGTCGTCCGGCTTGCTGGCAAAGCCCGTGATCGGCATACCCAGACCTTTGCGCCCCAGAAGCTGCAGCGAGCGCAGCTTGTCCCGGGAGCGGGTGATGGCCACCGACTCGTTCGCCGGGAACACGCCCATCATCTCGAACTGGCGCAATACAGCAGCACCGTAGAAGGTCACCGAGGCACCAATCCGAGGGATCACCACGTCGAACTCAGGCAGTTTCTCACCCCGGTAATGCATGGTCGGGCTGGCCGGCGTGATGTTCATATAACAGTGCAGGAAGTCCAGTACCTGCACCTCGTGATCGCGTTTCTTGGCCTCCTCCACCAGGCGGCGGGTGGAATAGAGGCGCTTGTTGCGCGACATGATTGCAATTCTCATTGATTACTCCTCACGCGGTTTACCGGCCAGGAAAGAAGCTGATGGGTCCACCAACAGGCGCTCCTTCATGGCAGTGCGACCGATCAGCATACGAAAGCGCATTGTATCGCGATTGGTAAGCGTCATCTCCACGGGCCAGCACCAGGGCCCCATGCGCATCTGCGTCAGGATGACATAGCGCATTTCCCGGTGTCCCCCGGAATCCGTAACAACACGCTCGTCCAGCAGTGGCGCGTCACAGTGGATCACCCGGTTCAGGTTACGGCGGCTCGGGTGGATCGAGAACGCCACCCGGCGCTCGCCCTGGTGTTCATAGGCCTCCAGGTCAAAGGTGTGGAGGCAGGAAGTTCTTGCCCCGGTGTCGACCTTGGCCCGCAGGCGTGGAATGCCAAGCTCCGGCAGACTCACCCACTCGCGCCAGCCGACCCAGTGTAAGCCCGGCGTCTCCGCCCTGTCCGTCATGGTTTGTCCTGATGTTGATGAATGGCAACCGGTATCGGTGCTGAATGCTGCCCAGCGTAGAGGCTCGTATGGGGGAAGGGAATCTCGATGCCCTCGCGGTCGAAAGCCGCCTTGACGGCAAACATCACATCACTGCGGACCCGCCGGAGATCAAGGCCCCGCACCCAGAACGACAGCTGCAGGTCCACGGATGAGGCCCCGAACTGCTGCAGGTAAATGAACGGCTCGGGCTCCTCCAGGCAGTCCGGGTTCTCATCCACCAGCGCCAGCAGTACCGCATTCACCTTTTCAAGGTCTTCCCCGTAGGCCACACCAATGGGCAGATCCAGGCGCCTGACCGGAAAACGGGTGAAGTTGGTCACCCGGGTCTTGATGAGCGTTTCGTTGGGCACCCGTATGTAGAGATTGTCGAGGCTGCGCAGCTTGACGCTCAGCAGGTCGATCCCGACCACCTCGCCGCGCACACCATCCACTTCGATAAAGTGCCCCAGCTCGAACGGCCGCTCGGCCAGCAGGAAAAGGCCACTGATCACGTTACTGGCCGATGTCTGGGAAGCAAAACCCAACGCCACCGTCAGAATACCGGCCGCGCCCAGCAGCACCCCGATCTGGAAACCGGACTGCTGCAGCGCCAGCGCCACGGCAATCCCCAGCACCGTATAGAACACCAGACGCCGGAACAGCACGGCCTGGTGCCGTGTCAGGCGCCCCTGCCCGAACCGCTCCACCATGCGCCCGAGCATCGTGGCCAGGAACAGCCCGAGAGCCATCCATACCAGCGGCCGCAGCCACAGCCCGAGGGTCTCCAGTGTCATCCATTCCGGCATCGTGGCTCCTATCCGAAAATCCGGTCCATGGTGCGCACCAGATGGTTGCGTTCAACCGGTTGGCGCGCCGGTGCCAGGGCCGTACAGGGCCCAGCCTCGGGCGGTGGCGTCGCTTCCACCTTCAGCGACGCGGTGGCCAGGTCCCGCTCGCACCGGATGCTCAGCGTCGGCGTCCAGAGCGAGTGCGCACCGTCCACTCCCGGTTCACTCTGGCGGAACAGGGGCATGATGGGCGCCGGAAAGCTGAAACGGTCCAGCGTCAGGTAGTCGTCGCCCTCATGGCGCAGCCGTACCGCGGACATGGCCCGCCATGGGCGGCGTGGCAGATTGTCCGGCTCCAGGCGGGCCGCGGTAAGGCTGGCATAGCAGAGCTCGCCCTCCATGGTGTCCGCCCCCATCCAGGTCCAGGAGGGCTGGCGTACCGGCACTTCCATCAGCCTGCGGTCCTCGCCCACCATAAGCTGGAGCCAGACCAGGGTACTCATATAGATGGTTGTATCCGTGCCTGGCGGCAGGTGCAGAGGATGGTTGGGGCGTACAATCAGGGGCAGGTCCGCCAGCGCCGGCCGCAGTGCGACGCGGGGAGCCTCATTGCCCCGTGCGAACCGTTCCAGTCCCTCATCATGCTCCGGCAGGGCACTGTCACACCACTGGTGCCAGGCCGTCTCCTCCCGGGCCCCGGGGTGGCGCGCCACACGCACCTGCCACTCATGGGCCAGCAGGGTCACGGAGAGTGTCATGTCACTGAGGCCATTCCGCAGGGTGTCGCCCGGTGAAAGGGGCACAGACTCGCCCCATGCCGCGATGGGACCATCCGTACCAGAGGAGGACTGGGGTTGAGCCATAATGATTCCTGAACTCGGATTGCGGATTACTATAATCCAAAGCGCGCGGTTCAGCGAACAACCCAGCAGTACAGACAATCATACGGGGTGCCCGTGACCGAACTCATCTGGTTCCGCAATGATCTCCGCCTGGGGGACAATCCTGCCCTCACCGCCGCCTGCGCCGGCAATGCCGCCGTGGAAGCCTGCTTCCTGCCCGCACCTGGCCAGTGGGCGGACCATGACTGGTCCCCCAACCGCACCGACCTGCTGCTTCGCAGCCTGGACCAGCTCGGACAGGACCTGGCGGCGCTGGGCATTCCCCTTCACATCCGCTCGATTGACCGCTTTACGGATACCGATACAGAACTTCTGGCGCTGTGCCGGGAGCGTGGCATCACGCGGATCCATGCCAACGAGGAATACGCCTTCAACGAGCGCATCCGGGATCACCGACTGACCGGGGCACTGAACCACCAGGGCATCGCGCTCCACATCTACCGCGACCAGACCGTGGTTCCAGTGGATCAGTTGAAAACCGGCAATGGCACGCCCTACACCGTCTTCACGCCCTATTCCCGGCAGTGGTGGCGCTGGGTGGAAAGTCACCCGCCCAGGCTGCATCCCGCACCGGCAGCCAGAGGCGCGCCCCTGCCTCCCCCCGCGCTCCCTGAGCTGACCGCGTGGCGCAGCGAACACGTGGACTGGCTGGCCGGCGGTGAAGGCGCGGCCCACAGGGCACTGGAAGGATTCATCGACCAGCGCCTCGGGGCCTATGCGGATCAGCGGAACTACCCGGCAGTTCCGGCCACCAGCCAGATCTCGCCCTACCTGGCGCTGGGCGTGCTCTCGCCCCGCCAGTGCCTGGTCGCGGTGCAGCAGCGAACGGGCGCGGAATCCCCGGCCAGCGCCGCCCACACCTGGCTCAACGAAATCGCCTGGCGGGACTTCTACATCCAGCTGCTCTACCAGTTCCCGCGCCTGTCCCGTCACCAGGCGTTTAAGCCGGAAACGGAGGCCCTGCCCTGGGAGCCAGCGGGCGCCAACCTGGAAGCCTGGAAAGCCGGCCGCACCGGCATCCCCCTGGTGGACGCGGCCATGCGCCAGCTCAACACCACCGGCTGGATGCACAACCGCCTGCGCATGGTCACCGCCATGTTCCTGACCAAGAACCTGTTCGTGGACTGGCGACTGGGCGAGCAATACTTCATGCAGCAGCTGGTGGACGGCTACCTGCCCTCGAACAACGGCGGCTGGCAGTGGAGTGCCTCAACCGGCACGGACGCAGCGCCCTACTTCCGCATCTTCAACCCAGTGACCCAGAGCGAGCGCTTTGACCCGGAGGGCACCTTCATCCGGCACTGGGTGCCGGAAATCGCCCATCTGCAGGGGAAGAAACTGTTCAATCCGAATGGCACGGTTGCGGGTTATCCGGCACCCATTGTGGACCTGAAGCAAAGCCGGCAGCGGGCGATCGAGCGCTTCAAGGCCCTGGGCAAAGGCTGAGGCGCCACTCCCGGGTCAGTCGCCGCAGATGGGGCAGGCGGGATCCCTGGGAACGCGCATCTCCCGCCACTGCATGCGCCAGGCATCCAGCAGCAGAAGCCGGCCAGTGAGGGACTCGCCCACGCCCGCCAGAAGCTTGATGGCCTCCATGGCCTGGGCAGCCCCGATCATGCCCACCAAGGGCCCGATCACGCCGGCCTCGGAACAGCTCAGGGTGGCCTCGCCCACATCCGCGTACAGGCACTGGTAGCAGGGGGCGCCCGTCCGGCCACTGTCAAACACCGCCACCTGGCCCTCGGCGCGGATGGCGGCGCCGGAGACCAGTGGCACGGAGGCGTCCACACAGGCCTGGTTCACGGCGAACCGGGTCTGGAAATTGTCCGTAGCGTCCAGAACCAGGTGGTTGCGGGTCGCAGCGCGGGAAAGCCAGCGCTGTCTGGCGCGGCTCTGGATCGGCTCGACGGTGACCCCCGGGTTCAGGGCCATGGCACGTTCAGCCAGCGCCTCTGCCTTGGAACGACCGATATCCGCCTCGGTGAACGCGATCTGGCGCTGGAGGTTGGCCAGCTCCACGTGATCGTCATCCACGACTTCAATGTGGCCGACTCCGGCGGCCGCCAGATAGAGCACCACCGGGCAGCCCAACCCGCCGGCGCCCACCACCAGGACGCGACTGTGCGCCAGTGACTGCTGGCCGGCCACGTCGAACTCGGGCATCAGGATCTGGCGGCTGTAGCGCTCCAGGTCCCTGTCGCTCAGTGGATCCATACCGTCACTCCTCCCAGCGTCCGCCGCTCACCCGGGGATTACCCGTCAGGTCGCGCTGCATGAAACAGTCCCGGAAGCCCGCTCCCGCGAGCAGCTCCGCCACGGCCTCCGCCTGGTCGTAACCGTGCTCCAGAAGCAGCCAGCCGCCCGGGTTGAGCCGGTCGGGCCCCCGCGCAATCAGTGGCCGGATCACATCCAATCCATCCGCGCCAGCGGCCAGCGCCCCCCGGGGTTCATAACGCAGATCCCCCTGGGCGAGATGCGGATCATCCTCAGGGATGTACGGCGGATTGGACACGATCAGGTCCCAGTATTCGCCCTCGAAAGGCGCCAACCCCTCCCCTTCCACGAAGGCCAGGTTCAGCCCAAGGGCCCGGGCATTGGTTGCTGCCACCGCCATGGCCTCACTGGAAGTCTCACTGGCCGTGACCTGCCAGCCTGGGCGCTCCCGGGCCAGCGCCAGGGCCACAGCACCGCTGCCGGTACCCACGTCCAGAACCCGCGCCGACTCCGGCAGCGGGCAGGCCAGCGCTGCCTCCACCAGGGTTTCGGTATCCGGCCTGGGGATCAGGGTATCCGGGGTAACCGTCAGGGGCAGAGACCAGAATTCACGTTCGCCAGTGATGTAGGCCAGGGGCCTGCCACCGGCACGGGCCGCCACCAGGCTGCGGAAGGTCTCGGCATCGTCGTCCCCGACCAGGGCCTCGGGCCAGATGCGGAAACGGCTTGGACTGCAGTCGAGCTGGTGAGCCAGCAACATGCGGGCCTCGCCCCACGCATTGGGAAGGCCGGCGGCTTCAAGGCGGCACGCGCCATCATCCAGCAGCGCGTCGACCCGATCCGGCCCGTTCATGCCGATTCGGCTCCAAGGGCCGCCAGCTGGTCGGCCTGGTGTTCCTGCTGGAGGGCTCCAATGACCTCCCTCAGGTTGCCCTGGATCACCTCGTCCAGCCGGTACAGGGTCAGGTTGATGCGGTGATCGGTCACCCTGCCCTGGGGAAAGTTGTAGGTGCGGATGCGTTCCGAACGATCCCCGCTGCCCACCAGATTGCGCCGGGTATCGGCCTCCTCGGCGGCACGCCGGTCCTGCTCCATCTGCTGGAGGCGGGACTGGAGAAAGCTCATGGCCCGGTCCCGGTTCTTGTGCTGGGAGCGCTCTTCCTGGCACTCGACCACCAGCCCGGTGGGCAGGTGGGTGATACGGATGGCCGAGTCTGTGGTGTTCACGTGCTGACCGCCGGCACCGGAGCTGCGGAAGGTATCCACCCGAAGGTCGTTCTTGTCCAGGGTCACGTCCTCGGGCTCGTCCACCTCGGGAAGCACGGCCACGGTACACGCCGAGGTGTGGATGCGGCCCTGGGATTCGGTCTCGGGCACGCGCTGGACGCGATGACCACCGGATTCAAAACGCAGCTGCCCGTAGACGCCCTCACCTTCCACCAGAGCGATCAATTCCTTGTAGCCGCCATGCTCGCCCGGGCTCTGGCTGAGCACACTCACCCGCCAGCCCTGGTTCTCCGCGTAACGCGAATACATGCGGAACAGGTCACCGGCAAACAGAGCCGCCTCGTCACCGCCGGCACCGGCACGGATCTCCAGGTAGGCATTGTTGCGCTCATTGGGGTCGCGGGGGAGCATCAGGGTCTGCAGGGAGGTCTCGAGCTCTTCCAGCCGCTCGCGCCCACGGCGCAGCTCGTCTTCCGCCATTTCGCGCATGTCCGGGTCACCGTCGTTCTGCAGTGCCTCGGCTTCGGCCATGTTCTCCTTAACCTGCCGGTATTCCCGGTAGGTCTCGACAACCGGCTCGATCTCCGCGTATTCACGGGAAAGGTTACGGAACTGCTTCTGGTCACCAATGGTGGCCGGGTCCGCCAGCAGCGCACTGATCTCCTCGTGGCGCTCCACCAGCTGGTCGAGGCGCCGCGCGATGGATTCCTTCATGATGGGTTCCGGGTGCTGGACTCGGTTGGAGAAACAGACGTGTCCTGGGGTGACCGTTCACCGGCGTCGGCGTCCCCGGTCTCGCCGGAGATGGGCTCCATGCCGTGGAGTTCACGCAGCCAGTCGGTCACCTCAACACGCCCTTCGGCGGTGGCCTTGCGAACCTGCACGGTGGGATGGTGCAGGAACTTGTTGGTCAGTGTCCGTGCCATGCTGCGCAGCAGGGTTTCAGGATCACCCCCGGAGGCCAGTGATCGCAGGGCCTTGTCCAGCTCCGCGTCACGCACCGACTCCACCTCGCCACGGAACTGCTTGAGCGTGGCCACGGCATCCAGGGCCCGCAGCTGATACATGAACCCCGAAGCACCCTCCTGCACCAGGTGTTCCGCCTCCTGCGCCGCCCCTTCACGGGAGCGCCGGTTCTCCTCGATCACGCTGTGCAGGTCGTCCACGGTGTAGAGGAAGATGTCATCCAGCTCGCCCACCTCCGGTTCAATGTCCCGGGGTACGGCCAGATCCACCATGAAAATGGGCTTGTGCTTGCGCCGGCGGATCGCATGCTCCACCGCGCCCTTGCCGAGGATGGGCAACTGGCTGCCGGTGGAAGCGATCACGATATCCGCGCCCGGAAGCTCATCCGGCACAGCGGAGAGGGAAACCGCTTTACCCTCAAAACGTGATGCCAGCTGTTCCGCCCGCTCGATGGACCGGTTGGCCACGGTCAGATCCCGGATGCCGGCCTGGGCAAGATGCTGCGCCACCAGCTCCACGGTCTCGCCGGCGCCAATCAGCAGGGCCGACTTGCGCCGCAGGTCGGAAAAGATGTGACGTGACATGGATACTGCCGCGTAAGCCACCGATACCGGGTTCTCACCGATCGCGGTATCCGTGCGCACACGCTTGGCCACCGAGAAGGCATGCTCAAACAGCCGGGAAAGGATGGTGCCCGTGGTACCGGCGGCGTAGGCCTGGTTGTAGGCCTCCTTGAGCTGGCCCAGAACCTGGGGCTCACCCAGCACCATGGAGTCCAGCCCACAGGCAACCCGCATCACATGCTGGGCGGCGTGCTGCTCCTCGTGAACGTAGACGCACTCCTCGAAGCTGGCCGGCTCCACGTCCAGCCAGGCGCCCCACCACTCCACCAGTGCCTGGCGGGTGATGTGCTCGTCGCCGACCACGTAGAACTCGGTGCGGTTGCAGGTGGACATGACCGCGAGCTCATGCACCCCGGGCAGCTGCAGTGCATTCTGCAGCGCCGGTGCCATTTCACTCTCCGGAAAGGACACACGCTCGCGCTTTTCCACACTTGCCGTGCGGTGGTTGATGCCCAGGACCCACAACGCCATAGACTGGTATTCAGCCCCCTCTGAATGTACGCTGCCCAGTGTAACGATCGACGGGCCTCAGTGCTACTGATACGCCTGTACGCACTTGGGCGTAGAGGCCGGGCTGTGCCATTATTGGAAGCCTTTCACCGCAGTGGATTAGAGATGCAGAAACTCGCCTGGTTCCATGTCCCCGCCCTTGCACTGACCCTCATCCTCGGGGGCTGCTCCGGCCTGGCCACCGATCCCGGAGAGGGGGACACTGCCCGCGAAGAGCAACCCGCCGACTCCCCTGACAGTGGTACGGATGACACCACAGAGGAATCCGTGGAATCCGCGGTCATGGATTCCGAGGAGATCGAGTACCGGGATTTTCCGCCCGATGTGCTCTTCGCCCTGCTGAGTGCCGAGCTGGCCGCCCAGCGTGGCCGTTACGACGTCACGCTGATGAACTACGCCCAGTCCGCTGCTGATACCCAGGACCCCGCGGTGATCCGCCGAGCCATGCAGATCGCCCAGGCGCTGGATGCCACCAACGCCCAGCGCCAGATCGCCGAGGTCTGGCTCAAGAAGGAACCCAACCACCCCCAGGCCCTGCGCATTGCCGCACTGGCGGAACTGCGCGAAGGCAACCTGGAGCAGGCGCTGTCCTACATGGAAAAGCTCCATCAGCAGGGCGGCGAAGCCCAGTTCGACACCCTTGCCAACCAGGCGCGCGCGCTCCCGGCCGAACAGCAGCAACAGATGCTGGATCTCTACGGGCGGATGCACGAACGCCACCCCGACGCCACCGCCATCACCTACAGCCTGGCGCTGCTCAACGACAACACCGGCAACAGCAAGCGTGCCCTGGCGCTGACGGAATCCCTGGTAGCGCAAGAGAGCAACTACCAGCCCGCCGTGACCCTCAAGGGCAAACTGCTCTATGACCTGGATCGGGGCGAGGAGGCGATCGACTACCTGCGCGAGCAGGCCCGGCGCTTCCCGGACAACCGTCGGCTGGGCACCCTCTACGCCCGTGTTCTGGTCAACGAAGGCAAGCTGCAGGCCGCGGAGGACGAATTCGAGGCCCTGATGGATCGGTTCCCCGAAGCCACTGGCCTCAAGCTCTCACGGGCCCTCGTGGCACTGGAGAACGATCACCCCGATACCGCCGAAACACTGCTCAATGAACTCCTGGCGGAAGGGGTTCACACCAACCAGGCTCACTTCTATCTGGGCCGGCTGGCGGACAGGCGCGACAACCCCAACGAAGCGCTGCACCATTACGCCCAGGTGCAGGGCGGCAACCATTTCTTCCAGGCTCTCGCCCGCGCCAGCTACATCCGGGCCGAACAGGGTGAGCTGGAGGCGGTGCGCAGCAACCTGGAGAACCTCCGCTCACGCCTGCCGGGCCAGAGCGCCCGACTGTGGCAGATGGAGATCAACCTCCTGCTGGATCTGGGGGCGCCGGAAAAGGCTCTGGACGTTGCCAGTGATGCCCTCGAACAGACCCCGGACAACACCGAAATCCGCTACACCCGCGCCATGCTGCGCGAGCGCACCGGCGACATCGAGGGCATGGAAGCCGACCTCCGCCAGGTGCTCGAGGCGGAACCGGAGAATGCCGTGGCCATGAATGCGCTCGGCTACACCCTGACAGTGCACACCGAGCGTTATGAAGAGGCGGAAAAGCTCATCATGCAGGCGCTCGAAATGGATCCCGACAACCCGGCCATCCTCGACAGCGCCGGCTGGATCCACTACCACCGGGGCCAGCACGAGAAAGCCCTGGACTATCTGGGCAGGGCCTATGAGCGCCTCCAGGACCCGGAGATCGCCGCTCACCTCGGTCGGGTGCTGTGGGCCGTGGACCGCCGGGAAGAAGCCCGCACCCTGTGGCGCCGCACCCTGGAGGAAACGGACAGCACGGAGGCACTGAAGCCGCTCCTCGACATTCTTGAGGAACTGGACCTCGAACCGGAGACCCTGTAATGAAACAGGCCCAACGCCTGCTCGGCATGGTGGTTCTGGGGGGTCTTCTCCAGGGCTGCATGACCGCGCCGCCGGCGCCAGCCCCTGATGACAGCCTGACCCGCGCACAGCCGGAAGGCTGGCAGGCCCGCCAGGCCGAACTGCGCACGCTCAACCAATGGACACTCCAGGGCAAGGTGGCGGTGCGCCATGAGCAGGGCAACGACTCCGCGTTCATCCGCGAGTGGGTCCAGAACGGTGACCAGTTCCTGATCGAGATGTCCTCCGCCTTCATGGGCATGGGCAGCGTGCGCCTGGAAGGTTCCCCCACCTTCCTCACCATCACGGACTCCGATGGGCAACAGTACCTCTCCGACGACCCGGACGCCCTGATCCGCGAAACCCTGGGCTGGTCGCTGCCGGTGGAAGCCCTGTACATCTGGGTGCGCGGCCTGCCACTGCAGGACAGCCCGGCCGATGTCTTCTTTGATCAACAGGGCCGGATCAGTCATCTGCGCCAACAGGGCTGGGAAATCCATTACAGCAACTATGCCACCCTGGCCGGCGTTGAGGCAGTACCACACAGCCTCACGGCGACGCGTAACGACCTGCGCCTGCGGCTGGTCATCACCCGGTGGACGCCTGAAACCCCATGACCCCCCTGGACCTGCCCGCCCCGGCCAAACTCAACCTCTTCCTGCACATTACCGGGCGCCGGAATGACGGCTATCACGAACTCCAGACCCTGTTCCAGTTCCTGGACCACAGTGACCGGCTGCGGATCACCCCCCGTAATGACGGCCTGATCCGGGTGCATGGCCCGGAGTGGCTGCCGCCCGGTGATAACCTCATCACGCGCGCCGCGGAACGCCTCCGGGCACGCACCGGCACTGGCCTGGGCGCCGAGATCGAACTGACCAAGATCCTGCCCGCCGGCGGTGGTCTGGGCGGCGGCAGCTCCGATGCGGCCACCGCCCTGGTGGGCCTCAACCACCTCTGGGAAACCGGACTGAGCCGGCCACAACTGGCCACCCTGGGTCTGGAGCTGGGGGCCGACGTGCCCGTGTTCATTCATGGTGTTGCCGCCTGGGGCGAAGGCGTGGGCGAACAGCTCACCCCGGTTGTGCCCCCCGAACACTGGTATCTCGTGCTGGTTCCGGAGGTCGAAATCAGTACCGCAAAAATCTTTGGTCATCCCGACTTGACACGGGACACCCCGAAACGCAGAATACGCACCGCTTTTGAGGGTAGCGACGGGTTCCGAAACGACTGTGAACCCATCGTGCGTCAGCTTTACCCGGCCGTGGACCAGGCTCTTGAATGGCTTGGGCAATACGGTGAAGCCCGGCTCACGGGCACAGGGGGTTGCGTTTTCTGTCCTTTCGAGACACAATCCGCAGCCATTGACGCACACGCGGAGAAACCCTCAGGCATCAACGGTTTCATCGCCCAGAGCAGAAACCGGTCTCCACTGTACACGCAACTGGGTGAACTGGATTGATGCCGGATAAACGATCAGATGGGGTGTCGCCAAGTGGTAAGGCAGCGGGTTTTGATCCCGTCATTCGCAGGTTCGAATCCTGCCACCCCAGCCATCTTCCCCCTTCCGAACCGCACGAACGCTCAGACGAACCGCAGAGGGATTCAATCGTGTCCAACCTGATGGTGTTCGCGGGGAATGCCAATCCCCGACTGGCCCGCAATGTCTCAAAACGCCTGAATATCCCGCTCGGTGACGCCACCGTCGCGAAGTTCAGTGATGGCGAAACCACGGTCGAGCTCAACGAGAATGTACGTGGCCGTGACGTCTTCATCCTGCAGTCCACCTGCGCCCCGACCAACGACAACCTGATGGAACTGCTGGTCATGGTGGACGCCCTGCGCCGCGCTTCGGCAGCCCGCATCACCGCCGTTGTGCCCTACTTCGGGTACGCGCGCCAGGATCGCCGCCCACGTTCCAGCCGGGTCTCCATCACCGCCAAGCTGGTGGCGGACATGGTCACCAGCGCCGGTATCGACCGCGTTCTGACGGTCGACCTGCACGCGGACCAGATCCAGGGCTTCTTCGACATCCCGGTGGACAACATCTACGCCACGCCGGTGCTGCTGGACGACATTGAGCGCCAGCACATCAACGAGGACTACGTGATCGTTTCCCCGGACGTTGGCGGCGTGGTGCGGGCCCGTGCCATCGCCAAGCTGCTGGACGCGGACCTGGCGATCATCGACAAGCGCCGTCCGCGCGCCAACGACTCCCAGGTCATGCACATCATCGGTGATGTAAAGGACAAGACCTGCATCCTGGTCGACGACATCGTCGACACCGCCGGCACCCTGTGCAAGGCCGCCAATGCCCTCAAGGAGCATGGCGCCAACAGCGTGCGCTCCTACATCGTGCACCCGGTTCTCTCCGGTCCCGCCATCGACAACATCCAGTCCTCGCGCCTGGATGAACTCGTCGTCACGGACACGATTCCGCTGAGTGACAAAGGCGCTCAGTGTGATAAAATCCGCTCCCTCGATATGTCGGGCCTGCTTGCGGAGTCCATCCGCCGGGTCTGCAACGAGGAATCCATCAGCGCCATGTTCGACTACAACATCGAGTGAATCGGTGCCGTGGTCGCGCGGCGTTATTGACTGTTAACCAGCCCCAAGGGCTGATTCGAACCGTCCACGGACCAGAGCCTGGTCGCGGGCCCCGTGGATGCCCAGGAGGAACCATGGCACAAGAATTTGAACTTGAAGCATTCCAGCGCGACGTCAAAGGGAAGGGTGCGAGCCGCCGCCTGCGTCGCGTTGAGCGCAAGATCCCGGCCATCGTCTACGGCGGCGAAGGCAAGGATCCGATGCCGATCACGCTCTGGCACAATGACCTGAAAAAGGCGATCGAGAACGAAGCCTTCTTCACGCATATCATTTCCCTGAGCATCGACGGCAAGAAGGAAGACGTGATCATCAAGGATCTTCAGCGTCATCCCTACAAGCCGATCCTGACCCACGCGGACTTCCAGCGCGTCGAGAAGGGCCACAAGATCAACGTCACGGTCCCGGTCCACTTCCTCAATGAGGAAAGCGCGCCGGCGATCAAGCTTGAGGGCGGTGTCGTCTCCCACGACGCCATGGAAGTCGAAGTGACCTGCCTGCCGGACGATCTGCCCGAGTACCTCGAGGTGGACATGAACGAGGTGGCACTCGAGCAGATCGTGCACCTGTCGGACCTCAAGCTGCCCAAGGGCGTCGAGATCGTTGCCCTGCAGCATGGCGAAGACCACGACCAGCCGGTTGTCTCCGTGCACAAGCCCAAGGGCAAAAAGGCCGAGGAAGCCGGCGGTGGCGGCTCTGCCGACAGCGACGAAGAGGAAGGCGGCGAGGAATAAGCCGCCCGTTCAGGCCCCGCTATGGCATCCGACGTGGTCAGGCTCATTGCCGGGCTCGGCAACCCCGGGCCCAAATACGCCGGAACCCGCCACAACGCCGGGGCCTGGCTTGTGGAGATGCTCGCCCGGGAAGCCGGGCAGCCCCTGCGTGAAGAGCGTAAGTTCCTGGGTTACCACAGCAAGGTGATCTGGCAGGGGCAGGATCTCCACCTGCTTTTCCCCACGACCTACATGAACCACAGCGGCCGTTCCCTGAAGGCGCTGAGTGACTTCTTCCGTATCCCACCCGAATCCATACTGGTTGCCCATGACGAGCTCGACCTGCCCCCCGGCACGGCACGGTTCAAGAAAGGCGGTGGCCATGGAGGCCATAACGGGCTGCGGGACATCATCAGCCATCTGGGCAGTTCGGACTTCCACAGGCTGCGCGTGGGCGTGGGTCATCCCGGCGACAGCAAGCAGGTCATCAACTACGTGCTCAGTAACGCCGGCAAGCGGGAAATGAACGCGATCGAGGCGGCACTGGACGAAACCGTGCGCGCCCTGCCGGACGCCCTCCGGGGAGACTGGAGCACGGCCATGAACCGCCTGCACGCGTTCCGTCACGAGTAACCATCATTCATCACGAACTCCGTTAAGGATCACAGGCTATGGGATTCAAATGCGGCATCGTTGGGCTGCCCAACGTGGGCAAGTCCACGCTTTTCAACGCGCTGACCAGCGCCGGCATCGACGCCGAAAACTTCCCCTTCTGCACCATTGAGCCCAACGCCGGTGTGGTCTCCGTCCCCGACCCGCGTCTCTACCGCATCGCGGAGATCGTCAAGCCGGAGAAGACGATTCCCACGACCATGGAATTCGTCGACATCGCGGGTCTGGTCTCCGGCGCTTCCAAGGGTGAAGGCCTGGGCAACCAGTTCCTGGCCAACATCCGCGAGACCGAAGCCATTGCCCACGTGGTGCGGTGCTTTGAGGACGAAGACATCATGCACGTCTCCAACAGCATCGACCCGGCATCGGACATCGAAGTGATCAACACCGAGCTGGCACTGGCGGATCTGGCGACCATCGAGAACACCACCAAGAAGACAGAGCGCGCCGCCAAGGGTGGCGACAAGACCGCCAAGGCCCAGCTGGAACTCTTCGAGCGCATCAAGCCGGTACTCAACGAGGGCGATCCGGTACGCTCCATGGATCTGTCCGAGGACGACCAGGCGCTGATCCGCGAACTGCACCTGCTCACGGCCAAGCCCACCGTCTACATCGCCAACGTCAACGAGGACGGCTTCCAGGACAACCCGCACCTTGATGCGGTGAACGCCATTGCTGAACGCGAAGGCGCCGGGGTGGTCGCCATCTGCAACAAGATCGAGTCCGAGATTGCCGAGCTTGAGGATGAGGAAAAGACCGAATTCCTCTCCGAGATGGGCATGGAGGAACCGGGCCTGGACCGCGTGATCCGCGCCGGATACAACCTGCTCGGCCTGGAGACCTACTTCACCGCCGGTCCCAAGGAAGTCCGCGCCTGGACCTTCCCCACCGGCTCCACGGCGCCCCAGGCCGCTGGCGTGATCCACACCGACTTCGAGCGTGGCTTCATCCGGGCCGAGGTCGTCAGCTACGACGACTTCATCGCCTACAACGGCGAGCACGGTGCCAAGGAAGCCGGCAAATGGCGGCTGGAGGGCAAGGAGTACATCGTCCAGGATGGTGATGTCATCCACTTCCGCTTTAACGTCTAGCCCCGTCCACCGGGTCTGACAGCATACTCGTTGTCAGACCCGGTAAACGCCCCCTGCCAGTCAGCCTTTTCTTTTCCGCCATTCCTTGCATTCCCCATCGCTATAAGCTTGATTTGGCAGAGACATTGCTTATGCAGATGCACTAGCATGAACGCTCGCACACAAGCCATCCGAGGACGACGACATGCAGATTGGGGTCCCGAAGGAGATCAAGAGCCAGGAGTTTCGGGTTGGGCTGACACCGGAGGCGGTCGGGGAACTGGCAGCAAACGGGCATTCCGTGTACGTGGAGACCGGCGCCGGCCAGGGTATTGACGCCAGCGACGAGCACTACCAGCAGGCAGGCGCCCATATACTGCCCCATGCTGAGGCAGTATTCAGCAAGGCGGAACTCATCGTTAAGGTCAAAGAGCCCCAACCCAGCGAATGTGAGCTGCTGGGACCACAGCACATACTGTTCACCTACCTCCACCTGGCACCGGATAAGGCGTTGACCGACGCCCTCATGAACTCTGGTGCCACCTGTATCGCCTATGAAACCGTTACGGATAACCAGGGCCGCTTACCACTCCTGCGCCCAATGTCACAGGTAGCCGGTCGGCTGTCCGCCCAGGCGGGAGCACAGGCTCTGGAGAGCATCTTCGGGGGCCGTGGCCTGCTTATGGGAGGTGTCCCCGGGGTGATGCCAGCCCGGGTAACCGTCATTGGCGGGGGCGTGGTTGGGCAGAACGCCATCCAGATCGCGCTGGGCATGGGCGCGGAAGTCACGGTTCTGGATCGCAGTCCGGACGTCCTCGAGCGCCTGTCCCATCAATTCGGGCCAGCCCTGAAAACGCTCTATGCCACAGGAACCAGCCTGGAAGGGGCTGTTCTGGACAGTGACCTGGTGATCGGCGCTGTCCTTGTCAGTGGCGCCGGCGCTCCCAAGCTTGTTACGCGTGATATGGTCAAGCGGATGAACAGCGGTGCGGTGTTGGTGGACGTCGCCATCGATCAGGGCGGCTGCTTCGAGACCAGTCAGCCCACGACCCATGCCGACCCCACCTATGTGGTGGATGGTGTCGTCCATTACTGTGTGGCCAATATGCCAGGCGCCGTTCCCAGAACGTCCACACTGGCTCTCACCAATGCCACATTGCCACATGTCCTCAGCCTCGCTGACCAGGGCTGGCGCGAGGCATTGCGGGCGGACTCCAACCTGCGCAATGGCCTGAACGTAGCGGATGGCGTACTGACCTGCGTTCCGGTGGCACAAAGCCAGGGGCGGAGCGCCACCTCCCCTGAAAACATACTCGGCTGAAGCCGTCATTCCCATAGAAAAACCAGAACTGGAGGACTGCATGGAAACACTAATGAGCGCACTGGAGAGCATAAGCAGCGTCGTGTGGGGACCCGCGATGCTGGTTCTGCTGCTCGGCACCGGCCTCTTTCTGACGCTGGGGCTGCGCGGCATGCCCATACGCCGCATCGGTTACGGCTTCAAGCAAATGTTCCTGGGCCGGAGCTCCCAGGAAGAAGGCGAGATCACCCCTTTCCAGGCCCTTTCCACCAGCCTGTCCGCAACCATTGGTACCGGTAACATCGGCGGCGTGGCCACAGCCATTGCACTGGGCGGACCGGGCGCCGTGTTCTGGATGTGGATGACGGCGCTGGTGGGCATGGCCACGAAGTACGCGGAGGCCCTCCTCGCCGTTAAGTACCGCGAGGTTGATGAAGACGGGCGCTACGTCGGCGGGCCCATGTACTACATCAAGAACGGCCTGGGGGCCCGCTGGCACTGGCTGGGTGTCCTGTTCGCCTTCTTTGCCATGGTGGCGGCTTTCGGGATCGGTAACACTGTGCAGGCCAACGCCGTGGCGGATGTGGTCGAAGCCAACCTGTCGGTACCCCCATGGGTGACCGGAGTGGTACTGGCCGTGTTGGTGTTCCTCGTGATCATCGGTGGTATACGCCGCATCGCCCACCTCACCGAAAAGGTGGTTCCGCTGATGGCCGTGATCTACATCCTGGGCGCGCTTGCCGTCATCCTCTGGAACCTGCCCGAGGTTCCCGGCGCACTGGCAAACATCGTCACCGGCGCGTTCACTGGAACGGCGGCCACTGGCGGGTTCGCAGGTGCTGCTGTATGGGCAGCGCTGCGCTTCGGTGTGGCACGTGGCGTGTTCTCCAATGAGGCCGGCCTTGGCTCCGCCCCCATCGCGCATGCGGCGGCACAGACCAACAGCCCGGTACGCCAGGGCACCGTGGGCATGATGGGGACCTTCATCGACACCATTGTGGTGTGCACCATGACGGCCCTCGTGATTGTGCTTACCGGGGCATGGGAAACCGGCGAGTCAGGCGCGGCCCTGACCTCCATGGCCTTCAACCAGGGCATCCCTGGCGGTAACTGGGTGGTCACCTTCGGCATGATCTTCTTCGCCTTTACCACCATCGTGGCCTGGAGCTATTACGGCGAGCGCAGTGCCGAGTTCCTGTTCGGCGTCAAGGTGATCATGCCTTACCGTTACCTGTGGGTTGTCCTGCTGGTGCTGGGCGCCGTGGCCAACCTGGAGCTGATCTGGCTGATCGCGGATGTGCTCAACGCCCTGATGGCCATCCCCAACCTGATCGCACTGCTCGCCCTCTCCGGCACGGTATTCGCTGTTACCCGGGAGTACTTCGCCAAAGAGGGTGCTGAAGGTCATTCAGGCTGATCGGCCGTTCTGGCCACAATTCCCGGGGTGCCTTGACACCCCGGGGAAAAATCCAGAGAATACGCGCCTCAACGCCGAAGGTCAGGCGTTGGACGGGTTTGCGGCAAGGTAGCTCAGTTGGTTAGAGCACGGCACTCATAATGCCGGGGTCGGCGGTTCGAATCCGCCCCTTGCTACCAGTTTTATCAAGAACTTAGGCCGCTATGATGCGGCCTTTTTCTTTTCTGGTGCGGGAGTTTTGCGGGAGTCATTCAAAGTTAGAATGATAGCTGACCCCGCATCACTGTCCCGCGTCTCTGGCAGCAAGTCCACAGCCCTAAACATTTCGGCCACTGTAGCCGCCGAATAGTCCTGTGTGACGCTCCTGGAAGCGTGACCAAACAGCTCCGCCCTAGCTTCCTCATTAACACCGGCAGACCGAAGGCGCTGACCAAAGGTATGCCTCAGGTCATGGAACCGGACATCATTCAATCCCGCTTTGACCTTGATGCGTTTCCATGAGGAATTGCCCAGAGAGTTCAGGGGCTGCCCCTTGAAGGTAAAGACCCGTTCCGGGTGCTTCCCTCGCTGGCGCTCTACGGCCTCCTGAGCCTCACGGTTAAGGAACACAAACCGACTGCGGCCATTCTTCGCCAGCCAGTCCGGCAGCCGAAAGATGCTCCGCCCTTCAAAGCCTCTGGCGGAAACCTCCCAGTCCCATTGGAGCTGGCAGATTTCTTGTTCCCGGCATCCGGTATTCACCGCATAGATGCAAGCATCCTCCAGGTGGTCCGGCAGCATGGAAAACAAATAGTCCTGTTCCTCCCATGAGATGGGCCGGGATTGGCGTTTGTCATTCCACTTCACAGAGCGAATCAGCGGCGCCGATTCCAGCCACGTCATTCCCTGGTCGTCCCTCCAGTATTCAGCGCAAAGCCTCAAGATTCGCCGGACCACGGCCAATGACCGCTCCACGGTTCCAGAGGTTATGCCCTGGGCTTTCCTTGCCGCTATGAAGTCCTGAAGCGTTCCTTCGTGGATGCGGTGGAGTTCCATTTCACCAATGTACGGTTCCAGCGCATTCAGGTCCCGTATGTCCCTATCTATTGACCGCTTCTCCGCGTGTTCCTGGACAAACTTGGTGGCCGCGTCTCTCCATGTCCGGCGCGGCCTGACTCCATAGACCTCAGACTGACGGGTTTCCTCCATCTTTCGCGCTAGGAATCGCTCCGCTTCTGCCTTTGAGCCCGTTCCAGTACTTTCCCGTAGCCTCCTTCCTCTAATTTGCTTGTCGATGTGCCAGATGCCGTTCCTCTTGTAGAGTCCGGCTGTCGTGTGGGTTTCGTTTGCCATGTTGGAGCCCTCCGCTGTTCTGGAGCGCGTCCCCGTCGCGCAATATAATCGTCTATGAAGCGGTCAAGTTCAAACCGATCAAAGCGGATGCCTTGGCTTCCCGTGGGGATTACGTGGACATACGGGCGGACTTCCTGCCCGAAAATCGTCTTGCTCATGCCGCAATAGGCTTCGGCTTCCTTGAGCCTGAGCAGGCGGGGTTGGGTTGTGACTGTCACGGTGGGGTTATTAGCTTTTAGGGTCTCTGTGGTCTTTCAGGGTTCCTTGTATGAATTGGGTCTGGTAGTCATCAGGAGAGACCGGGGGCAAAGCCCCCAGCTCGTCACCGGGAATCCTCGATTCCCAACAGGTCTTCAATGCTCTGCGGGTCGCGGTCATACCGCTGCGGTAGGTCCCTCTCCAGCATGTTCCCAACATTCCGGATGCCGGTGGTATTGTTGAGCGCCATGATTCCCCACAGGTTCCTGAAGTCCTCCTGGGAGAACTCCCGGTCGCTGCGCATCGGGGCCGCAATGGCTGACTTTGCGCCGCTGTAGGCCGAATCGATCAGGTCTACCGTTGGGTTGCCCGTCACGAAGTCCGTGGCCAAACCACTAGAGCGGCCATACTGGAATATCCCTTCATCCAGCATGGGTGTCAGCGGCGCTACCGTGTCCACCATCCCCGGAATCAAGGACGCAAAGCCGGCCCTCTGGAAGGCACTGAGGCCAATGTTAGCGACACTGAGGCGGCGTTCCCGGAAGCCCTCGGGGTCGTCCTGACCAAGCGAGTTGAGGGACTGCTGGGCCGTGTATGAAGCCCCCGCGAACAGCATTGACAGGCTGAAGGTCATAAAGGTTTGGAAGTCCTTCATGTTGGTCCCCTGAAGGAGTTGCTTCTGATAAGCACTCATCATGAAGCTACGGAACTGGCCTAACATGCTTCCGAGAGTCGTGTGCATGAATGCCGGAAGCTCGCCTGTCAGGTTCCGTTGAACCATCCTGGAGCCCCAGCGGTGCATGGCCGCAATGAGGACTTCACGGGCTTCCCCGTCTTCCCAGTCCTTGAGATTCATCACGTCCGCGTCACGCCCGCTTTCCATCCGGGCCTTGCTGGACTTGTCGTTAAGCTCCCGTTGGATTCGCTGGGCCATGTCGGAGTCAATTCCCAGAGACTTCATGCGGGCATTGTCCAGCTCCCCAGCCTTGGCCAGCTTTAACAGCCTATGGCCGGCACTGAGCCCCGCCAAGCGCTGCATGTAGATGGTAATGCCAGACATTCCGGACAAGTCCGCCACGCCCCGTTTCAGAAGCTCTACGGTGTGGCTGGCTTTCTCCAGGGCACCGCTGGTGGCGTCCCCTTCAAGCCCCCAATCCTCAATCCGGGTGGTTGGCTGGAAGACCATCCGTTCAGAGCCAAACACAAGGTCGAACTCTTCCAGCTCTCGGAGCATGGGTTCATCAATGTCGCCATTGCGGGAGCGCTTCACGATGGACCGGAAGTGCGGCATGTTCCGGAGGGCCGTCACAATGCCGACCTGTCCCAGAATCACCCCGAACTCGGCAACCTGAGCAAAGCCCACCTGACCCATCAGCCGCGTAAAGTTCCAGTCCCGTACAAGGCGGGCCACGCGGTGCAGCGTTGAACCAACATTTTGTTCCGGGGGACGCCCGGTGATGATGTTGAAGCCTACCGTCAGGTCATTAAGCTCCTTCTCCGTGGCCCCTTCTGAGGCGGCTACCTGCTTCAGCCGCTGGAACACTGTGTCTGTCCTAACGCCAAACTGGGAGACCTCTTCGGGGTCCAGCTCGTCCCGGAACTGACGGGCAAGGGCAATGTGACCGGACATTTTCCGTAGATAGTTCATGTGCAGCTTCTCGGCGTTATTCTCCACCAAGTCCGAGAAGTGCAGCCGCCGGCCCGTAGCCAGGGTAATGGACGTGTCTTCATCCATGCTGATGCGGGACTTAGCGAACTTCACGCGCCCGCCATCAGGTTTCGAAGATGACTCCACGCCTTCCAAGTGGCGGACCACTTTGTCTACCTCGTCCTGAGCCAGTTGGGTCTCATTCAGGACCCGGCGGACCTCGGAGACATCCCGGCTGAACACGGTCATATTGAACTCCGGTTGGACGCCATAGCCCTGGGCATTGAACCGCCGGAAGATGGCCTTGGCCATGGACCGTGCCACTTCCTCTGGCATGTCATCGCTGGCACTGAGGATGGAGCGCGTCAAAAGCTCTTCAATGCCTTGGCCGCCCACCTGCTCATCCTCCACCAGCCGGCGGAACTTGTTGGGGTCCCATTGGCGGTGGATATAGCGCATGCTTTCGTCCACGTCCTCAAAGCCGGCAAGGCGGGCGTCCTTGGCTTTCTCCAAGATGTTCCTGTTGCCTTCCCGGATGGCGTCGGCAGCCCGCTGGATGAACTCGTCCTCAGCCTCACCAGTGCGGACAGCGTGGGAGACACGTTCAAAGAATGCCTGCCGGTGGTTGCCGTTCCACGCCCGCTGCATCCAGTTCAGCCCCTGGGACTTGGCCCATTCATGCCATGCCGGTAGCGCGTTCTTCAGGAATTGGACAGAAGCCGCCTGGAAGAGCTGGTCCTGATATTCGGCAGCGCTTTGGGCTCGGACCTGTTGGGTTCCTTCCCCTATTACCCGTTTACCGCTGTCGCCGGCTACCGGGTCTGACAGTAACTTCCGTCCCAGATAGTTCATGGTGTTGCTTTCGGACTTCGCCACGCGGGAATACAGGTCAAACCGGATATTCTGGAAGGGGATGTCAGCCCGCTGGGAGGCGGCATCCGGGACACGTTCAAGGTTCACCGGGGAATCCTCGGGCCTGTCCGGCATCACGTCATCACGCTCGGCAGCGCCGGCGGATCGGTCGGGCCTGACCGTCTGTTGGGCTTGCTCGGTGAAGTCCTTGGCCTTCTCTCGGGCTGTCCCGGTCAGGACTGTTTCCCCTGGTAGTTCCTCTCCAGTCCGGGTGCGGGTGGATCGGGTGAGCTGCTGGCGCTGCTGGTAGACAAGTTCTTCCAGCTCGTTGGCCTGGGATTCCAGCTCCGATACTTCACGGTTGGCAGCGTCTACCCGCTGGGTCTGGGCTTGCTCTGCCTCCTGGATGCGGCTGCGGGCATTGGCGCGAGCAAGGGCCATGTCGCCTTTCTTCTGTCCACGTTTACGGCGCGGCACAAGGGCTTGTGTCACACGTTCCGCCAGCTCTGCCCGTGTGGCGCTCGCCGTGTTCCACTCTGGGGTCTGGCTCTCGGCATCGCTTTGGCGGGCAGTCGTGGACGGTGTGGGGTCTTCCCCTAGCTCTCGCAGTGCCTGTTGTTCGGGAAATTCCGTGGCGGCCTGTTGCTGGCGCGTTCTCGCTCCGTCCAATTCCTCGCGGACTTTCGCCATGGCCTGTTCATTCTGTCGGATGCTGCTCAGGGTTTCTTCAACCTCGGGCCGGGACATCTGCGACATGGATTGAATGCTGGCCTTCAGGTCCTCTTCCGATTGGGCATCAGCGGCCCGCTTGAACCGTGCCGGGTCATTCGCATAGCCAGTCACTTGGCCAGGGATGCCGGAACGATTGGAGACAGGCCGGGCGAATGCGCCAAAGGGTGCGCCAATGGCCGCGCCCATCAGCCCAGCCCAGAGCGCGTCGGAGCTGTCCTTGGTCTCTCTCTGCTCGGAGACGAAGCCCGCCATGGCCGCCTCAGTGGTGGCGGCGGATGCACCTGTCCTAATGGCACGGGAGAGACGGGAGACCTTGGCGGACAGAATCCACGGGGTAGCGGTTCCTTCGGTAGCGGCAACGGTAGCCAGCGCGCCCTCATCCAGAAGGCCACCCAATAGCCGGGCACTGAGTCCGGTCCATCCGGCGCTGGCTATCTTTTCCTCCATCTCTCGTTCCTTCAGGTAACGCTTCCGGATGTTCTCCGCCTCTTTCTCGGAGCCAACGCCTGTGAAGATGTCCTGGTCTTCAACGGGGATGTCCTTGGTCAGAGAGTCCCAGCGCTTCTGGGTAAGCTCAAACTCTGGGTCTGTCTCGGGGTCTTCCCGCGTCATGGCGTCGTAAATGGCTGGCCCCACGGCATCAAGTTCGCGCCCCATTAGGAACGCCTCGGTGAAGCTGGGGGCTTCCTCTTCCTGCTGGTGCTGGAATTGGCGGCGCTGGCGGTCATTGATTGGCGTTGGACGCTCGGGGCGGCCTATCGGCTCATCGTTCAGCATGTCCTGTTGGCTGGTGCCGGGGCCTTCCCTTCGGTCTGCCGGCAAGATGCCTGTCTGTTTGCGTTCGGTCATCTGTGGTTACTCCTTCGACCACCCCGCCCCAGACACATCACGACACACAAGGCCGTAAGACGCCATACAGGCAATAAACGGCTTTAGGTGGGCATTGGGTCAGGGTGGCTTGATTGGTTGTCAGTTTCTGCGGATTTGGGAGTGATGCGTCAGTCTGTGGGCGAAGTTCGGGGAGAGCTGGAGCGCGGGCGGAAGGAATACAAAGGACAGCTCTCTACACCACATTGGTCTACCTGCTGACGCCATGTCCCCGGCTCTTCCGGATCATAGACACACCCAACGCAGTTGGCATTGATGGCGGCTTGGCGTCCGCCGTAGGCCTGTTGCTTGGCGATAATCTCCCCTGGGGAGCGCTTGCGGTCGGCATTGCAGGACATTAGGTCTTGCTCCTGGCTGGCGTTTTCTTGTTGCGGCTGGCGCAGTGACGGGCATGGTGCTTCAGCCGGTGGATCAGCTCGGGGTTATCCCTCAGGGACTCGGAGACCGCCAAAGCCAGCACGCGGGCAATGACGGAATTGGAGTAGCTGACGCCGGTCTGTTCCTGGAGGGCTTCCTTGATGTTCCCCAGCTCTCCATAAGACCTCAGATCAAAGGTAATGGGCTGGGTGATGCGTGGTTCCCGCCGGGGCTTGGGGACGTGTCGTGTGGTTTCTTCGGAATTGCTCATGGTTTTCTCCGTGGCTAGTAAATGTTTTAAAAACAGTGCCCCACAGGTTCACGCCCCATTCAGAAGCAGGTCCTGTCTCCAGGAAGGTTGGCTTACCGTGAAAGTTGCGTTAAGTCCATAAAAATCAACTATTTATGTTTGACTTACTGGTATTTGGTGTGGCCTTATGCCGGCTCACCAAACAACAAGGAGGCAACATGCTTCACGATTACTGGTACCTGGGCCGGAGAGACCTAAAGGCACTGTTTGTAGATTCCTGGACGGACTCTGTGGGACGCGAATTTGTGTTCGCTGTGGGACACTGGGAGTTGTACATATCCATCCCGTGCCGGGCACTGGGTAAGGCTCGGGGCTGAGTCCTGCCATGCTCTAAGGGGATGTGATTATTAGGGGGAGTCTGTGGGGGTGGAATACTCCCGGAAGGTAGGGAATCCATGGAAGTCCAAGGGATACCCAAGGCCCCCTTAATGAACCCCCTTTGGCTGTCCTTAGGCTTCCCCTTAGGGAATATACACCCCCGGCTTCTGGCACGATTGTGGGTTCAAGATTTCCCCTTACGAATAGCCGGCAGAACTTCCTGGACTACCCAAGTCTGAAACTGGACGGCCTCAGGTTTGTCCGAGCGCATCACGAGGCGGTAAAGGCCGGACTCTGAAACTAGGACCACCGGCTTTCCTGGGCTCATCCCTAAGGTAGTCCGATTACCATAGGTCCTTTCCTGAGTCAGGAGCTTTTGGCAGTGGTTAGCCAAAACCTCGGTAAAATGGGGAGGTTTTGCAGAAGCCCAAAAGTCCCTGAGCCCTTGCCATACGGGCTTCAAGCGTCTTGAATGCGCTGTCCGTTGTGGACACTGGGGCGGACACCTTAGGCCCACCCCATGGCCGGCAAAACGCCCTTCCCTCAGAAGTCAAAAGCGCCCTCTTCGGGCCTTCCGATTCTAAGCTCCCTCACCTCAATGTCCGGGCGCTCTTCCATGGACTGCCTAAGGGCCTGCTCCATGGCCTCTGCATGCCAGCCATAGCATTCAAACAGCTCCACCAGCTCCTTGGTCATTTCCTGGGCTTTCTGCTTCAGCTCCAGGCTCTCCGGGCTTTCCTCGGGCCTGTCCCTGTCTCCATTCTTCGCCTCTTCCCAAAGGCATGGCGTTTCCGGCCCTGTGTGGTCTGAATACCTTGTTGCCGCTAGGTCTCTCATTTGGCTGACTGACGTCTTCCCTACGTTGCATCTTTCGGCGGCCTCACGGACTCCCAGCCCGTCAAGGCGGCCCCGCCAAAGTTCCTCCCAAGCGAACTGAAGGCGCTGCTTCTGGTCAAACCCGAGTTTGGCCTTGCGGTTCTCCTTGTAGACTGCGCAGATAACTTCCGCCTCATAGCCTCTGGCGACTTTACAGGGAATCTTTTTGTTAGACCGCCATCCCCGCTTTTCCTTGATAGCCGTGCTGTAAGCCTCAAAGCGGTGGAACCCATCCACCACATACCAACGTGCGTTGCTCGGGTCTTGCCACACAATAAGCGGGTCAAGCGGCGTCCCATCCGTATCAAGGCTGTCCACCAGCTCCTTGATGTGGTTCTGTGAGCGTCCCTTGAAGCGGCCATATTCGGAATAACCTGCCGCCACTGGGCTTCGATTCTGGAACCGCTTAACGTCACAGACCAATTCATCCAGCCGGAACCATGTTTTCCCTCTGGCTATGGTTGGCCTACCCATTACGTCCGCTGCCCTTGGCCTTTCTTGGGGTCTTCCTCCGGCTCCAGCTAAGTCCCTTCAAGGCCCGTCTCCGGGCTTCCTTCTCGGATTCTCTCTGTCGGGCTTGGTCTGTCGTTTCGCTCTGCTGATTGTCTTCACTCGTCATGGCTATGTGTCTCCGTTTTTGGCCGGCCCTGGGTCGTTACTGGAGGCCGGCTTCCTGTTGCTGCTCTCGTTCCTGTTGGCGTTCCCGTTCGTTCTTCACCTTCCGGGCCAACTGCATCACGGCCCTGTTGTCTGGCACTGCCCCAATGTGCAGTCCGTTGACTTCCTGCCGGACAACCGCCCGGACAATCTCCAGGAACTCATACCGCTGGCCCGTGGCCTTCTCTATGAGAATCTGAGCGCGTCTTAGTTGGCGGTGCGTTGGGTTGTCCGGTTTGTGCTGGTGGGCCGGTGGCGTCTTGGCTGCCACCTCTTCAACGACTTTCTGAATGACTTCCTCTGTGGCGTCGTTCTGGTCTGTGTCTTCCATGGTTATTGGCTCCGGTTGTTCGTGGTATCTCGGTGGCGATTGCCTGGGGTCTCTCCCGGTGCAGCCTTGGGAGCTTGTTGGGACTGCTTTGAGCTGTTGTCCCAAGCCATCCTTCTGAGCTGGTCAAGGGCTGCGGGGTTGTTCTCCCTGCTGACGAGCCTGACCTTTGCAGCCGCCACCTGGATAGCAAGGCGGACAATGACGGCGTGAGAGTAACCGGGGTTGCCCAAGCTATTGATGGTGTCCTGAATCATGTGGAGGTCATTGGTAGTCTCTTGGTCAAGCGTGAAGACTTGCCTCAGGCCGTCTCCCTCGGCGGCCTCTAGGTAGTACTGGGGTTCGGGCACGGTGGTGCTCCTTGTCTTGTATGTGGATGGAGAAGAAAGGGATGTCTAATAGGGGCCCGGAAGCCTCAGGGACTGTCCGGGCTGTTCATTGGCATGACGCGGCGCTGTTGGTGTTGCTTAGTCGGCGTCAGGGTCGGGAAGGTCCGTGAGGTATTCGGGAATCTCCGCGAGGTCCTGGAACTGGCTGGCCCTTGGTGCCATTTGCTTTAGAGGTACCTTTCCTCGTCCTGCACCTGATGTGGTGCTGCTAAGGCCAAGCTGAACGGCCAGAGCCTTTCTAAGTGCTTCGATGTTGGACGAAACAGTGCTACCTGCTGTCGGGCTCTGAGTCAGTCCTATCAAGCTCTGCATGCCCTGTTCCGCGTTGCTGAGGGATTTCTCTAGCTTTTCCGCGTCCTTCTCCACTTGCTCCAGGGTCTTGGCTATCTCTGCGGCCCGGTCGCTGATCTGCTCCCGTAGTTTGTCCTGGGCCCTGGCGACCTTGTCGATATATTCATTATCCAACCTGTCCCGTTCTGCCCGGTGGGCACGCTGAAGGGCATCGGTTCTATCTTCATATTCCCGCAACTGGTCCCGGAGCTTGCTGATTTTCTCCTGGGAGCCCTGGACACCGTCCGCATATTCCTCTGAGGCTGCGTTCAGCTCGCTTTCCGCCTTCTCACGGCTTTCCTCAAGGTCTGCCAGTTCCTTTTCCACCTGCTCCAGCCGCTCGCTGGTTTGGTGGCCTTCTTCTTTCCGTGCCTGAGCCCTGGCTTTCAGTTTCTCTTCCTCGGGCGTCAGCTCTCGGGGCCGGTTCGCCAGGTCAACGGCCTGACTGTCAGGGGACACTGAAAGCGGGATGTTATTTGGTGACGTATTCGCGGGCACATGTGCGTTACTCATGGGGTTTCCTTTTGCTCGTTCGTGGTTGTCATGCTGAAGCGCTTAATCAGGTGCGGTTTTCAGCATGATTGTGGGTTCAACTCTCGGAGTTTTGAGGCATACAGTAGAACGGCACCGGAATCCCAGCGGTAACCCAAAGGGTCCTAAACTGCGTTCAATGTGTGGCTCTCAGTGGCCTTCAGTGGGATTTGCAGGCTGGACGAGTATCGGTTGGTCTTCGGGAGGGGAGGAAGTTACAGAGCGGTGATTGGTGCCCATCCCTGGGCTGAACGTCTCTCCTGTTGGCTTCGGGGGTCACGCGGTCACTTTTGCCTGATACTGCTGGCAAGCTCTTTTAACCGTGGACACTCCCACCCCGAAAACCTCTGCGGTCTTCTTTATGGAAGCCTCGTTGTCCTTCCGCCACTGGGCCACCTCCTTGAGGTCAACGCTTTTCGGGCGTCCTGTGCGGCCTTCCGTCTTGGCCCGCTCAATGCCTGCCTTCTGGCGTTCCTTGATGTTGTTCCATTCCAGTTCCCCTACAGCGGACAACATCGTAAGCATGGCTTTCCCAATGCTGGTCCCCAGGTCAAACCCCTCCCGGTGACTGATAACGGTCACTCCTTTAGCTTGGAGGGCTTCCACAGTCGTGAGAACGTCCACGGTGTCCCGGCCCAGCCGGTCTATAGCCGGAACCACCACGGTATCCCCGTCCCGGACGTATTCGTGGAGTTTGCTGAACCCTGGACGATCCAGAGCCCGAACACTGCCGGACACTGCCTCATCCGTGTACCAATCATCCACCCGGTACCGTTCCTCTACTTGTGTCTTATGGTTCTCGGTGTGCTGGTCACTGGTACTGACTCGGGTATAACCAATGGTCGCTGACATGGCCGGTGCCTCCTGGTGTAGCCCAAATTATTGGCCCAAATGTTGGGATAGCCCAGAAGTGGCGTCAAGGGTTTTTGGGCTATGGTTTAGGCAGGGGCCGCAGGATGGTTCAAAACAAGTACCTTTTGGGCCAACTCTAATTCCAGTTTTATTCGGTCTAGTTGCCGTTCCGGCCTTCCTTTTTTTCCTGTCTCTGGCCACCCCCACCCGGTGGGTCATATTAGCGGCGGCGAGGGAATCCAGTTTGTTGGCGTATCAGGAAAGGCACCCCCTACGGGGGAAAACCGCCGCTCTATTCATAATCAATACCCGCTCAGAAATTTGCGGGTATAAAAAATCGGTTTCCTATTAAGTCGTCCCCTACTATTCCAATTGCCTTGCCCGAATAACTGGTTAATAGTAACCAATACCCTTATCCGATATTCCGGATTTAGCCTCCTCGAGATACCCACTACTTAAAAGTTTCCCGATTTGGTTGAGCCAAACGGCATATCGTTCCGGAAATATCCACATGCTCTCTTGTAGGTCCTCTGGTGCGTGAATTCCAAGCCGTTTAAGTAGGTGCGAATAATACAGGCAATCCCCTTGGAATTTTTCAGCAAAAAATGCGCTTTTTTCCTTTTTCCACCTCGTATTATCGTCTAAAAAAGACCTATCATTATTATCTCTCGAAGCAAAAAAATCAGGCTCTGGATGGTCTCTAAGCCACTCGCGCATATCTCTGAGCATTCGATCTGAAAAGCTCTCTATTCTATCGCCTAGCTCCCTGTATTTAGACGTATCAAAAGTTAGTTTTGTACATACAGCTAACAATAAGTTTGCCATCCACAAAAAAATGGCCGTCACACATATAAATATCATTGCTAATTGCCAATGAGAGAAGTTTTCGCTGAACCACCCCCAGACAGACATCACAACGCCTCCGAACGTGGAGAATGTCAAAACAATTCTTCCCCATTGCGAAGTGAGAAGCTCAATTCCTGAGGCAATCCATTCCGCTTCTCTAAGCCATTTTAAAAACCGCATACGTTCGTAGTCCTCCCAACTAATAGCTACTCACTTTACTAATATCGGCCAGCATATCAAGCGAGCAGCACATAGCCCCAAGGAATAACACGGTCGTCAGAAGGTCGGGAAGTCGAGTACGTAGTGTATAGATGGTTCAGAGTGAACTGTGACAAGGGGCTTTCGGGGAGGAAGGGACATATGACCTGAATATCAGTGGGAGTTGTACAGAACCTGTCAGGAATTTTTAACCCTGTGGGGCATGGTTCACGGAAACGCGCCAGATTCGACTGATTTACTTCAGACATTTACAGTGCTACTTTCCTCTGCGGCTACATGAACGGCAGTTTTTCCGGGGTAGCTCTCAACGAAACTAGAAGCAGGCGCAATCCCTGTGGGGATTCTGCGGTGAACGGTAAGGATTCGTTGGGATTTGTGGGGCACGGTTGACGAGGACGCGCCCGGTTACATTGAGTTAAATCAGTGACTTATGTTGCTCGATTGCGCTCATAATGCCGGGGTCGGCGGTTCGAATCCGCCCCTTGCTACCAGTATTCAGAAAGCCGCAGTGAACGCTGCGGCTTTTTTTATGGGTCATCACGCCATGGACCTCTGGCAGATCATCGTACTGGCCATTATCCAGGGCCTGACGGAATTCCTTCCGATCAGCAGCTCGGCCCATCTCATTCTCCCCTCAGCGGTGCTCAACTGGCAGGATCAGGGCCTGGCCTTCGACGTGGCCGTGCACGTGGGCTCACTCTGTGCCGTGCTCAGCTATTTCCGCCGGGATGTGTTCCGCATGGGTAACGCCTGGGTACGGGATACCGCCCAGCGGACCGTCACCGAAGACAGCCGGCTGGCCTGGGCGGTCATCCTGGGCACCATTCCCGCGGGCCTGGCCGGTCTGCTGCTCAACGATTTTGTTGAGGACGAACTCCGCTCAGGCTGGGTCATCGCCGCCACCACCATCGGCTTCGGCCTGCTGCTCTGGTGGTCGGATGCCGCCGGTTCGCGCCGGCGCCAACTGAGCAGCGTTACGCTCAGGGATGCCCTGCTCATTGGTCTCGCCCAGGCCCTGGCACTGATCCCGGGGACCTCGCGCTCCGGCATCACCATCACCGCCGCCCTCTTCCTGGGCCTGCGGCGGGAAGATGCGGCGCGCTTCTCCTTCTGGCTCTCCATCCCGCTGATCACGGCCGCCGGTGCCCTCAAGACCCTGGAGCTCATCGAACAGGGCGGCGCCACGGACTGGCACGCCATCGCCTCGGGCACGCTGCTCTCGTTCATCAGTGCCCTGCTGTGCATCCATCTGTTCCTGCGCTTCCTGGAGCGGATCGGGCTCATGCCCTACGTCATCTACCGGCTGGCCCTGGGAGCGCTGCTGATCCTGGTTCTCTGGTGATGGATTCCGATTAAGATCCCTAAATGGGGGTGAATACGCGGCGTTTTGTATTAGGCTTGTCGGGTGCACATCCAACAACAAGCAAGAGAGGCGCCCAATGGCACAGCCCAAGACCCTGCCCGCCGCCGAGAACGCGCACAGCTACCCCCTGCTGATCAAACAGCTGCTGCTTTCCGGCCCGCGCTACAACCCGGACCAGGAGATCATCTACGCCAACCGCAGCCGCTACACCTACACCGACCTGGTCGAGCGCATCCACCGCCTCGCCCATGTGCTAACGGATGCGGGCGTCAAACCCGGGGATACGGTAGCCGTACTGGACTGGGACACCCCGCGCTACCTGGAATGCTTCTTCGCCATTCCCATGATCGGCGCTGTGCTGCACACCGTGAACGTGCGCCTGTCACCGGAACAGATCCTCTACACCATGAACCACGCCGAGGATGACCTGGTTCTGATCCACGATGATTTCCTGCCCCTGGTGGAGGAAGTCAGCGACCAGCTGGAAACCGTCAAGGGCACCATCCAGCTCACGGACAACAACGCCGCGAAGAAAACCCAGCTGGAAACCCACGGCGAATACGAAGCCCTGCTGGGCAAAGCCAAGCCCTGCTTCGAATTCCCGGATTTCGACGAAAACGCCATCGCCACCACCTTCTACACCACCGGCACCACCGGCAATCCCAAGGGCGTGTTCTTCACCCACCGCCAGCTGGTACTGCACACACTGGTGGCCACCGGCACCCTGTCACACTTTGATGAACAGCCCCTGCTGCGCTCCAGCGACGTCTACATGCCGATCACACCCATGTTCCATGTGCATGCCTGGGGGGTGCCCTACGCCGCCACCATGATGGGTGTAAAGCAGGTCTACCCCGGCCGTTATGAGCCAGAGCTTCTGGTGGAGCTTCTGAAGACCCACAACGTCACCTTCTCCCACTGCGTGCCCACCATCATGCAGATGCTCATGGCCACTGACGGCATCAAGACCGCGGACCTGAGCAACTGGCATGTTCTGATCGGCGGCAGCGCCCTGCCCAAGGGGCTGTGTGATGCAGCGGCCAGGATGGGCATCAGCATGTACACCGGCTACGGCATGTCCGAGACCGGCCCACTGCTGACCGCCACCCACCTCAAACCCGAGGACCTGGACCTGCCGCCGGAACAGCAGACGGAGAAGCGCATCAAGACCGGTGTACCGGTGCCCATGGCCGAGATCGAAATCCACGACGAAGACGGCAACCCACTGCCGAAAGACGGCGTGGCCCAGGGCGAAGTCGTGGCCAGGTCACCCTGGCTGACCGCCAGCTACCTCAAGAATCCCGAAAAGGGCGAGGAACTGTGGGCCGGGGGCTGGCTGCACACCGGCGACGTTGCCAGCATCGAGCCGGACAACACCCTGGTGATCAAGGACCGCATCAAGGACGTGATCAAGACCGGCGGTGAATGGATCTCCTCGCTGGACCTGGAGAATCTGATCAGCCAGCATCCGGCCGTGGCCGCCGCCGCGGTTGTGGGCCTGCCGGACGAGAAATGGGGTGAACGCCCGCACGCCCTGGTGGTCCTGAATCCCGGCCAGGATGCCGACGCCGAGACCATCAAGAGCCATCTCCAGGGCTTCGTGGACAACGGCACCATCAACAAGTGGGCCATCCCGCAGGGGATTGACTTCGTTGAGGACATCCCCAAGACCAGCGTCGGCAAGGTGAACAAGAAACTGATCCGGGACCAGCTCGGCAACGGCTGAGACAGGACTGGTCGGCAACCCCCGACCTGGCGTATGGTTTCGAACACAAGCCCAAACCAAGGGAGTTGAACATGACAGGCACATTGACCCGTGTGGGTATTCCGCTTGCTCTAACCGCATTAATCGCCGTGCCGGCAACAGCGGCCGTCCAGACCCAGGAGATTGAGTACAGCGTCCAGGGTCAGACCCACACAGGCTACATGGCCTGGGATGACAGCGTCAGCGGGGAACGCCCCGGTGTTCTGGTGGTTCATGAGTGGTGGGGCCACGGTGAGTTCAGCCGCAACCAGGCGGAAAAGCTGGCGGAAGAAGGCTATACCGCTCTGGCGCTGGATATGTACGGCGAAGGCAAACACGCCGAGCATCCCGAGAAGGCCAAGGAGTTCATGGAGCAGGCCAGCAGCAACATGGACCTGATGCAGGCCCGCTTCCGAACCGCCATGCAGCAGCTGCAGGAACACGACACTGTCGATCCTGACCAGATCGCCGCCCAGGGTTACTGCTTCGGGGGCGCCGTGGTCCTGAACATGGCCCGCCTGGGCATGGACCTGGAGGGCGTGGTGAGTTTCCACGGCAGCCTGGGCAGCCCCATCGAGGCGGAATCCGGTGAGGTGGAAGCAGCCGTGCGGGCCTATACCGGCGGCGCCGACCAGTTCGTCCCCTCTGAACAGGTTTCCGGCTTCGTTCAGGAAATGCACAGCGCTGACGTGGACTACGCGCTGCGCAGCTTCCCGGGCGTCCAGCACTCGTTCATGAACCCGAAGGCGGATCAGTACGCCAGGGAGTTCGACATGCCAGTGGGCTATGACGAACACGCGGCGGAAACAGCCTGGGAAGGGACCCTGCGTTTCTATGACGGGATCTTCGACTGACCAGCCATGGCCCCGGAGCCCCCATGGCGGGGACTGAACCGGGGCAGCTCCAGCGCGCCGACGACGGGCAGACGCTCCGGGCCACGGGTGACTGGACCCTGACCCATTACAGCGCCCTGCGCCGAAGCACAAGGGCCATCAGCAGCGCCCCCACCCAGGTGGTGCTCGACGGCATCCAGCATCTGGATACAGCGGGGGCCACCCTGCTGGCGGAACTGGTGGGCGGCGAGCGCCTGCGCCAGATCGCCGGGAACAGCCCGGAACTCCCGGAAGCCCGCCGGGCCCTGCTGATCACCGTGGCGAATGCCATGGCCGACTGTGGCACCCTGCCACCGGAGACCCGTTGGGGCCCCCTGGAGCTTCTGGCACGCATGGGCAAGGCGCTGACCGATGCCACTGCCAAGGCGCGGCTGCTGATCGGGTTCATCGGGGCCGTTATCGCCTGTGCCGGGCGCTGCCTGATCTCGCCCCGGCGCTGGCGGTTCACCGCGCTGCTGCACCACATGGAGACCACCGGCCTCAACGCCGTGCCGATTGTTGCCCTGCTCACCTTCGCCGTGGGCGCGGTCATCGCCTACCTGGGTGCCACGGTTCTGGGCCAGTTCGGCGCCAGCGTCTACACCATCGACCTGGTCGCCTACTCCTTCCTGCGGGAATTCGGTGTTCTGATCACCGCCATTGTCATGGCCGGGCGCACCGCCAGCGCCTTCACCGCCCATATCGGGGCCATGAACGCCAACGAGGAACTGGACGCCCTGCGCGCCCAGGGCCTGGACCCAGTGGAGCTGGAGGTTCTGCCACGGGTACTGGCCGTGGTGCTGGTACTGCCCATGCTCAGCTTCATCGCCGTACTCGCCGGTCTTGGCGGGGGTGGCCTCATTGCCCTGACCGTGGTGGATATTCCGGTTTCGCGCTTCATCACGGCCATCAGTGAAGTCCCGCTCAACCATTTCCTTGCGGGCCTGGTCAAAGCTCCCTTCTTCGCTTTCCTGATCGCCGTCATCGGTTGCCTGGAAGGCTTCAAAGCCGGGGGCAGCGCCCGCTCCGTCGGGGTACACACCACTTCCAGCGTGGTACAGTCGATTTTTGTGGTGATCCTTCTGGATGCCCTGGCGGCCATGTATTTCATGGAGATCGGATGGTGATGGATACCGCGCGCGGCGCCCTTATCGAGGTCAGCGGACTGAGTAACCGTTTCGGGGATCACAGGGTCCATGAGAATCTGGATCTGAGCCTGAATAAGGGGGAGATCCTGGGCGTGGTCGGCGGCTCCGGCTCCGGCAAGTCGGTACTGCTGCGCAGCATCATCGGCCTGCATGAACCCAATAACGGCCGCATCAACCTCGAGGGCGCCCCCCTGGACCACCGGGGCGCGCCGGATCCACGCCTGACCCGTCGTACGGGGGTGCTGTTCCAGCGTGGGGCTCTCTATTCCTCTCTGACCCTGTGCGAGAACATCTCGTTGCCCCTGCGGGAGAAGGCGGGCCTCGGAAAGGCCGATGCCGAAGCACTGGCGCTTACCCGGATCCGGCTCACCGGCCTGGAAGCCAAGACCGCAAGGCTCTACCCGGAAGCCCTCTCCGGCGGCATGGTCAAGCGCGCCGCCCTGGCCCGGGCGCTGGCGCTGGATCCGGATCTGCTCTTTCTCGATGAGCCCACGGCTGGCCTTGATCCCATCAGCGCCGCCGCTTTCGACGAACTGATCCTGACCCTGCGCGACGCCCTGGGCCTGACCGTGTTCCTGGTGACCCATGATCTGGACACACTCCACCGCGTATGTGATCGGGTAGCCGTGCTCGGCCAGGGGCACGTAATGACCATAGGTACCCTTGACGAGGTTGCCAACATGGATGATGAGTGGATCCGGGCCTACTTCCACGGGGCACGTGGCCGGGCGGCCATGCGCCAATCATCCACCAACCGGGAGAGTGCCTGAATGGAGACCCGTGCCCATCACATCCTGATCGGGCTCTTTGCCATCCTGATGGTGGCCGGTCTGCTGCTGTTCGGCTGGTGGTTGTCGGAAGGCGGTCTCCATCAGAAGCAGGCGGAATACCGCATCATCTTCAATGAGGCCGTCTCAGGGCTCACCGTTGGCAGTAACGTCAAATACAACGGCATTACGGTTGGTCAGGTCACCTCGCTTGAACTCGATCCGCGCGACCCACGCCGGGTGCTTTCCCGCATCGAGGTGGACCCAAGCACGCCCGTCAAACAGAACACCCATGCCCAGATCCAGCCCACGGGCCTGCTCTCCGGAACCGCCCATATCCGGCTCAGTGGTGGCACACCGAACAGCCTGGCCCTGGTGTCGGAACCCGGCACCACGCCGGAGATCCCGGCCCGTCCGTCGCCGTTCTCACAGCTGCGCGAACAGAGCGGCGACATCCTCGCCAACATCAACCAGCTGGTGCAGCGCATGGAATCCCTGCTCTCCAGGCGCAACCTGGAGCACATCGACCGGACCCTGGACGGCATGGCGGAACTGACCCGCAACCTGAACAACCAGCAGGAACGGATCAGCAGGACCCTGGAGACCTGGAACCGGACCGGCCAGCAAGCGCAGACAACCCTGAGCGAAGCACGGGCTCTGATCACGGATACCCGACAGATGCTGAAGAAAGACGCGCCGCAGGCCCTGGCGGATACCGCGGAAGCCGCACGCGCCACACGCCGGGCGGTTACGGAGGTCGAGGCACTGGTCAGCGGCAACAGGGAAGCCCTGGAAAAGGCCATGCAGGGGTCCGCCAGCCTGGGCCCGACCCTGGAGGAAATGCGCCGGACCCTGGGCGCACTGCGTGATCTCAGCCAGCGGCTGGAATCCGATGCGGCCGGCACCCTCTTCAATCGGGACAAACTCGAGGAATACCAGCCATGAAGCACACGGCCCATCTGCCGGCACGGCTTGTGATACTGCTTGCCGTCACCCTTGTGGGGGCCTGCAGCGTGCTGCCGGAACCCAACCGCTATGAGCTCTACCGACTGCCGCCCTCCAGCCTGAACGAACAGCCCGTGGAGCCCAGCGCCACGTCACTGGAGATCCGGGCCCCCAGGGCAGACGACCTCACCAGCAGCAACCGGGTGGTCGTACTCCGCGAGGGGCAGCGCCTGAGCGCCTGGTCAGGCATCCGCTGGAGCGCGCCGGCTCCGGAACTCTGGCGGGATCAGGTTCTGGACGCCTTCCACAACACCCGCGCCTTCCGCACACTGGGCATCCGTGATGACAACCTGAGCGCGGACCTGGCCCTGAGCGGCCATCTACGCGCCTTCCTGGTGGACCAGACCAGGGCAACGTCACGAGCCGTGATCCGGTTCGATGCGCAGCTGGTCGACAGACGGGAAGACGGCACCAGAGCCACCCGCCGGTTCAATGTCTCCGAACCGCTGGCGAAAAACACGCCCACGGCCGCAGCCCGCGCCATGGGTACGGCTACCGACCGCATGGCCGAACAGCTTCTGGACTGGATGGCGACCGAACGCTAGCGCCCGAAGCCGAACGCCTCCCCGAAGCTGGAGCAGCGTTCATACCGGACCACCTCACCGCTTTCCAGTTCCAGCGCCACCCGGTGATGGGTTCCGGTGTGGGGCCCGAAGCGCACCTCGCCATTACGCTCGGCACTGATGGCCACAACGCCACTGGCAGAGCAGGGGGCCTGTTGCTCCACCAGCCCCGTGCCGGTGGCGATATCCACCCACCCCCCGAGCTCGGAACTGAACAGGCGCCCCTCAATCGTGGTCACGAAACGCGTGTTGAAGGAGGCGAAGTCACTGTCGCCCTCCCCTTCCTCCGGGGTGATCTCATCACGCACCCCCCTGAGAGCGGTATAGGTTTCGCCCAGCACCATCTCCATACGCTCGGTACTGCGCACCACACCGCCCTCAGCCGGGCGCAGGACCCGCTGCTCACCACGCAGAGCGATCGGCTGACGCTGGCTGCCTTCTCCCTGGTAGCCATGGACATCGAAGGACTCAATCACCTGCTCACGCCCTACCAGGGGGCGGAAGTCTCGCCGGTAATAACCGTTGAGCGATAGCATGGGGCCATCCCCAAAGTGACCACGGCACTGATCAAACTGGTAGAGCAGCTCCCTGGAGCCCGAGCGCTCGCCGTCCGGCCCCTGCCATTCCAGGTGGAAAACACCGCCGTCCGGGCAACGCCGGGTTTCACGGTCACCGCCTGAACCACCCAGATTCACGGTACCCTGAACATGGCTGGCCACGGGCGCCATGAAGGCCCGCGAGCGCATACGGTAGAATGCCGCCAGTGCGCGGCCCAGCGCCTCCGGCTCATCCAGCTGCGCGGGCCGGGAGACCTGCTCGCGTTGTTCAGCGAAGGAAGGTTTTGTCTCCCTGCTGCTATCGTCCGCGCCATCGCTGTTTTCCGCGGAGGCCGGTTCACTGGCGGCTTCATCCGCGGATTGGTGGGATTGTTGGCTCTGTTGGGCCACCTCGCCCACCCGCACAACCTTGGGGTCAACATCCGGCGGGCGAAGGCTGCAGCCTGTCAGGCCCACCAGCACCAGCGCTGCCAGCGCCAGTGCCCGACTTCCATCTGCTTTCAACAAAGATTCAACCTCGGTCGGCACCGGTGTCGGGGACCTGGTCCGCGTAACACACCGGTGAACTGGATTCGTTGGGGCCCATGGTCTCAGCCCACTCCTGTGCCAGAATCTCCGCCAATACCACCGCCTGGTTGTGCTCGCGGTCGCGGGCGGCATACAGGAGGGTCACGCAGCCCTTTTCCATCTGTTCCATAAGCCGGGAGAGCGCTTCAGGGCACTGGGCCAGCTCATCCCGGTAGGCCTCCCGGAACCCCTGCCAGCGTTCCGGGTCATGCCCAAACCATTTGCGCAGTTCCGTGGAAGGTGCCAGCTCACGGCACCATTCATCCAGTGCCGCTGCCTGCTTGCTGATGCCCCGGGGCCAGACCCGGTCCACCAGCACGCGGTAACCATCGTCGTCGGAGACGGAATCATGGATCCGCCGGGTCCTGATCCGGTCTGTCATTCCGGGCCTCCTTCCGCGGATGCCGAGGCCCTGATCAACCCGTTGTCCTCACGACCAACGAGCACCAGGGTTCCATCCGCTTCCATGCGAGCGTTTTCAACCCGGCTCAAAGCCCCGATAAACCGTTGCTCGAAGCCCATGACAGAAGGCGGACAGGCCATCCGGGTGGTGGCTGCCCGCTCAATGATCAAGCGATCCCCGACACGTTCCCAGGCCGCCATGAAGTGGTTGCAGCCGGACCGCCCCGCAAGACGGCCCTCCGGCATGAAGTTCAGGGTGACCGGCCGTGCCTGTTCCGGTACCGACGCGTCCTCCACCGCGAACACACGCCATTCGGGGGACTCCAGGCTCGCCCGATCCGTATGCCTGCACTCGGGAAGACGCTCCCCGGCCAGGGTTACGGTAACCCGCTCGCCCTTGCTCCAGAACTCGGTGTCGCCGGAACGGCTGCGATACAGGGCTCCAGTGGCACTTTCCTCGCGCCTGAGTTCCCGCCTGCCGTCCTCCATGTGCAGCTGCAGCCGGTCTCCGGCAACACTGTACCCCAGAGTGCGGTCACCACAGCTCAGCTGGTGATCCGCCGCCTCAGTCCCCTCCGGCATCAACTGACAGGCCGGCAACGCCAGCATCAGAACCAGAAGAGCAGGAACAGCCACGGGTATTCGCATGCACGGACTCCGGCAACCGCCTTTCAGAATGTGAAAACAGTATAAAGGCTTGGTCGCCGGTTGTGGGATTACCTGTGCGATCACAGCGCCGTTCAAAGCCGAAAAAAAGCGGCTCTACCCCGGCAGCGGGAGGGGATCGTCGTCATCGCCAACCACCGGCGGAAAGCTTCCTTCCTGCCAGTCATCCTTCGAGCGCTCGATTCGCTCCCGGCTGCTGGCAACAAAGTTCCATTCCACGTAGCGCCGCTCGAACGGCTCACCACCGATGACAGCAATGATGGTGTCCTCCACGGCTTCCACTTCCACGCCACCCTGTTCGGCCAGGATCGCCATGGTGTGCTTGGGAATGTCAGTATCCAGGGCTTTCAGGTGGCCCTGCACCACATAGACGGCCCGCTCAGGCGCCTCCGGCAGCACCAGCCTCTGGCCCGCTGGCAGGCGTGCTTCCACGTAGAGCGTCTCCGCCAGGGTCTGTACCGGTGAAGTCTGACCATACGCGCTCCCCATGATCACCCGCACCGCCACACTCCCCACCGTGGTCTCTGGAATATCCGACTCCGGGTAATGCTGGAACGCCGGCGCCATCTCTTCATGCTCGAGAGGCAACGCAAGCCAGAGCTGGAGCCCGTGCAGGCGATGCTCGGCGGCGACCGTTTCCGGGTCCTGGCGTTCCGAATGGGTCACGCCCCGCCCGGCCACCATCACGTTGATGTCGCCAGGCCGGATGACCTGATGACTGCTGATGGAGTCCCGGTGCGTGATTTCGCCATCAAAAAGGTAGGTCACCGTGGCCAGCCCGCTGTGGGGATGCGGGCGCACGTTCAGTCCCTCACCGGGTGCGTACTGGACGGGCCCCATGTGGTCGAAGAAGATCCAGGGCCCCACCATCTTGAGCTGGGCCGTTGGCAGTGAACGACGCACGAAGAAGCCACCCAGGTCCGCTTCCCGGGGGCGCAGGATCCGCTCGATCGCGGTACAGGAGGATTCGGCCTCGTCACAGGCCAGTTCGGTCTCAGAGGTGGGGTTACTCATGGCAGCCTCCGTTCCAGCAGTCCCTCCATCATCACGCAGTCACGGTGCGAACGCCAGCACCCCGCCGGTTCGCCGGCAGGGTGCCATGCGGCCCGGATCAGGAGGTCTGGGCCATGTAGCTCTGCATGAGGTTGGCGTACTGCGGGAGATGGTTCCCGAGGATGCCGCCAAAGCCCTCGATGTCATTGCGCCAGTCACGGTGCAGCTCACAGGCCGCGGCAAACCAGTTCACCAGCTGTGCGCCGGACTGTGACATCCGATCCCAGGCGCCATCACGGGTGACCGGATTGAAGGTGCCCGATGCATCCGTCACTACGAACACCTCATAGCCTTCCTCCAGCGCGGACAGGACCGGGAAGCTCACGCAGACCTCGGTCACAACACCAGCGACCAGCAGCTGCTTCTTGCCCGTGGCCTTCACCGCCGCCAGGAAATCCTCATTGTCCCAGGCGTTGATCTGGCCCGGCCGGGCGATGTAGGGCGCATCCGGGAATGTCTCTTTCAGCTCGGGAACCAACGGCCCGTTGGGCCCGTCCTCGAAGCTGGTCGTGAGAATGGTCGGGATGTTGAAGTACTTGGCGATGTCCGCCAGGGCCAGTACGTTGTTCTTGAACTCCTCGGGCGAGAAGTCACGCACGAGAGACAGAAGCCCTGACTGGTGGTCGACCATCAGCAGTGCCACATCATCCTTATCGAGACGGTTATACTTGAAAGACATGGTTTTCACCTCCTTGCCGGTGGGTGCCTTACGGGCCTTGCCCGTTTATCCTCTGGACAACGTCCATTGATTTCAGATTACGCCTGTCACCGGCGGGGGACTAGAGCCCGCAATCGGACAGAGCGTTGCATTCACGGAACGAGCGAACATGCAGGACCTAAACGACCTCTACTATTTCGTCAAAGTGGTGGAGCACGGCGGCTTTGCACCGGCGGCCCGCGCCCTCGGCCTCCAGAAATCCCGCCTGAGCCGGCGTATTGCCGCACTGGAAGACCGGCTGGATACACGCCTGATCAACCGCTCGACGCGCAGCTTCACCGTCACCGAGCTGGGCCGGGACTACTATCGCCACTGCCGGGCCATGCTGATCGAAGCGGAAACGGCCCAGGAAGTCATCGACCAGCACCAAGCCAAACCCAGGGGCCGTATCCGGCTGAGTTGCCCACCGGGCATGATCTATTTCCTGATTGGCCCTCTGCTTGTCCGGTTCATGGATCAGCACCCGGATGTGGAGGTGGAGATGGACGCCACGAGCCGCCGGGTGGACGTGATCCGGGAAGGCTTCGACCTGGCCCTGAGGGTCCGCTACCCGCCGCTGGAGGACAGCGATCTCAACATGCGGGTCCTCTCGAAGAGCCCCCAGCGGCTGATGGTCCATCCGGATTTCTGGTCACAGCACCCTAAGCCGGAACACCCCGAGGAACTGGCGGAACTGCCCAGCCTCGACTTCGAACAGCCCGACAACCAGCACCTGTGGTGCCTGGACGGCCCGGAGCAGCGTTCGGTCCAGGTCCGGCACAAGCCCCGCCTGGTCACCGACGATGTGTTCACGTTGAGACAGGGGGCCCTGGAGGGGCTGGGCGTGGTCCGCATGCCGCTTATTGTGGCCGGTCGCGACCTGGTTGAAGGCCGGCTGATCGACGCCATGCCGGGCTGGGAACCAAGGGGTGGCCTGTTCCATGCCGTCTTCCCCTCCCGGCGCGGTCAGCTCCCCGCCGTGCGCGCGCTGCTGGACTTCCTCGCGGAGTCACTGGACGACGTGGACTACCGGAGCAGTTGACCCAACCAGCGTTGAGACAGCGACCAGAAAGCCCAATGCACGGCGATTCCACTCAACCAAACTTCTGAATGTGGGACCACCACCGCAGCGCCAGTGAGCGCGCGGCCGGAAGGCCGGAACAGTAGCCGAGCCGCCCCTGCACGCTGTGCAACCCTGCACGGCGGAGCTTCAGGATGATGCGTGCGGGCAGCCCGGCCAGGATCAAGGAGACGCCATCGTGGTGCATTTCCCGGATCAGGGTTTCCAGCGCCACAATGGCCGTGCCGTCCATGCTGGGCACATCGTGCATGTCCAGGATCACGATACGGATTCTCGGGTCCACCAGACGCAGGGAGGTCACGGCCTTCTCGGCCGCACCGAAGAACATCGGCCCATCCACATCATAGACGGCCACCTCCGCAGGCAGCCCCTCCACCAGGGCATGGTCCTCAGCACTGACCTGCTCTACTTCCGTGAGCAGTGCCATCCGGCGGATGAACAGAGCGGCGGCCAGACCCACTCCCACGGCCACCGCCAGCACCATGTCGAACACCACGGTCAGGGTGAAGCAGACCAGCAGAATGGTCACATCCCCCGCCGGCGCGGAGCGCAGTGTGCGCACGAAAAGCCGTGCCTCGCTCATGTTCCAGGCAACCACGAACAGAAGTGCCGCCAGGGCCGCCATGGGCACCATTCCCAGAACGCCGGCCAATGCCACCACCGCAAGCAGCACCACCAACGCGTGCACTACCGCCGCGATCGGCGAGCGGGCACCGCTGCGGATGTTGGTCGCCGTGCGGGCAATGGCCGCCGTGGCGGTAATACCACCGAAAAGTGGCGCGGCAATATTCCCCAGCCCCTGGCCAATCAGCTCCGCATTCGGATCATGCCGGGTCCGGGTCATACCATCCGCCACCACCGAACACAGCAGGGACTCGATAGCGCCCAGCATGGCAATGGCCAGAGCTGGTCCGATCAGCGCCTGGATCAGCTGGAAATCCACCGTCAGCGGCTGGCCATCAGGGCCCGGCAGGGACCACGGCGCCGCCAGCGTGGGCGCAATGGGCGGGATCCCGGTGCCGCTTTCGCCTCCCGACTCCCAGGTGAAGCGCGAGGCAATGGTTTCCACTCCCGCACCACCGGCGAACCAGTGATTGATGGCATAGGCCGCAGTCGCCCCGGCAACCAGCCCCATCAGGGGCGCAGGCACCGGCAGCTTCAGGCGTGGCCACATCAGCAGTACCGAGAGCGTCAGCACACCAATCCCCAGCTCGACCGGGTCAAAACGCGGCAGGGCCCCCAGTATGCGCCCCAGGTTGGCGAGAAAATGCTCTCCCATACTCACGCTGAGCCCCAGAAAGTCCGGCACCTGCAGTACCGCGATCACCACCGCGATACCAGCGGTAAACCCGAGGATCACCGGATAGGGAACAAACTCGATCAGCCGCCCCAACCGGGCCATGCCCAGTGCCACCAGCATGACGCCGGCCATCATGGTCGCGATGAGCAGCCCACCCAGCCCGTATTCCTGAACGATCGGGAAAAGAATCACCACGAAGGCCGCGGTAGGGCCGGACACGTTGAAGCGTGAACCTCCGGTCAGAGCAATCAGAACGCCGGCAACAATCGCTGTATAGAGACCGTGCTGGGGCGCCACGCCCGTAGCAATCGCCAAAGCCATGGACAGAGGCACGGCCACGGTCCCAATGGTGATTCCAGCCATCACGTCGTGGCGCAGATCGGAAAGGCCATAACCCTGTGCCCAGGCGGCACGCAGGCCAGTGGCGATGCCGGGAACATTCCTCAGGAAGGATCGATCAGTCATGGGAAAACAGACTCGCCTTTAGGGATTTCATTCAATGTTAATGGCATTAACATATAATACGCATACTATCATTGGAGAGCCGGAAATTCACCTCGCCACAGCGGCCACAGGCACCGAGACAAGCAACGAGTACAACGGGGGAACCAGATGAAGCGCGAGGACATCATCGACCTGCACAGTCATCACAGGATTGATGCGGCACGGGTCATTCCCGCACCGTCGCAAAGTCGAAAGTGGATTCTTTTCTTTCTGGAAACAGAGGGGCGCAGTTATTTCCTGCTGAACGAGAACGACGACATCTGCCAGTTCCAGACCGTCGACGAGGCCATTGGGGAACTGCAGGCGCTCGGTTTCAAGTGGGCAGTGGTCCGGTTCTGAGCTACTTCTCCTCGCCGGAGACAGGAGTACGTGTGGGGTAATCCACACCATGGCGGGCGAGATAGTCCCGGATGAGCTGGCGCACCACCTGAGAGGTGGTCAGATCCTGGGAGGCGCACAGGTTTTCAAAGGCCTTCTTCTTTTCCGGATCCACCAGAACCGTCAGGCGTGCAGTCTTCGTTTCCATAACCATCTCCCGGCACAACGTATTTACATCGAATTATAATCCATTACCCATGCCATGTTCATCAACGCCCCGGTATGCCCCACCTGAACCCCATCCACTGGATAGGGCTTCTGGCCAACCTATCCGGCCACGACCCTGTTACGCCCCTGATGCTTGGCCGCGTACAGTGCCCTGTCAGCCCGGTCCTGCAGGGAGAAGAGATCTTCCCCCTGGCGCCACTGGGCTACGCCCAGGCTCACCGTCACCACGCCCACACCATTGAACGGTTCATCGGAGATAGCCGCCCTGACCCGCTCCGCCAGTTGAGCACCCTGCTCAACATCGGTCTCGGGTGCGAGTATGGCAAATTCCTCACCGCCCCACCGGGCCAGCGTATCCGCATCACGGAGGGTGCCGGCCACGCGTTGGGTAATGCTCGTGAGGATCTGATCACCCTCTAGATGCCCGAAGCGATCATTCAACGACTTGAAGTCATCCACATCCATAAGTACCAGGGTCACATCCTGATCATAGCGCGCTGCGCTTTTCAGCATGTTCTGCGCCAGCGCCTCAAACTTCCTGCGATTGAACAGGCCTGTGAGGAAATCGGTTTCCGCCTGCTTCAGCGTTGTTATATCCCTCACCACCGCATAGGCGCCGGCTACTTCACCATTACGCAGAATATGGGGCTCATACTGCGCATGAACGGTCTGATCACCACTGGCATAGGGGATTCGAGATTCATAGCTGACAGAGTTACCGGACAGCGCAGCATCAAGATGGGGGCGGATGGTTTCATAAGCCTCATTACCCAGGACTTCCCATAAGTGCTTACCCCGGATGTCGGCGGCAGAAATGCCGAACCATTTTTCGTAAGCGGCATTCACTTCCTGGTAACGGCGGTCACGATCGATATAGGAGACGAGGATCGGTATCGCGTCCACCAGCAGGTTCCGCCGGCTGACTTCATCGTCAAAGGCTGCTGCGTTGAACAACGCTGATGCCAGAACGCCCGATGCCAGCTCAAGCAACTGGCAGTCTTCCTCGCCAAACGCGTGCGGTGTCGCCGAAAAGACCTTGAAAACACCATAACAACGGTGTTCATGAACCAGCGGCACCATAACCCCCGAAATAAACCCGATCCGCTGGGCCCCCTCCTTCAACCGGACCCGATCATCAGACCGCGAGTCTTCACAGAGCAGCACTTCCTGACGGCGGTAGCTCAGGCCGGAAAGGCTTTCATCGATCGGCAGACGCCAATGCAGTAATTCACCAGCGCGCCCCGCTACTGCGCGGTAAACCAGTTCATCGCCTTCCGCCTCTTCCACCGCGGCGGCATCGGCGTTGGTTATTTCCAGGGCTGTTTCGACAATCTTCTCGCGAACCCGCTGCAGATCCAGGCCACCCTGAGCAACCTCCCGCTGTATCCGGTTCACCGCTTCCAGTTGCTTGCTGCGACGCAATCGCGCGCGTCTGTCGGTAACATCACGCAGTGTCGCCAGATAATGAGTGACCGCACCACTATCATCCTTGACGGGGTAAACGGACCATTCCATCAGAAAGGGTGTTCCATCCCTGCAATAGTTGTAAGTCTCTCCCGTAAACGTTTCTCCGCGCTCCAGCGCCCCCTTGAGACGCTTCAGTACGGCTTTTTCCGTTTTCTCCCCCTGCAGAACCCGCGGCGTAGCTCCCAGAACATCCTCACGGGCATAGCCCGTCATGGTTTCAAAAGCGCGGTTAACATAGAGGATCCGGGGCCCAGGGGTATCCAGTTGAGGGTCCGTTATCATGATCGCGTCATTGCTCTTTTCCAGAGCCTCTCTGAAAAGTCCGGGTGGCAACTCCATGGACATATCTCACTCGAAAGTACGACGAAGCATTCCCTCTGGACAGGGCCGCTGCCCCGTTAAACGCTCTAATGTAGCAGTCTAATACGGAATCGGGGATCCTGATTGCTTGCTGTCACCCCTGCTTGCGGTACCTGTATGGCGTCACCCCCGTCCACTGCCGGATCGGTTCCTCCAGCTTCGCCGCCGAGAACCGCATGCGCGTCACCGGCTGCTCGCAATGCACCGGCAACGGATCATGAACGAATCTGTCACATCATGACCATTCCCGGTCCGCTTTGACCAGCAGGATCAGCCCCCTGAATCACCGTTGAGGGACGCATCCAGAAAGTCCACTGCTTCGGCGGTTGCCCCGTCATTGAACAGGAAACTCAGCACGTGCCCGCGCAGCCAGAGCCGGTAGAGCCGCACGTCCACATCCTTCGCCCTCAGTGCCTGCGCGAAGTCTTCAGCGTGATCAATGGGCACCAGCGCATCCCAGGTGCCGTGGAACAGGAAGAACGGCGGGGCGCCTTCGTGGGCATGATGGATGGGCGAGGCTTCGCGATGCGCCTCCGGATTGGCCTCGTAGGTCATCCCCAGAAGCTGCTCCAGCCGCCGCCCGCCCTCGAATTTATCAAAATCCGCTGGCAAGCCACCCGCCACAACCGCACCGGGTTCCAGCTCGGCGCCACCCCAGGGCTCGTTCAGCGGCGACTCCTTCCCGGAGACCAGGCCCAACATGCTCACCAGGTGCGCCCCTGAGGAAAAGCCCCAGGCCCCGACGCGCTCCGGGTCCAGGTCGTAATCACCGCCATTCTCCCGGAACCATCGCATCGCCACCTGGAGATCATGGAGTTGGGCAGGGAATTGGTATTCCGGCGCGAAGCGGTGATCGATGTTCATCACCACAAAGCCCTGCCGCGCCAGCGCATTCGCCCTATCACTCATGTCCGCGCGGGAGCGGTACTCCCAGCCGCCGCCATGTACCATCAGAACGCCGGCATGCTGTTTTTCCGCCTTGGTTTCGGGGTAATGGATGTCCGCCCTCAGGGTTTCAGGCCAGTCATCCGGCGTGAAAGGGATGGCCCTGGCAACGCCGACCGAGTAAGGGGGTTCATCAGGGTTACCCGGGGTACTGGCACAGGCCGCCAACAGCAGAGGCGCCAGTAGGACGGTGACAAAACGCATCGCAGCTCGCTTTTCCGCCGGTTGATGTTCTGATTACGACAACCGTATGCAGCGGGATCAGCCCTTCCTACTCACCTGAAACCCGCCAGATGCCTGCACCAATCCAGGGCAAGGGCAAGGACAATGGCTGAAGCGCGGGCCTGTAATGCCAAATGAACGAATGCATCCGCACTGGACGATGGTGGAATGGCGAATCCGATCAGGCGCATGGCGTTGTCGCGCAAGACGATAGCCTAAACACTTACTTGTTTTACAACATTTAGTGCCATGTCTAATCTGGTTTTTTATGGGTCAGAATAGTTTGCTGGTGTACGCGAATGAGCTCGGACGGACACGATAAAGCCCTCTGGAAGGCCTGCCTGGAAAACATCGGGGAAGCAGTCCTTGTTACCGAACCCGACCTGCAACAGCCAGGACCCACCATCACCTACGCCAATGCGGCGTTCCAGACGCTCACCGGCTATGCCCCGGATGAGGTCATTGGCCAGACACCACGACTCCTCCAGGGGCCTGCCACCGAGCCCGATGAACTGGTGCGCCTGCGTTCCGAACTGGAAGCCGGTAGCACCTTCGAGGGCGAAACCATCAACTACCGTAAAGACGGCGCCACTTTTCACCTGAATTGGTCCGTAACCCCCTATCCCGGCGGCGACGAACCCACGACGCACTATATCGCGGTGCTTCGCGATGTCACCGAAATGCGTCAGCTCGAACACCGCCGCGCCCAGCTGACAACGCTGGTCAACATTCAGCGCACGGTTGTTACCACAGGGCTGAACCTCGAAGCATTGCGCAATAAAGTGGCTGAGATCACCCTCAGCGCCACGGAGGCCGATGGCGCCGCGGTTGAGGAAGTAGATGGCGAGGAAATGGTATACACCGCGGTCAGCGGCACAGCCCAGGGTATGCTGGGGATGAGACTGCCGGTTGCGAGCAGCCTCACCGGCACCTGCTACCGGATGAGGGAGCCGATCGAATGCGCCGATGTCCGCGAGGATGGCCGTGTCGCGCAGGATGCCGCGGAGCGTGTGGGCTTTCGGTCCGGAGTGCTGGTTCCCCTGATCCACAGCGACCGCTGCTTCGGCGTCCTCAAGGTGTACGCCGCCCGACCCTCAGCCTTCGACAGCAGTCACACGGAGCTGCTGTCACTTGCAAGCAGCGCCCTGGCCGCCGAGTTGCACGACGCCCATCTCTACGAAAGCACGCAGCAGCGCCACCGCTCCTTCGCCGACAACCTGCCGGTCCTCGCTGCTTACATCGACCGGAACATGCATTATCAGGACGCCAACGCCTCCTATCTCGCCGCCGTGGGCTGCGCACGAGCCGATATCATCGGCCACCATGTAGCGGATGTGCTGAGCGAACCTGTTTTCAGTCGCGCCCGCCCGCACATTGAAGCCGCACTGAACGGCGAGCACGTGTCTTTCGAGCTCAGAATCCGCTTCAATGAGAACGCGGACCTCAGGCCAACGGAGACCGACCTGATCCCTCACCGGGGGCCAAGGGGCGCCACCGAAGGCATTTTCGTCATCGTGCGGGATATCACCGAACGCCGGGACGCCGAACATGATTACCTGACCGGCGCCTACAACCGGCGCGCGTTCGATGAACGTATGGATGCCCTGATGAGTACGGCCCAGCGGCACGGGCGCCAGTTGGGGCTGGTGTTACTGGACCTGGACCACTTCAAGGCCCTGAACGACCAATACGGGCACCCCGCGGGGGACGCCGTGCTCAAGAACGTCGGCCAGTGGTTGCGCGACCACATCCGAGCCGGCGATGTGGTCTGCCGCTGGGGTGGCGAGGAATTTGCGGTTCTGGCACCGGAATCCGGGATCAACGAAACGCAGCAACTCGCCAACAAGCTGAATCAGCTCATACGCAGCCAATCCATTGTGCCCGTTGGCAACGTTACCGCCAGTTTCGGCGTCACGGAACTCCAACCACAGGACTCCCCGGCCACGTTCATCAGCCGTGCGGATGGAAACCTCTACCGCGCGAAGAAGGAGGGCCGCGACCGGGTCGCCGTCGACTGAGATCGCGACACTCCTGGCTCAAAAGCGCGCTCAGCGCCAGCCCACCTCATCAAACAGCCGGACGGCCCGGGGATTATTACGGCCAAGCACGCTGACATTAACGTCGTCCGTCTTGAAGTTGCCCCAGGATTCGAGAACCGGATCCGCGAAGGCGCTGTCCACCACTGGGAACTCGTTGTTACCGGACGCAAAGATATTCTGGGCCTTGTCGGACGCCAGGAACTCCAGGAATTTCCGGGCCTCGTCCGCATTGGAGGCACCGGCTACAACACCCGCGCCACCGATATTGGCGTGGGCACCGCGACCTTCCTGGTTGGGGAAGATGATGCCGACCCGTCGGGCCGCCTTGCGGTCAGCGATCTTGTCGGATTTCAGAAGGCGCACGTAGTAATAGTGGTTCGCCACGCCCACACTGCACTCGCCCGCAGCGACAGCGCGGATCTGGTCCGTATCGCCACCAGCGGGGGACCGTGCCATGTTGTCAACGACGCCCTGGGCCCATTCCTTCGCCTTTTCCTCACCGTGATGGTGGATAAGACTGGCCAACAGGGACTGGTTGTAGATGTTGGAGGAAGACCGGATGCACACCTCGCCCTCAAGCTCGGCGCGGGTCAGGTCCTCGTAGCGCTGGACCAGCTCGGGATCGATGTTCTCCCGGTTGTAGAAGATCGCCCGAATGCGCTGGCTGAAACCAAACCACAGGCCCTCGGGATGGCGGAGTTGCTCGGGCAGGCGCTGCTGCAGGACCGATGACTCCACGGGCTGGAAAACACCCTCCTCCTCGGCACGCCACAGCCGCCCCGCATCCACGGTCATCAGGATGTCGGCCGGGCTGGCCGCGCCCTCGCGCTTGATCCGCTGGATCAACTGGTCGGAATCACCCTCCAGGGTGTTCACCTCTATGCCCGTCTCTTCGGTGAACGCGCTGTAGAGCGCCTCATCCGAGTCGTAGTGGCGCGCGGTGTAGATGTTGAGCTCTTCCGCGAGTCCAACACTGGGCAGGGAAAGTACGGTTAGAAACGGAGCCAGAACAAGGCTCTTTCGCCATGATGTCATTGCCGGTGCCCTCTTTCTCTGGTTGGTTCAGGGTTGATGTGATGGCTAGCATACCCGAACGAGAATGATTTGCATATCTGTTAATCGTCCTTCGCTGCCCCGGTACCGCGTCCAATAGGCGTTCTCACTTGAATTCATGTTATTCTGAGCTGTTTGGATTATTTCGCCGCATTGGTTGAGAAATCACTATGAACAGCCCGCGTGACGCTGCCTCCATGCCTGCCGATGCTCCCCCGGAAGCCGGGACTGCGACTGCCGCCACCGTACTTGCCCTGGAGGATGCCGGGTACGCAGCCGATGGTCACAGGATCGTCGAGCACGCCAACCTCGAAGTGCGGGCCGGTGAGGTCCTCTGCCTGCTGGGTCCCTCCGGGTGCGGCAAGACGTCGCTGCTGCGAACGGTCGCCGGTCTCCAGCCGCTTTCCGAAGGCCGGATCCTCATCGATGGCCGCTGTGTTGCCGAGGCCGGTGGCGCCCACCAGCCGCCGGAGCACCGCCGCGTCGGGCTCGCATTCCAGGAGCCGGCGCTCTTTCCGCACCTCAGGGTCCTCGACAATGTCACCTTTGGGCTCAAGGGAACCAGCGAGAAGGAACGCCGCCAGCGTGCACTGCACCTTCTTGAACTCTTTGGAATGAGCGAATGGGCCCAGGCCTACCCCCACACGCTCTCCGGCGGCCAGCAACAGCGCGTTGCGCTGGCACGGGCCCTGGCCCCCTCGCCCAAGATCATGCTGCTGGACGAGCCCTTTGCCAGTCTCGACGCTCGCCTGCGCGACCAGATCCGCGACGACACCCTCCACGTGCTCAAACGCCTTGGGGCCGCCACCATGCTGGTGACACACGACCCCGAGGAGGCCATGTTCATGGCCGACCGGATCGCGCTGATGCGTAACGGCCGCATCGTCCAGACAGGCACACCGCGACAGCTCTTCCGTGAGCCCCGCGAGCCCTTCGTGGTCTCGTTCTTCGGCGCCGCCAACGAATGGCAGGGTGAAGTGCGCAACGGGTGGGTTGAGACGCCGGTTGAGCCTGTCGCCGCAGGCAATCTCGCCGAGGGCACCCCGGTCCAGGTCATGGTGCGCCCCGAAGCCATACAGGTGACCCCTCTTCCAGAGCAACCGGGCGAAACCGACTCGAGCCACGTGCTGATGGCCCGTTTCCTGGGCCGGGGCAGCATGCTCCACATCTGCGCCCACGGCAGCGGCGACCAGGAGGCGCACGTGCATGCCCGCGTCCCAGGCCTGTTCCTGCCCCAGGAGGAGCAACCGGTTTCCCTGTCACTGGACCACGATCAGACCTTTGTCTTCCCGCTGCCCCAGGATCCCCCGCAGTAGGAGCCGGCGAGTCAGCCCCGTCAGCCCGTCCGGCGCTCTCCGGGGCGGGCGTGGCGCATGGCCCGGCTCAACAGGATGACCGGAATGATGCCCACGGCAACGATCACCAGCGATGCCGTGGCGGACTCCGCCAGCCGTTCATCGGAAGCCAGGTTATAGGCCCGGATCGCCAGCGTGTCGAAATTGAACGGCCGCAGGATGACCGTTGCCGGAAGCTCCTTCATCACATCCACGAACACGAGAATCCCCGCCGCCAGGAGGCTGCTTCGCATCATGGGCGTATGGACGCGCCAGAGCGTGCCCAGCGGACTCTGCCCGAGCGTCCTGGCGACGGCATCCATGGTCGGCGTCACCTTGCCCAGGCTCGCCTCAAGGGTGTTGAACGAGACCGCCAGAAAGCGCACCGCGTAGGCGTAGATCAACACAAAGGCACTGCCACTGAAGACCAGCCCCGCCGTCACATCGAAGTACTCCCTGGTGAACAGGTTCAGGTGGTGGTCAAGCCAGGCGAGCGGAATCAGGATGCCCACCGCGATGACCGAGCCGGGCACCGCATAGCCACTGGCCGCCAGGCGCGTTGCCAGCCGGATCGGCTTCGTCGGGTTCAGACGGCTGCTGTAGCTGAGCATCAGCGCCAGGACCACGGCAACCACCGAGGCCACGGCGGCCAGCACCACGCTGTTGAACGCGAATTCCAGAAAGCGCACCCCGAACAGCGGATCGCCTGTGTTGATGGCCATCTGCAGCAGCAGCGCCCCCGGCAGCAGAAACCCAACCAGCACCGGCAGCGCGCAGACCAGAAACGCCCCCAGCGCCTTCGCGCCACGCAACGGGTATTCCGGCAGCTGCTGGTACTTGCTCGTCGTGTGGTGGTACTGGCCCCCACCCCGTGAGACACGCTCCAGCGCCAGAACAATCACCACGAAGACCAGCAGGCACGCGGCCAGCTGCGCCGCCGCAACCTGCTCACCAAGCCCGAACCAGGTGCGATAGATGCCCGTGGTGAAGGTATCCACACCCAGGAACTGCACCGCGCCGAACTCATTGAGGGTCTCCATCATCACCAGCGCCACGCCGCCCACAATCGCGGGTCGGGCCAGCGGAACCGCGATCCGGCTGAACATGCGCCACTTACCCAGCCCCAGCGTCCGCCCCACATCCAGGACACATACGGACTGCTCCGTGAACGCGGCACGCACCAGCAGATAGACGTACGGATAGAGAACCACCGAAAAGAGAACCACCGCCATGCCCAGCGAACGCACTTCCGGGAAGGCGTAATCCCCGTGCTCCCAGCCGAACCACTCCCGCAGGGTCGTCTGCAGCGGCCCCGCATACTGCAGGAAATCCGTGTACGCATAGGCAATGACGTAGGTCGGAACCGCCAGGGGAAGCAACAGCGCCCACTCGAACACCCGCCGGCCCGGAAAGCGACACATCACCACCAGCCAGGCGGTGCCCGTCCCAAGCACCAGGGTGCCAATACAGACCCCGATACCGAGCAGCACCGTATTCGTGATGTAGCGCTGAAGCACCGTGTCCGCCAGATGGCTCCAGATCTCACCGGAAGCCACAAAGACATGGAGGGCAATAACCGCCACCGGCAACCCGACCAGAGCGGCGACAACAAGCGTTCCCCACGTCCAGAAACCACCGCCCGCGGATTTCACCGACTCCGATTGATGCAGCCCCTCGCTCAACGAATGCCCCCACTCACGCCCAAGGACAGCGCCACCCGTCGTATACCGCGGGCGCGCCACCACAAAATTCGAGCGAATACTAACACAGCCAAAAGATAACCCTTCCCATCCACGCAACCGTAAAGGGATCAAACGCCCGGAACGCAACCATGACACCCACGCCAAAACTGTCATTTAATGACAACTTATTTGACCCCAAACGCCATGGAAGGCGGCTTTTTTCCCCTTCAAACTGATAACAAATGCCGATTTTAACACCGCCGGCCTACCAATCCGGGCCACCCTGTAGGAGCGAGCTTGCTCGCGATATTTCCGGATCACTCGCGATTTTTCCGGATCACTCGCGATAGTTTCAGTATCGCTTGCAAGCAAGCTCCTACAGGCTGGACGTAAACGGGACGAATAATGACAACAACACCACTGCGCTTCATCACCTCCACCTCCCTGTTCGACGGCCACGACGCCGCCATCAACATCATGCGTCGCCTGATCCAGCAGAAAGGCGCGGAGGTCATCCACCTCGGCCACAACCGCAGCGTCGACGACGTCGTTAAGGCCGCGCTCCAGGAAGACGCGGACGCCATCGCCATCTCCTCCTACCAGGGCGGCCACAACGAGTTCTTCCGTTACCTCATCGACCGGTTGAACGAAGAAGGCATCGGCCACGTCGCCGTCTTCGGCGGGGGAGGCGGCACCATCACGCCGGAGGAAATCACCGAGCTGGAAGCCTACGGCGTCGAGCGCCTCTACCACCCGAACGACACCATGCACAGCGGCCTCGTCGCCATGATCGACGACGTCGTCCAGCGTGCCGAGCAGCGCCGGAACCAGACGCGCAACCAGACACCCTCCGAGGTGGCGGCCCTGGCCCAGGATCTCTCCGCCATTGAACGCGGGGACTACAACCATCCGATCCCGGACAGCACCACTCCGGTCATCGGCCTCACCGGCACCGGCGGCTCCGGCAAGTCCAGCCTCACGGACGAACTCCTCAACCGCTTCCTGCGCTTCTGCCCGGACAAACGCGTGGCCGTGCTCGCCATCGACCCCACACGCCGACGCACCGGCGGCGCCCTGCTCGGCGACCGCATCCGCATGAACAGCCTCCAGAGCGAGCGCGCCTTCTTCCGCTCCATGGCCACACGGCGCCAGAACCTCGCCACCAGCGCCGAACTCAACAACGCCATCGCGTATCTCAAACAGGCCGGCTTCGACCTGGTCATCGTGGAAACCGCCGGCATCGGCCAGTCCGACTCCGAGATCGTCGACCTGGTCGACCTGCCCCTCTACGTGATGACCAGCGACTTCGGCGCCGCCAGCCAGCTTGAGAAGATCGACATGCTCGACCTGGCCGAGGTCATCGTCATCAACAAGTTCGAACGCGGCGGCTCCCTCGATGCCCTGCGCGACGTGCGCAAGCAGTGGAAGCGCAACCACGTGCGGTTCGATGTGGAAGACGAACAGATCCCCGTCTTCGCCACCAACGCCAGCCAGTTCAACGACGCCGGCGTCAGCGGCCTCTTCACGCGCCTCGCCGACTGGCTCCAGTGGGACGCCACCGACCGCTTCCCCTGGGCCCTGCCGGACAGCAACCCCCTGATCGCCGCCGAGCGCACCCGCTACCTCGCGGACATCGCCGAGAACAGCCGCGCCGAACTCGACCGCATCGAGACCATGGCCGAGGCCGCCAACCAGGCCCAGGCCACCTGGAACGCCCTACACACCCTGAAGGACCCGGAACTGCCCGAAGCCCTCACCGCCTTCGACAACACCGAACACGACAACGAGGCCATCACCACCCTGCGCCGCCAGTACAACCAGGCGCTGGACCAGCTCGACCCACACATGCTCGCGGAACTCCGCCACTGGCCCGAACGCAAGGCCGGCGTCGAAGCCGAACGCTACCAGTACCAGGTGCGCGACAAGACCCTCGAAGGCGACAACTACAAAGAAACCCTCAGCGGCCTCCAGATCCCCAAGGTCGCCCCACCCCAGACCAACAACTGGGGCGAACTGGTGCGCTTCCTCGGGCGGGAAAACCTCCCCGGCCACTACCCCTACACCGCCGGCGTCTTCCCCTACCGGCGCGAAGGCGAAGACCCCACGCGCATGTTCGCCGGCGAAGGCACCCCCGAGCGCACCAACCGCCGCTTCCACTACCTGGCCCTGAACCAACCCGCGGCGCGGCTCTCCACCGCCTTCGACTCCGTCACCCTCTACGGCGAAAACCCCGCGCCCCGGCCGGACATCTATGGCAAGGTCGGCAACAGCGGCGTCTCCATCGCCACTTTGGACGACATGAAGAAGCTCTTCTCCGGCTTCGACCTGTGCGACCCCACCACCTCCGTCTCCATGACCATCAACGGCCCGGCGCCCACCATCCTCGCCTTTTTCATGAACGCTGCCATCGACCAGCAGGTGGAACAACACCTGCGCGACACCGGCCAGTGGGAACAGGTGCAGCGACGGATCGCCGACCGGGACCGCCCCGTCTACCAGGACGAACTCCCGGAAGGCCACAACGGCCTGGGCCTCGGCCTGCTCGGGGTGAGCGGGCATGAAGTGGTGGACGCCGAGACCTACGAGCGCATCCGCGAACACACCCTCAAGCAGGTGCGCGGCACCGTGCAGGCAGACATCCTCAAGGAAGACCAGGCCCAGAACACCTGCATCTTCTCCACCGAATTCGCCCTGCACATGATGGGCGACGTGCAGCAGTACTTCACCGACCACGACGTGCGCAACTTCTACAGCGTCTCCATCAGCGGCTACCACATCGCCGAGGCCGGCGCGACGCCCGTCACCCAGCTCGCCTTCACCCTGGCCAACGGCTTCACCATCGTCGAGTACTACCTCTCGCGCGGCATGCGCATCGACGACTTCGCGCCCAACCTCAGCTTCTTCTTCAGCAACGGCATGGACCCGGAATACGCCGTCATCGGCCGCGTCGCACGCCGCATCTGGGCCCGCGCCATGAAGCACCGCTACGGCGCCAGCGAACGCTCCCAGAAGCTCAAATACCACATCCAGACCAGCGGCCGCAGCCTCCACGCCCAGGAGATCCAGTTCAACGACATCCGCACCACCCTGCAGGCGCTCTACGCCCTCTTCGACAACTGCAACAGCCTGCACACCAACGCCTTCGACGAGGCCATCACCACCCCCACAGAAGACTCCGTGCGCCGCGCCGTCGCCATCCAGCTCATCATCAACCGCGAACTCGGCCTCAACGCCTGCGAAAACCCCTGGCAGGGCTCCCACATCATCGAGCAGCTCACGGACAAGGTGGAAGAAGCGGTATTGGAGGAATTCGAACGCCTGAATGAGCGCGGCGGCGTACTCGGCGCCATGGACACCATGTACCAGCGCGGCAAGATCCAGGACGAATCCATGGTGTACGAACACAAGAAACACGACGGCACCCTGCCCATCATCGGCGTAAACACCTACCTCCCCAAGGAAGGCCAGGAAGCCGGCGGCGAACTGGAACTGATGCGCTCCAACGACGACGAAAAACACCAACAGATCGACCAGCTCCGCGCCTTCCAGGGCATCCACGAAAGCAAGCGGGATTACTGGCTGGAGCAGCTACAACATGTCGCCGCCAACCGGGGGAACACCTTTGAGGTGTTGATGGAGGCGGTTAAGCATTGTTCGTTGGGGGAGGTTTCGGAGGTGTTTTATGGGGCTGGGGGGGCTTATAGGAGGAATATGTAAGAGGTTTTTAGAGGATAACGGCTCCGCTTGAATTGTGACGCTCCCCTTTCAACCCTTGGGATCACGAGTAAGTTATAACTGCGCACAATATTAAAAACAGCGCATACCTCTTCTCGTATTACGAAATCTCCATTCAGCCGTTCCAATAAGTATTAAGAACATCAACCCGGACGGGAGACCCCCAATAACCTTAAACGGTCGAGTCATTATACCTAATTTTTTTAAGCTCAACCTTAAACCCCATATCACGAAGTTTCATAGAATACTGCTTGAAGTTAACTTTCGAAAAGAAAGGCATATGAAGGAATCCATCCCGTTCTTGCATTATCGCGAAGGTAATTGTCACCTTCCTAGGCTGATCACCTGAGTCAAAATAGAACCTAAAATCACCCTCTTCTTTTAGCTTTTCATTAACTTGATCAACAATACCAGGTTCTCTCAATAAAGTCTCTGCTGACACATATGCTTGTGAAAATAGGTGGCTAAGGGTACTGGAGGATGAGTATTTCTTAACATGAATCAAATGGTTTTTGGATGTAATTAAGTCGCAAAACTCAATACTACTTGCAGCTCCATCCGGTCGCACTAGCTTACGGTCCATCAAGTAAAAACCTTGAACCCTCCTAACTTTCATAAGATAATCGCGCTCATTCATACCGCGGTATGGTGGAAAATATAATGGCGATCTTGGAAAAGTATCAAAATAACGAGTGACACTATTAAAGAAATTCCACTCAACCTGGTACCACTCTCCTTCGTTTAGCAAATACAAATTATTTTCGTACTTAACCTCTCCATTTAAACAAAGGTATAAAGGCCAACGAGTTACTTCCTGAAAGTTTGAATCATAAACAAATATCTCTGTTGACTTCAGCCAGTCAAGATTCACATTCTGCTCAGCTTTCTTCTCTTTTAGACAACGAGACAGATCTAGATCGGGATCCACAGGCTGAGACGCGGATCTAAGGGGCTTCCTCTTGTAACAAAACCCAGAAAAATTTTGATAGTCCATTATTTCAGGTGGAGCCGCCCACACTGAACTGTATTGCTCCTTATTAATTGCTTCGACAATTTTATTATTAAGCTTTTCCTTAACTGCTTTATCTCTGACAGGAACAATGTAATCAATAAGGGGAAATTTTGTTTTATAATCTTCGCTTTTATACGCTTTCCAAACTCTCGATATCAGGCTAGGAATATCTTCCGACGACAACCCTGTATGAATAGAAACTGAATCAGTTCCACTAACGACCTCATAATCGCTTTGATATTCTTTATCTTCAACGATCCCAGTAAGAGATTTTAAAATTTGCCACTCAAAATCAAAATCAAAACTAGACATTGACACATATTTCGAAGATTGCATTCTTGACTGAAGAGGAATTTTGTCTATTACCTTCTTGTCTATAGACTTCACCAACTCGGGATCACTTAAAGATAATGCAACCTTTAAGCCAAAGTAGCGCTCGATCGAAAGTGGGTCAATCATATGTCTAGAGTGACCAAAACAAACACAAAAAATTCTCTGTTCGTGCTCTACTACCAAGAGGCCTTGAACGTTAACTCCTTCAAGTGGTAACTCGGAAATAGCTTCGTGATTTTCGAAGAGCTTGACCCATTTAGGCTCTGAGGGTTGTTTTTTCCAATAGAAATCCACCTCATAATCATCGATGGTAGTTGTTATACTATTTGGACTTACTCCATCGGATAACACATCGGCTTTCGAACGACCTTCCTTGAGAAGGAAAATGGTAATATTGATTTTCATAACCAATAGCCAATCAACAGAAAGTGCGTAAATAGCATGGAAGAACAAACGGATCTGATGCTTTTGGTCATATCTACCTACTTTTTTGATCACCTAGTTCCCAAACAACTTCTGAGTCCCAGCTGAGTTCGTCGCCCCCAAGTTTTTCAAACGGTGCCCACTGGTTAGTCTGGGGCTGCGGCCCTACCCGCTCATAGAATTGCGGCACCACTGCTTCCAGCTCATCAGTGAGCACGTTGGTCCCGGCGAAGCGTCCCGGCAGGTGGACCACGTAGGAGACTTCAAACTTCGAGGGCACGACGTTGGTTGTGTTGAAATCCGCCGCGTTGGCGTCGTTCAACAGTGTTTCCAGCGGCGCCTGAGTTTCCTCGGAGTTGCCGGTGCGGAAGGCTTTCCCGAACATGTCGTCGGTTTCGACCTTGGTGAGCTGTCGTGTCAGCCAGTTGCCCCGGGCGGATTTGCGCTTCTTGTCCTTGGGTGAGCCCAGCTTTATGGAGCAGGAGGTGGTGAGGTTGGCGACCACCTCGATGTCCGTGGCGGCGTGGTGAACCTCCAGCACGCAGCGCAGGGCCTGTTCGTTCACCAGGGTCTCGCAGTCATCCTTGAGCCGTGCCTGTGGGTCGGTGCAGTGTGCGCGTGAGAGCTTGAGGCCGACGTTCTGGCCCAGCTTGTGGCTCATGAAGGGAATCGAATTACCGCGACTGACGCACTCCAGCTGCGTGTTCATTGCGCGTTGTCCTTGTTGGTGATCCTGCATCCTGCGCGCGCAACGGCTGCCCGAGCTAGCCGGGTTTGCGGCGGGTGGTGCTTGTCTTGAGCGTAGCAGAGATTTTCACGTTGGGGACAATAAACGCTAACAGCCAGCCCTATTCTTTCTGCAATGTGGACAGGACACTCCGAAAGCTCTCCAACCCGGATTCCAGATTCTCGATAATGTCCTCCGCAATATCGTCCGGCTCCGGAAGGTTATCCAGATCACCCAGGGATTCATCCCGCAACCAGAAGATGTCCAGGCTGGTCTTGTCCCGCTGAAGGATGTCATCGAGAGTGTAACGCCGCCAGCGGCCGTTCGGGTTGTCCTCACTCCAGGTTTCCTCGCGCTTGTGGCGCTCGCCGGGCTTGTAGCACTGGATGAATTCCTGCAGGTCCTGATCCCTGAGCGGATTCCGCTTCAGCGTATGGTGGATGTTGGTGCGGTAGTCGTAGATCCAGACCGCTTCCGTCCAGGGCTCAGCCCGGCCGGGCCGGCCGTCGAAGAAAAGGACGTTGGCCTTCACCCCGTGGGCGTAGAAAATGCCGGTGGGCAGGCGGAGGATGGTGTGCAGGTCGGTGGTTTCGAGCAGCTTGCGCCGCACAGTCTCACCGGCACCGCCTTCGAACAGAACGTTGTCCGGCACGACCACGGCGGCCTGGCCGTTCTCCTTGAGCAGCGTCTTGATGTGCTGGACGAAGTTGAGCTGTTTGTTGGAGGTGGTGGCCCAGAAGTCCTGCCGGTTGTAGACGAAGTCTTCCTTCTCCTGCTCACCCGCTTCGTTGGTGACCGTCATGGTGCTCTTCTTGCCGAAGGGCGGGTTGGCGAGCACATAATCATGGCGATCAGGGTCGTCGTCGGCCAGTGCATCCGTGGACGATATGGTGGGCTCGTCGTCCATGTCGCCGATGTTGTGCAGGAACAGGTTCATCAAGCAGAGGCGGCGGGTGTTGGCGACGATCTCGTTGCCGTAGAAGGTGGCCTTTTTCAGTTTCCGCTTCTGCTCACCGCTCATTTCGTGGAGGTGGTGCTTCACGATGTAATCGTAAAACGCCAGAAAGAAGCCGCCGGTGCCACACGACGGATCACAGACGGTGCCGCCCGGCTTGGGCTGGACGCATTCGACCATGGCGCGGATCAGTGGGCGCGGGGTGAAGTACTGGCCGGCTCCCGACTTGGTGTCCTGGGCGTTACGCTCCAGCAGGTCCTCATAGATATCGCCCTTCACCTCGGCATCCAGCATGACCCAGTTCTCGGCGTCGATCATGTCGATAAGCCGCGCCAGTTTGGCGGGGTCCTGGATCTTGTTCTGGGCCTTGGTGAAGATCTGCCCGAGCATGCCCTTGCGCTTGCCAAGCTCGCGCAGCAACTCGATGTAGTGGCCTTCCAGCTCCGCGCCCTTACGGCTTTTGAGGCTCTGCCAGTTGTAGGCTGTGGGAATGCCCACATCCATGTTCCAGGGTTCCTGGCGATACTCATCGGCCATCTTCAGGAAGATGAGGTAGGTGAGCTGTTCCAGGTAATCGCCGTAGCCCACGCCGTCGTCGCGCAGCATGTGGCAGAAGTTCCAGATCCTGGAGCCGAGTTGTTCCGCGTTCATTCTTTATCGTCCGATTGGTTTGTAGGTTCCGTTGCCAGCAGGTTCGCCACGAGTCGCACCATCAGGTCCTTCGCCTTGGGGTCGCTCTCAGCGATCAACAGCGTCAGAGCCGTTAGGCCGTTATCGTCCAGCGACAGGCGCATCCCCTCCTGCCGGAGATAGAGGAGGAACAGGAAGGCACCCGAGCGCTTGTTGCCATCCGAAAACGGGTGGTTCTTGATGACGAAATACAGAAGATGGGCAGCCCGTTCTTCCCGGGTTTTATAAAGCGGCTCCCCGAACATGCTCTGTTCCAGGTTGCCCAGGATGGACGCAAGCCCATCACCCCGGTCCCGGGCGAACAGCTCGCTGGCCTCACCGCGCTCGCGAAGCTCGCCCGCCAGGGCATCCAGGGCACGACGGGCTTCATCGAAGTTCAGTACCCCACGCGCCGGGCGCGCTCCCGCTGGAATACCCAGTTCGCCCTCGTCGTAATCCAAAAGCAGGCGCCAGGTGCGTGCGTATCCCAGGATCAGCCCCACCACCTCCTGACCGACATCGGAAACCAGTGCCTGCTTGGTCAGGGTCTGCCCGAGCAGTTCCACGGCCTGCTGCAGTTCCTCCAGGCCCTGCTGGGCGAGACGGTGGTCGTTCAGGGTGTAGCCCTGTGTGAGGTGTTCACGGAGGATGCGGGTGGCCCATTGGCGGAAACGGGTGGCCCGGGTGGAGTTGACGCGATAGCCTACGGAGATAATCGCGTCCAGATTGTAGTGCTCTACCTGATAGGTCTTGCCATCGGCAGCAGTTGTTGCATTTTTTGCAACAACTGAATTGCGGTCCAGCTCTCCGGATTTGAAGATGTTCCGCATGTGCCGCGAGATCACTGACTTATCCCGCTCAAACAAATCAGCCAACTGCTGCAGACTCAGCCAGAGAGACTCCCCTTCCAGGCGGACCTCCACCTGCTGGGTGTCTTCTTCAAAGATCACGATCTCACTCACATCGCCTCCTTGCGATCAGTTTTGGTCATCGAGTAGCTCTGCCGTCACTTCCTGCTTACTGCTCTTGTTGCTTTCTGAAGCCGGTTTAGCCACCTGTTCCTGGCGGATACGCTCAAGCAACTCGCTGGCGGGTTCGTCGTTAGGATCTTGGGGGACAAGTTTTCCCTGGAACGCATACTTTAGAATAGACTGCCGAAGCGCTTCAGCTTCCTCAATGCGTTTCTCGAGGGTTTTATCTAATTCCTCAGCTCGCGATAACCCCACCTCCAGAATCTGAACCAACTCCTTCTGTTCATCAAGTGAGCAAACAGGAACTATCAAGTTTTCCAAGGTTTTCAGATTAATATTCTTTTGGGCGGTCGCTGGAGCGTACGCCTCGATCCTGTCTTGGGCAGAACGGAAGAACATCTCGATAAACGAAGACAGAATGATCGATTCATTGCCACAAAATCCCACTACTGAATCTGGAAAACATGCATCCATTCCCAGAAAACCAGTTTCCGCTATGTTGGCAGCAATCGTTATACAAAGCGTACCTGCGGGCCAAAGCTTACTTTGCGCTAACCCCTTCTCATTATAGGTCGCTGAATAATCCCTTATCACAGTTGAAGCCGCTTTAACTTCTGCCGTTTGAACAAAAGGATACGAGCCCCCGAAAAGACTTGGGTCGTTTCGAGGTCGGTGCATCGATTTACCTCTCGACAGAGTTCCCAAGTTTTCCAGCCGAACGTAGTGCCATCCGCTAGGGAGGGCTGGCAGACCCTCAACATCTTCTTGCGAGGTTAGAGATTCCACTTCTTTGAAGGATGGCCTCTTGGGTCTCCTCCCCGAATTTTCTCCGTTCTCCCATTCAGAAACCTTTGCGTTCCAGTCCTCAATCTCTTGCTGATAACCTGTTTTCTGTTCCTTCCGGATTCGCTGCAGGAGCTGACCAGCAGTTTCCAGTCTGTCAGCATGGTCACGTCGCCACTTTTCGGTCAGGCGCCCTTCGAAGGCGGCCTTAAGCAGGGACTGGCGGTAAGTCTGGAGTTGGGCGCGGGCGGTTTTCAGGCTTTCCACGCCGTTGTCCAGTTCGGAGAAGAGTTCTTCGATTTTGGCGACGATCCGGCGCTGTTCGTTCAGAGGTGGCAATGGAAGAGGAATCTGCGAAACTGTTCGGGACGATAAATGTTTTACCGTCACCGAGGAGGTTTCAGCGTGAATCGCGTCTAGAAATGGCTGAAGACATAGAAATACAAATTCTTTATCGACCAGCGGAGACCTGACCTTTAAACGACACACCCTTTGATTAAGAAGGCCGGGCTCACCACGCCAATAGGCAGCTCGAAAATCGCCATCCATTCCTATGATGATATCGCCCGCGTATACCAAATAGCTTTCATCATAGGGTCCTGAATAGCGATTTTCTGTCTCGGTTTTCCCTACATCCCTGATCCTGATTAGAGGAATTCCTTCCTTAACGGTAAAGAACTCTGACTTAAACGCTGCTCCATTTTGGACGTCTGCAACTTCGCCCAGAGCCACGCGTTCCCAATGGGGGCCAGCAACCAAAAGTTGATGCTCCCCTTTGTCCAGAATCTGTTGTGGTGTGAGCCCTAGTGCCATTACGCTGCCAACTCATCATTCATCTCATCCAACACCGAATTCATGTCCCGGCCGAAGAGCTGCCACATACGCCCTCGTCCGCCCTCGGCATCGAAGGGCGCGTAGTCCAGGTCGTCCACGCTGATGTGGAAGCTGGCGGCGATGTGGTCGCGGATCTTTTCCAGCCAGGCCATTTGTTCCTCGTTGAATTTGGGTTGGTTGCCGGAGTGGCGGCCGAAGACCCAGTGCTTGAAGTTGGCCCTTACGGTGTCGGCGTAGGGGGTAAGCCGATCGTCCCAGCCCGCCACGCGGCGAACCAGGGCGATGATCTGGGCCAGTTCGGATTCGGGCCGGCGCGCCTGCACCTCGTCCAGCCGTGCATAGGCATCCCAAACGTGCGCGGGGGCCAGTCTGGGCTTTTCCTGCTTGAGCTTCGTCAGCAGCTCGCGTATGGCGCGGGCCGTGATCTCCCGCCGCCGGTGCGGCTGTTGATAGTAAATGGTGAGTGCATCGATGTCATCCTGGTGCGCTTCCAGCCATTCACGGAAGTCCTGGCGCAGCGATTCGCGCTGGGCCTCGGCGTCCGTCTCCCAGCCGCTGGTAGTGACTTCATCCCGATTGAGGTCGTCCACCACCTGTTCCTGTCGCTGGCGTACGTCTTCCAGGAAGGTGGTGAGCGGGCCGGTAATCGGCGTGGTTGCAGCCTTCGCCCGTTCTTCCCTGGCGGCTGTGATCTGCTCCTGGGAGGGCTCCTGGAATTCATCCAGTTGGTTGGCTTCCCGGGCAGCCTGGCGAACGGCGTCCGGATCGTCCGTGGCCAGCAGTTCGGAGGCGATGGCATTGAGGTCCGGGCCGCCGGTGATTTTCCGGACTTCTTCCTGCTGTTCCTGGTCCAGCCGCTTACTGAAGCGGGTTAGGCGGCCCGCGAGGCTGGTCAGGGTGTCCTCGTCCCGCACGCCCATGGTTACAGCCTGCATCAGGTCCTTCATGGGCACGCTGGGCTTTTTCTCCAGGGTGCCGGTTTCCATCTTCTTGGATTCGCTAACCCCAACGGCATCCACCAGCACGAAGTGGGTCTTGGGGCCCTCGGCGGCGCGGTTGACCTGGCGCAGGCCCTCGGCGTCCAGGCTGCGGGTTCCGCGCCCGACCATCTGCATGTAGTAGTTGCGGCTTTTCACGTCGCGCATAAACAGCAGGCACTCGATGGGCTTTACATCAGTGCCGGTGGCGATCATGTCTACGGTCACGGCAATGCGCGGGTTGTAGTCGTTGCGGAAGCTGGCCAGCAGGCCCTGGGGATCCTCATCGATGCGGTAGGTGATCTTCTTGCAGAAGTCGTTGCCTGCCGCGAATTCCTCGCGTGCGACGCGGATGATGTCGTCCGCGTGGCTGTCGCTCTTGGCGAAAATGAGGGTCTTGGGAACTTCCACACCGGCGGCTCCGCCTTCGCCCTCGGGGAGTTTGCGATCCGGGAACATATTGGGCAGCGCGTCCCGGAAGGCGCGGATGACGGTGCGGATCTGGCTGGGATTCACCACGCTTCGGTCCAGGTGGCTGCCGGCGTACTCCAGGTCTTCGTCCAATTGCTGCCAGCGCTGTTCCCGGGTCAGCCGGTCCCGGTGCTCGACGGTTTCCTCGGCTTCGATTTTGGCCCCTTCCCGGGTAAGCCGGGTATCGATGCGCCAGATGAGGTGGTCCACGTTGACCCCATCCACTACGGACTGTTCCAGCGGGTATTCGCTGACGACGTTTTCCTCGAAGAATGCGTAGGTGCGGTTGTCGGGGGTGGCGGTCAGGCCGATCAGGAAGCTGTCGAAATACTCGATGACCTGGCGCCAGAGGTTGTAGATGGACCGATGGCATTCATCGATCACAATTACGTCGAAGAACTCGGGCGGCACCTTCTCGTTGTAGACCACGGGCAGCGGCTCGCGCTTGAGCGCTTCGATACCGGGGACGTCATCCTCGGCTTCTTCCTCCAGGGGTTCGCCCTTGAGAATAGAATACAGCCGCTGGATGGTGCTGATGCAGACCTGCCCGTCCGTTGGCACATGGGGCGAGTTGAGTCGCTGTACCGTGTAGAGCTCGGTGAACTTGCGGTTGTCGTCCTGGGGGACGAACTTGTTGAATTCCTGCTCGGCCTGCACGCCCAGGTTGCGGGTGTCCACGAGGAATAGCACCCGCCCGACGTGCGAATGCTTCAGTAGCCGGTAGATGGAGGTAATGGCGGTGAACGTCTTGCCGGCGCCGGTCGCCATCTGGATCAGGGCGCGCTGCCTTCCCTGCCTGAGGGAGTTTTCCAGGTTGTCGATGGCGCGGAACTGGCAGTCACGCAGGCCGTCCGGCTGGAGCTTGGGGAGGTGTTGAAACCGGGAGCGTAGCGGCTCCTTTTGGAACAGTAGATGCGCCAGTGTCTCCGGGCGATGGAACTGGAAGATTTCCCGGGCACGCGGCTCTGGATCCGAACGGTCCGTGAACCGGGTAATCTTGCCCGTGGCCTCGTAAACAAAACGCAGATCCGCCTGGCCTACGTGCTTGAGGTTTGCAGTTGCGTAGCGAGCGGATTGTTCCTCAACTCGGGTAACCCGGTGCCCTTCTTCCTCGCGCTTGGCCTCGATCACGCCTGCCGGCTTGCCATCGACCATCAACAGGTAGTCCATGGGGCCGGTGTCGGTGGGATACTCCCGCACCGCGACGCCACGGGCTGCTGACGGATTCAGTTCGGACAGGGTCTGCACGACCCAGCCCGCTGCCCTCAGCTGACCGTCGATGCGGTCCCGGGCCTGTTGTTCTGGTTGCTGGTTATTATCCGTCATTACGGGGAAGGTTACTTCATGTGGAAGCGGTTGTCAGATCGTGGGAGAAGAGATTTTACCTTTCTGTCTTTCAGGGGATTTTCCTTAAATATTCGTCGATACTGTGATCGGTAAACTCATTAAGAAATCCCCAGCGAGCAACCGCTTTCGGAAGATAGGGAACGACCTTCGAAAAAACCAGAAGTGCCAAAGCTGCGGTCATGATGCTTATTACTGAGGCAGCCCACCCCGAAGATAACCAGTCAAGAGAATGCCCTTCAGGAATCAGCGCGCCCAAACCAGAGGCGACAAGCATCGCAAGGCCAAAAACCACCACGAAATACAATACTCTCAGCCAACCTACATCCCTGAATCGATCGAGCGCGGATGTTCTCGCTTTGAGTTCCCCGGTTCGGGATAAATAGCATGTGTCGCCAGTATGGCGGAACCCAAAAAGCGCAGGTGGTACACGGGGCACAATGTCCGCTGCATTCACAAACCGGAAGGCGGGATACGGCGATGATTCCGCTACCCTAGTGCTCATATCGCTATCAAAAACCCTCGGTGATCCGAATGTATAAAGCCCTCTAACTGAAGGCTTCAAATCGCGATCAATGTAGTATGCCGCCAGGCTGGCGAGCGCGCCTCCAAGGCTATGCCCTGTTACGAACAGAAGATCCGCTTCTCCCGCTTTCGACTGGATCGCTTCGCTGATTCCTTTCGGCCCGAACAGCTCAGCTTCAAAGCCTTCTTTTTCGATGGAGTCCGGAGCACCCCAGGACCCCCAAAACCCCTGTAGGCTTGAAAGAAAACCACCATGACACCGATAGGCCTTGCTGTAGTCGGCAGTGCGTTTGAAGAAGGTTATATCGACCAGAATATCGTTGTAGTCAGACTCAGTGCCCCTGAAGGACAAGACCCATACAGCCCTCCCTCCATCCAGAGTGCTCTGGGTCAAATAGCAGTTCGCGCCACCCTGTCTAAAGAAGTAAACGCGCTCATATCCGTGATTCTTCAAAATCTCAGAAATGTCACTGAACCCGGAATAAGCCAGCTTTGAATGCGTCGCAAGCCACTCCGCGGTCTGCTCAGAGAAGCCCTCTTCCTCGGGGTTGGGAGGGACATGCAGGTTTGACCATTCCACATCATTCATCATCAATCCTTAAAAAAAGAAATCATCACTGCGTCCCTCTCGTTGAGCGTGCTCACACCACGATGTAACCCAACGGTTGAGTACCCTGTCTTGCCAACGGGCCTTGGTTCAGCCTAACAGACAACAGCACGATGGGGATCATAAAAGGCCAGGACGGGAAGGCGTTCACTTGACACGGTAAAGCCGGATTTGGATTATGCAGCTGCCGTCACGGAAACAGGGAAGACGGCAGCGCCATGGACGAGACGAATCAAGGAGTGAACCCATCATGCCTCATGTCGTAAGCGCCCCCTGCGGAATGAGCAGTCGCCGGCTGGCGGAGCGCCACCTCCGTAGCAACGACGACGAGACCACCCG
>ENA-ORDC01000086-ORDC01000086.1-marine-metagenome-genome-assembly--contig:-NODE-86-length-106200-cov-9.044938_pt1 | contig 106200 bp, 93 predicted proteins | sample MGYA00237783_ERZ508515 | MGnify/ENA primary metagenome ERZ508515 (study PRJEB26186, sample SAMN06268792) | marine metagenome | isolation source: Eden Landing Ponds, San Francisco, CA, USA | place...
GAAGCTCGTCACCGACGAGAGTCGCGGCGACGACCTGCGAGAGCTCATCGACGGCGCCAACTAGGACAGCGCTCGTCCGCAGCGTCGAACGCTAATTCGACCGATTTTTTCACGACGTCGCGTTGCTCGTCAGTCGGCCATGCGTTCCGCCTGAAATACTCCGCCGTGAACTCCCGGAGCTCGTCGGCCGCCAGTTCGGTGATGGGCTTGGCGTAGTGATTACCCGCAAAATCCGCGAGTGCCGCGACGTTTTCGGCGTGCGTTTCGCCGTGAGCCTCGCGGACGGTTTCGACTATCGCGCGGTTGTAGGCGTCGATCTCTGCCCAGTTGTCGCTCGCACCCGGGCCCGACAGCGACACCTCGAGCCCTCGGGAGACGTCCTCGATTCGTTCGGTCCTGATAGTGCCGTCTTCGACCCACTCCACCGGGTGCAACACGAGCACGTCCCCGGTGTCGTCTTCGCGGATCCGCGCCGTGTAATCGTGTCCGTCGAGCAGGTCCGTGCGGTGGTCGAGGTAGGCCTCGCGCTCCGCTTCGACGGTCGCCTCCCGGGCCAGTCGCGTGACTCGCTCGGCCTCGTCGACCACGTCTTCCGGGAGTGTGTCCGGGCGGCCGATGGCGTCGTCGGCGAGGACCGACGCCGGGTCCGTCGGTGTCGTTTCGGACCCGTCGGCGGCCGCGACGGCCGCGGCGTCCATCCCGTCGGGCAGTTCGTCGTCGGTGGGTTCGGGTGTCTCGTCAGGCATCGTCGAGCGCGTCGTTCGCCAGTTCGTCGGCGCGGTCGTTTATCTCGCGCGGTACGTGTTCGAGCGACCATGAATCGAAGCCCGCGAGCAGTTCGCGGACGGTCACGCGGTGTTCGCGCAGCGTCGGGTCGTTGGCGTCGTACTCGCCCCGGACCTGTTTGACTATCAGTTCGGAGTCGCCGCGGGCGTCCACCTCGTCGAAACCGTAGTCGCGGGCGACTTCGAGCGCGCGAGTCAGCGCCTCGTACTCCGCCTGGTTGTTGGTCGCACGACCGATCCGTTCCCCGCCCTCGGCGACGATGCCGTCGCTCGTGACGACGACGTAGCCCACCGCGGCGGGCCCGGGGTTCCCGCGGGCGGCGCCGTCGAAGTAGACGTGGGCACGCCCCCCGCCGTCCCGGAGCAGCGCCTCGATGTCGGTGGGGTCTGCTCCCTGGATCACCACCTTCCCGTCGTAGGCGACGGCGGTGGCGCCGCCGCGCTGGGCCCGCCAGCGCTCGTGGTCGGTGTTGCCCGGTCCGACCTCGACGCCGGCCGCCTCCAGGCGCTCGCGGGCCTCCTCGACGTCACACTCGACTGTCGGCATTAGCCGATGGTGGCCACCGCGGGCGGTTAGCCCTTGCGAACCATCTTTTTCCCGGAGGGGTTTCCTCGCTCGCTTCGCTCGCTGCGGGAACCCCTCCGGCAAAAACATGGGTGAAAAAAGCCGGACGCAGCGGTCGCTACGCTCCCTTGCGTCCGGTGAAACGCCTCGCTTCGCTCGGCGTACGTTCGATAGCGGGCGGTTTGGACCGAATCGAGGTAAAATCTCGCTCCCGTGGTTTTCCGATACGCTTGCTCGCAGGAATCGGAACCTTCGACTTGGACTGGTCCCGAGCAAAGCTATGATCGACGCCGAGACCGAGGTAACGGAAGCGGGGATCACGGCACGCTACGAGGAGACTGACACCGAGCGGCGACTGGTCTTCGAGCGCGACGGCCGGACTGCCGCCATCGCCCAGAACACGGAAGGCTACGCCATGCTGAAGGTGCGTCCAACGGCCGACGGCGACGAACTCGAACGCTACTATGGGTTCGACATGGCACTGGACCACGCCGCCGAACTGCTGGGCGTGTCCCAGCACGCCCTGCCCGTGCCCGAGGCGGCCGAAGACATGGGGATGTGACGGACCCCGATGCCGTCGGGCGGTCGTATCGAACCGGTCGCGGTGGGGGCCCGCTGGCAGGTTTATACGTGAACGCACGCTTTTTACCGTCTGGGAACCCTACTGATACCCGATGACTCAACCGCGCGTGGCGGGCGTCGGGCTGACGCCGTTCGGGAAACACTCCGAGCGGACGGGCCGGGACCTGTTCGCCGAGGCCGGCCTCGCGGCGCTGGACGACGCCGGCGTCGACCCCGGCGACGTCGAGGCGCTCAACTACGGCAACTTCATGGGCGAACTCGCCGAACACCAGGGCCACCAGGCCCCGCTGATGGCCGAGGCCGTCGGCCTGGACGTCCCCGCGACACGCTACGAGGCCGCCTGCGCCTCCAGTGGCGCCGCGGTCCGCGAAGCCGTCCGCGCGCTTCGCTCGGGCGAGGCGGACGTGATCCTCGTCGGCGGTGCCGAACGCATGACCAACATCGGGACCGCGGCCGCGACCGACGCGCTCTCTATCGCCGCCGACGACCTCTACGAGATCCGCGCCGGGATGACCTTCCCCGGCGCCTACGCGCTGATGGCTCGCTCGTACTTCCGCGAGTACGGCGGCAGTCGGGAGGATCTCGCCCACATCGCAGTCAAGAACCACGACCACGCACTGCCCAACGAGTACGCACAACTGCGCAAGGAGATCACCGTCGAGGACGCACTGGAAGCCCCCACTGTGGCCGACCCGCTGGGACTGTACGACGCCTGCCCCATCACCGACGGTGCCAGTGCCGCAGTACTGGTGAGCGCGGACTACGCCGAGCGCCACGACCTCGACGCACCCGTCGCGATAACGGGTACCGGCCAGGGCGGCGACCGGATGGCGCTGGCCGACCGCGAGTACTTCGCCCGGACGCCCGCTGCGGACGACGCGGCCGAGGAAGCATACGACGACGCCGGCGTCGACCCCGGGGAGGTCGATATCGCCGAGGTCCACGACTGTTTCACCATCGCCGAGGTACTCGCCCTCGAATCGCTCGGGTTCTACGAACCAGGCGAGGCAGTCGGGGCCGCCCGCAGGGGCGAGACCCACGCCACTGGCGAGTTGCCGGTGAACCTCTCGGGCGGACTGAAGGCGAAGGGCCACCCCGTCGGCGCGACCGGCGTCGCACAGGTCGTCTCGCTGGCGAAGGTCCTGCAGGGTGAGACGCCGTGGGCCGACGAGGTCGGCGACGCGACGGTCGGCGTCGCACACAACGCCGGCGGCACGGTCGCGAGTGCGACCGTCCACGTCCTGGAGGTGGTCTCGTGAACGAGCGAAGCGACGTGAACGAGACGACGCCGGAGATTGCTCCGGAGGTGGTGGCATGAGCGACACCGCACCGGACGGCCAGTACGACGCGCTGCTCGACGCTATCGAGGACGGGGAGGGGTACTACCTCGAATGTGCCAACGGCCACGGCTGGCTCCCGCCGCGGCGGGTCTGTCCCGACTGCGGGAGTCGCGACCTCGAAGCGACGCCGCTGCCCGACGCCGGCGAGGTCGTGACCTACACCACGGTCGCGGTCGCGACGCCGCAGTTCAGCGAGGACGCCCCCTACGTCACCGCCATCGCCGACTTCGGCGCGGTACAGGTGACCGGCCTTCTCAGGGGGGCCGAGCCCGAAAACGTCGAAGTGGGCATGTCGGTCGGCGTCGAGGTCGGCGAGCGCGAGACGACGGGCGACCGTGCGATCGTCTTCCGCCCGCGGTAGTCGGGTCCGTTCGACGGCGACTCAGCCGACCGTCAGAACGGACAGAAGTCTGGCGACGGACACCCACAGGAGTAAGACGTAGACGACTCCGACGACGAGATTGCGCTTCGGCGCGCCGTGGGACATCTCCGGGACGAGTGCCACCAGCGTTGCGACGGGTGCCCAGGGCGTGAAACTGTTCGATGTCATGTAAATCGAACCATCAGCGTTGGTTTCCAGTCACGATTTACGATGAATGGACCATTCACCGTCGAACTCGCAGACGACATCGAAGACTTCGCTGAGTGTGGCGACCGTCGCTGGGTCGTGGGCGGTTGGGTCCAGATGACAGTGAGCGGTCGTGTCGTTCATCGTAGCGTGTCCCGTGAGAGTGTGTAGGAACTTGAACGCCTGTCCGACAGACACGTACTGGAGTAACGTCGTCAACGAGTGGAAACAGACGACGGTCCGCCTGTCGATGTATTCGCTGTCCCAGTCGTCGAGTCGTTCGATGATGCGGACGCCGAGTTCGGTCAGGTTCTCCGGCGAGGAGACCGTGTCGACGGTCACCTGTTCGGGATCGGTCGCGGCATCTCGGCGGTCTATCGGGTTGGCATCGGCGACCGACCGCGTGTCGGCCTCGATGGAGACGACGCTGGCACGTGCCTGCTGTCCATCGGTGTGTCGACTCCAGGTTTCGAACCGGTCGTTCGGTGACTGCGTGAACGCGACCGAGAGCACGTTCGTCCTGTCCGGTTCGGTGAGCGTCAGCAGGTCGATGCACGCCTCGGACTCCTCTTCGACGAAGGAGGGACACATCACGAGGACGTCGTCACCCTCGTCGATCAGATCCGCCGCCTCCGCGGGGAGTGTCCGTAAGGGAAGACGCCGCTTGTCGCGGTCACGGATGTCGACGTCACTGTCCATTGCTTTCCTCCTGCCCGTCGTTCCCTTCACCGGGGCGTTCCGTACAGTTCACAGCCACGTCCTTCTGGGTCGATACCGCCGTCTGTCCGCTACCGACTTCGAGGTCGACAGTCACTGTCTCCATGCCGTTCGTCGGCTCCTCACAGGTGAGTTTGACGACGGAGTTCGTCGACTGCCCCGAGACAGCCTCGTCGTCCACCGATACGGACTCGACGTTCACGTGGCCCGGAACGAGCTTCAGTCTCGGGAACGGCGGACTACCGACGCGATGTTCGGCGTTTCCGATGACGTTGCTTTCGAAGAGTTCACAGCGGACGTCGAACGTGACTTCACGCTCTTCGGTCGTCTCTGCGCTGACGGCACTGCCGTCAACGACGACGTCGAACGAGATGGAGGGGGAATACACCCCGGTAGAGAGACAGGTGACGTCGGCGCTGACGTCGAACTCCTCACCGGAGCCGACCAGCACGTTGTTCACGGGCTCTGGCTCGACCGAGACGCCGTTACTGGCAGTCACGTCGACGCTGACGAGTGAGGCCTCGACGTGAGTTCCGAAATTGTTGCCGATGGTCAGGAACGGTTCGTCGGGGTACTGGTCGGCCCCGCGCAGTTCGATGGCATCCTCGCTGTACTGCAAGCTCATGTACGCCTCGCTGTCGCCCACAGTGTCGACAGAAACACCGCGATCGGCGGTAACGGAACTGAAACTCCCTGTTCCGACCAACATCGTCGGAACGACTGCGACGAAGACTGCAACCAGGACGATCTGGCGGACTCGCATTTCAGTCACCTCGCAGTTCCGGTGGTTTCTCTTCGTCTCCGATCAGGCTCCGGTGCTGGTGGTAGTAGTGTGCCAGTGCGGAGACGAGGATCGTGACCGCAAGGAACACGCCGACAGCGCCGTCCGAGACGGTTGCGAACGGGCCGACGTCGAGACCAGTGACGACGATCGCCGCCAGACCCACGGCCCCGATCCCGAGGTAGTACTCGCTCCACGGGATGTCTTTCTCGGGCACCAGTTCGAGGTAGATGTCCAGTTTCTTTGCCTGGTCGGTCAGAGCGACCTCGCCGCGCTCCTCCTCGAGGAATTCGTTGTCGGTCAGATGCGGGATGTGCGTCTGTTTGAGTGAATTGTACACGCGCCTGCGCTGTTTCGAGGTCACCTCTTCGACGGGGATCTCGTTCTCCCAGGCGGCGACCTGCGTCGCGAGGTCACCGACGTCGATCGGTTCGGATTCGTATTTCAGATAGTGTATCGCGTAGCGGCGCCGCTGATTACGCAGCACGTGAAACATCTCGTCCCGGTCCGGTTCGGCCGCGTCGTCGTCCTCGGAAACCGGCGGACGGACTGTACTATCGGTCGGCTGCTGTGATGTCGTTCCCATTCTTCCACCCACGGAAGCTGCTTGCCGAGTTGCTGAGGCGCCAACCTCAGTGTTTCAGACTACCGAGACTGTGCGCCCTCGTTTTCGCAGTCCGCGAACAACCCCCCACTATTGAGCTGTCACGGTCCGGCGCTTCTACCCGACCATAATAATGCGAATGGATGGTCATAAAATGGTTGCATGATTAATGTGACGTGTGCTCACGGGTCGACGATCGTTCACGGGATTTCGCCCTGTAGACACTCGTTAACTCGGGATCAATCGGTGCCTGCACGGCCTCAAGCAGTGCCATAGGTGCCACATGGGGGTGCCAGCGCGGTCCACAATGGAGCCCATGCGACACCTCAGTGACCGCATGTAAAGGTGGGTAGGAGACGGTGGTTCAGGTACACCCGTCGTCGGGTGTCAGCACGGTCCCCAACGCCGAGCCCGTCAGTGGGTGGGTGGCGTGGGGAACGCGTGCACAACCAAGGTGAAACTACAATGGTGAAACGACGCAAAGTGCTGCTCGGTATGGGATCGCTCGCCGCCGGTTCGGCAGCTGCAATGGGTACGGGCGCGTTCGCAAGTGTCGAAGCGACCCGGACCGTCACGGTCGACGTGGTCGGTGACCAGTCGGCGTATCTGGGCCTGAACGAGGACTCGGCGTACGCGGAGATGAACGGCAAACAGCTGCAGTTGGATTTCAGCGACAACAACAACGGCGGCCAAGGCGTGAACGCCGACGCCGTGACGACGTTCGATGGGGTGTTCTCGATGACGAACAACGGCCCGAACGAACTCGATATCACCATCGACAAGTCCGGACTGGCTAACCCCGATCGATGGCACTTCGTGCCCAAAGAAGTGTACGAGGAGTACAGTGGTAACTACCCCGAAGACAGTTTCTACCCCAGCTGGGACGACTTCGGAGGGTACGACACTACCAATGCCAGTGGCGGTGGCCTCAGTTCGGGCGGTTCCACGCTCGTTGGTGTGGCGATCGATACCCGGGACAGAGGCGGTCTGCCAGGTGGAGAGATCAGGTTCGCCGTCACGGACGCCGACGGGCCGTACGGAAGTAACTAGTCCAGAAAGCTCCGGTCGACGTCTGACCCTTCCCGCCGTCTATTCGACCGCAGTGAATCGCGATAGCACGGCGGGCCTGCCGCTACCGCACGACAGCCACAGATACTTACGATTCCGTAATCGATACGTTCGTTATGTCTCGTCTGGGTTCTGTGGGAACGGTCGTCGAAGTCGGGATACTACTCTTCCTCGTCGTGATGGTGACTGGACAGGTGCTCGGTCAGCCAGTACTGCTCGGATTCGTCGAAACCGGTAGTATGCAACCGACACTCGACCCAGGTGACGGCTTCGTGGCGGTCCCAGCGGCGATAGCGGGCGAGGTCGAACCAGGTGACGTCGTCGTCTATCGCGCCGAAACGATCCAGGGCGGCGGGCTGACGACCCATCGCGTCGTCGAGACGACCGACCGCGGGTTCGTCACGAGAGGCGACGACAACCCGTTTACCGACCAGGACGGTGGCGAACCACCGGTCAAGCGTGCACAGATAGTGGCGGTCGTCTGGCAGCCGACCGGAACGGTACTGGCGATTCCGGGTGTCGGCACCCTTGTCACCGGGACGCAGGACGTCCTTACAGCTATCCAGCAGGGGCTGACCAGATTACTCGGGACGAACACGTTGTTGGGCACGCAGGGGCTCGTATATCTCCTGTTGGCTCTGAGCCTCCTGGGGTACGCGGCAGACGTCGTCTTCGAGAACAGCGAACGACCGCGCCGTCGCAGTCGGTCCCGCGAGTCGGGGACGAGCGCACGGTTGCTGATGGGAGCCTTCGCGGCCGCGGTCGTCCTCGCGGCGACCGTGACGATGGTCGCACCCTCGGGCTCACAGGGCTTCGGGGTCGTCAGTTCGGAGAGAGACTCGCCGGGCATCGACGTCATCGAACGTGGGGGAACCGAATCCACGACTTACGTTCTCGGCAACGGCGGGGCCGTGCCGATGGTGACCTATCTCGAACCGGCGACCGACGGCGTCGACGTTCAGCCACGAACGGTCGTGATCCCCGGACAAGAGACGGTAAACGCGACGCTCACGCTCTCGGCACCGCCGGAGACGGGGTACTACCGTCGATTCGTGAGCGAGCACCGCTACCTGTTCGTCCTCCCCGAGCCGACCATCCGGGCGCTCTACGAGGTCCACCCCTGGCTCCCGATCCTCGCCATTGACCTCGTGCTCGCGATACCCTTCTATCTCGTGGGAATCAGGCTGTTGGGTACCGGTCGTGTTCGATCGCGGTCGCGGGATGCTCCCTCCTCGGTTCGTCGCGTTCGGTCGCGACTGTCCTACTGGATGCGAACCGCGTCGACGGGCGAGGACGACGAATGAAACGACAGACGACCGACCCGCGACCGTCACGGCCCCGAAATCGATCTCGTGACACCTAGCAAGTAAAGTGCGAGTATTAGTAATGAAAGACCATGGATAAGGGTGGGTTCGTGCGCGTTCGAGCGGTGCTGGGCGAGTGGTTCGGGGTGGCGATCGTAGCGTTGCTCGTGGTCGCCGCAGTGGGTGGCGTCCTCGCTCACGGCGCGTACGTCGACCCCGGAACACACCAGGAACAGCGCGTCGTCGACGAGTGGAGCGTGAACGGGTCGTTCACACACCAGGCCAACGTCCGGAACGTCTCGTTCGAAACTCCGTTCGAACCGGGAACGACTGTTCGAGATCGGACAGTCTACTTTCAGCGGGTCATGCCCGTCCTTTATGGTGAGTTCGTCTTCTCTTCACCGGGCGCGGAGAACCCGATCAACCTCACGGTCGACCGCCGGCTCGTCGTAGAGAGCGTCGAGGAAGCGGCCCGCGACGAGAACAGACCGACAGTGTACTGGCGAGAAACGCGTACCCTCGGGATCAATCAGACGATACACCAGCCCGATAGCACCACCACAGTGCCGTACGATGTGAACGTCACCCGCACGTTCGAGGAGGCAAACAACGTAACAAAACAACTCGATTCGCCGGGACAGCTCCGGAGCGAAATCCTGGTGACCGTCGTGGCGACTCGACAGACCGCGGGCGCGCAGACGCGCAGACTGACCTTCTCGCTCCCGATCACTTCGGACTCCGGGATCTACCGGGTACAGGACAGTCCGACGAGTGAAACGTTCACCGAGACTACCACTTTCACCGTCAAGAACGAACCGAGCGCGCTCCAGCGAGTCGGCGGACCGCTGCTGCTGGCAGTCGGATTGCTCGGCGTCTTCGGACTCGCGCTCGCCCGCTACCGTGGCGCACTCGCCCTCTCCGAGGACGAACGGGAGTGGCTCGCCTACAGGGACGACCGGGCCGAGTTCGACGAGTGGATCTCGACTGTTCGGTTGCCCGACGAGGCCAGAGACCTCCCGGTCGCGGAGGCCGAGACGCTGGCCGACCTCGTCGACGTGGCTATCGACAGCGACAACCCTGTGCTCGAACACCCCGACGGCGACGCGTACTCCGTCGTCCACGACGGCTACCGGTACACGTTCGAAGCGCCGCCGAAACCGCACCGTGACGACCCACTCCCGGCCGACGATTCGGATACTCCGTCTGACGAAGCGGAGATAGCGACCGCGAACGGGGGCGAGGACCCGCTCGACGAGTTCAAGGAGTAACTCACAGAGTACAACACCAGTTTCGACAGGAGTGGTCCGGCCGCCGAGAGTCACTCGCCACTCGGCGTGGCGGTCGAACCGCCGGCGGACTGGATCGCCTCCAGGGATCCCCAGGGAACCTGTCCCTGTTCGACGATATTCTCGGGCTGGAGCGCCGGGTCGGTGAGTGTCACGCGCGCCAGTCCAACCGGTCCGGCGCGGGGTTCCGGGAGCGCCTCGGGGTCTTCGGTCTCGAAGGCCGCGTCGGTCTCTTCGCCGACGACCACGCGCATCGCCATGCCGAAGGTCTCGTGGGGGGAACAGAGGAGGTCGTAGACACCGGGCGTCTCGAAGGCGACCAGCCAGCTGTCGGGAACCGGTCCCTCGCCCGCGGACTCACCGTCTCCAGCGGGCGTTTCGGTCCCGGTCGCGGCGCCGTTCTCGGCAGGCGTCGCGGTGGCTTCACCGTCCCCGCCCGGGGTTGCGGTCGGTCCATCGCCGTTCCCGCCTTCTTCACCACCGCCTTCGGCGCCGGGTTCGGCCGGCGGTTCGACCTGGTCACCCGGGATGGAGTCGGGGCGCCAGCCGAGCAACGGCGACGAGAACGCGCTCACGCCCGTCGGGCCGCGGCGTCGCATACCGAAGGCCGGGTGATAGTGGACGACGTTGTGGTCTGGCGCCACGAAGACGAACTGGACCACGTCGCCGACGTCCACGCTGAGACCCGTGGGCTGGTAGAAGAAGTCGGCCGGTCGCTCCGGGTTCGTCGGTGGCCCGATCAGCGTCTGGACCGTGTAGACACTGCCCGTCTCGGCCGTCTCCTGGTTCATCTGTGCAATCCGGTTCCCCGCCGAGTCGTCGCTCGCCGCCGCACCACCGGCGCCGCCGACGACCGTCAGCGCAGCGCCGACACCGACTGCTTTCATCAGGTCACGTCGGGAGGTACTGTCTCCAGACATGAGCGGCTGTTCGGGGCTCGCTCCCTTCGTTACTCGCAGCCCTCCCGTCTCTCCGTCGTCACACGGTCGCGTTACCGCAACCGCCCCAGTCGGACCAGTCGCCCGGCAGACCTGTTCGTTCGCTCCCGTCGTTTCGTCGAGGCGGCGCTTCCCTCCTCGGTAAGCACGCGACAGACTGGATAATTGGTTCCTACCGTTCTGATCGAGAAACTGTCCGACGGAGGTCACTCACTGGTCGACGGCCACGCGGTCGCCGGCCGCTTCGAGCACGACGTCGACGAACTCGCGGGGGTGTTCGGCGTAGGGGACCAGGGCCGACTCCCCGATAGAGACGAGGCGGACGTCGGCGTCGTCGGCGAGTTCGCGGCCCGTCGAGAGTGGCGGCATCTCGGCCTCCTGGCCCCAGACGAGCGTGACGGGGACGTCGACGTCGGCCAGTGTCGACGCGAGGTCGACGTCGCTGTCGAGGTGGCCGCTGACGAACGAGGCGGGGGCGAACCTGGCACCGGACTGGTGGGCGGTTTGCCACTCGTAGTCGACTGTCTCGTCGTCCAGGTTGGACACATCGTAGTAGCCGTGGTCGTCGTGGAAATAGCGGATAGAAGGCTCGCTGACCACGAGGTTGTACAGGGTCTCGCCGACCACAGGCGACCGGACGAGGGTTCGCAGCCAGACGCGCTCGCCGGGGATCGTCGTCGCCGTCGGACAGATGAGGACGTACCCGCTGGCGTCGACATCGTCTGCGACGCTCGCGACGTAGGCCCCAGTCAACGACGCAGCGACGACAACCGCGTCGTCGACGACGTCGTCGAGGAAGTCACGGACGAACGTCTCGTACAGCGCCGCCGAGTAGGTCAGTGGCGGGCGGTCCGACCGGCCGAATCCCGGCAGGTCGGGCGCGACGACGTGGTACTCCTCGACCAGCGGTTCGACGACTTTCTTCCACTCGTGGCTAGAGGCGGCGGCGTTGATGCCGTGCAGGAGCACCAGGTCCGGGTCGTCGGGGTCGCCCGCCTCCGTGTAGGCGACGTCGAAGCCACGCCAGCGGTAGGTGCGCTGTTCACCCGGCAGTGGTGGGGGCAGGTCGCCCGCACGACGCGAGAGGACGGCGTTGGCGACGGCAGCGGTCCCGAGCGCTCCGACCGCCGCGCCGGCCACTGTTCGGAGTCGCATACCTGACACTAGCGGCCTGGCGCGCTTATACCCTGCGACGCCCGGTGTGGAGCGAGTTCACGTACCGTCGCCGTCTTACTCCTCTTCGCGACGCTCGCGGACGCAGTCGGCGACGGGTGCGATCAGTTCGTCGGCGACGGTGTAGGGGTCGGTCTCCCGGGCGACGATCCGGTCGACGGCGGCGTCGATACCCCCGCGGTTCTCGATCTCCTCGGCGAGCAACGCGTGGACGTCCTCACGCAGGAGCGTCCGCACCTCGGCGGCGTAGCGGTCGCGGACCTGCTGGTCGAGTTCACCCGACGCGACGAGGTACTCGCGGTGGGCGTCCAGCGCCGCGAGGAGGTCGTCGACGCCCTCGCCCGTGTTCGCGACCGTCTCGACGATCCGCGGTTCCCACTCGGGGTCGTCGGCAGCGGCGTCCGTCTCCGTGCCCATCCCGTTCGATTCGCCACCAGCAGCGCCCGTCCCGTGGTGGCCAGCACCGTGATGGCCGCTCTGGGCGCCACGACGGGTCGAAGTCCCGCTCCCCATGTGGATCATCTCGCGCAGTTCCTGGACCGTCCGGTCGGAACCCTCCAGGTCGGCCTTGTTGACGACGAAGAGGTCGGCGATCTCCAGGATCCCGGCTTTGAGCATCTGGACGTCGTCGCCGCTGCCCGGCGGGACCAGCACTGCGACCGTGTCGGCGGTGCGGACGATGTCGATCTCGTTCTGGCCGGCGCCGACGGTCTCGACGATGACCTTGTCCTTGCCGAAGGCGTCGAGTGCGGTGACGGCGTCCGTCGTCGCCGTCGAGAGCCCACCGAGGGTGCCGCGGGCCGACATCGACCGGAAGAACACGTCCATGTCGCCGACGTTCGAGGCCATCCGAATGCGGTCGCCCAGGACGGCGCCGCCCGTGTAGGGCGAGGCGGGGTCGATGGCGATTATCCCGATGGTGAGACCCTGGTCGCGGTAGGCCTTCGCGAGTTTGTCGACGAGTGTGGATTTCCCGGCACCGGGACTGCCGGTGACGCCGAGGACGTCCGCGTCGCCGGTATGGGGATGGAGCGCGGCGACGAGGTCGCGATAGCCCGGCGCGCGGTTCTCGATTTTCGTGATCGTCCGGGCCAGCGCCCGATGTTCGCCCGCGAGGACGCCCTCGACGAGGCCCTCGACCGCCGACTGGTCCGTGGGCGCTGCCGGTGCGGAGCGGCCCTCCGCGTCCCCGTCGGTCATCGCTCGGGGGCGTTCGCGCGGACGTACTCGATCATCTCCGACATCGAGGCGCCGGGCCCGAAGATTTCGGCGACGCCCTCGTCTCTGAGTGTCGCTTTGTCGTCGTCGGGGACGATCCCGCCGACGAGGACGAGCGTGTCCTCCAGAGCGCCGTATTCGCGCAACCCGTCCATGATCTTCGGAACGAGCGTGTTGTGCGCGCCCGAGAGAATGGAGATGCCCAGCACGTCGACGTCCTCCTGGACGGCCGCCTGGACGACCTCGTCGGGCGAGCGGTGCAGGCCCGAGTAGATCACTTCGAAGCCCGCGTCCCGGAAGGCTCGGGCGATGACGTGGGCACCCCGGTCGTGCCCGTCGAGGCCGACCTTCGCGACGAGACACCGGATCTGGCGGTCCTGGGGGTCCTGTTCCTGTTCCGTGCTCATGGGTCACGGTTCTCGGGCTGATGGTTTCACAGTTGCGGTGAAAATTGCCACACCCGTCGGCGACGACCGACAGGACCGGCAGCCCGGCCCCGAGAAACGCGCGACCTTACGCTTCCTCGTCGTCCGGAGTCCGGGACCGACGAGCGAGGAACGCCCCGCTACCGAGCACACTCGCGAGGGCGGTCGCGAACGGCAGGCTCCCGTCGGCGGTCGTCGCTGCGCTCGCACCGGCGTTCCGGTCAGTTTTTGGGCCCGTATCACCGGATTCCGGTAACTGGGTCGGCGTTGCGGCTGGAGTCGGAGACCCGGTGGGTGTCGGGGTCCCTGTCGGCGTGGGCCTCGGTGACGGCGTCGCTGTCGGGACCGGGAGTCCCGGGACGCGTTCGGTGATTTCGAAGGCGTATACGGTCCCGTCGGACTGGACGTAAATCGTGTCACCGACAACGGCAGCTGGGCCGTCGGGCACCGTCGCCACCGCCCGCGTTGCGCCGGTCTCGGGGTCGACGGCAGCCAGGTTCCCGTCGAGGTACGTGTATAGCGCGTCGGTCGTCCCGACCGGCGGGTCGACGTCGGTCTCCCCCTCGATACGCCACTGGACGCTCCCGTCGGCGACGTCGAGCGCGTACAGGGTCTTCGACCCGGAGAGAGACACCGTGCCGTCGTGGACGGTGGGTATCCAGAACGTGTCGTCCATCTCGACCGTCCACTCCCGGTTACCGCCCGTCCCCACGGCGTGTATCGTTCCGCTGTTGTCGCCGACGTAGACGGTCCCGTCCGCGACGGCCGGCGGGGACGCGTCCACCTGACCGATCTCGTACCGCCACGACTCTCGTCCCGTCTCCTCGTCCAGTGCGTAGAGTGTCGTCGGCCGGCCGGGCGTGGAGTTCCGGATAGTCGCGGTGTTCCCGGTGACGTAGACGGTGCCATCGACCACCGCCGGCGGGTCCCAGACGCTGAGCTGGAGGTCGTGTCGCCATCGCTGGTCGCCGTCCCGGTCCATCGCAACGAGTTCCCCACCGATCGTCCCGACGTAGACGGTGCCGTCGACGACCGAGAGTCCCGCGACGGGTTCGCTGTCGAGCGCCTGCGACCAGCGTTCGGTGCCGTCGCTCGCGTCGAGTTCGTAGACGTACCCTTCGCCGCCGCCGTTGGCGAGCGCGTAGACGGCGTCGTCCCGGGCGACGGGCACCGACTGCATCCACCGGTCCGTGTCGAACCGCCACCGTTCGTCGCCCCTTTCGGCGTCGAGTGCGCGGATCCCGCCCTCGTATGGCTCGGACTCCCCGTTGTCCAGTGAGAGGTACACGCGCCCGCCGTGGACGGACAGGTGGTTGGGTTTCGGGTCTGACTCGACGGTCCAGCGCTCCTCGACTGCGGTCGCAATGCCGTCGGGGCCGGACACCCACCCCGAGTTCGCGCCGTTCCCGCGATAGGTCGGCCAATCGGTTGTCGATTGCCGGAGTCGACTTCCGGCTCCCTGCCCCGCCGATCCGACGCCGATGGCGGCGCCACCGGCGCCGATAGCGACCGTCTGCAACACGCTTCGTCTCGTGGTCAGTCTCCGCGACTCGTGGTTCCCGTGCATCCAGATCCCGTCGCCGGTTTTGGAGTGCGGACACCGTCAGTTAAACGGACCGGTGCCGGAGGCCGTCGGACCCGCCGGGCACAGTTCCGAAGGGAGTATACTGGTGGCGTCCCGAGAGCCGATATGGCAGTCGCCGACAGTCTGCAGTCGCGGGCCAGGGCCAACCCCCGGCGGGTCACGGCGGTCCTCTCGGTCATCGGTTACGTGCTGGTGCTCGGTGCGTTTACCCCATACGCGCCGTTCCCGTCGATCAGCAGGGACGCGACCATCTTCCTGGGAGACGCCATCGCGGTCGTGAACACGCTCGCGCTGGTGTCGATCCTCGCCGGCGTCCGGTTCATCAAGCGCGGCGACGTGCGCAAACACCGCGCGGCGATGCTGACCGCCTTCTCGCTCATCATGGTCTTTCTCGTCATGTACCTGCTCAAGGTCGGCGGCGGGTTCGAGAAGGCCATCGTCGCGTCCGGCGTCGTCTACTACGCGTACCTCGCGATGCTCGCTATCCACATCCTCCTGTCGGCGCTGGCGGTGCCGGTCGTCCTCCACGCCGTCGTCCTCGGACTCACCCACTCGCCGGCGGAGTTGCGCGAGACGAGTCACGCCCGGGTCGGCCGGATCGCCGCCGCCGCGTGGTCGCTGTCGCTCTTTCTCGGCATCGTCACCTACCTCATGCTCAACCACGTCTACAGCTGGGAAGCCCGCGGCCACGGAGCGTTACTTCTCCTCGCGGTCGGGCCGGCCTGGCGACACCTCCGTGACCTGTGGTAAAGCCGGCGACGCCGACGATCACGTGACGACTGACGGCCACGCGACGATACTGACGGCACCCCCTCACACGACAGCCGCCCGCAACGTTTTGCCCTCGGCTGTGCTACGTGTCAGCATGACAGAGCAGTCCGACGAACCGACGACCATCCCGGTCGGGGGCGGAGTCTCGACCGACGGCGATGCAGCGGGGGACGGGGCATCGACCGGGGGCAGCGGTGGAGACGACGACCGCCGGCGCTGTGATTACTGTCGACTCCCGGTCCCGGGGACGCCAGTGACCGCCGAATACGACGGCGAGACGTACGCGTTCTGTTCGGCGGGCTGTCGCGACACCATGGCGGAGTCGGAGAAGGTGTTCACGCAGTATCACGGGTTCCGGCGGACGCCCACGGGCGTCGCCCCCATCGACGAGAGTCTCCCGCAGGGGGTCCCGCGCAACTCCTTCGTCATGCTGACCGACCAGGCCGGGACGCGTAGCGAGTCCGTCAGGGCCGAACTCGTCTGGCGGGCACTCCAGCGGGGCGAACCGGTCGTCGTCGTCACGTTCCTCGAACCGCCCGTCTCGGTCGTCCAGAGTTTCGTCACGCTCGAGTGGAACGTCCTCCCGTACCTAGAGGCCGGCCGGTTGCGATTCGTCGACGCCTTCACCTACCGCATGGAGGACCGCGAGCGGATGGCCGACCGACTCGAGGACTGGAACACCCACCTCGTGAGCTTCTGTGAACCCGCCACGTCGCGAGTCCGAGACCCCTCGGACGTCGAAGAGCTCTCGAACCGGATCGACGACGCGCTCGAACGCCTCGACATGGAAGACCGGGGGATCGTCGTCCTCGACTCCCTCGACGAGTTCGGTTCCGGCGTCCAGCCCGTCCAGGCCTACCGGTTCGTCAAGGACCTGCGCGCGACGGTCCCCAAGAGTCGGTTCGTCCCCGTCTACGCGAGCGCGACAGTCTCGGACAACGCCGAGAGCTTCCCCCACGACCTCGAGTACATGGTCGACGGTATCGTCGACCTGCGCCTGAACGACGACCTCGTCGAGGGGTCGCTCATGAAACAGTTGCGCGTCCGCAAGATGAACGGCGTCCTCGCGCTCCCCAAGTGGGCGCTCTACGAGTACACCGCCGGCGAGGGCATCGTCACCATCGACCCCCGCGAGGGACCGTCTGGCGACGCTCCTGACAGTGACGGGAACCACGACGATGGTGATGGTGGCGGCGATTCTACCGGTGACGACGCCGACGGCGAGTAACTCTCAGTCGGTCCGGGGGAGCGACCACGCGCCCAGCGCGACGAAGGCGGTCGTGAGCGCCACGAGCACGAGCAGGAACGCCGGCGAGGAGTCGACCGGACCGAGCGTGGGAGGCGCGTAGCCGGTCGCGGCGCGGACACCGCGCGAGAAGTACGTCAGCGGCGAGAGCCACATCACGGGCTCGAACCACCCCGGCAGCATCGACGGCGGGACGAACGTATCCGAGAGAAAGAGCAGCGGGAGCGCGATAGAGTTGCTCGCGGCGATGACGCCGTCCTGTGACCCGGCGGTCGAGCCGATGAGCGCGCCCATCCCACAAAAGAGCGCGACCCCGAGGACGACGTAGGCGACGATCGCAGCCACGGTTGCAGGCCCGAACGCGAGGTCGGCACCGGTCAGAAGCGCGACCAGCGCGAGCAAGAGCAGCGCGGCGAGGCCGATGACGACCACGTTGACGAGCGTCTGGGCGAGTAACCACTCGCTCCGCGAGAGGGGCGTCGTCGCGAGTTTCTCGAAGCGATTGCCCTCGCGGTGTCTCGCGACTTCGCTCCCCACCCGAGAGAGCGGCGTAAACAGGACGACGACGGCGAGATAGCCCGGGACGTAGTAGGCCGGTTCCTCGGCGAAGAGGCCACCAGTCGCGTCGGTCTGGACCAGCGCGCCGAAAATGACGACGATGATCAGCGGGAAGAAGAAGGTGAAAAAGACCGCCGTCCGCCGGCGCAGAAACGAGTGCCAGTCGGCGCGAAACGACGCCGCGATGCGACCGGTACGAGTCACGGCTGTCCCTCCACGCGCTCGGCGCCCTCGCGTTCCTGAACCGCCGCCGTCAGCGAATCGCGTCCGAGCGTCGCGTCCGCCTCGGCCGCGCCGGTGAGTTCGAGATAGACGTCTTCGAGGTCTGGTTCCGTCCACGCGAGCGACTCGTAGCTCGCCCCCGCGGCGTCGAGTGCGTCGACCACGGCGCCGATGTCCTGTGGTTCGATGCCGTAGACCGTGAGCGTCCCGTCGTCGCCTTCGACGCGCTGGCCGGCGTCGAGCGTCGACGACAGGTCGAGCGACCCGGGGTCGGCGTCCGTTTTGACGACCAGTCGCGGGTCGCCACCGTGCTCGCGAACGAGTGCGTCGGGGTCGTCGACGGCGACGAGCCGACCGTCGGCGAGCAGACCCACGCGGTCACCCAGTCGATGGGCTTCCGCCATGTAGTGGGTCGTCAGGACGATCGTGGTCCCGCCGTCGGCGAGGTCTTCGAGCAGTCCCCAGAGCGCCCGGCGGCCGGCAGGGTCGATCCCCGTGGTGGGTTCGTCGAGAAAGAGCAGGTCGGGGTCGTTGACGAGCGTCGCGCCGACGCAGGTCCGGCGTTGCTGCCCCCCCGAGAGGTTCTCGTACCAGGTGTCGGCGTCGTCGGCGAGGCCGACGTCGGCGAGCACCCGCTCGGTATCGAGGGCGTCGTCGTAGAGGCCGCCGTAGTAGTCTATCAGTTCCCGCGCCGTGAGTCGCTCGGGCGGGTCGAAATCCTGTGGGAGGAGACCGATCCGCTCCGGGTCGACGTCGGTGGGGGACGTCCCGAAGACGTCCACCGTTCCCTGGGCGTCGGTCGTCCCGGTGAGCGCGCGGACGAGCGTGGTCTTGCCCGCGCCGTTGGGGCCGACGAGTGCGAACACCTCGCCTTCGGCGACCGAGAGAGAGACGCCGTCGAGCGCGACCGTCTCGCCGTAGGCCCGGCGGACGTCCTCGGCGACGAGCGTCGCTGTCATACCCGAACTGAGCGGCCCGGGCCGCAAAGACGGTTCGGTTCGCGGTCGTCGCAGGGTCCCCACCCGTGAAAACCGAACGCGACCGTCGAACGCCGGAGAGGCCATCAGGGTGGCATGGGGACCAGAGAACGAACCGGAACGTCAGTGGGGACCGGGTAGGGCGGGGTTCGAAACGACAGCGGGATCCGGAGAGCGAACCGGGGTGGGGGCGTCAGCGGGGCCGGAGGGGAGCGTCAGCGGGGCCGGAGGGCCGTCAGGCGGCAGGCGGAGCGGGTTCGCCCTCGACCGGTTCGGGTTCGGTGCCGTCGGACCGGCCTCGCCAGCGGTCGGCAGCCGCGAGGGCGACTGCGCCGAGGCCGACGACGACCACGACGAGTTTGAGGAGGCCGCCGAGCAGCGGGACCAGCGAGAGCGCCTCGATGGCGACGACGCCCAGCACGAGCGCAGCCCAGCGGTTGGGCCAGCCGGCGGCGCCCAGGACCTGTCGGCCGACCAGATACTCGCCGTAGACGAGACTCGCCCACACCGAGAGGCCGAAGACGGCACCGCCGGCCAGCGCCACCGGGATGCCGACGACGGTCAGCAGGAAGGTGACGAGCGCCAGCGGGACCGCCACGAGCGCCACGATACCCGTTCCGATACTCCGGATGGGGTCCTCACTCGCCCGCGTCGTCACCTGCGCCGAGAACCGCGGGAACAGTCCGAGGAGGGCAGCGCCGATGAACAGCGCGATCACCGTCCAGTAGACCGGCACCAGTCCGCCCGGGACGAATCCGGGGACGAACGAGACTGCGGGCACACCGGGTTCGACCTGGATCTCGGGGCCGGAGGGCTGCCAGTCGTCCGAGCGCTCGGTGATCGTGCCGTCGACCTGGGCGCCGTCGGCGCGGTCGAAGGTCTCGCGGTAGGTGACGTCGCCACCGACGACCGCCGACGAACCGAGGACCACCGACTGGCCGCTGGCGACGTCGCCCTCGACGGTGCCGTTGACTTCGGCGTCACCGCCACCGGCCGCGACGTCGCCCTCGACGAGCGCGCCCGCGGGCACGACGACCGACCCGGCACCGGCGCTCACGTCGCGGCCGACGGTCGCACCGGACGCGAGTTCGACCGACCCGCCGCCGCTGGAGACGTCACCCTCGATGGTGCCGCCCGGGCCGACCGTCACCGACCCCCCGGCCGCACTCACGTCACCGGTGACCGTCCCGGTCACCCGGACGGACCCGGAGACCGACGTCACCTCGCCGTCGACGGTGCCACGGACCACGACGTCACCAGTCATCGCTGTGACGTCTTCCTCGACCGTCTCGTTCGGGCCGATGGTCGTCTCGACCGCGTCGTTCGTGTCGGGGACACTACCCGAGTCGACGGTATCCGGTAGCTCGGCCGCGCCGGGACTGGAGGAGAGCCCCGTCGCGGCGGGCGATTCGATGGAAGGCAGCGCCGCCGTCGCGCCAGGGAGGGCGGCGAGCGCGACGACCAGCGCCGTTGCGAGCAGGATCGCCCGCGTCGGTGAGAGTCGCTTCATGCACGTCGACCTACATCCCCTTCCCCAGTAAATACCGGTCGCCGACTTCCACCCCGACAGCCCGAGAAAAGGTTTAAATAGGAGTTTGTTCGGCCAGCAGCGGTGTGTCGGTGTCTACAGATCAACCGTGGCGCGCGCTGTCGAGCGTGCCGAACGAAGTGAGGCCGCGAGACGGAGTCGTGCGAGGGACGAGCATCGCAGGGCCGCAGGCCCGAGAAGCGCAAGAGGTTGGGGAGGTATGAGGCCGTCGCGGTGCTGTGCTTTGTTGTTTCCTGGCGGACTGAAAGGGCGAGACGCGCTCGCGTCCAGTTTAGTCGCTAAATCGGCTCTATCCGAACGGAGTGAGGATATCCGATTTAGCGACCGCGAGCGGGTCGAGGGCTTTCATCGCTCAGTCCGAGTAGCGGTCACAATAGTGCCTAGCGAGCGGGTCGAGGGCTTTCATCGCTCAGTCCGAGTAGCGGTCACAATAGTGCCTAGCGAGCGGGTCGAGGGCGTTCGTCGATAGGCGCCGCGAGCGCAGTACGGAACGAGAACGCAGGGTCTGAGAACGGGGAAACGCTTTACAGTCCCAGCACACGACCCAGCGGACATGGCAGACGTCACCATCGAGTACTGCGTCCCGTGCGGGTTCCGGGAGCGCGCACTGGATCTCCAGACGGCCATCCTCACGAGTCTCGAACGAGAGATAGACAGCTGCACGCTCCTGATGGGCGACCACGGCGTGTTCACCGTCAGCGTCGACGGCGAGAAAGTCTACGACAAAGACGAGGACGACTACGACGTCGACGAAGTCGTCCGCGTCGTCCGCGAACACCTCTGAGTCTGGCCGAAGCGTTCGCCTACCAGAGCGGGTCCAGACGCCGTGACCGCAGGCGTGGCTGTCCATTGAAAGTCCTCGACCCGCTCGCTAGCTACGACAGTGAGATCGACCGCACTCGACGGAGAGCACTGAAAGCCCTCGGCCCGCTCGCTAGCTGTACTCGTGACCGCACTCGACGGAGAGCACTGAAAGCCCTCGGCCCGCTCGCGGTCGCTGCACGACATATCCTCGTTCGCTCCGCTCACTCGGATAGTGGTCGTGCAGGCGACTAAACTGGACGCGAGCGTGCCTCGCCCTTTCATCCGCCAGGACAGCAACCGCACAGCAACCGCAGGCCACACACCTCCCCAACCTCTTGCGGTGCTCACTCCGTTGCGCTCCTCATCCCTCACACGATGTCGTCTCGCGGCCTCACTTCGTTCGGCACGCTCGACAGCGCGCGCCACGATGGACGGGCAAACAGTGTGCGTCACGGGAGAAAGTCGGACCGACCGATGCGATCACTCCTCGTCGTGGAGTCGAAGGGTCGCGGTGCGTTCCCAGGACTGTTCGTCGATCACGGCGATCTCGCGCTGGCCGAAGACGTAGAGATAGTCGTCGACGTAGCGCGCCCGGACCGCACCGCCCGTCTCCACCGTAGTCTCGACGGCTAGCGACTCGTTCGTGTAGTCGACGACGAGTCCCTCCCCACCCGCGGGGAGGAAGAACACGCCATGTCTGCGGTCGATGGTAAAGGCGTGGTGGGTGGCCGAGACTTCCGACCACCCGTAGTCGAAGACCCGCGAATCGGCGATCGTCGGGTCCCTCGGGTCCGAGACGTCGAACAGAACGGTCTTGACGCGCCCGTCTTCCTCGCCGATTCCGAGGACGTGGTCGTCGTCGACCGGGTGGAGATACGACGAGAAACCCGGGAGTTCGAGGACACCCTGCTCGACGGGATCCGCGGGGTCAGAGAGGTCGACGACGTGGAACGGGTCGACCCGCCGGAACGTGACGAGATAGGCCGTGTCCTCGACGTACCTGACGGCGAATATCTGCTGTTCCTCGCCCATCCCCTGGACGGATCCGACGCGGTCGAGAGAGTCGGCGTCGAGCGTGTAGAGGTCGTTCTCGCTGTCACCGCCGGCGCCCGGGACCGTCGTGGCGATGCGGAGGTGCCCGTCGTATTCGTCGAGCGAGAACTGGTTCAGTGGCCGCCCCGGAACCGTCCCGTGGGCCTCGACGGCGAGGCCGTCACCGATGCTCACGCGGACGATACCCGTCGTCGTGAAGTTCCGCGAGTTGTTGCCGATATAGGTCTCGATGTCCGTCGAGAGGTTCCGGGAGACCCGCTCGCGTTCGGTCCGGTTCAGCGTGTCCAGCCAGTTCTCGAGGGTCGCGCCAGTCTCGATGAGATGCGCCCGACTGGAAAGATCGTAGGAGTTTACCTCCCGCAGTCGGTCCTTGACGTGCTCCGGGACGTCTCCGGAGGTCAGCAGTGCCTCGGTGTAGGCCTCGCCGCTGTCGAACGGCTCCGTGTAGGTGACGTAGAGCGACTCGCCCGAGACGTAGACGGCCGTGTTGCGTCGTGTCCCGACGAAACCGACGCTGTCGGTCACCGCGCCGCGTTCCGGGTCCAGCGACATGGCGACGTAGGTGCCGTCGACCGGGACGGACTCGCGGGGGTGATAGATGTCACCGCAGGCGACGCTCGTGTCGTCCATCGGTTCGACGGGACACTCGGGTGAGCGGGTGACGGGCACCTGCACGACGAGGTAGACCTGACCGCTGGTGGCACGGGCGGCGACGAGCGTGCCGTTGCGCTCGCGCTCCCACTCGCGAGTCGGGTCGCTGGGGTCGCTGACGTCGTAGCCGACGAGGCCGTCGTGGGTGAACACGACGAGTGTGTCGTCGACGAGGAGCTGTCGGCCCGAAGCGTTGATCTCGCCGACGAGCGCGGGGTCGGCGGGCTCGGAGACGTCGACGACGTGTGTGGTCCCGCGGCGGCCCGGCCGCTCGTCACCGGCGGGTTCTGGTTCCGGTCGGGGGAACGACTGGCCGTGAGGAGCGTAGTAGAAGTGCGAGCCGTCGGTCTTGACGAGGTCGGGTTCGTCGACGCCCTCGACCTGGACGTTCGTCGTGCCGACGCGCGAGGGACCGGTCGACTGGCCGCCCGCCCCGCCGTCCGAACCACCGTCACCGCCGGCGTCGGCCGATGCGGTTTCGGTTTCGACGTCGGCGGCCCCCGCTCGCGCTCCGGCGCCGCCGGCGAACCCGCCGCCCGCGCTCCCGCGCTGGACGTAACTGGCGAACGACTCCGAGTCCTCGAAGGTCTCCATCTCCTCGACGTCGTCCCCACCCAGCGGGTCGGTCACGACGAAGGCCGCGCCGATTGCCATCGCACCGAGGAGCACCACCGCGACGATGCCGACGGCGAGAGTTCTGTCCATACCTCTCGATGAACCCCCCTACATAAACGCTTCTTGTAGCTTCAAACGGCCATTGGAGGTATCTGCCCGGTTGGTAGTCAAGCTGATAAAAGAGTATGCGCCGAGCGTAGCGAGGCGGTTCACTTCGCGCGAACGGAGTGAGCGCGAAGGTGGTTTTTGTACTCAATTTTTGTGAGTCGAGCGGAACCTCCGGTTCCGCTGACCATGCGAACGGCGCTTCGCGCCGTGAGCAGATGGGGGTGCCCGCAGGCCGCGAAGCGGCCGAGGACACCCCCCGAAGTAAAAATTTAGTCGTCGGCGATCACGGCGTCGGGTGCGTCCGCGACCAACCGGTCCATGGCGTCGACCATGGCTTCGACGGAGGCGCGGGTAATGTCCGAGTCGCTGGCAGAGACCGTGACGGTCTGGTCGCCACGGGACATCTCTACCTCGACGGTGACGACGGCGTCGGTGCCGCCGGTGATGGCGTCGACGTGATAGGAGTCGAGGCGGGTGTCGAACGAGTGAGAGAGGGCAGCCTGGACGGCGTTGATCGCGGCGTCCACGGGTCCGGAGCCGACCTCGGCCTCGGTGCGTTCGTCGCCGTCGACTTCGAGGGTGACGGTCGCGGTGGGTTTGCGACCGCCGGCGACGGTGGTGAGCTCGACGATCTCGACCCTGCGGTCGCGTTCGCGGCCCGTGACCTCCTCGGCGATAGCGAGCAGGTCCGCGTCGGTGACGCGCTTGCCGCGGTCGCCGATCTCCTTGACGCGAGTGACGATCTCCGACAGGTCGTCGTCGCCCACCTCCACGTCGTGTTCGGCGAGGGCGGCCTCGACGCCGGCGCGGCCGGCGTGTTTGCCCAGCGCGAGACGCCGTTCCCGTCCGACCTTCTCGGGCGGGTAGGGCTCGTACATCGACTCGTCTTTGAGCGTGCCGTCGGTGTGGATGCCCGACTCGTGCGTGAACGTGTTCTGGCCGACGACGGCCTTGTTGGGCGGGAGCGGGATGCCCGTGGTGTTGGCGACGAGTTCAGCGAGGTCGTACACCTCCGTGAGGTCGAGCGTCTCGACGCCGTAGCCGTGGTCCAGCGCGATTGCGACCTCCTCGATGGCGACGTTGCCGGCGCGCTCACCGATGCCGTTGACGGTGCCGTGGACGACGTCCGCGCCCGCTGCGACGCCGGTGAGGGCGTTCATGACCGCCAGTCCGAGGTCGTCGTGGGTGTGGACGCTCACGGGACCCAGCTCCGAGAGCCGTGAGACAGCCGCGACGGCCTCGTCCGGTGTGGCGTGGCCGACCGTGTCGGCCCAGCAGATGCGGTCGGCACCCGCGTCGAGTGCCCCACCGAGGAGTTCTTCGAGGTAGTCCAGGTCGGCACGGGAGCCGTCCTCGCCGATGACCTCGACCCAGAGGTCGTGGTCTTTGGCGTACTCGACGAGTTCTCTGGTGTTCTGGACGTTCGCCTCGTGAGTGGTGTCGACCTTCTCGGTGACGTGCTTGTCGCTGGCGGGGACGACGAGGTTGATGCCGTCCACGCCACACTCCATCGCGAGGTCGATGTCGCGCTGGAGCCCCCGACAGAAACTCGTCACCGTCGCCGAGAGGTCGAGTTCGGCCACGCGAGAGATGGTCTCGCGCTCGCCCGGCCCGGTGCAGGCGCTGCCGGCCTCGATGAAGGCGACGTCGGCGCGGTCGAGTCGACGTGCGATGCGGGCTTTCTCGTCGGGTGTGAGCGACACACCTGGCGCTTGCTCGCCGTCGCGTAGCGTCGTATCGAGAAACTGTACGTCTCCAGCGTCAGAGAGGTGAGTCGTCTCGGGATGGTCTCCGAACAGCGTCGTCCCTTCGCGCTCACCGGAACCGTCACTCATAACGGAGAATTTCGCGGCCAGCCGCCGTGTGGCGACTTCCTCTATCCTCCGTGTCGGTATAGTCCGACATCGTAGCCAGCAGTCTGTCACGAGCGGCTATTAAACTGTTGGATCCCCTCCGTCCCGCTGGTACGGCAGTCGGTCAGTCAATGAGTCGATCAGTCGCCGGCCTCCGCTACTGGCGGTGAATCGCCGTCCTCCTCCCCCGGCACGTCCTCGACGACTCGAAGGCGGTCACCGGGCTCGACGCCGTCGGCGACGCCCGCGGCCAGTTCGACCAGCGTGTCGCCACGCCCGCTTCCGGTCCCGGTCCAGGGCGACAGCGTGCGTACCTGAACTACCTCCTCGTCTTCGATCCAGACGACGTCGAGTGGCGTCCGGACGAACAGCATGTGCACGGCCTGCTGGTCCGGGTCGACGAACCCGTCGAGCCCCGGGAGACGCGCGAGTGCCGCCTTCACCGGGTCCGGCTGGAGGTCGAAAACCAGCGCGTAGTCCACCGGAACCGACGACCGCCCCATCAGCCCCTTCGTCCTGGCGAGTAGCGTGTCGGCCGTCTCGACGTCCGTCGCCAGCACCTGCCGGTCCCCCTCGACCGGTTCGTGGACGAGACGCATACCGGCTACGGGGCCGACCGCGGGATAAACGTTTGCAGCGGCGGAGACGTGAGTCAGCGTGCACCACCAGCGTGGTTTACTACCTGGGTAAACCTTATGCGCCACGGCCGCGTGCGAGGTGTATGGTCACCGGAAACCGGGCGTCGGTGGACGTCCCGATTCCGACGCGGATCGTGACGGCGGTCGCGGCGCGTAACCTGGTCGACGAGGACGACCTGTGGGACGCACTGGAGACGATCCACCGGAACGTCGTCGACGGTGCCGACGCGATCGTCGACCACTACGAGTCCAGCGACAGTCCCGAAGCGGTCGACGTCGCCGACGGGCTGGCGACGGTACTGTTCGTCGACGCCGAGACGTGGGACCAGTCGGCACACGCAGTCCCCGAGGAGGTGCGGGCAGCAGCGAAGGTAGCACACGCCGAGTTCGCGCGCGAACTGGACGTCGACGACGCGACGCTGACGGCGTTCGACCCACTCGTGGTCCCCTCGCGGGCGGTGGGGGAACTGGTCCGGGCCGGCCTCTCACAGCGACAGGCCGAGGTACAGGTACTGCGCGACGCCGGCTACACTCAGCGCGAGGTCGGCGAGCGCCTCGGTATGGCGACGAACACCGTCAAGGTCCACTGTCACCGTATCGACGCGAAAGTCGAGAACGCGAAACGCCTGATCGAACTCGTCGACGGGGAGTGACCCGACTCGTCTCGTTCAGTGACGACGTCGCCGGACGAGTGACCCCAATCGTCCCATTCATCGACGATGTCGCCCGACGAGTGACTCCAATCGTCCGTGCGGGTTCGGGTGTGCCGTGGACTCGGTACGACGGTACCGACCGTCTCATAGTGATTATTGTAGCGATTTACCGGTACGACCGCACGAAGACGTGCGGTCGATCCGGAACAGACCTACAATGATCACTATCAGTCGTCGGTCGCCGTCGCAACGGACCCGACACCGTCGTTCGGTCCGGATACCGCACGGGTGGCCGGGACCTGGAACCGGCCGAGTTCGGCCTGGAGGTCGTCGGCACGGTCTGCCAGCGTCTCGACGTCGTCGGTGACGGTCGAGATAGAAGCGGTCTGTTGCTGTGCGGCGGCAGCGACGCGCTCGGCCTCCTCCGTGGTCTGCTGGCTGATGGACGCGACGTCGTCGACCCGGTCGGCGACGTCCTGGGTGGTCGCCGCCTGGCTGTCCGTCGCATCGCTTATCTCGTGGACGCTGGCGTCGAGGTCGCCAACCACGTCGATGATCTCGTCGAAATCGGCCAGTGTGTCCTCGACGGTGGCGACGCTCTCGCCCACCTCGCGGTTCATCTCCCGGACCGTCGCCGCGGTGTCGTCCGACTCTGTTTTGATCTCGTCGACGAGTCCCTGGATGTCCTCGGCGGCGTCGCGTGTCTCCTCGGCCAGTCCCTTCACCTCGTCGGCGACGACGGCGAACCCGTCGCCCGACGCGCCGGCACGCGCCGCCTCGATCGAGGCGTTGAGTGCCAGCATGTTGGTCTGCTCGGCGAGATCGTCGATGAACGAGACGATCTCGTCGACCTCGCCGATGCGGTCGGCGAGATCCGCGACGGCAGTCGCAGTCGTGTCGATACGGTCCTCGAGTGCGTCGAGTTCCTCGACCGCCTCGCTGGCGGCCGCTCGGCCCGAACGACCGCGTTCGGCCGCCGTCGCTGCCGTGTCGGCCACCTCGTCGGCCGAGGCGGCGATCTCCTCGACGGTCGCCGAGAGGTCGTTCACGTCGTCGGCGACCGACCGGACCTGCTCGGCCTGGCGCGTGGCACCCCCGGAGATCGCCTGGATCGAGTCGGCGACTTCGTCGCTCGTCCGGTCGAGTTCGTCCATACTCCCGGCGACGTCCGCACTCGCCGCCGAGACTTCGTCGGCGAACGCCCGCACGTCACCGACTGCCTCGCCGAGCGTCCCGACGAGATCGTTGTAGTTCTCACAGAGTTCGCGGTAGCGCTCGTCGGCTTCACCGCCTGCGATGTCGTCGGGGTCGATGGTCGCTGTCAGGTCGCCGTCCGCGGCGCGGTCGGCCGCGTCACCGAAGGCGTCGACCAGCGCCTCCAGGCGCTCGGAACGGCGTTCCAGGTCCGCGGTAGTCTCTTCCAGTTCGGCGGTGTATGCGTGGAGGTTGTCGGCCATCCGCGAGAGCGAGGCCCCGAACGTACCGGGGACGTCTTCGTCGAGGACATCGTCGTCGAACTCCTGGTCGGCGAGCGCGTCGGCCTGCGCCGCCACCACCGAGAGGTGTGACTGCATCTCCGCGAACGAGCGGGTGAGACTGCCCACCTCGTCGGACCGGTCGCTGCCCTCCACGTCGACGTCGACCGTACCCGTCGCGATATCAGTGGCGGCGACCTCGAGTTTGCGGATCGGCTCGACGATGTCGGTACGGGTCAGGAACACGGTGTTCGCGAACGCGACCACCGCGCCGGCGAACAGCAGTCCCACCAACACGACCCGTGCGGTGCCCGCGACCACGAACGGCAACACCGCCTGTCCGACCGAGACCAGAAACTGGATGGCGACCGCCGCGAGCACTTTCCGTTCGATGCTCTGGTCCGTCCCGACGACACGTAACGACCACCGGAGTGTCCGCTCGTAGCGGCCCCGAATCGATTGCACGTGGAGACGTTTCTGGGATCGGAATAAAAGTCCGACTGTCCCTTTTCACTTGCTGGTAACGGGAGGGGGGACAACCGCTATGTGGCTCGACGCCCGACGCCAAACCGATGGAGAAGACCCCGTCGACCGGAGTTTCAACTGTGCCAACCGGGCGACCACAGTTCGGTGTCGGTGGGTGACTACCCCGCGGGGCCTGTTTCCGTCTCGTCGGCGTCCGTCTCCGCGTCCGCGGCGCCGTACTCGGCGAGCCAGGCATCGAGTTCCCGGAACGCGGGCTCGAGCGCGTACAGCCGTTCGGTCGGTTCGTACTCCACGCGCGGCGGGATCTCGTCGTACGAGCGGCGGACGAGGAAGCCAGCGGCCTCGAGTTCGTCCAGCCGCCGCGACAGCGTGTTCGGCGACAGGTCCAGGGACCCCTGCAGGTCCGAGAACCGGACCGGCGGGTCGTTTTTCACCGCCACCTCGTAGAGGACCGCCTTCGTGTGTGCTCGCCCCAGGAGCGCGAACAGCGACTCCCAGTCGAGATCCGACGCCCCCTCGACCGTCGCCACCGGGTCACGCTCGGTCGCGTCGCTCATGCCGAGACGTTTCCGACGAACAACACTTACGTCTTTCGGCCTTCGGGGTACCCGCCGACGCGCCATCTCACTCGAAAACGGGAGTTTTAGCACCAAATCGCTCGTTTCTCTCGATCCTTCCAGTCGTCGTAGTGTCTTCCACCACACTAACTAACATATATTTGACTATTGTCGGCGTATCGGTGAGTGCACATGCACACGGAATTCGCGGAACGGTTCGTACCGGCGGTCGACAGGCGGGCGACGGGGCGAGGTGACCGGCGATGAGCGATATCCGCTCGAGGGCGGCGACCGCGGGAGCGGGGCTTCGCGAGTGGCTCCCGGTCGGGTTGCGATCCGTCGTCGCGCTGGTCGTCGCGCCCGCCGGGGCACTGAAGTACCTCGATTACGGGTCGGAAGTGGCTGCGTTCGCCTCGTATGGCGTGCCCGCGACGGAGTTGGTGGTGCCGGCTGTCGCCGTCGTCGAACTGGTCGCGGCCATCGCCATCGCGCTCGGCATCGCTCCGCGAATCGCCGCGCTGGCGCTGATCCCGGTGATGGTGGCCGCGATGGTGCTGTACGCCGTCGTCCCATCCAATAGTGTCGTCCTGCTGGGGTGTGTCGGCATCCTCGCGCTCGGCCCTGGGAAGTTCGCCGTCTGGGACCCCGAGAGCGAAGGCACCAACGGACTGGAACGACTCGGGCTGTCGAGTACGGAGTAGCCCCAGGGACAGCGACGGCGCCGGCAGACAGATTGATAGCCGTCGACGCCCGACGCCGATCCGATGGAGAAGACGCCGTCGGGCACGTCGGTCGGCGTCGACGACCCCTACGCCCACGTCGACCGCTGTGACCACTGCACCGACGAGGGCCGGTGTCGCTTCGCCGTCGAGCAGGGCGACCGAGACCCGGAGTTCGCCGACCGCCTGAGTCGCGAGGACTTTCGCTGTCCCGTGGTCGGTGGCCTCGACGAGGAAGGACTGACCGGTCCGTGGGACTGGACGGACTGCCCGCACTTTCGCTGTCGCGACCACGACCGAGAGTGTGCTCGCTGTGGGCTCGAAGAGGTGCGACTCGCCCACGACGACGACCGCCCGCTCCTCGAAGAACACCACCTCTCGTACAGTTCGGGCCCCGACGACGACGCTGGTTCCGGGACCGACGGAGACGACCCGCTGGCACACGAGATCACGGTGTATCTCTGCCGGTGGTGTCACGCGAAGATCCACGACTCGTGGGCGCGGATCGCCGACGACGTGAACCCCGACCCCGAAGCGATCGCCGAGCGCGAGGGCCGGCGCTCGCGCGAGCAGGAGGAACTGGGGTTCCAGTCCGCGGCCGAACGGTACGAGCGCGGCGACGGGACAGAGTGATAGCGGCCGCGGGCCCACGACCCACAGGAGGGCGACGACGACCAGCAGGTCGAGCGCGAACCCACCGACGATTCGCAGCGATCGGCGCAACTACCGGTCCGACGGTGGGCGACGGCACAGGGACGCGGGAGACGAGAAGATCACGGGACTGTGGCTCCCGAAGTGCTGTGCCTTTCGGCGTGCTTTTGTCGGCCGACACGCTACAGAGGGCTAATGACCCGTATCGACGTCATCGACAACCACGGTCAGTTCACACACCTGGAGCAACGCGCACTCCGGGACATGGGCGTGGACGTCGAACTCGTGGACAACGAGACGCCCCCCGACGAGATCGACGCCGACGGCCTCGTCCTCTCGGGCGGCCCGAGCATCGACCGCATCGGCAACTGCCCCGACTACCTGGACCTCGACGTACCGATCCTGGGTATCTGTCTCGGTCACCAGATCATCGCCCGGGAACTCGGCGGGACGGTCGAATCCGGCGACTACGGCGGCTACGCCGACGTCACCGTTCGCATCCTCGACGACGACGACCCGCTGCTGGGCTCGCTCGCGCCCGAAACGAGGGTGTGGGCCAGTCACGCCGACGAGGTGACACGCGTCCCCGAGGGGTTCGAGCGGACCGCCGACAGCGACATCTGCGGCGTCGAGGCGATGAGCGACACCGACCGCGGTCTCTACGGCGTCCAGTTCCACCCCGAAGTCGCCCACACCGAGCGCGGCGAAGAGGTCTTCGAGAACTTCCTCGCGATCTGTGAGTAACCTGCCGGGCAGTCTGTCTTCGAACTGGTCGCCCACTCTGTTCGTCCGCCAGTGCTGATTACAGCGTGCATAGTGAACGATTGCGGTGGCGCGCGCCGTCGAGGGGAGCGAGGCGCTCCGCGCCTCGATGCGAACGGGGAGGGACGACCCGTGAGCGTTTCATCGCGAGACGGAAGCGCGAGGGATGAGCGAGTGAGCGGAGCGAACGAGCGAATCGGCTGGGGAGGCACGTGGCCTGCGGTTGCTGTGCGGGCCTGGTGGATTGAAAGGGCGAGGCGCGGGTGGCGCGACCGAAGGGAGTGCCACCATGGCCGAACGGGGAGGCACGACCCGTGAGGCGCGGTCGCGAGTGCTGCGCGGGCCCTATCCGAGCGAAGCGAGGATATCCCGCACAGCACTCGCGAGCGGGCCGAGGGCTTTCAGCGCACAGTCTGAGTTGCGGTCACTCCGACTGCGAGCGAGCGGGCCGAGGGCTTTCAGCTCTCACCGACGAGTGCGGTGGGGTTATCGAATCGAGTTTCTTCTAGAACTCTACGACGTGAAACCAGTGTCACATCTACACCCTGCACATACCGATTGCTTCGACTCCGTGAGTGACGAAACCCGGCGCGAGTACGACGCCACACTCGTCGACCAGCGACGACAGTCAGGTACTCGCGACCTCGTATCCGAGGACAGTACGGTCGGCGACGACGGCGTCGAGCACCTCACTGGCCGGGGTGAAGCCACCGAGCACGTCAGTCATCGCATCGCCAGCGCCGTCCAGCAGACCACCGACCGACTCGACCAGGCCGTTCGCCAGCTCCGTTCCAGCGCGAACGATACCCGGTGTGTCACCCGACGTGTCAGCCCCGATCGATGGCGCCGTCGTCTGGGTGCCGGGCGACGCTGGTGTCGCCGTCGGGGTTGGAGTTGGCGTTGGCGTTGCCGTGGGAGTCGGGGTCGCCGTTGGCGTCGAGGTTGGTGTCGGAGTCGGTGACTGCGTCGCCGTCGCCGTCTGAGTTGGCGTTGCCGTGGGAGTCGACGTCGCCGTTGGCGTCGGCGTTCCAGTCGGCGTCCCGGTCGGCGTTCCAGTCGGCGTCCCCGTTGGCGTTCCGGTCGGCGTCCCAGTCGGCGTTCCAGTCGGCGTCCCCGTTGGCGTTCCGGTCGGCGTCCCGGTCGGCGTTCCAGTCGGAGTCCCAGTCGGCGTCCCGGTCGGCGTTCCAGTCGGCGTCGAAGTCGGCGTCCCGTTCGGCGTCCCAGTCGGCGTCGCCACGGATTCGACCGTGACGTTCAGCGACGCCTGGCCGTTCAGCGTCGCCGGCCCACCGTCGATAGCCTCGGCAGTGAGGGTGTACTCGTCCGGCGCGAGCGAGTCGAGTACGACCGACTGACCTGCGGGAACCGGCACCGACTGGAGCGTGTCGTTCCGGACGAACACCGTCGCGTCGATCGGCGTATCGTTGGTGACCGTGACGTTCCCGTCGCTCTGTGAGACGCCGAGGTCGATGGCACACAACTCGGCCACGAACTCGACCGACTCGGCGTCGTTGACCGGGACTGCCGTCAGGTTCGGGTACGGCCCGGGTTCGTCGAAGTCAGTCTCGTTGGCCTCGTCGACGGGCACGTACGCCCGGACGGTCCAGTTGCCTGCTTCCGGGGGGAACTCGACCGTCCCGTCACCGGGGGATACCGGGGCGACGACACGCTGTGTCCCTTCGAAGAAGGCCACGAGCGCGACCTCCTGGTCGTTCGGGTTCGTGACGTTCACCGAGAGTTGTCGCGTCGCCGTCCCGCTCGCGACCGGCCGCGCACAGACGTCGGTCTCGACCTGGATGCTGGCGAGTTCCGGTTCTGGCTCCGGCGCCGTGATCGTGACCGTGTACTCGTCCACGCCCTCGATCGGGACTGTCTGTCCGTCGGCAGTCGCAGTGAGGGTGTACTCACCCGTTTCGAGCGGACCGACAGTCAGGTTCCCGCCGGCTGGCACCGACCCGTTCGCGACGACACCGCTCGCGTTCGCGACAGTGAGGTTCACCGCCACGTCGTTCGGGTTCTCGACGGTGACGTTGCGTCCCTCGACGGCGACCGAGAGGTTCTGGAACGCGACCGGTTCGACCGCCGTTCCGGCGGCGGGGCCGTACGCGCGTTCGACGCCCTGGTCGGGCACGAACTCACCGGACACGACGTCGGCTCCCGTGTCGACGCTGCTACCGGCCACGACCGTCCACGCCTCGGGGGCGCTCTCGTTGGACTGCCACAGCCGGAGCGCGCTCTCGTCGACCCCTTCCGGGAGCGCCGTGTCGTTGTACGGGAGGTCGAGTTCGACGCGCGGGTCCTCGTCCGTGCCTGCGATGCCGACGAACGGCGCGCTCCCGTCGTCAGTGACTGGCGTGACGCCCTCGGGGAAGGCAGGCAGGTCGCCGGTTCCCGGGACCTGGCCAGTGAGGCCGGCGGATCCGGCCACCGAGACGTTCGTCGCGTCGAGGGCGATACCCGTCACCGGCCCGATAGACAGTCCCTCCGCGACGGCCGTCGATCCGTTGTCGGTGTAGATGGCCGTCGTCGCGTCGGCTATCTCGACGTCGACGAGGGTGGCGCCGCTGGGATACTCGGTTGGGAAGTCGGTGATGTACCCCTCACCCGTCAGCGAGACAGCGGTGTCGGCACCGTCGATGGTCGCGCCCTCGACGACGATGTCGTCGGAGTCGGCGACGTCGAAGCCAGTGTCGGCGTTCGTGATCTGCGTCCCGGTAAAGCTGTTCCCGTCGCTTATACCTCTGAGGAGGACCCCCTGACCGCCGTTTTCGATCTCGTTGTCGACGAAATCGTTCTCCTGGGCCTCCGAAACGGAGATCCCGGCGTCGAATCCCGTCACGACGTTGTCCACGACGCGGTTGCGGCCGGTGTTCCATACCTGTATACCAGTGTCACCGTCGGAAACGTCGTTACCGGTGATATCTGAATCACCGACAAGCACGAATGCGATCGCCGTGCCACCCGCCGGAGTGATGTCGTTCCCGGTGACGGTGAGGTTCTCTAACTGCGACGCACTGATACCGGTCGTCCGGACGTCCACACCCCCCTGGACCGAACTGTCCGCGACCGTGAACTCGAAGACCCCGTTGAGTTCGATCCCGGTCTGGTCGTCCTCCGGCGGGGTTCCGTCGACGGTGACGTTCCGCACTGCACCCCCCTCCACGTCACGAAGTTCGACGCCGACACTGAAGTCTTCGGCCTGCAGGTTCGCGACCGTCACGTTGGAAAGCGTCTCGAATCCGGGGTCTTCCACCGCCACACCGCTGGCGTTGCCGCCACTGAGGCGCGTGAGTGCGTACCCCTGCCCGTCGAGGACGACGTCACTCGACTGTATCTCGATACAGGCACCCGCCTCGGACACCTCCGCCTCAACGTCCTCGGTCAGGACGTACCGCCCGGGTTCGTCGATAACGGTACACGACGACAGTTCGCCGGCCACAACGTCACCAGTTCCGTCGCCGTCGCCGTCGTCAGCGATCGTCACGGTGTAGACGTCTTCGCCCTCGACCGGCACTACCTCGCCGTCGCGCTCGGCGCTGAGGTCGTACTCGCCGGGTGCGAGCGGGCCGATAGTCACGTCGCCATCGGCCGAGATGGACGCCTCGGCGACGACGCCGCTGGCGTTCGCGACGGTCAGGTTCACCGCCACGTCGTTGGGGTTCTCGACGGTGACGTTGGGGCCCTCGACAGCGACGGAGAGACTCGCCAGTCCGGGCGGAGCCTCGGCTCCCGCCGCTGGGCCGTAGACCCGCTCGACGCCCTGCTCGGGGACGAACTCGCCGGTCACGACGTTCCCGTCGGTGTCGACGCTGCTGCCGGCCACGAGTTCCCACGCACCGTCGGCCGTCCCGTTCGACTGCCACAGTCGGAGCGCGCTCTCGTCGACGTCTTCGGGGAGCTCCCCCTCGTAGGGTAGCGTCAGCGACGCGCTTGCGTTCGGCCCCGTGCCGGCGATCCCGACGAAGGGCGCGCTCTCGTCGTCCGTGGTGACCGGCGTGACGTCCTCGGGGAAAGCGGGCAAGTCGCCGGTTCCCGGCACCTGGCCGGTGACGCCGCGCGACCCGGCCACCGAGACGCCCGTCGCGTCGAGGACGATCCCGGTGACCGGACCAACGGAGAGCCCATCGGCGACGACTGTCGAGCTGTTCTCGGCGTAGATGGCGGTCGCCGCATCGGATATCTCGACGTCGGCGAGTCTAACGCCCCTTGGATATCGCGTCGGATCAGTGCCGAGGGAGCCTTCGTCGTTCAGGGAGACAGCAGTGTCGGCCCCGTCGATGGTCGCGCCCTCGATGATGATGTCGTCGGAGTCGGCGACGTCGAAGCCAGTGTCGGCGTTCGTGATCTGCGTGTCGGTAAAGTTGTTCTCGTTGCTCTGGTCGCCAAGGACTACCGCGAGGCCCCCGTTTTCGAACTGGTTGTCCGCGAACTCATTGTTCTGGGCCGCCGAGGCAGAAACTCCGAAATCGAATCCGCTTACACGGTTATCCGTGACACGATATCTATTACTCTCCACAATCGAGATTGCCCGTCCGCTGTCCGTAACGTTGTTTTCGCGTATCTCGGCACCGCTAGTTTTGACGAGAGAAATACCCCTCCCACCATCTGGGGCAATGTCGTTTCTTGTGATAATGATGTTGTCAGACCGTGCGGCGTAGATCCCATCCGTCCGGGGTTCAGAGGACACCTGGATCGAATTGTCCGCGACGACAAACTCGAGGCCCGATGTGATGGCGATTCCCGTCTGGCCGTCCTCTGGCGGGGTGCCAGCGACTGTGACGTTCCGCACTGCACCCCCCTCCACGTCACGAACGTTGACACCCACGCCGAACCCCTCGACGGTCAGATTCGCGACCGTCACGTTCGACTGGGCCTCGAACCCTTCCACTGTCACGCCGTCGGCGTCACTGCCACTGACCAGCGTGAGTGCGTACCCCTGCCCGTCGAGAGCCACGTCGCTCGACTGTATCTCGATACAGGCACCCGCCTCGGACACCTCCGCCTCGACATCGTCAGTCAGCGTGTACCGACCGGGTTCGTCGATGACCGTACACGACGACAGTGCGGTATCTTCACCGTCCCCGTCACCGTCTTCGGCCTGGATCGTCACGGTGTAGACCTCCTCGCCCTCGACGGGGACGACCTCGCCGTCGCGTTCGGCACTGAGGTCGTACTCACCCGGTTCGAGCGGGCCGACGACCCGGTCCTCACCGGCCGGGATCGAACCCTCGAAGACGCTGCCGCTCTCGTTCTCGACGGTGAGGTTCACGGCCACGTCGTTCGGGTTCTCGACCGTGACGTTGCGCCCCTCGACGGTGACGTCGAGGCTCTCACTCACCGGCGGCGGACACGGCTCGATATCGACGACGTACGTCAGCAATCCGTCGACCCGGACGGGCGTCCCGTCGTCGGTCTCGGCCCGGAGCGCGTAGCTCATCGCCGTGACGGGGATCGCGCGAGTCGCGCCGGCCGGAACGGTGACGTTGACGACGCTCCCGTTCTCGGCGACCCGGGTGACGCTCACTCGCTGGTCGTTCGGGTTCTCCACCGAGAGCGACTCGCAGTCGACGGTCACGTCCAGACTCTCGACGTCCGGTGTGGGTGGCACGTACTCGTCTTCGACATCGTTCTGGGCGCCGTTCGCGATCTCGTCACCGTCGGTGACGTCCTCGTTCGCGGCCGATTCGGCCGCTGCAGACGCCGACTGGATGACCGTGACCTGCAACTGCGTGATAGAGACCTCCTGAATCTGCGTCAGCCCCACACCGCCACGGGACGCGCCGCGGGCGGCGTTCTGGATCTGAACGACGTTGGCCACCTGCGACTGGGAGACCGCACCTTCCGCCGCCGATCCGGCGATGATCTGTATCTGGATGATGTTCACGACCTGAATCTGGACGATCCCCCCCTCCGCGGCACCGCTCGCCGCCGCCTGGATCTGCTCGACGTCGACGACCTGACTCTGTGCGGCACCCCGCGCTGCACCCGACGCGCTCCCGCTAGCAGCCCGCTGGATCTGGACGACGTTGACCGACTGGCTCTGGACGAGAGCCCCCCGCGCACCGCCGGTCGCCGCCGCCTGGATCTGGGTGACAGAAGCCGACTGATACTGGGAGATGCTCCCGCTCGCCGCGCCCGACGCGGCCGCCTGGATCTGCTCGACGGTCACGCGCTGGTACTGTGCGATCGCCCCTTTCGCCGCGCCGCGACCCGCGGCCTGGACCTGCTCGACGCTCGCGTCCTGTGACTGGGTGATCGCGCCCTTGGCTGCGCCGATCGCCGTCGCCTGGACCTTCTTCACGTCGACGGACTGGCGCTGGACGACCGACACAGTCTGGTCGGATTCGAGGACGCCACGTGCGGCGCCAAAGGCCGCGGCCTGTCGCTGCTCGACGCTGACGTTCTGACGTTGGGTGATAGCGCCGTAGGCACCCCCCTGGGCTGCCTCCTGAACGACCGGGACTGTCGTCACGCCGTTGGCCGCGGCAGACTGGGCCGCACCGGCGGCAGCACCCTCACACGCGGCCCGCACGTCCCTGGCGCCGCCGCGACGCTTCTCTGCGAGCGCGCCGTGAACCGCCCCGAACGAGGCGCTCTGGAGCTGGGTCACAGAGACGTTCTGGGTCTGGGTGAGTGCACCGGCGGTCGCCCCACCGACGGCCGCCTGGAACTGTTCGACGCTGACGTTCTGGCTCTGGACGAGCGCGGCGTGGGTCCCACCGGCCACAGCCGCCTGGATCTGGCTGACGTTGACCCCTTGCGACTGGTTCGCGGCCGCTCCCGCCGCGTCCCGGGCGGCCTGGATCTGTGCCTGTTCCACGTCGACGCCCTGTAACTGCGCGAGCCGGACGCCGCGAGAGACGCCCTCCCGGGCCGCCGCGCGCTTCTCGGACGCGTTCAGTGTCCCGGATTGCTGGGCGGTGGCGTCCGCCGCCGAGTCGGCTCTCGATAGCGCTGGCGACGCCACTGTCGACGCCAGTGGGACGACCGGCGACGACTCCGAGGTCGCGTTCGATCCACCCGATCCGCTGTCAGCCGCGAGGACCGACGAACCGTCTGCGACTGCCGACGCGTCGTCTGTGACGACTGACTGTTCGCCATCTACGGCGACCGACTGCTCGCCGTCTGCGAGGGGAGCGGCCGCGGCCCCACCCACGAAGAGGAGCGGAGCGACGGCCCCGACCAGAGCGACGAGCGCGAGCGCAACCGCTCGACGGTGGTCCGCCGCGTCGGCCGGTCCCGTGCGCTGGCTGGCTGCAGTATTCGACGAGGTGTTCGACAGGAACGGAACGACCGCACGCACACGGGACCTGCGTGTGCCGGCCGACCGCCGTCGGTTCGAGCGCATGTTCGATAGTATTCACCGAAACGGGCGGATAAACCGCCACAATCGTTCACTGACGTGTTAGTTTGGCCATCGACTCCTTACCCCAACTATCCCGGAGATACCCGCGGATACCCTCGGAGAAGACGCGATACGGCGAACGAAGCCGAGATAACCTGCCCGTACCAGCTCGAACGCTTGGACGGGCGTTCGGGTGGATCGCGGGCGACAGGACCGGCGTCGCTGGATATCGGCTGCCCGTCGACGACGACGCCAGTACGGCGAGCCAACCGACACGTGTGACGGTCCGCGCCGGGAATAAGCAGCGCTGAACGAGGCGAGTGTGACTCCCCAGAGCACGTACTCCGTCGCCCTGGGTTGCCCGCTCCAGGACCCATCACTCGTCGTTCACTTACTCGGACGTTCGGCCGGTTCGACCCGCGAGAGCGGGCCAGCGACCCACATCGGCCCGGGATTCGAAAGACCACCTTTAACATAACCGTACGTCTTTTGAGGTGTAAGAACGGCGGACGCCCCGCGGTGGGGCAGGGTGGACCAATCATGACGACGACCCAGGGCAACCTCGCCAGTCTGTCGCGGTTCGTCGTGCGCGCGCCGAGCTGGTACTCGAGTGTCTTTCTCGCGCTCCTCCTCGCGGCCGTGACCGGTGTCGCCGCGTTCAACTCCCGGTTCGTCCTCGAGGACGCCTGGGAGGGGATCTTCTACGTCGGGTTCCCCACCGTGGTGGCGGGTGTCTTCACCCCGTGGGTCGACCGCAAACTCGGTGGCAAACTCTCGCGCAACGGCTCGTCGTTGCTGGCGCTGACCTGCGAACTCGTCGCCATCGCGGCGCTGACTCTGGCGGCGGTCATGGCGCTCGTCACGCCCCTCGAACAGGCGTTCGTCGTCGACGCGCTGCTGGTCGCGCTCGCGTCCATCTTCGCGATGCGCCTGTTCGTCCTCATGGCCGTCTCCCGACACTCCCTGCCCGTCGCGGCGATCCCCGCGAGTCTCCAGACCGTCGCGGCCGCAGCCTTGCTCTTCGTCTACAGCGGGACGATGCGCTACCTGGAGTTCGGCGGCGGTCCCGTGGCCCGGGCCTTTCTCTACCGGCCCGGCGAGGCACCCGTCCGCATCCAGCAACTCAACTACATCGACCCCGCGAAGTTCGCCATCCTGGCGACGATCTGTCTGGTCTACGCCGGCGCTGTCTGGCTGTTCGTGACCGTCATCGACCAGCCCTGGAAACGCAGCCTGGGTGTGAGCGTCCTCGACTTCGTCGGCGGGTTCATCGGCCACATCGCCGAGGGTACCCGCGAACTGGAGACGTTCTTCGAGGAGATCGGCGAGGAGGCGCTCGTCCCCGTCACCGTCCTCTCGGTGCGCCGCCCCGACGGCGGCGAGAAAGCCAGGTTCGTCCTTCCGATGCTCCACCCCGGCCCGATGGGCGACATCGGCGGCGGCAACCTCCCCAACCGCATCGCCAGCGAGGCCGACGGCCTCGCCTTCCCGCCCCACGCGACCGCCGGCCACGACTTCAACCTCGTCACAGAGCGCGAGGTCGATACCGTCATCGACGCCGCCGAAACCGCCTATCGGCGCATCGAGTACGACGATACGGCGACGGAATCGACCCGGGTCGAGGCGGGCGAGGCCACGGTGACCGGCCAGGCCGTCGGCGACGGTGCGCTCCTCGTCAACACGTTCTCGCCAAACCCCGCCGACGACGTCGAGTACGCGGTCGGCCTCTCCGCGGCCGCCGAAGCCCGCGTCAGCGGCCTCGACGACGTCATGCTCGTCGACGCCCACAACTGCAACGACGGCCTCGACGGGGAAGACCTGGGCCACGTTGTCCCCGGCAGCGAGCGCTCGTTCGACATGATCGAGGGGGCCGGGACCGTCGGCGAACACCTCGCCCGTGCACCGCGGGACTCCCTTCAGGTCGGCGTCGCCCACGCCGAGACAGACTGGACGCCCGAGGACGGTATCGGCCCGCTCGGCGTCCGCGTCGCCGTCTTCGAGGTTGCCGACCAGCGGACCGCCTACGTCCTCGTCGACGGCAACAACATGGAACCGGGCGTCCGCGAGCAGATAGTCGACGCCATCGGGGGTGTCGACGTACTCGAAGTGATGACCACCGACACACACGTCGTCAACACGGTCGACGCCGAGAACCAGGTCGGCGACGAGATCGATCCCGGGGAACTGGTCGCGCTGGTCGACGAACTGGTCGAGGAAGCCGTCGCGGACCTGGAACCCGTCGAGGTCGGGAGCGCCAGCGAGACGGCGCGCGTGACCGTCTTCGGTAACGACCGCACGGAGATGCTCGCCTCGACCGCCAACGCCGCTATCTCGATGGGCGCACCGCTTGCGGCCGCGATCATCTTCGCCTCGCTCGCCGTCTCCGCGCTCATCTTCAGCCTCGCAAGCCTCTGACGGGACCGATCCGGGCTTGACCGGCCCGGCCTGGTCCGACCCTGACCGCCGAGAGCCCCGAAAACCGACCGAAACGCCGATTGTCGCGCCACCCGTGGTGTCCGGCGTGACCCGATCGCTGACCGACGTCGGCCCCGCACTCCTCGTCCCGGCCGCCTGGACGGTGACGCTGGCCGCTCACCTCGGGAGCGTCTCGCGTCGGACCCTGTTCATCGCGCTCTGTGTGATGGACGTCCTGCTCGTCGTCTTCGCGGTCGTCTCGCGCGAGGAGATGACCGGTCCCGTCCTGCGGGTCTGGCAGCGCGTCTTGCTCGTCGGCCTCGTCGCGACCGTCGCCGGGACGGTCGACCTGGCCGTCGGCCAGGGAACCGACCCCGTCGCGCTCGGCACGCTGTTCGTCTGGATGGTCGTTCCCGCAGTCGCGTACTTTTCGACCAGTCGCGCGGTCGAGACGCCGACCTACCGGCGCGTCTACCTCGCGGGCGGTGCGCTCTCGCTCGTCGGTGCGGTCGTCTACGCGCTCGAACCCGCGGGCGTCGCAGGCGAGTCGGCCGTCGTCGCCGGCCTCGTGCTCGTCGGCGTCGGACAGACCGTCGGGATCGTCACCGCGGTCGTTCAGAACGGTTGAGGCGGTCGGTCGCTGTCCAGTACTCACGTAGTTGCCATACGGGCACATGAGCCGGCCGGACCTATCCGAACACGTGGTCGAAGGGACGCTCTCACTGGCGTGGTTGCCGGTCGGCGTGCTCGTCGTCCCGACCTACGACCGATTGCCCGGCAGTCGTGTCGGGACAGTCCGGCGCGACTGGGTGCTATCGGCCGCTGCGTACCTCCTCGCCGCGTCGGTACTCGTTGCCGGGGTCGTCGCGCTAGACTGAAACCCACACTCGGCCGCTCGTGGCTTACTCCTGTTCCTGTCTCCGCGTGGCCGCTCGCAGTCGCTCGACCCGCCCCTCGGTCGGCGGGTGTGTGCCGAGCAACCCACGGAAGAGGAGCCGGCGCGTCCGGTCGAAGAAGGGGTGCTCGTCCCACGGCGGGGGGACGATCGAGAAGGCGGCCGCCGAGGATTCGCGCAGGTCCGTCGCCGGTCGACGGTCGACGGTGACGTCGAGGGTTTCGAGCGCGCTCGCCAGCGCCGTCGGGTCGCCTGTGAGCGCGACCGCACCGTCGTCGGCACCGTACTCTCGCGCCCGGGAGACCACCGCCGTACAGAACCGACTCGTCAGCGCGGCGACCCCGGCCAGCAACGCCACGACCGGGTTCAACCCGTACCGGTAGAACGCCCGGTGGGCGGCCGCCCGCGGGAAGGAGAGGGCCGTCAACACTGCCGCATCGCGGTTGGCGACGTGGGCGAGTTCGTGGGCGAGCACCGCGTCGAGCTGGCGGTCCTCGAGCGCGTCGACGAGTCCAGTGGATACCACGACGGTCGACTCCGCGGGGCGGTAGCCGACCGCCGCGGCGGTCGGCGTCCGCGAGGCGACCAGCCGAACCGTCGGCGCCGGGACGTCCGCCTGTGCCGCGAGGCGTGCGACTCGCTCGGCGAGCGCCGCTTGCCGCTCGTCCTCGACGACCCGCCCGAGGTCGTCGGTGAGGTCGTCGAGCACCGCCGTCTCCCGCAGTTCCGCCCGGAGGAGGCCTCCGAGGTGGACCAGCGCCAGCCCCACGCCGGCGGCGACGGCCAGCGGGAGCGCCAACTCCGACGGCGACCGTGCTCGCGCGAGGACGGCGACCGCCCTGAGGGCGGCGACGGCGAGCGCGAGGGCGAGGACCGACCCGGCGAGTCCGAGGCGGTCGGCGGTCGCGTTCGCCCCGCGCCACAGTTCCGCGACCACCGCCCGCACTTCCTCGACCTTCGACGGCGGTTCCCCGGTTTCCTCGACGGTCCACGACCGGGTATCGTCGTCTGACTCCTCGCGGCCAAACTGCAACAGTAGCATCGGGTACACCGACGCCAGGAGCATCACCACGACGACGAAGAACGTCCACCCGGGAAGTCCCAGGAGCTGGATCGCCAGATACGTCGCCGCCAGCGACGCGAAGACGAGCAACGTCGAGACGTAGACGAGGAGTTTCGTCACGGTCTCGCCGGCCGTCTGGTCGGTAGCGACGCGATAGGCTGCGAAGACCGTCGCCACCGCGCCGACGTACCCGAGCACGACGAGCACCGTCACCGGTCCGGGCGGTATCGGTGCGTGTTCGGCGAGGCCGAGCACGAACCGGAGTACGCCGTACGACACCAGTCCGGTGACGGTCACCTCGAAGGCGACCAGGCCGGCCGCGACGGCCGCGAGCGCCAGACACGCGCCGGCCATGCGGAGCCACAGGCTGGGCTTCGACCGGCGAGCAGTGGAGGGCATCGACCGCATCGTGGAAGCCCGTTGTCTTGAAACGCGATGGATCGACACGACCGACAGGCCGTCCGTGTGACGAACGATGGCGTCTGGCGAGAGCGCCCGAACGGCCACAACCGGCGGATACGCGACCCCCAGGGGACCAGATTAACTTGCCGGCGGTCGGACGGCCTGCATGAGCGAACACTGCCCACAGTGTGGACACTCGGGCGTCGAGACCGACATCGTGGTCATGGAGACGGCGAAAGTCCCACGGTACGCTTGCGACACGTCGGGGTGTCCGGTCGTCACGTATCGGTGAGAGGGACGGGTGAAGCCGTCACCTTCAGTGTTTTCGTTGCTTTCACGCCTAACACTCTTCACGGAGAACGTCGTATCGATACCTACCGATGTCTATCGACCGAGACACCTTCGAGAACACGAGCGAGGAGGAACTCGAAGAACTCTCCGTCCCGGACCAGGTACTCGGGTTTCTCGCCGCCAACGAGGACCGTGCGTTCAAAGCACGTGAGATCGCCGCCCAGATCGGCATCGACGAGGGCGCAGTCAGCACCGCACTCTCGCGGTTGAAAGACCGCGGTCTCGTCGAACACAAGGCGACGTACTGGGCGGTGACCGACGACACCGAACGACTCGAAGGGTACAGTGGCTACGAACGGGCGACTGCCCTGTTCAACGAGCAGTTGGGCGAAGAGGACAGAGAAACGTGGCGCGAACGGGCCCCCAGTGACAGCCATCCGAGCGTGGAGAGCGAGCAGTGACTGACGAGGAAGGCGCCCCAGTCTTCGAGCGGGGCGACGTCGTGTTTGGCGACGACCCGTTCAAAGGCGAAGACGCTGCTCGTCCCTGGCTCGTGCTCTCGAACCACGAGGGACGTCCATTCCACGGCGAGCAGTACATCACACTCACACTGACGACGAAATCGTGGATGGACGGCCTCGTCAAGGTTCCCGAGGAGAGCTGGCTTCGTGGCGGAACACCGGAGAAAAGTCGTATCGTCCCGTGGGGGGTTCAGTCGATCGACCACGAAGACATCGACTTCTGGCAGGGCCGTCTGGAGACCGAACTCGTCGACAAGGCGGTCGCTGCTCTCGTCGAAGAACTGCAGTGACGATCCGATATCCGCCAAACTGTCGACGAGTCTCCGCAAGACACCGAGGTGACTCAAAGTGCATCTCGCGTATGAATTTCGGGAAAACGCCGAGAGTGAGATTTGAACTCACGTGTCCTCTCGGACACCTGCTCTCGAAGCAGGCGCCTTGGCCGGGCTAGGCTATCTCGGCTCACTACGTGGTAGCGCGATGGCGGGTTTAGCCGTTACGATTCCGTCCCTCCGGGCGCTCGCCGCCCCCGGTGGCCACCGGACCCGCTCGCGGAAACCGACGTTCGGATCAGCAGGGCGACTCGACGGGCTCGACGTTGCCGAAGTCCCAGTAGTCGTAGGTCGTCTGCATGAACTCCATTCTGACCACGTAGCCACTCTCGGTGTCGACGTAGTAGGTCATCGTTCCGACTGGTTCCTCGGTCTCGACCTCGTAGACGTACACCGACTCCCCGTCGACGGTGTCGGTGCCGACCGGCCGCGTGCTCAGGTTCTGGTCCTCCTGGGACGTGTTCCTGGGGTTCTGGACCTGCTGGGAACTCATGTCGATACACTGACCACCGATGACCGTGTCGAGTTCACCGTCGACGCTGTATACCTCGTAGGACTGCTCCATGCCCGCGATGCTCTCGATGTTCCCGTAGAAGTCGTCCCCGTGCCACCGCCCCACCTGCACGTATGTTCCCTCTGGGACGCTGGTCTCGACCCGGTACCGGAACTGGTCGGGCGAGCGGATCACGTCCTCGAGCAGTGGGCCGACCGATTCGTCGGTCTCCGATGGGCCCGAGGCGTTTGGCGTCGACGTGGGAGTCTCCGCTCCGGACATCGTCCCGGTCGCCGTCGGTGTGGATGCCATCGTCGCGGTTCCGTCCACCGCTGCGGTGGCCGTCGGCGCGCCGCCGTTCGACTCGTCCGACCCATCGGGATCGGCCGAGCCGTCGGCGTTTCCGTCGCTTGCGGCGCCGTCACCGTCGTCGCCGGGCGTCGCGGTCCCGCCGCCACCCCCACACCCTGCCAGCGCGACCGTCAGTGCGACCACCATCACCACGAGAACTTGTCTAGTATCTCGATGCATGAGCTACTATTCAGTGGATAGCACGTAAATGACTCCCCTAGGTGCCTAGATGTGATCGACACCGATACCACGGACGTCCGGCGCAAGACTCGAACAGACCACTCGACTGTGACCGGCCGCGGACCGGCGTTCCAGGGAGGACGCTGGGTTCGACCGTCCCCTTCTGGAGTCAGTCCGCCCTCGAAAGAGTAAAATCGATTTTGAACCATCCAAACCCCTAAACTCACGGCGGGCTATCGGGCGGTATGAACGTCACAGACGCGAGTGCCGAGTGCGACCGCATCCTCGACGAAGTCGGGTCGGCCGTCATCGCCGACCGCGCGTTCCTCGAGGACGTACTGCTGGGGTTCGTCGGCCGTGGTCACGTCCTCATGGAGGACGTCCCCGGCACCGGCAAGACCCTCACTGCACGAACCGTCGCGGACGCGGTCGGGCTCTCGTTCTCGCGGGTACAGTTCACGCCCGACCTGCTCCCGGCCGACATCACCGGCACGCACGTGTTCAACGAGCGCGAACGCACCTTCGAGTTCAACGAGGGGCCGCTGTTCGCGAACGTCGTGCTGGCCGACGAGATCAACCGCGCGCCGCCCAAGACCCAGTCCGCGCTGCTCGAAGCCATGGAAGAAGAGCAGGTCACCGTCGACGGCGACACCTACGACCTGCCGACACCCTTCTTCGTCCTGGCGACCCAGAACCCCGTCGAGATGGAGGGAACCTTCGAACTCCCCGAGGCACAGGTCGACCGCTTCCTCGTCAAGACCTCGATCGGCTACCCCGACGAGGCCGGCGAGGAGGAACTGCTCCACCGGCGACTCGCCCGCCAGGACCAGAGCCCCTCGGTCGAGTCGGTCATCAGTGAAGCGGGCGCCGCCGACCTCCGGACCGCTCCCGAAAACGTGCGCGTCGACGACGACGTCGTCTCCTATATCTCGGCCGTCGCACGGGCGACCCGCGAAGACCGCCGGGTCGAGGTGGGCGTCTCCCCGCGTGGCACCCAGCGCCTGCTCGAAGCCGCCCGGGCCCGCGCCGCGATGGTCGGCCGCGAGTACGTCACTCCCGACGACGTCAAACGGATCGCCCGTCCCGTCCTCGCCCACCGGGTCGTCCTCACGCCCGACGCCCGCGTCGACGAGGTTCGGAAGGCCAGCATCGTCGAGGGCGTCCTCGACGGCGTCCCCGTCCCGACGGTCTGAGTAAAGCGGCGCCCCCGTCTCCCGTAGCTCACGACCGGAGTGCGACCAGCAACGAGACGACACCCACGAGCAGGAACGCGACGGCGACGCCCGGGACCGTCCCCGCAGCGAGGCGAAAGGCGACCAGTCCGACGACCCCGGCCGACAGCGTCGCGACCGTGGCGCTCGCGAGATGGGCGAGCACCGACCGCCGGACGGGTGCCTCGCGGCCGAGTTGGGCGGCGAGACCGACGACGTGTTGGCCGGTCGTCCAGCTCACGACTGCACCGGCCGCCGCGAAGACGAGCACCGCCGGCGAGGCGCCTGCCGACCCGGCGGCGAGGACACCGACGAACAGCACGCCGCCGCCGAGACTCACCACGGGTCGTGACGCGACCGTGACACCGACGGCGAGAACGACGGCCCCGACCAGTCCCAGCACAGCCCCGACAGCGTCGCCCGCCAGTGCGAGGACCGCGACGCCAGCCGGGACGAGAGCGAGCGTGGCGACGGACCGCTGTGGCCGGCGGACGAACGTCATCCGGACCACCGCCGCTGTGCTGTCTCGAGCGCCGCCCGGAGCGGTTCGTCGGACGTCCAGTCGACCACGCGGACGCCCGACCGCCGGAGTCGCGAGATACGGATGGCGCGCTCGACGGCCGCGAGGCGCTGGCCGGTCGAGGCGCCGGTCGTCGGGTCCGGGCTGACGACCGTCACCGGGGAGCCACGGGCGTGGAACTCCCGGAGCAGTTCGACGGCGTAGTCGTCACACAGCGGCGAGCAGACGACCAGCTGTGCGTGCCCCGGGAGTTCCTCGCGGAGTCGACGGAGCGGCGGCCTGCCGTAGAAGGGGTCGGTCGGTCGCTCCGGGCCGAAGGCGGGGTGAGTCGCCAGATGGCGCTGTATCCGGGCCCGCTGGGTGTCGCCGCCGCGCGGTTCGAGCCAGCACCACTCCGGGGAGAAGGCCGCGAGCCCGACGCTGTCGCCCGCAGACAACAGCGAGGACGCCAGCCGGTCGGCGGCCTCCAGCTGTCGCTCCGGGACGGCCGGTCCCGCGGGGCTGTCGGTGACGTAGGCGGGCCGGCGGGCGTCGACGACCACCACCACCGTCGCGGCGCGTTCCTCGTGGAACTGGAGCGTGGCGAACTCGCCCGCGGTCGCGACCCGGTTCCAGTCGACGCGGCTCAGCGGGTCACCCTGCTGGTACTCGCGGACGGAGTGGAACTCGACGCCCTCGCCGGCCGTGTCGGTCCGGACCCGTCCGGTCCGACGGGCCGCCTGTGCGAAGACCGGCACCTCCCCCCTCGCGTCCAGGTCGGGCGTACACTCGATCGTCGCCGCTCCCGTCGCGTCCACCCGACGTTCGGACTCGGTCGCGCCGCTCGGGTCGCGCGCCATCGTCCGGACCGGGTCGAACGTGTGCTCGCCCCGGGTCGCCTCGACGACGTAGGAAAATCGTACCGTCTCACCAGGCCGCAGAGCGGTCGCGTACCGGGGTGACCCGTCGACGACCCGCAGGCCGGCGGGAACGCCGTCGACCACACGCAGGTCCGCCAGCCAGCTGTCGCCCGTGTTCTCGACGGTCACCGTCACGTCGACCTCCTCACCGGGTTCCGGTCGGTCGGTGTCGACGCGACGCTCGACCGCGAGCGAGACGTCCGGCGCAGTCGCGGCGACGGCATAGCCCACGGCACCGACGACCGCCACCGACGCGACGACCAGGGACGGCCCCCCATCACCGAGGGTCGCGAACACGCCGACGCCGACCGCCAGCATCGCGGCTCCGACGACGCCGGTCCACCGACCCGTGTGCCGGTCGACCGGGTCGGCACCGTCGGGCGACTCGGCCCCGTCGCCGGTCGCTCTGTCCCCGGCTGTCGACCCGTCCCTGTCGGTCGTCGCTCCGCGTTCGACGAGGGAAGCGTCCCCGTCGGTCCCGTCCGTCGGGAGCGTGAGTCCAGGCGTCACGTCCGCGAGCGCGGTGACGGCGCGGCCCGCCAGTCGGTCGACGGACGACCGGGAACCGACCGCCGTCCTGACGCGGTCGACGGTCACCTGGCCGGTCTCCTCGTCACCGAGGCGGTCGAGAGAGCCGTTGACGGGCCACTCGCCCGCGTCGACGCGCTCGCTCGCCCGCTCGACCGGGATCCGCTCGACTACAGCGAGGACGGACGCCCCCACCTCGCGCAACCGCTCGACGACCGCCGCCCGCGCCGCCGCACGCTCCTCGTATTCGCCGTGAACCGTCCGCCTGATCTCCCCGTCGAGCGAGGTCCCCGGGACCGCGACGCCCCCGCGCCACTCGACGACGGGCGGGTCGGCCTGGTCGACGGTCGCCTTCACCCGTCGAGCAGCGACGACCACCCCGCCGAGCACCAGACCGGCTGCCGCGACCGTCACGACCGGGCGCTCGGGCGGCGGCGCCACCACGTCGACCCCGGCGACCGCGGTGATCCCCAGCACGACACCGACCACCCCGACCACGAGAGCGATCGGGTGGTCGAGTACGTCCGGCGTGTCGACACTGTGACTCATCGGCTCTCGACTCCGTCGAACTCGGTGGGTTCGTCGTCGCGTTCGATCCGCCGGAGCGCCGCGAGCGCGCGGTCCTCGTGGTCGGCGACCGGGTCGTCCCCGTACCGGACTGCCTCGAACACCGTCGTGAGGTCGGTGACCGCGTCGGCGTCGAGTCCGGCCGACTGCGCCGCGGTGGCGAACTCACCCGGCGTCGCGGCGTCCGGGTTCGAGACGTCGAGCGCCGCCGTCATCTCGTACCAGGCACGGTACACCGCGTTCGAGAGTTCCGACGGATCGCCGTCGGCATCGGCGACGGCGTCGGCCGCACGACCCGCTGCTGCGACGGCCTCGGGGTTCCCCTCGCCTTCGGACTCGAACTCGGACTCGTCGGCAGTCTCGTCGGCGCTCCCGCTGACAGAGCGCAGCGTCAGGACCGCCGCGGCGAGCGCGAGCGTGACGACGCCGAGGACTGTGCTCGACACGCCGAGCAACGACGTCTGACTCGACCGACTCTCACCGCCGGTATCCGCGCTCTCGTCGGGGGAGAGGGCGCCGGGCAACATATCGCTCGCGCCCGGGAGCAGGCCGGTGATCCCGGACTCGTTTTCGCTCCCGTTTCCGGTCCGTCCCGACATTCTGTGCGTCTCGTTGTCGTTCCAGCCGGGTCCGTCCCCGGACGACCCGAGCGTGGCGTTGTCGCTCTCGATCTCGACTCCCTCGGCGACCGGTTCGGGCGACAGTGTGGGCAGGCCCGCGGCCGTGAGGCCGAGCGCGAGGACACAGAGGGCGACGATTGCCAGGGTGGCGATGCGATTCGCCATTGGTCACCGTTGTGCCCCCCGGACCCTTAACCGCCCGGTCACTGTTTCACGCAGAGCAACTGCTGTCGTCGGACCCGACCGGTCGCTCGCACGACAGGAGGGTGGCCCTTACTTCCGGGGCCGGGCCCAACCACGGCGCATGGACCCGGACATCGACGCGTTCGGTTCGCGCCGTTCGACGGTCTACGGCGCGAACGGTGTGGTCGCGACGAGTCAACCGCTCGCCGCAGAGGCGGGCCTGCAACTCCTGCGCGAGGGCGGCAACGCCTTCGACGCCGCGGTGGCGACCGCCGCCGCACTCAACGTCGTCGAACCCACCTCCACGGGACTGGGCGGTGACGTCTTCGCCCTCTATCGCACCGCCGACGGCGAGGTGGGCGCGATGCGCTCGTGTGGCGGTGCGCCCGCCGACGCGACCATCGAGCGCGTCCGCGAATCGGTCGCCGACGAGGACGAGGACCCCGCCGACGCCGAGATGCCCGACACCGGCCCCCACGCCGTCACCGTCCCCGGTACCGCCCGCGGGTGGGAGGCCACCGTCGAGGAACTCGGCCGGCGCTCGCTCGCCGACGCGCTCGCACCCGCGATCGACTACGCGCTGAAGGGGTACCCCGTCACCGAAGTCGTCTCCGCGCAGTGGCAACACGCCGAGGACCTCTTCACTGACGACCACGCGCGGGAGTCGTGGCTGTTCGACGGCGAGGCACCCGAGGTAGGCCAGGAGGTTCGCCTCCCGCGACTCGGCCACACGCTCGAAGCCGTCGCCGAGGAGGGTGCCGACGTCGTCTACGAGGGTCACGTCGCCGCGGCCATCGCCGAAGAGATCCAGTCGAAAGGGGGGTTCATGGCCGTCGACGACCTGGCAGCCCACGAGGTGGAGTGGCCCGACCCCGTCTCGACGACGTACAACGGGGCGGAGGTGTTCGAACTCCCGCCGAACAACCAGGGACTGCTCGCGCTCGAAGCGCTCAACATCGCCGAGGAGATCGGCGCGGGCGACGAAGCCTACGACTCGCCCGAGCGCGTCCACCGGTTCGCCGAGGCGATGAAACTCGCGTTCGTCGACGGCCACCGCTACGTCACCGACCCCGACTACGAGGAGATCCCGCCGCTGGCCTCGAAGGCGTACGCACGAGAGCGCGCCACCGAGATCGGCGACCAGGCCATCGAGGACCCCGAGGTCGGTGTCCCGAACGCAAAGAGTGCGGAAGACGCGGATACGGTCTTGCTCTGTGTCGCCGACGACGCTGGCAACGTCGTCTCGTACATCAACTCCCGCTTTGCGGGCTTCGGGTCGGGCGTCGTCGCGGGCGAGACCGGCATCGCGCTCCAAAATCGGGGGTCGTCGTTCTCGCTCGACCCCGACCACCCCAACCGCCTCGAACCGGGCAAGCGGCCGTTCCACACCCTCGTCCCGGCCGTGGCGAAACTGGGGCCGGACGACTGGGCGGCCTTCGGCGTCATGGGCGGGTACATGCAACCCCAGGGCCACGTCCAGGTGCTCTCGAACGTCGTCGACTACGACATGCCCCTGCAGGCGGCACTCGACGCGCCACGCTGGCGCTACCGCGAGGACGGCACGCTGGCGGTCGAAGAACGGATGCACGATGGCGTACCGACGAAACTCGTCCGCCGGGGCCACGACGTCGGTGTGCTCCCGCCGCTACTGTTCGGCGGCGCCCAGATCGTCCGCAACGCCGACGGCACGCTCTCGGGCGCGACCGAACCCCGAAAGGACGGTCACGTGGCAGGCTACTGATCCCGTCGACGGGCCGTCCCACAGCAGCCGATGGCCCCACCTCCAGAACACCTCCGGACCACCTCCGGACACCCTCGCCGCGGGGCGCACCCTTTTGAACGCGCTCGGTCTGGAGACCGCATGGCCTACGAGATTGCGCTGATCCCCGGTGACGGGATCGGCCAGGAAGTCCTCGCCGCCGTCCGACCGCTCGTCGACGACCTCGCGGAGTCCGAGCGTTTCGAACTCGAATACACCGAACTGGACTGGGGCAGCGAGCGCTACCTCACCGAAGGTGCGATGATGCCCGACGACGGGATCGACACCCTGCGAGCGCACGACGCCATCCTGCTGGGCGCCGTCGGCCACCCCGATGTCCCGGACCACGTCACACTCCACGGGCTGATGCTCCCGATCCGCAAGCGTCTGAACCAGCAGGTGTGCAAACGCCCGGCGACGCTCCTGGAGGGGGTCGAGAGCCCGCTCCGCGGATACGAGGGCGGCGACGTCGATATCGTCGTGTTCCGGGAGAACACCGAGGGCGAGTACGCGAACGTCGGCGGCCGCGAACACCGCGGGTTCGACCACGAGGTCGCCGTCCAGAGCGCCGTCTACACCAGAGAGGGGACCGAAGCCGTCGTCCGTGCCGCCTTCGAGGCGGCCGTCGAACGCGACGGAACACTCACGAACGTGACGAAGTCCAACGCCCAGGCCCACGGGATGGTGTTCTGGGACGACATCGTCGCGGAGGTGAGCGAGGACTACCCCGACGTCGAGGTCGAGCGCCTGCTCGTCGACGCCGCGGCGATGGACTTCGTCCGCCGACCGGAGGCGTTCGACGTCGTCGTCGCCTCCAATCTCTTCGGGGATATCCTCACGGATCTGGGCGCTATCGTCACCGGCAGTCTGGGACTCGCGCCGTCTGCCAACATCGCGCTCGACGGAGACGCGCCCTCGATGTTCGAACCCGTCCACGGGAGCGCCCCCGACATCGCCGGCGAGGGGATCGCCAACCCGCTCGCCACCGTCCGCTCCGTGGCTTTGCTCTTCGACCACCTCGGCGAATCGGCGGGCGCCGAGAGACTGGAGGACGCGGTCGCCGCCCAGTTGGCCGACGCCGCCGCGCCGCGAACCCCTGACCTGGGCGGGGATGCGGGAACCGAAGCAGTGGTCGCCGACCTCCGGGACCGGCTCTGACGTTCCGGACCGGGTAGCGACGGAACCGCCCCGCGTTGTTACCGCACAACGTCGGCTGTGACGGTCCCGATCCGGTCGACTTCTGCGCGGACGACGTCACCGGGATCGATCGGATGGGCCCCCGGCGTCCCAGTCGAGATCAGGTCGCCGGGTTCGAGCGTCATCACCCGGGAGTGAAAGGCGACGAGGTCGTGCGGCGAGAAGTGCATGTTCGCGACGCTGTTCTCGGCGACTGTCTCGTCGTTCACGACGGTTCGAACCGAGAGGTCGTCGAGATCGATATCGTCCGCGGGCACGACGACTCGTGGTCCGACCACGAGGAAGGTGTCGTAGCTCTTCGCGCGGGTGAGAAACCGGGGGTTGCGCTGGAGGACGTCCTCTGCGGTCATGTCTATCACTGGGACGTATCCTGCGATCACGTCGTCGACATCGTCCGGATCGACGTCCCGGCAGGTCCGACCGATCACGACGGCGAGTTCCGCCTCCGCGGTGACCCGCTCGGACTCGCTCTCGGGCGGGAGTCGGACGGGGCCGCCCGGCCCGGTCGCGGCGGTGGTCGGTTTGAAGAAACTCGCGGGTTCGTCGGGACTGTCCTCGTCCAGATCGGCAGCGTGATCCGCGTAGTTCAGGCCGATCCCCAGCAGTTTCCCGGGGTCAGCGAGTGGGTTCGCGAACGTCAGGTGCGATTCGGGAACACGACTGGCCGACGCGTCGGCGGGGTCGGCCAGTTCCCCGGGTGCACGCCGGAGTGCGTCACGAACGGTCGTCAACGAGGGGTCGACAGTCGCGAGGGGGACGTAGCCGTCGGCGTCACCCACCAGTGCGCGCCCCTCGGCGTCACGAGCGAGATATCTATCCATACGCCGGAGAGCGGACCCCGAACCCATGAGTCTTCGCCAGTCGGGTGCAGCAGTGTGTCAGTGGCCAGTCGGGCGTCCCCGCCGGAGCGGGGCTTTTTGGTGTTCGATCCCTGAGACGAGTGTGTGAGGCGACTGGCGGTCGTGGTCGCGGTGCTGGTGCTGACGAGCGGCTGTAACGCCATCGGCGACGCCGAACCCTCGCCCGCGGAGACGGTCACGGCTGCGCCCGTCCCGGCGGTCGAGACCCCAACCCAGACGACGACCGATCGACCCGACTGCGCAGTGCCCCGACCGGGTCCCGCACCCGAATCGACACCTGCACCCCGGGACGAACGGGTGGCGCTCCCGGTGGAGGACGGCCGAGTCGACGGGTCGGCGCTGGCGGCGCTGCACGGGCAGCGGCTCCTGAACTACAGTTTCCACCTCCGGGCGGGCAGCAGCGGCGAGGTGTGGTCACTCCCCGACGCGGCGGCGTTCACCTACGAGGGGATCGGCCTCGGGACCGGGCTGGGGTCGACCCAGAGCGGGGCACCCTGGACGTACGCCATCGGCGGGAGACTCTATACGCTCCGGACCGACAACGGGCAACTGGTGTTCGACGAGCGTCCGTACCGCGCCGACTCCCCGGAACGCGACCGACTGCGCCGCGCGCTGACCGGCGAACGCTGGCTCGCGGCCCGTGTCAGCCCGTACAACTACAGCGTCGTCGGCACCCGTTCGGTCGACGGCACGGAAGTCCGCGTGCTCAGGGACACGCTCAACCAACCGGTCCTCCGCCGGCCGGACGCACGAGCGGGCGCGCTCCTGTCGGTCAACTCGACGCTGTCCGTCGACCGCCGCGGGATCGTCCGGCGCGTCCGCCACGTCGAACGACTCCGCTACGGCCCGACTGCCAACATTCCGAACGAGACCCGGGTGAGCACGTTCACCGTCGACCAGATCGGAGCCGCAGACCTCCACCGGCCGGCCGCGTTCTGCGTGACCAACCCCGACGCGATGCGAACGGCCGTACCGACCGACGACCGGAACGCGACTCCCCCCACACCGACGACCGTCGATACGCCGACACCGAACGGGCCGACATCGAACGCGTCGACCGAAGCGCGGAAATCGACACCGAGCGTGCCCACCGGGGCACAGACCCAGACACCGCCGACGACGCCGGCAGCGACCGGAACGACGACTCCGGACACCTGAGAGGGGGCGAACCGCCGGCTGTGAGCGCTCCCGTCGGGCCCGTTTTGAGCCTGCGGTCACAACAGTCGCCATGCACACTGCGGCCACAAACGACGTCACCTACACGTACACAACGGGGTTGTCGTCGTGACGGTGCTGGTCCTGGGCGACCAGCTCACCCGGCGAGTCGGGCCGGTCGCCGAGCGCGACGAACCGGTCCTCGTGGTCGAAGCGACGGCGTTCGCGCGCAAACTTCCCTACCACCCGCACAAACTCGTCGCGGTCTTCAGCGCCATGCGTCACTACCGCGACGCGCTCCGCGCCGAGGGCCGAACGGTGTACTACCACCAGGCCGGGACCTTCCGCGAGGGCTTCGCGGCCCACTTCGACGAATATCCCGACGACGACCTCGTCGTCATGGACCCGTCGAGCCACGGGGCGGCCGATCGACTCCGAACCCTCGTCGCGGACTGTGGCGGGACCCTGGACGTCGTCGAGAACGACCTCTTTCTCTCGACACCGACGGAGTTCGACGAGTGGGCGGCCGACCGCGGACTGGACGGGGACGAGTTGCCCCGCCAGGAGACGTTCTACCGGTGGATGCGCGAGCGGACTGGCTACCTGATGGACGGCGACGGCCCCGTGGGCGGCGCCTGGAACTACGACGAGGACAACAGGGAGACGCCGCCGTCCGACTACGACCCACCCGACCCGCCGGCGTTCGACCCCGACGAGACCACTCGCGAGGTCGAATCGTGGGTCGCCGACACGTTCGACGGCGGGTACGACGACCCGCCGTACGGCGGCGACTGGGCCGACCCTGGCCCGTTTCGGTGGCCGGTGACCCGAGACGGCGCCGAGCGGGCGCTCGAGAGTTTCGTCCGCGACCGCCTGCCCGCCTTCGGTGACTATCAGGACGCGATGTGTGCGGACGACTGGCTGTTACACCACTCTCTGCTATCCGTGCCCCTGAATCTCGGCCTCCTTCATCCCCGAGAGGTGGTCGAGCGCGCACTCGCGGCCTATCGTGAGCAGGACCTCCCCCCGAACAGTGTCGAGGGGTTCGTCCGGCAGGTGATCGGCTGGCGGGAGTTCATGCGCCACGCCTACCGCCGCGAGATGCCCGACATGGCGACCGCCAACCAGCTAGACGCCGACCAGCCACTGCCCGAATTTTACTGGACCGGAGAGACCGACATGGCCTGTCTGTCGGACGTCGTCGAGGGCGTCCGCACCCGGGGATACAGCCACCACATCGAGCGGCTGATGGTCCTGTCGAATTTTGCGACGCTACTGGGCGTCGAGCCGGCGGCACTCGACCGGTGGTTCCACGCGGCCTACGTCGACGCCTTCGACTGGGTGACGACACCCAACGTCGTCGGGATGGGCACCTTCGGAACCGACGCCGTCTCGACCAAGCCGTACGTCTCCTCGGCGAACTACCTCGAGCGGATGAGCGACTACTGTGGGGACTGTGTCTACGACCCCGACGCGACGACCGGCGAACGGGCCTGCCCGTTCAACGCGCTGTACTGGGAGTTCCTCGACCGCCACGGGGACCGCCTGCGCTCGAATCACCGGATGGGGCTCGTCTACTCACACCTCGACCGAAAAGACGACGAGCGCAGAGCTATCCGCGAGCGTGCGGCGACCGTCCGCGAACGATTGCTCGCTGGAGGGAGTGTGCTCCCCGACCGCGGACTCGACGACTTCGAGCAGGCCTGACCCGGGTCTGACCTGTCCCGGACCAGGGCTAACTCGTGTCAGGACCGGCTCGACCCCCGACCCATCACGGAGAGAGACCCACTACCACCCACGACAGCGGATCCCGTCTACTCGATGGTCAGGTCGTCACCGGCGCCACCGTCCCCGTCGGTCTCGTCCCACTCGATCTCGAACTCGACGCTCAACTCACCAGGACCGTCCACCGGGCCTTCCCGCTCGGCTTTCACCTCGAACGTCGGCCGCTCGGGGATGGTCAGTGTCACCGACTCGCCACTGGCTGACAGCGTGATCGAGTCGCCGACCTCGAGCGTGTCTGCGATGCGACGAAAGTACGACGCTACCTCTGTTCGGTCGCGCGTCCGCTCGGACTCGAAGAGGACTTCTTCGGGCATACGTCGCCTACGTCACCGGCCACGATAAGCGTGTGCCCTGTCAACACCCTTATCGGTTGAGTGCGACGACGAGGACGGCCGCCGCGAGCAGGAGGACGAAGAGCGTCGTGACCGGCTGGCGGGTCGGGCCGACACGGAAGAGGACGAACGCCAGACCGCCGCCGAGGACGCCGACGGCGGCGCTGAACAGGGCGTGGAGTGCCTCGACGCGACCGGTGTCGGCGCCGCGACCGACCTGTTCGCCCAGCGTGATCGAGTTCGTCGCGCTGTCCCAGGCGACGACGGCCGCGACCGACCCGAACACGACCGGCATCGCGCCCGCCCCCGACAGCGCAGCCACGACGACCCCCCCGAACGCGACCAGCGAGCCGCCGTCGACGATACGGTGTCGGCCACGCCAGACGCCTGCGAGGACCACGACGACCCCAGCGAGTGCGATAGCCGTCGCCGTCGGACCGCCGGGGACGCTGGCAGCGACGGCGAAACTCCCGGCGACGCCGGCGATCGCCACCGACTGCCGCGAGGGACGTCGGACGAGTTCGTAGCCCGTCACGCCGACCACCGCCGTCGCGCGCGTTCGAGCGCCTCGTACAGCGATTCGTCGTCCGCCCAGTCGATGACGCGGAGGCCGCTCGCACGCAGGTCACTCAGCCGGTTCGAGCGCTCGACCGACGCCAGCGTCCGCCCGACCGTGTCCCGTCGGGTCGGGTCCGGACTGACGATCGTCACCGGGTGTCCGCGGACGTGGAGTCGCCGGGCGACGTAGGCCGCGGCCGTATCGACCATCGGCGAACAGAAGACGACCTGCGCGTCGTCGGGGAGTCGGCCGACGAGCAACCGGAGCGCCGGCCGGACGTACACCCGCTCGGCCGGCGGCGTCGGCGACAGCGCCGGATGTGTCGCCAGCAGGTGGCGCGCCTCGGCGCGGTGGGTCGGCCCCGCTCCCGGGGGGAGCCAGATGTCGGCCTCGGAGAAGGCGGCGATCCCCACGCGGTCGCCCGTGTCAAGCAGCGAGTTGAACAGTCTGTGGGTCGCGTCGATGCTCCGCTCGACGGCGTTTCGGCCGTCCTCGCCCGACTGGACGTACGCCGCCGGCCGCAGGTCGACCACGAGCACGACCGTCGCCATCCGCTCTTCGCGAAACTCCATGGTCGCGAGCGACCCGTCCCGGGCGTAGCGGTTCCAGTCCAGGCGACTCAGCGGGTCGCCGTGCTGGTACTCCCGCACGGAAGCGAACTCGACGCCCGATCCCGTGGTGTCTGTCGCGACGCGCCCGGTGTAGGGCGACGTGAGCGCGTGCAGCGGCACCTCCTCGGTCGCGTCGACCGGCGGGACGCAGGTCAGTGTCGTCGGCTGGGTCGCCACGTCGTACTCGCGCTCTTCACTCCCGCTCGCATTCCGGACGATCACCGTCAGCCCGTCGAGGTCGAACTCACCCCGACGGGCCGTCACAGAATAGGAGAAGGTCACGGCCGCTCCCGGTCGGAGCGCCGTGGCCGTCCGCGCCGGCCCCTCGACGACCGACAGCGCCTCGGGTACCTGCTCGACGAGTCGGAGGTCCGGGATCGAGCGGTCGCCCGTATTCGTGACCGTCACCGTCACCGTCACGTCCTCCCCGGGTTCGGGCATCGAATCGCTCACCTGTCGTACGACCGACAGCGACGGCGCGGGCGCCGACGAGACGTTCGCGTACGCGAGATATACCACACCGACCACCGCCGCGAGCAACAGCGGTCGAGTACTCGTCGCGACGCCCAGTCCGCCCGTGAGAAAGGAGAGCCCCGCGACCCCGACCCAGCGGTTCGTCCGCCGGGTCGTCACCGACCGAACGGTCAATCCGTTCGCCGCGTCGTCACTCGCCTCGTCGGCCTCGTCCCCCGGTTCGGCGTCCGTGGGGTCGGCGTCGCTCCGTGCAGCCGCCGGTTCCCGGACGCCCACCGAGCGGTCGCGTGACTCGGGCTGACCACCGGTCGCCGCGTCCGCCGCGCTGGTTTCGGTCGTCGTCGCGTCCGTGCCGCCGTCCGAGGCTGTCGCGTTCGTACCGCCGTCCGAAGCCGTCCCGTCCGTAGAATCGGCCGGGTCACTCATCGCGGTCCTCCCCGTCGCCAGCCGTGACGTCGAAGGCCGATTCGAGTCTCGAACGGGTGTCGTCCCCGCTCTCGGCAGTTCTGTCGGCGTCGCTCTCGGTACCAGTAGTGCCGTCGGTGTCGGCGTCGATGTCGACCCGAGCAGTATCGAAGTCGGCGTCGGTGCCGGCGCTGTGACGGGGCCCCGGTTCCTGCGGGTCGTCGACGAGCGCCGCGAGTTCGGCGGCGACGCGCTCGGTCCGGCGGGTGAAACTCGGTCTGGAACTGAAATACTCCCGGACTCGTTGGACCCGACCGACCGCCGGCGTCTGGCCGCTGAACACCGCCGCGGCGTACGGGTCGTCGGTCCAGGTACCCTCGTACATGGCCTCGCGCGCTTCCTCCGGAGAGAGACCGCGCCGGCGCACGAGCGTCTCCTCGGCGACGGCTTCGACCTCCTCGCGGAGGCGCTCGCGTTCGGTCATCCGGTATCGCGTCATCGACAGCCGGTCGAAGCGCTCGTCGAACTCGTCGCCCGGTGTCGGCAACTCGACGACCGCCTCGGTGTCAGGCGTCTCGGCGTACTCGCGGTCGGTGGCCCGCCGGCGCTGGAGTTCCCGGAGCCCGCCGAGCACGAGGAGCACACCCAGGAGAAGCACCAGCGCGCGGCTGGTCGGGAGCGACCCGAGAAGACCGGGAGCGACCAGCGCCGCCAGCCCGACGACGGCCAGGACGACCCCCAGACCCGCCGCGATCCGTTTGCCAGCGCTCACGTGTCGCCCTCCGCGTAGGCCGCTTCGATCCGCCTGAGCGTCTCGACGGCCGCCTGTTCACGGTCCGCAGTCGCCTCGGCACCGCCGTAGCGGACGTCCGCGAACAGTCGCGTGAGTCGCTCGACGTCCTCGCGGTCCAGTCCGGCGTCGACCGCGGCGGCCGCGAACTCGCCGGGCGTGCTCGACTCGGGGTGGTCGACCGTCAGCGAGTCGGTCATCTCCGCCCAGGCCCGGTACACCTCGTTCTCGAAACTCTCCTCGTCGTCGGTCTCCTCGATCCGGTCGGCCGCCCGCCCGGCCGCCGCACCGACCGCCGCGACGTCCACTGGTTCCTCGTCTGCCTCCTCGCCACCCTCGCCGTCGGCACCGTCCGAGACGGTCTGGTCGTGGTCACCAGTCAACACGAGGACGGCCACGACGACCAGGAGGCCGAGGACGCCCACGAGGAGGAACTGCGACAGCAACGACGGCGGGGCGACCGCCTCGCCACCGCCCATCAGCCCACCGCCCTCCTGGCTCGGGTTCCCCGACGAGGGCATGTCCAGCAGTTCGCCCGGCGGTCGCGTCTGACAGGAGGTCAACAGCAGATACACGAAAAAGCCGGGATAGCCGACCAGCACCGCCCACCCCAGCCCCATCGCCGCGTCGTCGTACCACCGTCCGGCGAGGAACACGCCCACAAGACCGAGCAAGAGTGCGACCTGGACCAGTGGACTCGACAGCGCCGAGACACAGAGGTCGACCTGCGAGCCCCCCGCACCGAGGTCGACGAACGACCACCGGTCGCCCGATCCGTCGCCGGTCGGCGTCGCGGCCGGGTCGCTCTGCCCACCGAGCTGGTCCGCTCGTCCGAAGCTCCCGAGCCCCGTGTTCGGACTCGTCGTCGTGGTCAGCGTCGCCGCCGCGAAAGAGAGCGTCGCCAGACAGAGGAGGGCGAGCACGACCGTCCGGAGATTCAGACGCGAATCGTCCACATCCGCGCCAAAGGGACCACCCGCTGTTAGTCTTTCGCGTAGCGGCCCCGACAGTCCCTGCTATCACGCCGAGTCGCGCCGCACGGTATCCGAACTCCGGCCCATCCCACCGTGACACGCACCATTATCCCCCTCCGGTCCGATCCAGCGAACGATGCGTGCCGTTCGACTCCACGACCACGGCGGAGCAGACGTACTGCAGGTAGACGACACCGACCGCCCCGACCCCGGCGACGACGAGTTGCTCGTCGAGGTCGCCGCTGCGGGCGTCAATCCCGTCGACACCTACTTTCGGGACGGATCCTACGAACCGGTCGGCCTCCCCTTTACTCCGGGTGTCGACTTCGCGGGCACCGTCGCGGCGGTCGGCGCCGACGTCACCGACTTCGCCGAGGGCGACCGCGTCTACGGCACCGGCATCGGCAACGGCGGCTTCCAGGGCGGCTACGCCGAGTTCGCGACCGTCCCGACCGACCGCGTCGTCGCGCTCCCCGAGGGTGCGGACATGGTCGAAGCGGGCGCGGCGGGCGTCGTCGCTGTCACGGCCTGGCGCGCGCTGATCGACCACGCCGACCTCGACCCGGCCGAAGCCTGTCTCGTCCACGGCGGTTCCGGCGGTGTGGGTCACGCCGCCGTCCAGATCGCCGACGCCGTCAGCGCTCGCGTCGTCACGACCGCCGCCCCCGAGTACCACGACCGACTTCGCGAACTCGGAGCCGATACGGTCCTCGATTACAGTCGCGACGACCTCGCCGACGCCGTCCTGGAAGCGACCGATGGCGGCGCGGACGCGATACTGGACCACCGCCTCGACGACTACCTCCAGTTCGACGCCGACGTGGCCGCCCAGGGCTGTCGCGTCGTCGGCATCGGCGAGAACAGCCCCGACCCCGCGTTCACGAACGACGGCGCCGCCCGCTCGAAGGACGTCAACTACCAGTTCATGTCGATGTTCAACATGCCCGACCTCCGCGTGGGCCTGCGCGGCGTCGCCCACCTCATGGCCGACGACCGCCTCTCGATCGATATCGCTCGCAGCTACGACCTCGACGAAGCGGGAGAGGCCCAGCGCGCCGTCATGGAAGACAGTTTCTTCGGGAAACTTGTCGTCGAACCCTGACGCCCGCAGACGAGGGGAGTGCCGTCCCGATCCGGCGTCGATCGAAGGGCTCGAAAACTTCCAGCTCCCGGAATCATTATTTGCGATGAGGGGGTGACATACGAGCCAACGAGACGATGGACGGGTTGTCACGGCGGTCGGTGTTGCAGTCGCTGGGTGGACTCGGGTCGCTGGGTGCCGTCGGAACCGCAGCGGGTCGAGTGAGCGAACGCCGGGATCGAACGACATCGACGCCCAGGCCGGTCGCGACGGTCACGTTCAACGACCAGTCGGTTTCCGCGGACGCCGAAACCCAGGCAGTGACGGTGTCTTCGGTTTCGACGTCCGACGGCGGGTTCGTCGCTATCCACCGGGACAGCGCGCCCGGTCCCGTCATCGGTGTGAGTGACCATCTGTCGGGTGGCAGGAACTCGAACGTGCGTATCGCACTCGACGAGCACCTCAGCGAAGAGACGCTGCTCGTTGCGATGCCACATCTCGACACCGACGGCGACGACACCTACGAGTTCGACAACAGCGGCCAGGACCGCCCGTACACGACGTCCGACGGCGCCCCCGTAGTCGACGACGCCAGGGTACAGATCGCTCGCACCTCGCCGCCGCCTACACGGAGGTCAACTGCCACGCCAACGCCGACCGCGACGCGAACACCAACCGTGACGCGAACGCCGACAGCCACGCGAACGCCCACGCCGACCGCAACGCCGATATCCTCGCCGACAGCGACACCGACCGCGACGGAATTCCCCGATACCCCCGCACCGACGACCGTCACCACCGGCGGATCTGGCGTCCCGCTGGTTCCGGTTGGCGGTCTATTCGCGGGCGTGGCGGCCGTGGCCGCCGCCGCGTGGCGCTACAACACTGGTGGCGACGACGGGACCGCCACGTCGACCCAGGGAACCGACGGCGGCTCGTCCGGATCCCGGACGGAGGCGCGCGCACGGGGGAGTGGAGACACGGGAGCGAACGCAGGCGTGAGCGCGGGGACGAGAACAGATGCGACTGCCACGTCGGAGACAAACGCGACACACACGTCCAAATCGGGGCCCCAGACCGGCGACGAGCCCGCCGAACGACAGGACAGGCTACACGGGCGCTCGGAATCGGTCGCGTCGAGCGAAACCGACACACTGGGACCACCCCAGTCGATCCCGCGTGTCACCGGGCGGTCGCTCGCCTACGACGCGTTCGAGAAAGAGGAGGTGATCGGCCGCGGCGGGAACGCCGACGTCTACCGCGTCGTGGTCCCGTCGATTGACGAACCGATCGCAGTCAAGGAGCCACGGGTCGACGGGACGCTCCACAGCGAGACGGTCGCCAGGTTGCTGAGCGAAGCCGAAACGTGGGACAGACTCGACACCCACGACCACGTCGTAGGGGTGCTCGACTGGGGCGCCGACCCGCTCCCGTGGATCGCCATGGAGTACATGGACGGCGGCCACCTGGGTGGTCGTGCCGACGAGTTCGACTTCGACCAGCGCCTCTGGACGGCCATCGCGGTCACGAAGGCGGTCCGACACGCACACCGCCGCGGTGTCGCCCACCTCGACCTGAAACCGGCGAACGTGCTCTTCCGGGCGGTCGACGGTGCCTGGGACGTCCCGAAAGTCGCCGACTGGGGCCTGTCCAAGCAGTTGCTCGACCACTCCAAGAGCGTCGAAGGGTTCAGCCCGCAGTACGCCGCGCCCGAACAGTTCGACGACGGGTACGGCGCTGCGGACGACGTCACGGACGTCTACCAGCTGGGTGCGGTGTTCTACGAACTGTTCACCGGACGACCGCCATTCGACGGACCACCCGCCAGCGTCATGCGAGAAGTGCTCACCACGGAGCCGACGCCACCGAGCGAGGTCGCCGATCTACCGGTCGGGATAGACGAGATCTTGCTCCGAGCGCTCGCGACAGAAAAAGCAGACCGCTACGAGTCGGTGCTGTATCTGCGTGACGACCTGCAGAAACTGTACGAGCCCCGTATCGAGTGACGGCACGGATCCCTATCGAACAGCGGTTTCGAAACCCGACTGCAGTGAGCAAACGTGTCGCCGAAACTGCACAGTATCCCCACCCTGTGACAGTACGACACTCGACGTTTGATCGAGCGCGGCCAGTTCTCGAAACCGTCCTCTTCCCACCTGTTTATTTACCATATCTTATTATTAAATGACGGAATACTGATTGAAAAACATACGGAAGCAGGTGATTCTATAGTTGAATTCTGATATGAGTGTGGCGGGTAGCCGACACTCGACAGACGGCCGTCAGACGGAGCGACACGTCGGGACTCCGACCGGGAGCCAGCCGCGTGACCTGTGGCTCGCAGTCGGTAGCCGTCGGCGGCTCACCAGAGACACGCGACAACACTATCCGAAAGCGGTACCGAACACCAGCAATGCCACGAGAGTGGGTGACACACCTGCTGGCGCTGTTCTGTCTCGTCGCGGCGGTCGCGCTCGCAGGGTGTGCCGGACTGGTTGGCGGCGATAGCGCCGACCCCTTCGGGGAGACAGTCACCCCTGCACCGGTCCCGACCGACGACGACCCGCTTCCGCCGGGCGTCACCGAATCGGGGGTCTCGGTCGTCGGCCTCACCGAGACACACACCGCTCGACTGCGTGCCACCAACTACACGTACGTCAGTCGGCAGCGCGTAATCGAAGACGGCACAGTGTTGCGCCGGACGAACCGCACCCGGCGGGTCGCGACTGGCGGCCGACAGTACGCCGGCCGCTACGACCGGACGGTGCTCGGCTTCCCGGTCGGGACGATCCCCGGCACCATGGACTACTGGACCAACGGGAGCGTCTACGCGACCCAGCGGTTCGTCGACGGCGAACCGGAGTTCTACGGCTGGTCCAGCGGCGGGCACCCGAGCGAGGACGTCGACGGCTCCGCGTTCCTGGCGCGAGTCCTGGGTGCCGTCGAGGTCTCCGTCGTCGACCGTGCGGACGGGACCACACTGGCCGGGTCGGAACTGAGCGACCCCGATGCGCTCCCGAATCCACCGTACATGACGGCACCCGAAAACGTCTCGCTGACCGCGACAGTCACCGACGACGGCGTCGTCACTCGGTGGCGACTCGCCTACGACACGACCGTCGAAGACCGTGACGTTCGGGTCGTCCGGGTGACCCGTATCACCGATATCGGTCAGACGACCGTCGACCGACCGTCGTGGATCGACACCGCCCGAGAATGGCAGCGTGAGCGATTCTTGCACGACTGACGACGAAGACCGGCTCGCCCAAACGTCGTCTGACACGACACGTGACACGGTCGAACGGGTCGGCGAGAACGTCAGGACCGAATACATAATTTTTTAACCTATCGGGCAGCCATCCGGTCCCAGATGTCGTCCGACGGACTGGAACTCGCCGACGACCGGGGGAGTACGGGTGCGGTACCGCCGCCGTTGCCGCCTGACGACCCCGAGGCGTGGTACGCGCCCGACGTGCGCTCCCAGACGGAAGTGCATCCGGGTGTGGTGGTGACCATTCGCGACGCGACCGGGAGAACCGACGACGGACCGACGCCGGGGACCGACGGACAGGCCGGCCGACCGGGGGAATCGCCGGCACGCCGCTCGGACGAGGCGTTCGTCTACGAGGCCCGCGAACCGAGCCTCACCGGCCACGAGCGCGAGGAACTCGTCCGTGTCGAATCCTACTTCGCCGACGCCAACCTCGACCGACCACGCACTCGCGAGGGCGCCGTCGAGCGCATGACCGAGGGGTTCGACCCGAAACACCGGCGCGTCCTCGACCGCCTCGTCGACGCCTCGCCCACCCAGCGCCGGCGTATCGCCTACCACGCCCTCTCGCGACTGGGCTGTCTCGACGAACTGACGCCCTACGCGCTCGACGAGCGTATCGACGTCGCCGACGTCGCCGACGACCAGGTCGTCGTCCACACCGAGAACTTCGCACCCGCGCGGACCGACCTCCCGACAGACCCGGACTACCTCGAACGCTTCGCCAGCGAACGCCTCGACCGACACACCGTCACCTTTCACGAGTTCGAGGTCCCAGTCGTCGTCTACCGCGAGAACTTGCTCGGTGCGGATCCGTTCGACGTGAAATATGCCGTCCGCGAACCCGACCTGCTACCGGGGGACGCCGAGCTCGTCTCCGAGTGCAAGGACCGTATCTGGGAGACCGAGGTCGACGGCGTCGTCGACGACAGCGCCGACTTCGTCCGCGGGCGCGCCGAGGAACTGCTCTCTCGCCGTCTCACCGCGCGCAACACGCGGGCCTGGCTGGCGGCCACTCGCCACCGGCTGCGGAGCGGCCTCGCCGAGTGGGGTCTTGCGGTTCCGCCGGTCGCCGACCGCTACGCCGAGGACCGCCTCGACGACCTCGTCTACTACGTTCTCCGGGACTACGTCGGCTACGGCGAACTCACGATCCCGATACGCGACCCGAATCTCGAAGACATTGAGGCCAATCGGGTCGGCGAGCGCGTGAAAGTCGTCCCGCGTGACGACCTCGCCGGCGACGACCGCGTCCCGACGAATCTGACCTTCGACGACGAGACCGAATTCACCAACGTCGTCAAGCAACTCGCCGCCGACGATGGGACGGAACTCAACGCCGCTAATCCGAGTGCGAAGGTCAATCTCAGCCCGCCGGGCGTCGAGGAGACGATCCGCTGTGCGGTCGCGCTCCCCGTGGTCAGCGAGGACGGCCCGCACATCTCCATCCGCAAGCAGGCCTCGGAGGTACTGACGCCCGTCGACCTGCTGGAGTACGGTAGCATCTCGACTGAACTCGTCGCCCTGCTGTGGCATCTCTACGAGGTCCACGGCGTCGTCCTCTTCTGTGGCCCGACAGGCGTGGGGAAGACGACGCTCATGAACGCCAGAAGTTGGGATCTACTAGTAGACTATTATTGGGTGTGCCGAACCGCCAACATAAGGAATCAAGTATCTGCAATTTTTTGAGGGCTGTATGAACTCTGGAATGTTGGCCCTCCTCAGTTCGGAAACGGACAAGATAGAAAGTGATGTCATTGAATCCCGCCTCCCAGATGACTCTCCCTTTGATACCCTAACGACCACTCTTCGTGTTGATGAGGAACTAACACTAGATGGAGGAGTTTCAGCTTTTGTAGGTCGAGTTGGTCAAGAGCGTGTAGAAAGAATCGAAGCCACGAACATCACTGAAGACGGCCAGATAACGACAAATAAAACTCCAGAGAAAATCATAAGAACCACACAGTTTGTCTTGGTGCCAGACGAATTTGTTATCGTAGAGAATTCGGCCGGAGAGTTCTTATTCCCCCTATTGAACGAGGAAACACCGCATGCTGCATTCCCAGCAGAGATTTCAGTGGATGGGTTTACAGAGGATCATCCGGATGCGGAATATTGGAAAGTCGGATTCAAAGATCGAGGAGATGGTGCTGAAAATGGTGTTCTACATGGAGATGCTGTCTTTGATGACAGTGATTTTGGAAACACAGTTGTAAATTCCGCTAAGAATCAACTGGGAGTTCAATTTGATTACGATGGGCAACTTCTGAAGCTGTTCCTCACTGAGAGTGGTTACATCAACCACTATGGTTCAGATGAGAGTGAAGAGTTTGCTGAATTGATTCTAAATGAGTTGCTACAGTACGCTCGTATAAAATAGCGGTAGCTACTAATTGAAAAGTCTGTATCCGACTACTTGTCACCAAAACACTTTTTGTATTATGTTTCAACTCCGACTATAGATGCCTTCATCAATCGTAGTTTACGACCCAGACGGAGATATTGACACGTCGTCTTTATACGACGATTTAGATAGTAGCTATGAGCATGAACGTCCACACTCTGAGCTCGGGCCTCTGAAGACTGACGTAGTTAGCCTCCAACAGTTATCGGATGGGTTCGAATGCCGAATCCGATACGACACTGCAGAAAGCAAGAGGGTTCGAGGAGGAACAGAGCCGATACGCATGCTTGACACAGCCAGAGTTCGATTTACCCAAGATCACGTATTCTTCCTCGACTTCCCACGAAGAACCCACGTTGAAAGGGAAGTACGAACTATTCTAGATGAAGACCGAGATGAGTTTACACAAGTCCGGATTTCGTCAGCAATAGTGATGGATGTGACCGAAGAAGATGCTGATGCTATTGAAGAAGGATATTGGAAGAACCCAACAGACCATACAAGCACTGCATCACTATACGGAGAGGTTGATGACGAAGCTTTGGCTGCGAGGTTCAACCGAAATGGAACCCCAACGTACGCAAAATTCGAATCCGAATACTTTGATGGGGATATAGTCGGTATATCGTCAAATAAGAACAGCCTCGCGTTTTGGGGCGACCGGAGCAACGATGAGAAGGTGAATTATTTCCGTAATGTCGTGAAACCTCTAATTTAACTCCAGCAGTTAGCTAACGCGCCTCAAGTAGTGTAATTCGAGAGTGTAGACAAGCTTCGTTCTAGATTTGATCGAGGAACATCCTGTATTCGAATCTTTCCGTCAAAAACGACAACGTGGACATTTTGAACGGTCTCGTTCTGATATTGGAACTTGTCTGAATCAGAGGTTATCTCAAAGGTCGCGCTCAAAGTACCCGAATTCTTAATCCACGGTATAGAGTCTTCAATGTTCTCTAACACGTCTCTGCATTCCAAAATTCCAGTTTCTGGAGTTTCGATATTCGGCGAAAGGTTGCAACTAACCTTAATTCGTAATATGTCTACAGAATCATCGCGCTCTTTCGGAAACTCGTCTTCTGAAAGATGAGCGGAGTTCGTGGATTCTGCATGCACTTCCACATGGAATTTTCCCATATCGGTATCCAATTCGGAGATCAATCTTCGGTCATTTTTTCGAGAGCATTCACTATTCAGAGAATTGTCTAACGCTGCAAATACGTCCTCCCTGTCCTTCTCAGAGAAAGAGTGACTTGTTGTTATTTGGGCAGATTTGAGCAACACCTGCCTACCAGCAATGTTTCTCTCTCGGTGCTGCTTCTCATTCATGTCAAAACACCAAAAAACCCTCGTTGTGGGCTAATCCCGAAGTATCCCGGTGGGGTTGATTGACATCGGATAGGCGTGGAACCTCGGGTTGGAATCATATTCTTGCTTCGATCTCGCTATCTACTTCGTTGGCCCATTGCTCCGCACGCATTCTAGCCCCTTCAAGACGATTGAGGGTGGTGCGATATCGCGGTAAGTACTCATCATCATATTCGTTCCACAATATACTTGGCCATTGTGCCTCACCAATTTGGTCTTCCCATCCGTGAAAGACCTCGGGGTCTAGTGTGTTTTCTGGCCTCTCTGCGAGTGCTTCAAGTTGTCTTTCAAGGCTGTCTTGATCCTCAGCCTCCTCAAAGGCAGACCAAGCTTCCTTAAGCCATTTATCAAAGTCCCCCTTCTCTAGTCGAGGTTCAGCAGGTCCCCGAGCACCCTCAACAGACGTCATGTGGGTGAAAATTAGAACATCTGAACCAGATATTTCTCCCCCCGGGAGGTTCTCTATAAAGTGTCTCGCAACGCCAATTCGTTTTTGTTCTAAGCTTTCAACAGTGCTGAGTTCCTCAGTATACTCGGATGCTGCTTCCCTTAGTAATTTATTTGACTTGCGACGCGACGGTGCGCTTACCGCCTCCTCCCACTTAGAGCTACGAGACCCGTACTCACCAGGGAAGGACCCGGATTTCGCTTCTTCAACCTCCTCTAATAGAGGCTCTGCGACATGCTCTTCATACCAGGTCTCCCCGGTTTGAACTTTATCCCATACAATTCGGCCCGCTTTAATGGGCCAAGACAGTGGGATACCCATCTTGATTCACGAATCAAACGCAGGCATTATTACTATTGCTCTAGAAAATCGGTTTGGCTGAATATTGGCGTGATAGACTTAGCTCGAATTGAGCCGATAGATATTTTCACGGTACAGCGATCCAATATCCTCGTACACACGGAAAAATGGTTCCAGACGGTGGCAATGCGGATCGACCGCTTCCACTCGTTCTGGCGGGGCAGTCAGCAGAGCACGAAAGAATGGCTACGACGCTTTTAAAAATACAATCCTGTGACGAACCTCAGACATTCAATTTGAAAATATTCTCGCGATAGATAGGTTCAATATCCTCGTAGTAGGTGTGGATGTATTCGTCAATCGTACCCATGTCCTCGAAGGTTGCTGAACCAGCGGTATCCCCGCGCATATATTTGATTAGTTCCCGATTCAGGTCTTGCTCAACCCGCCAGAAGGTCGTGAAATAGTGCCGTCCATAGTGGCTAGTGACGCCCCGGTATTCTTCTGTCTCTGCATACTCAGGATGGAACACTGACTTCCATACTTCGTTGAGATGCTTGTGTCGGAGTTTCATCCGCTGATTCTTTGAGAGGAACAGCCACGGTTCATCGTTATCCGGCCGAATTAGTAGATACCGGAGCAGTGCCGCTCTCAGTTCGTCGTCTAACGGTAGCATTCGCGGTCGACGTGACTTGTTCCGTTCTCTATTGTGCGGGATGTAGACCACACTCTTGCGGTCACTCAGTGCCGCAGCGGTCCCCATCTGGGAGTAGTGATCCCTAACGTCGCTATTCGGAAGATGTATTTCTGATATTTTGATATTGCACACCTCGCTGGCCCGGAGTCCCAACTTGAGTTGCATGAGAACCATAGCCCGGTCCCGAATGTGCGTAATCTTTTGAACTTTCTCGCGTAGTTCATCGGTGGTCAAACGGGGCGGTTCCTTCGGACCGTCGTCATTCAGGTCCACCGTTTCTTTCGCTAGATCAATCGGGTTGTAATCCTGTGGGTGGGGAAATGCAGCGTCCTTCTGCCAGTATTGGTAAGCCGCATTGAGGTACATCAGTCGGTTCTGGACAGTCCCGCCAGCGTTCCCACGCTCATCCCTTAGGTAGTCAATGAATCCCCTCACATGGATTTCGTTCGGACAGGCAGGGTGACGATCCTGTCGTTCCATGAAGGCCCGCCACTCTCGAAACGAGCGGTGATATTCGTTCACAGCCGAGTCGGTCAGATCCTTGGTCGACAAGCGGTTGTCAACGTAGACCTCAAACGGGTCTATCTCGGTTTCTCCAAACGTCTCGGTGTACTGTGCCAGCGGGTCTAGTTCGCGGTCAAATGCCTCTGCAAGTTCTTCGCGTGGATCGGTATCAGTCATTGGACTTCTCCATTTTTCGATCCCAGATCTCGCGGGCGCTACCCTCTGGCACACACGCGGCCATGTGGAACGGGTTGTAGGTGTGGCGGTGCTTAGTGTGCCACATAAGCCAGTCGTAGAATCCTTCAATGACGTTCCAGTGTTGGTATGCCCTATCTCTCGAAAATTGGGATAGGAGTTCCCCAGACCACGCTTCTACATCGTTAGGCTTAGCGAGAGCATGGTGTCGGCCATGTTCATCCATGTGCGCCTTCCAGCGACGGGCGAACCGTTCCCACTCTTCGCTCATGCGCTCGGACAGCTCAACCGTCGCACGGTACTCGGCCCAGGTATCCCTGCCCTCGTAAGAACTACTGTACTGATAGAACCGCCTCCCGTCCGGTACGTCCGATAGTTGCTTGAAAACACCCAAGCGGTTCTGTGGCGTCTGAGCCATTAGTCGCCCTCCGTGGGATAATAGCAGTCACCTTCTTTCCGCAACTCCTCACTTTCCAGCGCATCCACGTGCGGCTGGAGCCGTTCGGGTACGGTGTCACTCAACCGCTGTCCGATTTCACCATACGTCGCGCCAGGATTCTCTTCCACGAACTCAACGACCGTAGCCCGCTCGCTCTGGTGTAACTGGTTCTCAAGTTTCTCGATCCGCTCGCGAGCATGGACCAGTTCTTCATTCAGGTCATTCCGTTGTTCACGCAGTTCCTGGGCGCTTTCGTCCGGTTCAACCTGTGCATCGAACTTCTTGCGTCCGGCTTCAACCATTGCCTGTATCCACTCGGATACCGACATATCCATCTCAGTGGCTTCCTCTTTCCACGTCTCGTATTGCTCCGGCGTCGGATAGGTCATTGCCGGTTGTTTGTCGGTATCGGTCATCCTGCAGACGAGCCAACAAGTTCTGGCTACTAATAGATTGATAATTTAACTAACCACAGCGTGATCGGTACAACGCACGCCGGCGACGTCGAGACGCTCGTCAATCGCGTCGTCGAACAGAACGTTCCCACCTATCTGCTGGACGAGGTGGACTTGCTCGTCTTCCCGCGTCACGTCGACGGCGAGCGCTACGTCGGCGAGGTCGTCGAGTTCGTCGACGAGGACCGCTTCCGGGAGTTCGAACGCGAGCGCGACGACGACGCCTGTGGGGTCGTACGGAAAGACGACGCGACCGTCTACTGGAACAGGGTCGCCCGCCGACGCCACGACGGCACGTACGAGTTCGCCTACGAGCACCCGGCACTCGGCGACGACGAACGGCAGTGCCGGACGACCGTCTTCGAGGGGATCGCCGGGGCCGTCGACGAACCCGTCGAGCACGTCGAGGAGTCGTTCCACCGGAAACACCGGTACGTCCGCTACCTCCAGCGCGAGGGGATCACCGACGGCGACGAACTGTTCGCGTTCCTCGCGGACCTGCGGACCGACGAGGCGGCCACGGTCGAACGACTCCAGCGCCGGACCCCCCCGGGACTGGCGGCCGACCGACCCGTGAACTTGCCCGACCCCACCGGCGACACCCCTGGCGGAGAAACGGTTGTCGGCCCCGATAGCGGGCCACCCTCGACGGACCCACAGAACGGGAGCAGACCGACCGAATCGAGGGTCGAACGGACAGTCGATCGAGACGGGGCGTCGGTCGACGGAGTATCGGCCAGCGGAGCGAGTCACGACCCGGCAAGGCACTTCGAGGACCAGGAGGCCGGATCGGACGAATCGGGAGGGACACTCGACGACCCGGAAGGAGCGATCGACGGATCGGACGACCGGAGAGACAGTCCGATGGACGTGTTCGAAGGGTCGGCTGACGACCCCGACGAGGCGACGGAGGAATCGACCGACAGAGATCCCCAGACCCGAACGTCGAGCACAGCGGAGACGAGCGGATCCGACGAGGTCAGCGACGAGTCGGGGATGGGGACGGACGTGAACGAAACGTCGGGAGCGGAGGATGGCGACTGAGACGGGGCCGGAGCGTCCGGGCGTCGGCGGGGACGTCCTGGCGCTGTGTGACCGGGCACTGTACGCGATGTTCTCCAGACACGCCGACAGCGCCGACCACGAGCGCGACCGACACAGCTACCGGGCGGCGAATCTCGGGGTGAGTTTCGACATCTATCTCGCGCGGGTGTACGGCCTCTCCTGGGTCGCCGCTGTCCTTGCGTTCGTCGTCGGCGCGACCCTCGTCAATCTGCTGCCCCGAGGTGTCGTCGACGCGGCCGTTCGCTTCCTGCACGACGGACTCCCCGTTCTCGACAGAGCAGCGATCCCCGTCGTTCCCGTAGCGGTCCTGAGCGCGCTCGCGGGCGTCGCCGTCGCCGCGCTCGCAAAGTGGGCGACAGTCCGTCTCGGGAGCCTGCACCTCCGCTGGCATGCTCGTGCCAGACGCGCCGATATCGAGGCGACGCTCCCGGGCGCAGTGCGCTACCTTCGCGTGCTCGCCTCCGGCAGCAGCGACCAGCGGGCCATGCTCCGGCGAGTCGCAGACCAGCGCGCCTACGGCGAGACTGCCGTCTCCTTCCGCCGAGCGCTCAACGAGGCGACGCTGACCGGCAGCCTCGATGCCGGCCTCGAACTCGTCGCTCGCGATACGCCCTCGCGGGACCTGCTCGCGCCCTTCCTCCTGAAATACCGGGAACACGCCAGCCAGGGGACGGACGCCCTCGCGGAGTACCTCGACATGGAGGGGCACCTCCTCTCGCACCGTCAGTCACGCACTCACGACCGAGTCAGCGGCTACCTCGAACTCCTCGCGGAACTGTTCGTCGTCTTGCTGGTCTTCCCGGCGCTCACGGTCATGATAATCACGGTCATGAGCGTGCTCGCACCCGGTCTCTCGCGGACGATCACGACACCCCTCGGTATCTTCACGACGCGGCAACTACTCGTCTACAGCTGTCTCCTGTTCGTCCTCGGCGTCGGTATCGGGGCGGCAAGCGCAGTGGCGAGCCTCCGTCCCACCCAGCACGCCATCCCGACCTACACGCTGCCCGACGAGGTCACCGATATCCTGCGTTCGTCGACGATCAATCCCGCGAGCGCGACGGTGGTCTGTGTGCCGCTGGGACTCTGTTTCGCGGGCGTTCTCTGGCTGCTCGGGTACGCGCCGGCGAACGTCGTCCTGTTGAGTTACGTCGCTGTCGGCCTGCCCGTCGGTGCCGTCGCCGTGCGACGAGCGCGCCTCGACGACGCCAAGGACCGCGAGATCCGCGACTTCGTCCACGCAGTCTCGGGCCACGTTGCGCTCGGTCGGCCGTTCCCGGGAGCGGTCGACGCCGTCGCCAGAGAGGTCGACCACGGCGCGCTCCAGTCCGACGTCGAGTCGCTGGCGTTCACCCTCTCGTTGACGACCGACGCGGGGACCGAGGACGGCGACGTCCGTGCGGCCGCGCTCGATAGCTTCGTCGACGACGTCGGGACACCCATGGCCGAACAGACGATCGGCCTGGTCGTCGGCGCCCTCGAGGCCGGCAGCGACGCAGAGAAGGTCTTCGAGACGCTTCAGACCGAGATCGGGAGACTGTATCACGAGCGGAAAGAACTCCGGAGTTCGCTCCTCGTATACGTCGCCGTCGGTTGGACGACCGGCCTGCTCGTCCTCGGGATCATGGTCGCGGTCAACCTGTACGTCCTCGACGGCTTCGCCGAACTGGCGGCGGTCTCGGCGACGGGCAACGAGGCCGCGAGCGGACTGGCGCTGGACCCGGACGCCGTCGACCTGGCCCGTGACCGGTGGCGGTTCTACCTCGTGACCCAGGCCACGATGCTCGCGTGTGGCTGGTTCGCCGGCATGGCCAGTCGCGGGCGCTACGAGGCGCTGCTTCACTCGGCCGGCCTCGTCGGACTCGGGTACGTCGTCTTCGCGGGGGCTGGTCTGATATGAGTCGGCCCGAGTGTCGTTCACGGGCCGAGACGGAGCCCGGACTCCATCCGACGGAGAGCCGCGACCGCGCCCAGTCGAGCATCGTCGGCGTCGCACTCCTGCTGGGCGCGACCGTCGTCGCACTCGGTGTCCTGACCGCGAGCGTCGGGACACTCGTCGACGGACACGCCGCCCGAGCAGACGCCGACCGCGTCGCTGCCGACATGGAAGACGCGCTTCGCCCCGTCGAGACGACGGGCCACCGGAGCGCCGAGATCCGCTTCACCGAGGGGTCGCTTCACACCGAACCCCGGGATCTGCACGTCATCAAAGACGGGACCAGAGAGCGGACGGTTCCGGTCGACGCGCTCGTCTTCGAACGGGGGGATCGGCGCGTCCGGTCGGTCGCCGGGGCGGTCGTCCGTGGCCGCGACGACAACGCGTGGACGGTCGACGAACCACCCATCGTCGGCTCCGAGGCGAACGAAGTGCTCGTCGTCGGTGCGGCGAAACTGAACGCCTCCGACGGTGGGGTGGGCGGGTCGCAGGTCAGCGCCGAACTCGCGACGAACGTCAGCCACGAACGGATCTCGCTCGGCCGCGGGCGCTACAAAGTGGCCATCGAGACGACAGTACCGACGGCTATCGAGCGCGCGCTCCGTGAACGCGGAGCGACGAGCGTCACCAGAAGAGACGTCGACGGCGACGGACTCGAGAGCGTCGTCGCCGAGTTCCCCGGCGTCCGGCGCGGCTATCTCGTCGTCCACGACGTGCGCCTGGAGGTGCGCGATGGCTAATCCCGGTCACGCCTCTCCCGGGGCGTCCGACACCGGCGCGGCGGGACCACCGACCCTCACCGGCGACGAACGCGGCGTGACACCATCTGTCGGGAAGGCGCTGGAGGCAGGGATCGTCGTGCTGTTCGTCGCGTTGCTGTCGACGATACTGCTGGGCGGCCTCGTCCCCGACTACCGGGCGGCGACCGGCGCGCAACTCGGCGACCGGGTCCTCGCCACCGCGAGCCAGGAAGTCGAGCGCGCCGTCCCGCCGACCGCCCGCGCCGTCGACGCTCGACGGACGGTCGAGATCCCGAACGCCATCGCGGGCGAAGGCTACGAGATCGCCGTCGACGGGCGCTGGCTCGTCCTCGACCACCCGAACGCGGCGGTGAGCGGGCGGGTTCGACTCGTCCTGCCGGCGAGCGTCGACCGCGTCGAGGGGAACTGGGAGAGCGGCGCCGGGGCGGTCGTCGCCGTTCGCGGTGACGAGAGCGGTCTCGTCGTGGAACTGACCGAGGAGGGAGCCACGTGACCCGCCATCAGTCCGAGAACACGGCGATCCCGGCGGCAGCGAGGGCGCCGATACCGAAGAAGACGGCAGCGAGCGCGGCGAACGCGTACGCGAGGGCGATGGCGGACGAACCGGGGAGCGCGACGACGTACACGAGAGCGGCCACCGCGAGACAGATAGCCGCGAGCATCCCGCCGAGAAAGAGCGGGAAGTCCCAGGTCAACTCCTGTGGCACGACCGACGCGTCGCCCCCCGCACACATCAACGCTCCGGGAATCCGCGAGGTCGTGGTGTGTCGGGTCCGGACACGCGACCACGGACACGAGTCGCCAGGAGGTGGCGGTCGGTCGTGATTCCGTCGAGCACTGAGGAGTCGACGCCGGGCGAGAGTCGCGCCCAGGCCAACCTCCTCGCGCTGGTCTCCGCCCTGTTCGTACTGACGACGGCGATGGTCGTCGGAACGGTCGTCGCCGACGCGTCGCTCGCGGGCGCCGCCAGGGACAGTGACGAACGCCACGCCGCGGTGGCGGTCGCCGACCGACTCGTGGCCGCCGAGTCGCCGCTGACCAACCGGACGAACGTCGTCAACGGGTCGGCTATCGACGATATTACCGTGTCCCGCCTGCGCGCCCGGTATCCGGCGCTCGCCGACCGCTCGGTCCGGATTGCGCTCGGCGGCGAGACGATCGCGAGCGCGGGCCGCCCCGCCGGTGGGACGACGATGCGCAGGGTCGTGCTCGTCGAGCGGACGCAAGAACTGACCGTCCAGCCGCGGTTTACCGGTCCCAACCGCGCCACGTTACCGCGACGCACCGAACGGGTCGACCTCGAGATCGACCAGCCCGAGAACGTGAGTATCAGTGCAGTCCGCGCCAACGGGCGACCGGTCCTCCACAGCCCCCGCGATAGCCTCGACGGTTCCTACACCGTCGACGTCAGCAGGCGCGAGACGGTCGCCCTCTCCTTCGAGGCCAACGACACGCTCTCCAGAGGCGACGTGACGCTGACACTACACCCCTGGCGGACGAACAAGAGCACGCTGGCGGTGACCGTCGATGACTGACGATGAAAGTCGTGGCGGGCGTGCCGCACTGGAAGCTACCCCCGGCCTCGACCCGCGTGGACAACTCCCGATGCCGGCCGTCGAGGGGGCGCTAGCTGTCGTGTTGATACTCGGCGTCGCGGCAGGATTTACGTTGGGCGTCAACCAGCCGGATACGCAGGAGCCACAACTCGACGCCTACGCCGAGGACGCGGCGACGATCCTGGCGAGCGAGCCGCCGCGCCACCGAGGAGGGACTCGCCTGGCGGAGGTGACACGGTCGGCGGGCGCGCTGGACCGCGAGCGCGACGCACTCCGCCGACGCGTCGAGCGCATCTTGCCCGCGAACCTGCTGTTCCGCGTCGAGACGCCCCACGGCGCGGTCGGGTTCGCCAAACCCACCAGCGTCACGACCGGCGTCGCCACGACGCCGACGCGACACGGGTCCGTGACGATACGGGTGTGGTATGCGTGATTTCGGCGACCGATGCGACCGGTCGCTCTGATGACGACCGCGCGCAGTTCGTCCTGATCGCGGGTGTCGTGGTCGCGCTCGCGCTGGTCGCGATGCTCACGGCCTACCTGCAACTGGGCTACGGCGCCGACGTGCGGACGACCGACTTCGACAGGACAGTCGAGGACGGCCGAGCGTATCTGGATCGGGCCACACATGGCGCCGCGCGCCCGGTACGTGGCGAGTACGTCTGGAGTCGGCGAGGGCCGGCGGTCACGGCCCTTCGGAACCGACTGGACCCCCGACTCGCCGAACTGGAGCGCTCGGGTGTGACGGAGGGCGTCGTCTACCGGACGCGGTACAACCAGACGGTCGCAACGCGGTGGGCACGCACCGAGTGTCCGACGGGTGGACCAGACAGAACGTGGGGGACCTGCGAGGCCGACCGTGGCATCGTCGTCCAGGAGCGTGTCGGGCAGACCCAGGTCCTCGCGGTCGGCTACGACCTTGCCGTGACGACGACCGACTACGAGACGAACGCGACGGTCGTCGTTCGAACCGATAACTGACTCGCGACAGCGTCTCGTCCGACTGTTCGCAAACTCTTCGTCGACCACCGCTACTGTTCAGGAGAGGGGAAGTACCTAACACCAAAACGTCCGCCGAGCGAGCGGAGCGAGTGAGGCGGTTCACCGTCAGATCAAGCTCTGACGAGCCCTCACTCGCTGCGCTCGTGAGGACACCGGACGCAAGGGAGCAGTGCGAGGCTGACCTGCGGGAAGCCTCGATGCGAACGGGGAACGTAGTGACCCGTGAGCGAAGCGACCGCTGCGTCCGGCCTTTTTCACCCATGTTTTTGCCGCGAGCGGTACCCGCAGGGAGCGCGAGGCCGACCGACGGGAGGCCTCGATGCGAACGGGGAGCGCAGCGACCCGTGAGCGAGCGCAGCGACCGAGGATACCCGAGCGGGAAAAAGATGGTTTCGCAGAAACAGTGAACAACTGATTCGTCTCGACTGGTCCCGAACACGACCCGGGATCGACAGCTCGAGGACACACGCGGTGCAGACTTTATCAGTATCTCGGATGAACACCGTCTCGATGTCCGTCAGGAGGGTCGTCGCCGACGCCTACCGGAGCGCGCTGCCGACGCTGGCAGTCAGCGCCGTCGGCGGCCTGCTCGCGGGGGTCGTCCTCGGCGGGATGCAAGCGCAGTTGACCGCAGTCGAGGGACTACTCGTCCTCGTTCCGGCCTTCCTGGCGATCCGCGGGAGCGTCTACGGGTCGCTGGGGTCGCGACTGTCGGGCGCGCTCCACCAGGGACTGATCGACCCTGCCGGGGGACTCCTCGATCCGACCGACCCCGACCCGCGACTCATGACCGCGGCCAGCGCCGCCCTCCTGAACGGCGTACTCGCGTCACTGTTCGCGGCCGTCCTCACCGTGGTCGTTCTCACGAGCCTGGGGCGACCGGTCGCGGGGCTGGGAACGTTCGTGGTTATCGCCCTGGTCGGAGGCGTCCTCGCCGGGGTCGCTCTCACCGTGGTCGTCGTCGGTGTGGTACTCGTCGGCTACCGTCGCGGGCTGAACCCCGACGACCTCGTCGGCCCGGCGGTCACCACCGCAGGGGACGTCTTCGGCCTGCTCGCCTTGCTCGTCGCCGTCAGAGTCGCGCTCGCCCTGTAGCCCGTTCGTGATACCCACCCAACACCTACACATGCTGGTGGGCCAGTTAGGGGGGCGCCTGTCGTTGGAGTGACGTATGGGTGTGGCTGCAGTTCGAGTGCCGCCAGCGTGGGGGCAGACACGGCCGCGTGGTCAGATCCGACGGAGTACGTGCGCGTCGAGACTCCGTCGGGATCAGGTACCGAACACAGCGACAGATGTGGTTATCGGGTCGACCGAGCGAGCAGGTCGTCCCCACCGGAAACGGGGGCCGACTGCGTGAGGTGCGGTCGGTACGCGCGCGCGACTGTCAGCGGTGCGCCGCGCGACCCGGTGGGACAGCACAGACACGGAGACCGAGACAGACACAGCGACGGGTTTCGAACCATGGGTACGGACAGGACAGACGCGAGACGGGAGAATCGGACGCGAACGGACGCAGACACAGGCGGGGGCAGGGATGCGGGGGCGTGACCCCGGCCTCCCGTCGGCAGGCGAGTTCGACGCCGGGAGGGTCGGTCTCGCGGGACTGGTCGCCCTGGTCGTGGTCTCGGTCGCCGCCGCGGGGGTCGGCGGGTACGTCGGGGTCGCCGCGGCGGCCGATGCGACCGAGGGGAGTTTCACGCTCGCGCCCCAGGTCGCACAGTCTAGTTCCGACGGGGCCGACGACCTCGTGGTCAACGACGTCAGCGCGGACGGGGAGGCGACACTGGTCGTCACGTACTTCGACCGGGAGAGCCAAAGCCGGATCCTCGCCGGGACGAAACAGGTCAACGGTCCCGACGGGACGAACGTGCAGGTCGATACCCAGGACGCGTTACTCGGACTCAGGTACACCGTCTACCTGATGCCGAGAAGCGATGCTCAGGCCTACCTCGGTGAGACGAGCCAGGGCGGCGTACTCGACGATATACCGAGCCGAGACCAGTTCGTCGCGTTCGGTGACGCCTACTTCGTCGACACCTCGTATTCGTCGTTTTTCCCCACTGACGCGAAAGCAGAGGACTACACTACCAGTGAGGCACCGCTGGTGAGTAACGTGCCGATCGGGCCGAACAGCGAGATCACTTTCGACGACGGCGGCGGCACTGGGGCCGACGAATTCTCGCTGACACTGTCGACGCGGAAACTCGACCCCGGCGAAACCGCGAACAGCGACGCGGTCGTCGCCCAGAGTGAGACCTACGACGACAGGTTTCCGACGCGCGAACCGGAGTTCACAGCGGACCTCAGCGGCGTGCTCAGCCAGGGTGACAACACGCTGTACGTCAACCTCCATCGGGGCGGTGGGTTCACCGCACAAGTCGTTCAGCGCGGCGCCGACAGCGTCTTCTCCGAGCCGATCACGGTGACGCTGAAACAGATCGACATCCAGGTGACCGACCTCCAGACGAATGCCCCCGTCAGGGAAGGCGAGAATCTGACCGTCACTGCGGACTTTACGAACGAGGGGAACATCGACCTGGTCCAGTTCGAAGACACGGTCTCGGCGACGTTCGGCGTCGACCCGAGCGGTGGGTCGAGTTACACGACCCAGGAGACACTGACGTTTCCGGAGGACCTCCACCCCAACGACGACGACTTTTCCGTCATGGTCGGCGAGACGGATTCCTACACGTTCACCTACAGCACCTCGTCCGGCGAGGCGCCGAACGTGGGCGTCCGGGTGAGCACCGAGGACGACCCGAACGGCATCAGCGAGACGGCGACGGTCAGCGACCAGACGGCCGACCAGATCGCGGAGGTCAGCGCCGAGACACCCATCGACCCCGGTGAGACGACGACGGTCACCGCGACGGTCCTCGACGAGAGCGGGTCGCCGATCTCCGGCGTCGACGTGAACTTCGGGACCAGCGGCGCGGGGACGCTCACGGCGACGACGGCCACGAGCGACGCGAGCGGGCAGGTGAGTGCCGAGTACACGGCCGCGCTCGCGGACGCAGGTGACACGGTCACGCTCTCGCTCGATTCCGAGACCGGCAACCTCGCGGATAGCCCCGCGAAAACCGTCGACGTCCGGGTCAACGACGTCCAGCTGGGGACGGCGACCGCGGAACCCTCGACGACCGACCCCCGGGAAACCACGACCGTCTCGGCCGAGGTGACGACCGAGAACGGCGATCCCGTCGAAGGCGTCGACGTGCAGTTCGGTACGGACGGCGCGGGGAGTCTGAACACGACCAGTGCGACGACCGGCGCGAACGGCGAAATCACGGTCGGCTACACCGCCGCAGTCGCCGACGCCGGCGAGACGGTCGACGTGACGATCGACGCGGCGAACTACGACCTGGGTGGGGCCTCGGCGTCCGTCCAGGTCCGGACGCTGAACGTCGACGTCAGCGGGCCGTCGGGCCCCGTCGACCCGGCACAGTTCGGGAACGCGAACAGCTACCGTCTCGACGCGACCGTCACGACACAGGACGGGACCAGTCTCGAGAGGGTGAACGTCGCTTTCGCACTCTCGTCCGGGAACGGCGAACTGGACGCGTCGACGGCGACCACGAACACCGACGGGATCGCGTCCGTGAGCTACACCGTCGGGTCGGGCGACTGGAACCTCGACCCGGGTGTCGTGGTCGAGGGGACGGTCGACGCCACGGGCGCGAGCGATACGACGAGTTTCGCGGTCTCCGAGCCCCGGCTCGCAGTGTCGCTCGCGGCCGCCAGCGAGACGGTCGCGCCGACGGGAACCAACGACGTCACGGCGACGGTCACCTACGAGATACCGTTCCGCGACGTCCGACAGCCGGGGACGGTCACGTTCACGGTGATGGACGGTGCCGGTACGTTCGAAGGTGGCTCCTCCGAGACGACCGTCTCGGCCGGTGCGGACGGCCAGGCGACGGTCACGTACGACCCGGCATCGGGCGACTTCGGGTCGGAAATCCGGATTCAGGGTGCCGTCGAGGAGGGCACGGAAGTGTTCGGGTCGGAGGTGTTCACCGTCGAGGACGACGTCACGGTCGAGGCCACCGCGAACCTCGGCGTGACCGCGCCCGCGGGTACAGACGTCACTTTCGAGTTGCGCGGGCAAGGGACGACGCTCACGAAGACCGCCACGACGGCGGCGGGTGACGAGTCGGCGTCGGTCACCTTCGGCGACTCGACGGTACTGGCGGCCGGCGAGTACACCGTCGAGGTCGTCGAGGCCGACGGCGTCTACGAGACGGGCACGACCGCGACGGTGACGCCCGAACCCGGGGGGACCGGTCAAGCGTCGGTCGACCTCCCCGCGAGGGACGCGACGGTCGACGTCGCCGCGACGCTGGGCGTGACGGCACCCGAAGCGGCGTTCCCGGTGACGATCCAGGTGACGACTCCCGGCGGGACGACCACGACGTCGGAGGTGACACTCGCCCGCGGCGCGGGTGACCTCTCCGGGGTGGACTCGACGCTGTCGGTCCCGGCCATCGACGACGATGCGAACTACGCCGTGACGGTCAGCGCGAGCGGGTACGCGGACGCGACCACCGAACTCGCGGTCACGCCGGGCGACTCAGAGACGGGCGACGCAGGGACGCTCGAAGCCGAATCCACCGAGGTCACGGCGACCGCCCAACTCGGCGTGACGGCACCGTCCGACGGAACGGAGGTGACGTTCGAACTCGTCGGGCCCGCCGGCGCGACGGTGGCCGAACAGACCGACACAGTCGCGGGCGGCGAGACGTCGGCGAGTGTCGATTTCGGCACCCAGTCTGCGCTCGATGCCGACGAGCAGTACACCGTCCGCGTGGACGCTGCCGGGTTCGAAACCGACGAGGTCACCCGGACGGTCTCCGGTGTGCCGGGCGCCGAAGTAGTAGCCGATTTCGGGACTCTCACCGCCGAAAACGTCGCGTTAACCGTCGCAGGTCAACTGGGCGTGACGGCGCCCGAGGCGGCGTTCCCGGTGACGGTGACGGTTCTCCTGCCGGACGAGACCACCGTCGAGCGGACGGTCGAACTCGACGCCGGGCAGTCGTCGTTCGAGCCGACAGTCTCGGTGCCGGCGATCGATGCGAGCGAGGGGTACGAGGTGACAGTCAGCGCGGACGGCTACGGTGACACGAGCGGCGTCGCAGGGTCGGTCGGGCCGGGCGAGTCGGCCACCGTCGGTGTCGAGGTGTTACCTGCACGGCCGACGACAGTGTCCGCGTCCGCGACACTGGGTGTGACGGCACCGCCGGGCGGGACCGAGGTGACGTTCGAACTCCTCGGACCGGACGGCGAGCCGGTCGGGACGGCGACGACGACCGTCGCGGCCGGGAGCGACACCGCGAACGTCGGGTTCGAGCCCGTCCCGGCACTGGATTACGCGGGCTCCTACACCGTGACCGTCGACGCGGCGGGCTACGAGACCGACGAGGTGACGGCGACGGTATCCGGTGTCCCGGGCGCCGACGAGACTGCGGATTTCGGGACGCTCGCGGCGGCGGACGTCGCGCTGACCGTCGAAGGTGAACTCGGCGTGACCGCACCCGAGGGTGGTATCGATGCGACGGTCACTATCGGGCTACCGGACGACACCACCGTCGAGCGGACGGTCTCCGTCGGTGCTGGCGAGACGGCGATCGCCGTGACCGAGCAGGTGCCGGCGGTCGGTGTCGAGGAGAACTACGACGTGACGGTGAGCGCGCCGGGCTACGAGGACGCCGGCACGACGACGTACGCGGCGCCCGGTGAGTCGGGGGCCGCCGAGGTTGGAACGCTCGCGGCGCGGGACGCGACGGTCACCGCGACGGCCGACCTGGGTGTCACGGCCCCGCCCGGCGGCGTCGACGTACGGTTCAACCTGACCGGGCCCGGCGGCGATATCGTGCGGACGGCAGTCAGCGAGGTGAGCGCAGGTTCGGAGACGGCGACGGCCGAGTTCACCGCCGGAGCGCTGCCCGCCGCCGGGTCCTACACCGTGACCGTCGACGCGCTGGACTACGAGACGGCCGGACTGACGCGGACAGTCGCCGGCGCGTCGGGGAGCGAGACGACCGTCGACTTCGGGACGCTCGCAGCCGAGAACGCGACGCTGGACGTGAACGCGACGCTCGGCGTGACGGCCCCGACGGACGGCTTCGAGGCGACGGTGACGGTCGAACTGCCGGACGGTGAGGCCGTCGAACGGACGGTCGCACTCGACCGCGGTTCGCGAAATTTCTCGGGGGTCGACTCGACGTTCTCGGTCCCGGGGATCGACGAGGGGACGACCTACGACGTGACGGTGACCGCGCCGGGCTACGCGAACGCCGACACGACGACGTACGCGGCGCCCGGGGCGTCCGGGACGGCCGATGCGGGGGTACTCGCGGCGGAAGACGTCGAACTCACGGTCACTGCGACGCTGGGTGTGACGGCGCCCGAGGGTGGGCGCGAGGTGACACTCGACGTGGCGGTACCCGGTGGCTCCGATACCCAGCGGACGGTCGAGGTGTCGGCCGGTGAGGACGACGTCAGCGAGACGTTCACCGTCACGGCAGTCGACGCGTCGGCGGTCTACAATGCGACGGTCACCGGCGAGGGATACGTCGGCGTCACGGCCGAGGAATTCGCCCCGCCGGGTGCGTCGGGTTCGGTGGCGACCGTCGATGCGGGGACACTCACGGCCAACGAGACGACGGTCGACGTCGGGGCGCAGTTTGCCCTCCCGCTCGCGAACGAGACCGAGATCGAGTTCGAGTTCGACGGACCCGGTGATACGGCAGTCACGGAGACAGTGGCGGTATCGGCCGGTGTGACGAATCTCTCGGCGGTAGACACCGCGTTCGCGGTCCCCGCGCTCGACGCGAGCGAGAGCTACGACGTGACGGTCAGTGCCCCCGGATACAGCGCAGTGGACGTAAGCACCGTCGCCCCGCCCGACGAGGATGTGGTCGTCGACGCGGGCCAGTTGGGAGTGCCTCAGCTGTCCACCGACGGACTCGTAATCGAGGACGTCGACGGCGACCAGTCGACCGTGGCGACGGCCACCATCGCCGAGACGGCCGGCGTCACCACGCAGAACCTGACGGCGACGCTCACCGTCGTCGACTCGGACGGCACGGTCCGCTACCAGCGGTCGGTCGACCCGGCGGAACTCGCCGACGAGTCCACGACGGTCCGGTTCGAGGACATCGGCCCGTTCGGCGACGGTGTCGTCTTCAACGGGACGCTCACGGTGGACGCCGCGAACGTGCGACCGACCACAGCGACCGACGCGTTCACCGCTGAAGCCGACGACTCGGGGTCGACCGGGTCGTCCGGTGGGGGCGGCAGCGGCGACGTGGCGACGGCGACCGCGACGGCGACGGCGACCGCGACGCCCGATAGCGGGACGCAGACTCCGACGCCGACCACGACGGCCACACCGACCGAGACCGACGCGTCGACTGACGGGACGGAGACGGGGACGGGGCCCGACGGGACGGCGACGCCCTCACCCACGTCGACTCCGACGGCCACGGCGACCGCGACGTCCACGGTGACGGTCACGCCTGCTCCGGCAGCGAGTACTGCTCCGGGGGCAGCCGAGGACGCACCGACCGACACGGCGGGACCCGACTCCGGCCTCCCGTGGTGGCCGCTTGTCGTCCTGCTGGTCGTCGCGCTACTCGTCGGTGGCTACCTCCGCTATCGCCAGCAACAGCAGCAACAGTAGCAACAGCAACGACAGTAGCTCCCCAACTCTACTCTCTCGTTCGTACTGGAGTCGTCGCAGAAGGAACGACGACCGTGAGGTCGTCCGTTGCGTCACTCGCCGACGAGGGCGCCGACTTCGGCGGCGGCGTCACCCTCTTCGACGCCGAGCCAGTCGTCGGCCCACGTCTCGATGGCGTCGAAGACCGGGCACAACGACTCCCCCTTCTGGGTCAGCGAGTAGTAGGTCGCGACGGGTGAGGCCTCCTCCATGCGCCGTTCGACGAAGCCCATCTCCCCGAGGTCGTCGAGCACGCGCGAGAGTGTGCGCGAACTCGCGCCGGTCGAGCGCTTGAGTTCGTTGAACCGTTTCTCGCCTTCCTGCAGGTCGTAGAGCACGACGAGACGCCACTGTGAGCCGATCTGCTCCAGCGAGTCGACGACCGGACACGCGTCGGGGTTGGCCGCGTTCTCGCTAGACGTTGTTGCCATACTACCACCGACGGCACCCAACCACTTGAGTGATTCGCTCACGAACCAGGTAATTATCTGTTACCCAGTTCTCTCACGAACCAGTTACTCTCCGGGCCGCTACGAGGATCGCACCGACTTCCCGGCCACCGGGCAGCCTTATAGCCACCGAGCAACCTCCCGACCACCGACTAACCCCCTGGCCATCGAGCAACTTCTCGACCACCGGGTAACACGACCGTCCCCCGGTGACACGAATGTCAGATGAAATATATGTGTGTTGGAGTAGTAGGGTGTAGTGATGGCAGAGGCACGGTTCACGGAACGGTCGTACAGGGAAGACGAACAGATAGTCGCAGTGCCAGAGGTGGTCGCCTGATGGTCGTCGAGTCGGCGGTCGGCGAGGTCGCCTTTCTGCTCGGGCGACTCCTCTTCGGCGGTGTGCTCGCGTTCATGGGGATCAATCACTTCGGGAACGTCGACGAGATGGCGGGCTACGCCGAGCACAAAGGGTTGCCAGCGCCGCGATTGTCGGTCGTCGGGTCGGGCGCGATGCTCGTGCTCGGCGGTGTCGGGATCACGCTGGGTGTCCTGCCGGTGCTGGCAGCCGGTGCGCTCGCCGTCTTCCTGCTGGTCTCGGCGGTGACGATGCACGACTTCTGGGCGGTGCCCGACGACCAGGCCCAGGACGAGATGACGGGCTTTCTGAAGAACGTCTCGCTGGCCGGTGGCGCGCTGACGCTACTCGCTGTCGGCGGGGCCAACTGGCCCTACGCAGTCGGCGCCACGCTGTTCTGAGTTGCCGAGTCACGCGACGTAGGACGCTTCGCACATCCACTGCGCTCGTCTGTGCGTGATACGTACAGGTGAGAGAGGTAACAGTTGGTGTCGGTAGAGATTCCGCGACTGTGCTCACGCTCGTCGTGACCGCCTTCGTGATCGTGAGATGGAAGCCCTCGGCGTGCTCGCGGTCGCTCAGCGACATATCTTCGCTCTCCACACCCCCCGCGCAGATAGGGGTCGCTGAGTCGACGCCACTCCCTCCGGTCGTCGCGAGCCCGCCTCGCCCTTCCAGTCCGCCAGGGGTGATCTCCGTGGCATCGGCCATTGAACAACCCACGTTGAGACAGCTGTGTAACCTGGAATTTCCTGGCGGACTGAAAGGGCGAGGGCCGCTGGCGCTTGCGTGGTCGCCTGAGCGGGCCCTATTCTCGCGAGTGCGGCGCGGTGCGGGTGTTCGAGCGAGAATATCTCGCTGAGCGACCGCCAGCGGCACGAGGGCTTTCAACTCTCAGTTGTGAGTGCGGTGCTGTCTGCGAACGCACTTTCTCTCACGACTGATCTCTCTGAAACACCTGATAACTACGCAGAAGAGTGCGACCGCTTCCTACGAGACCACACTCTTACCGGGAGGTGACGCGGTCGATGATGTCCTCGGTGGTGTCCCAGTACTGGCGGAGTCGGTCGGTGGGCAGGTAGATCGCGCCGTACTCGTCGCCGCTGCGGCGGACGAGGTTCTTCTCGCGCAACACGTCGAGGTGGTGTCGCACCGTCTTGTAGTCCAGATCGAGCGCGTCGGCGAGCTGGTTCGCGTTGCGCGGCCGTTCGTCGATCGCCCGGATGATGCGCGCTCTGTTGGGGCCGCCCTCCGTCCCCGCGAGCACGTGCCAGAGTGTTCCTTCCATCGTTCGTCGGTCCATGTTGCTCGGGCCAGCGGCGGTCATCGTCTCACCCGCACCCCGGCGTCGATCCGGCCGTTCGAGGGCCGTCTCGCCGTCTCTCCACCGGTCCCGCCGTGTTCCGGATCGGTATCCAGGGGCTGTCCAGTGTTAAGCCCTTTGCGAGCCTCCGAGTCACAATCTTCCGGCGGGATACGCCATCGCGGGACGCTTCGCGAGTCGCTTCAGCGTGGGTCGGCGCCGTTGTCATCGCTCGTCCACCCGGTTGCGCGACCGTCGTTTCTGGCTGATCCCGTAGGCGCCGACCAGGAGCGTGAGCCCGAGGTTGACCAGGCCGACGACCGAGCCGGGGTTCCCGAGGAGCCCCGCGGACGCCGCAGCGTCGGTGGTCGGGACGTCGGTGGCTCGCGCGCCCGTAGTCCTCCCGTCAGGCGAGCGGTCGCCGGTCGTCGCTTCGGCGTCGTCGCCGGTCGTCGATTCGACGTCGTCGCCGGTACCTGGTTCGGCGGTCGACGACGCCCGCGCGTGGTCGGCGAGCGCCTGCAGTATCTCCAGATCCCGCTCCATCCGCTCGGCGCCCAGCGCGTCCATGTGCGAGCGGTAGTACGGCAGGAATCGCGCGATCCGCTCGCCGTAAGGGGCGGTCACCGCCAGTGGGACCGAGGACTGCTCCCACTGGGAGTCGTAGGTCCGACGCTCGACGGGTTCGGTCACGGCGGGCGCCTCGCCGTCGTCGGTGCGCTCGTGGGCCGCCCAGTTCTGCATCAGCGTGGCGTACTCGCTGAGGACCACCGCCTTCCGCACGCCGGTCGTCCCGTAGTAGGGCGCTTGCTGGTCGAGTTCGCCGACCGTGCGAGTCACGGTGCGTTCGCCCTCCCCGGGGTTCTCGTAGCTCGCCTGGAGTGCCAGCTGGGCGTCAGGCGATTCGCGTTCGACCTCCAGCAAGACGACGCCGCCCTCGGTCCTGTTGTTCTCGCGGCGCGAGGGGAACAGGGTCTTGACCTCCATCAACTGGCCGCTCGCGCGGTCGGCCTGGGACGAGCCGTAGACGCCTTCGATCTCGTAGCCCTCGCTCTGGACGGACAGCGAGAGGTTGAACGCAAGCGGCGTCACCATGTAGGAAAAGCCCTCGTCCATGCGCGATTCGAACTGTGCGGGCGAGTGGACGCTGTAGTAGTTGGCACCCTTGATCGTCGCGAGTCGCTCGGTCAACCGGGAGTTGAAGTCGACGCCGACGCCGACGAACGAGGTGTAGATCTCGTCGCTCGCGTGGTCCTGTAGCCGCGCTTCGAGCGCGCTGGCGCCAGTCTGCCCGAGGTTGGGCATCGCGTCGGTGACGTAGACGACCCGGGTGTCGCGCTCGCCACTCGCGTCGGAGAGCACGTCGCTGGCGGTGTCGATCCCCGAGTCGAGGTTCGTCCCGCCGCCGGCCGAGAGCCCGCGAACGGTAGAGCGCAGTTCTGCTCGATTGGCTTCGTCGACGCGCGTCAGGTCCTGGACGACGCGGGCGCGGTCGTCGTAGCCAACCACGGCGACGCGGTCCTCGCCGTCGAGGTGGTCGAGCATCGTCACGACCGACTCGCGGGCGGCCTCCATTTTGCGCCCGTTCTCCTCGACTTCCTTGCGCTCGCCGCCGTCGTAGTAGTACTCCGAGAACGACTCGTCCATCGACCCGGAGGTGTCGACGACGACCACCAGGTTCAGCGCGTCGCGTTCGAGGTCCGACTCCGTGAGCCCCGAGTTCAGTCCGACCGTGACGAACCGCTCGGTCGTGTTCGCGACCGGGTCGCGGGTCACCGCCGCGCTGTAGGACGGACAGAAGCGTGCCTCACACGACGACGACCCGGTGTCGAAGTAGTAGTCGTGGAACAGCCCCTCGTAGGTCATGTCGGTGGGCTGTGGGACGTACCCCTCCTGGACGTTCGACCGGAAGGCGTTGGCGTCCTGTGCGCCGCCGACGGAGACGCCGACTCGTTCACCAGCGTCACCACCGTCGACCCCCCCTGCGCCCCCACCGCCTCCGCCCGAGGCCAGCCCGCCGTCGCCCCCGTCGCCTGCGGCCGGTGCCACGTTCGAACTGCCGCCACCGGCGCAGCCGGCCAGTATCACCAGGACTACCACGGCCAGTATCGTGTGAACGCGTCGCATACCACACGATCTGTCACCCGTCCTGTTAATCGCGCTGAAGCATCAAACGGCTATTTCACACTTTCAGGCCCTCTATCGACGAAATTCGAACGGTTATTCGACAGGTGTGGTATTCGGTAGGCACAAGGGATTCATGGTCCGAATTTTGGGGGCTGTTCTCGGCCGAGACGACGTCTGGGTGGGATTTCGATACCGACGAACGACGAAGTCAGGACTCATTCAGTGCGTGTACCGTTTCGAGTCGGCACGGCTTCCGCAACTGCACTTGAGCTTGTCGTGACCGCGCTCACGATCATGGGATGGAAGCCCTCGACGCGCTCGCGGTCGCTGTCACCGAAAATCGAAGATTTTCGAGATGACGAGAGAGCTACGGTCTCTCGGACCACGCGGAATATCCGCTCTCCCCGCACAACCCGCGCGGATAGAGCCCGCTCAGGCGACCACGGGCTTCGCCCGCGACCCCCCTCGCCCTTCCAGTCCGCCAGGAGACACAGTCTGTGGCATCTGCTACCGACCATTCCACGTCGAGACGGCCTGTGAAACAAAATGTTCCCTGGCGGACTGAAAGGGCGAGGGTCGCTGGCGCTCGTGTAGTCGCCTGAGCGGGCCCTATTCTCGCGAGTGTGGTGTGGTGCTGTTGTTCGAGCGAGAATATCCCGGTCAGCGACCGCCAGCGGCCCGAGGGCTTTCAACGCACGATCACGAGTGCGGTTACGTTTCCGTTCACCGTTAGCGAGCGGCCCGAGGGCTTTCAACGCTCACGAGCGAGTGCGGTGCTGTCCTCGAAGCGACTTTCTTTGCTACCGGTACTGACTGAAACGGTTGGGAACGTAGTTCCCTGTCTGTATCCTCAACAGACGACCGAAGGAAAATCGCGAACGGTCTCACGCCACACTACACCCGACGTTACCGGTCCACCTCGCCCATGATAGTATCGAGACTGCCGATGGAGGCGATGAGGTCGGCGACGTACTCGCCGCGGGCCATCTCGGGCAACGTCGCGAGGTTCGAGAAGGAGGGGCCGCGGATCTTGAAGCGAGCGGGCGAGTCCGTGCCGTCCGAACGGATGTAGATGCCAAGTTCGCCCTTGGCGCCCTCGACGGCGCGATAGATCTCGGTGTCGGGGTCCGGGCGCAGCGTCCGGGGGACGTTCGACTGGATCGTCCGGTCCTCTTCGGGCCAATCTTCGAGCAGGTCGACACATTGCTCGATGATGCGGGCGGACTGTTCGAGTTCCCGGAGCCGGACGAGGACGCGGGCGAAGTTGTCACAGCCGTCCTCGGTGACGACGTCCCAGTCGAGGCGGTCGTAGTACCCATATGGGTCGTCGCGGCGGACGTCGTAGTCGATGCCGGACCCGCGGGCGACGGGGCCGGTCGCACCGTGGGCTTTCGCGTCCTCGGGCGGGAGCACGCCCGTGTCGATGGTACGGATCTGGAACACCTCGTTGCTGGTCATGAGGTCGTGGTACTCGGCGAGTCGCTCGGGGAAGCCGTCGAGCATCTCGCGGATGTTCTCGAAGAACTCCTCGCGGGGTTCGGGGACGTCCCAGGCCACGCCGCCGAGTCGGAAGTAGTTGAACATCAGGCGCTGACCAGTCAGATCTTCGAGGACGCTCTGGACTTTCTCGCGGTCGCGGATGGCGTACATGAACGTCGCGGTGAACTCCCCGACGACGTCGAGTGCGTAGGTCCCGACGGCGAGGAAATGCGAGAGCATGCGCGAGAGTTCGGCGCCCATCGTCCGGATCACCTGGGCGTACTCGGGGACGTCGATGTCGGCGAGGTCCTCGGCGGTGCGGGCGTAGGCCCACTCGTTGCAGAGGCCGGCCCCGCCCCAGTCCCAGCGGTCGGGATAGGGCATGATCTGGTGACGGTAGGTGCCCGACTCGCACATCTGCTCCTCACAGCGGTGGATGTAGCCCAGGTCGGGTTCGACGCCGGCGACCTCTTCGCCGTCCAGCGTCACGCCGACGTGGAGCACGCCGTGAGTCGCCGGGTGGTGGGGGCCGATGTTGAGGAACATCGTGTCGGTGCCGCCGGTGTCGGTCCCGTCGCCGGTATCGGTGTCGCTGGCCCGGTGATCGTCTTTCAGGGGGTTGGCGTGCTCACGCAGCGTGACGATCTGGGGCTGTTCGCCGTCGAAGTCGTGCCCGAGGGGGTGGCCCTGCCAGGTCTCGGGGAGGAGGATCCGCCGGAGGTCGGGGTGGTCGTCGTAGCGGATGCCGACGAGGTCGTATATCTCCCGTTCGTGCCAGTTCGCGGTCTCGAAGACCGGTGCGCCGCTCTCGCTTCTGGGGTCACTCGTCGGGACGGGCACGACGACGGAGAGTTCGCGGGTGGGGTCGTCGTAGCTCCGGAGGTGGTAGATGGATTCGTAGCGGTCGTCGTAGGCCTGTCCGGTCACGCAGGCGAGGTGGTCGAAACCCGCCTGGTCGCGCAACGCTCGGAGGGTCGTCTGGACTTCGTCGGCGCGCACGACGAGGGCCGGTGCGTTCACGTGGGCTTCGGTGTCGGTGACGGCCTCGGCGGGCACGACCGACAGCGCCTCGTCGAGAACGTCCGCGTCTGCGTCGTCGGCTTCGGTGGCGACTGGTCGTCCTGTCGTCTCGGCCATGTCGGGGGTTCGAGTGGTCGGACAATCGGCGTTCGGCCTCATGCATACGGGAGTTTTTAATTCGGGGGCGGTGCATCGGCCGACAATGCGCTACCTTCGGATCGCGGTGCATCAGGACGCCGGGGACCGGCACCCGATGCACGAGTTCGTCGTCGAGCGCGAGGGGTACGTGGCGTCGCGACTGCTGGAGTACACGCCCCCTGTCGAGGGGACGCGGTCGTTTCTCTTCCACATCGAGGGGCCGGTCGACCCCTACGAATCGGTGCTCGCTGACGTCGAGCGCGTTCTCGACTACGAACTGTCGCCGTGTCCCGACGAGTCGTTCTACCTCTACGTACGCGAGGAACTGCGTGGCCGTGACCGAGACCTCATCGGCGCGTTCTCACAGCCGGGGCTCGTAGGTGTGATGCCTGTCGAGTACTGTTCGGACGGGACGATCCGGCTGACCGTCGTGGGCCCAGCCGACCGGTTGCAGGAAGCCGTCGAGGAGACGCCCGAGGGGATGGACGTCGAAGTGCTGGAGGTGGGCGAGTACGGCGCTCGGGGACTGGGTGTGGGAAGTGACCTGACCGAGCGCCAGTACGAGGCTGTCGTGGCCGGGGTCGAGGTGGGGTACTACGATACGCCTCGGGAGGGGACGGTTTCGGACGTGGGGGAGCGACTGGACTGTGCGCCCGGGACGGCTGCCGAACTGTTGCGGCGTGCCGAGCGGTCGGTGATGGGAAGTGTCGTCGAGTCCGGTCCGTTCTAGGTGTTGGAGTCTGCTTGCGAGTTCTCGTCGGTGTCGGCTGAAGGTCCTCGAAACGTTCGCCAGATGTTCTTGTGGGGCCGATCGCTACTCACAAGGACGGATGAAAGCCCTCGACACGCTCGCCTGGAGAGAGGGTGACCGCTACTCACAGAGACGGATGAAAGCCCTCGACACGCTCGCGGTCGCTGACCGGGATATTCTCGCTCGGACACCCGCACCGCGCCGCACTCGCGAGAATAGGGCCCGCTCAGACGACTCCCCTACGGCGCGAGCGCACCTCGCCCTTTCAGTCCACCAGGTACCGCGACCGCCCAGCAACCGCCCAGCAACCGCCCCGCCCGGCACAGCACCGCCCTGCCCTTCCCCGGGTCGCACGGCCTCCGCGATGCTCCGGCACGTGCTCCCGGCCACAGCCACTGTGGCGCGCGCTGTCGAGCGTGCCGACCTTTTGGGAGGCCGCGAGATGGAACCGTGCGAGGGATGAGTAGCACAGGAGCGTAGTGACGAGCAACGCAAGAGGCTGGGGAGGCGTGAGGCCGGTGCGGTGCTGTGCGGGATGGAGCGGTCGCGGTACAGTGCAGTGCTGTGCTGTCCTGGTGGACTGAAAGGGCGAAGCGTGGGTGGCGCGACGCAGGAGCGCCACCACTGGCCGAACGGGGAGCGGTTCGAGGCGCGACGCAAGAGCGCCTCGAAGCGAACGGGGAGCAACGCGACCCGTGAGCTAGCGACCCGTGAGGACCGCTCGCGTTTATTCAGTCGCCTCAGCGGCCCCTATCCGCGCGGGCGGTGCCGAGAGCGCGGATATGTCGCTGAGCGACCGCGAGCGTGCCGAGGGCTTTCAGCCGTCTCTGTGAGTTGCGGTCAAGTTCGATCTCACAGCTGGCACGTAGTGGAAAAAGAGAGACCTGACAGAGACACTCGCCGAAGGTCCGATCTCAGCTAGACAGGTTCGAGAGTTCGCAGTGGGCGGTCCGGTCGAGGAACTCCCGTGGCAGGGCGTCGACCTCGCCGACCTGGACGCGCCAGAGGTTCGCGTAGAGGCCGTCGACGTCCAGCAGGTCCTCGTGGGTGCCGCGTTCGACGACCACCTCGTCGTCGAGGACGATGATCTCGGGGTCGCCCAGGACGGCCCGGACGATGGAGAGGCGCTGGCGCTTTCCACCCTCTTTTCCCGTCGAACGCACTTCGTCCCGTCGAGCAGACTCCGTTCCGTCGAGCGCAACCCCTTTGCGAACACCTCGCCAACCACCGCTATGACCCTCGCCGACAGGGAGTGGCGACTCGTTCGCGAGGAGGCCCGCGAGGGGCCGCTGAACATGGCCTTAGACGAGGTGGCTGCCGAGACGGCCGCCGCCGAGGGGACCTGTACCGCCCGGATCTACCGCTGGAAACCGAGCACGCTCTCGCTGGGCTATCACCAGGACCCCGCGACGATCGACTGGGACTTTTGCGAGCGTGAAGGGATCACCGTCACCCGCCGACCGACGGGTGGGGGTGCCATCTATCACGATTCGTGGGGCGATATCTCCTATTCGGTGGTCGCGCCGGCCGAGGACCTGCCAGGCGACCTCATCGATTCCTACGAGATTCTCTGTGAGCCGCTGTTCGACGCGCTCGCTAGTCTGGGAATCGACGCCGACTTCGCCGACGAGGAACGCCCCGCTATCTACGAGCCGGCCTGCTATCTGCGGGCGGTCCATCCCGCACACGACGTCGTGGCGGGCGGTCGTAAACTCTCGGGCAACGCCCAGTACCGCCAGCGCGATGCCGTCGTCCAGCACGGCTCGCTCACCTTCGAGCGGACGACCGACCGTCACCTCGCCTGTTTCGCCGACCCCGACGCCACGCCCGCCGACTTCGACGAGCGCGTCACCTCCGTCCGCGAGCAAGTCGACGTCACCCGCGCAGAGACGGTCGACGCACTGGAGGCCGCACTCACCGACTGGTCGGGTGCCTACGAAGGCAACTGGAGGGAAGCGGAACTCGACCGGGCACGAGCGCGGGTCGACGAGAAGTTCGCGACCGACGTCTGGACCCACGACGGGACCGACCCAGTGGCGTGAGCGCTCACGCGAAGACGAGTGCGAGCGCGACGACGAGGACGACCACGACCAGACCGAGGAGGACGCCGACAGCGACCTCTCGCGGTTCGAGCGAGGACCTCCCGTCGGGACGGCGGTCGTCCGACGCAGTCGTGACTCGCTGAGCGACGCCGGAGAGCGCTCGCCTGGTCGCTGCGGCCGCCGTCGCGAGCACCCTGCCGACGGTCCCGAGTAGCCAGCCGACCGCCGCGACGAGGCGCCCGCTCAGATAGGTCAGAAACTGGGCGACTTCCCAGGCGGTGTCGGTCGCCGGGTCGGCGCTCGCGTGACCGTTCGCCGTCCCGCTCCCGCTGGTTCCGCCGCCAGTTGCTGCACTCCGACTGGTCAGCGAGTCACCGCCGTCGGCCGCCGTGTCGGCAGTGGCCGTCTCCGCTATCCCGTCGTCACTGGCGACTTCGGCTGCTTCGTCGTCTTCATCGCCGTCCGAGTCGTCACCACGCAACTCCGCGAGCAGGTCGTCGTCGACCGACTTGAGGTCGGGGCGTTCGATGTCCTCGAGATCCGGCGTCGCGCCGGCGTCGAAGGTCCGCTTGCGGCGAAAGCGGACGCGCCGGACTTCGCCGTCCCAGTCGGTCTGGACGATGGCTTCGCCGTCAGCCAGGTCCTGGACATCGTCGGCCGCGCTGTCCCCCAGAATGCGGGAGACGACGGCGGTGTCGTTCTCCCAGGTCAGTCGGTGCCAGACCAGCCAGTCACACTGAGTGATGTAATCTTTCGAGACCGAGGCGGGGCGCTGGGAGAGTGCACACATCCCGAGTCCGCGCTTGCGGCCGCGCTTGGCGACGCGGACCAGGGTCTCGCCGACGTCGTCGAGGCCGCCCTGCTGGGGGACGAACTCGTGGGCCTCTTCGACGACGAGCAGGAAGGGGGTCCGTGCCTCTTTTTCGCGGGCGAACAGTCGCTCGACGACCGCGCCCACGAGTTCGCGGCCCTCGTCGGGGTCGTCGAAGCCGGAGGTGTCGAGGATGACCGGGACGCCCCTGGCGAGGGCGACTTTCGCGAGACGGTCGGCGTGGCTCGCGTCGACCTGGAGGTCACAGCGGTCGTCACCGCCGACGTGGAGGAGTTCGTACTGTTCTTTGAGCCCGTAGTACTCCCCGTCGGTGTCGACGAGCAACAATGGTGCCCCCGCACCGAGGAGTTCCTCGGCGACGACGCTCGCGGTGTTTGACTTGCCCGACCCGGACTTGCCGGTGATAAAGCCGCGTCCGGTGAGTACCTCGACGGTCGGCATGGAAAAGCCGTCCGCGGAGAGGGTGATCTCGTCGGGCGTCTCGCTCATTGGGACTCGATACGCGTTCAGCCGGTAAATGCTTCGTGTGTGGGACGTCTCCGGCCCGCGACGGTACCGGACCGGTCCATCGTCGACGAACGTCCGGGTCACGCGGTCGCGACGGTGGCCGGGTCGTCGTTACTCGGCGTCGGCGGCGAACTCTCGCCAGTGATGCAGGCCCCACACGCTGACGCCGGTACAGATGAGCGCCGCGGCGAGGAAGTAGAGGATGAGCTGTGAGGCGACGAGTGCGCCGGGATTGTCGAACGCGTAGACCACGCCCTCGACGGCGAGGGTGACGAGGACGAAGGCAGCGACCGAGACGGCGGTGACGGCGCTCAACACGCTGGTGCCCTGGCGTTCCCGGTCGTCCAGTCGGAAGATGGCGGCGACGAACACTACCGCCATGACCAGGACGTAGTAGGCCAGGCGCGAACCGACGGCGGGCGTCTCCGGGCTGGCGAACGCGAGCAGGCCGACGAACGCACAGGTCAGCAGTATCGTCAGGCCGGCGACGCCGAGGACGGCGCGCGTCCCGAGCACCCGACCGACCCGCTCGCGGACGCGCTGGGTGAACGCCATGTTCGTGTTCGGGGGTTCGACGGCGAGAGAATAAGTCTGGTGGGGGTGACCTGTCGCCGGTTCGTGACGCCCAATCGGACCGTGAGTCTCACCGCGGGACTCCGATACGACTTTGAGCGGGCCCGCCTACCCCACGGCTATGCTCCGGATCGGCGCACACACGTCCATCGCGGGCGGGGTGCCCAACGCGGTCGACGAACAGCTGGAGATCGGCGGCAACTGTGGACAGATCTTCTCACACTCGCCACAGGTCTGGCAGGACCCATCGATTGGCGACGAGGAGGCCGACGAGTTCCGCTCGGTCGTCGGCGAGCACGACCTGGGGCCGTGGGTCATCCACTCCTCGTATCTGGTGAACCTCTGTACCCCGAAAGACGACCTCCGCGAGAAATCGGTCGACTCGATGCAGAAGGAAGTCGACGCCGCCGACAAACTCGACATCGCCTACGTCAACGTCCACCTCGGCGCCCACACGGGCGCGGGCGTCGAGAACGGCCTCGACAACGCCGCGAGCGCACTCGACGAACTCGATATCCCCGATGGCGTGACCGTTCTCGTCGAGTCCGACGCGGGGTCGGGGACGAAACTCGGCGGTGACTTCGAACATCTCGCCGCCGTACTCGACCGGTCCGAACAGGACCTGGACGTCTGTCTCGACACCGCTCACATGTTCGCGGCGGGCTACGACCTCTCGACGCCCGAAGCTGTCGACGACGTGGTCGCGGAGTTCGACGACGTCGTCGGGCTGGAGCACCTGGAGTGTATCCACCTCAACGACTCCAAACACGACTGTGGGACGAACAAGGACGAACACGCCCACGTCGGTGACGGCTACATCGGCGAGGACGGCATGCGCGCCATCGTCAACCACGACGGGTTCCGTGACGTCCCGCTCGTGCTGGAGACGCCGACCGAGGACGGGCGCAGTTACGCCTGGAACGTCGAGAAGGTTCGAGAGTTGCGAGACTCGGAGTGAGTGACTGCGGGGATCGAGGTTGAAAAGCTAGATTCGGTGACCACACCGAACTCGACGTGGTGCGGTGAAAGCCCTCGGACCGCTCGCGGTCGCTGAGCGACATATCCTCCCTTCGGTCGGATAGGGGTCGCTCAGACGACTAAACTGCACGCGAGCGGCCCTCGCCCTTTCAGTCCGCCGGGAGAGCAAGCTCTCCCGAGCCCTGACTCGCTTCGCTCGTCAGGACGCCAGGGATGAAGTAGGTCGCACAGGCCGTCTCAGCGTGGAATAGTCGGTAGCCGATCCTACAAATTTCATCCTGGCGGACTGGAAGGGCGAGACGCGCCCGCGGGCCGCAGGCCCCTGGTTGCTGCGCGGGCAACTATCCGCGCGAGTGCTGTGCGGTGCTGTTGTTCGAGCGCAGATATCCCGCGCAGCGACCGCGAGCTGCGAGGCGCTACGCGCCTCTAATGTGAGCGGGGAGCGAAGCGACCCGCGAGCGCGTCCGAGGGCTTCCATCTCACCAGTGCGAGGGCAGTCACGACGATCTCGACTGCTCGCGGTCACGCTTGCCCCGACGTACAGGTCTATGGCGGCTCACACAGAACGACCCTCCAGTGATCCACGACGCGTTCCCGTCGGTCTCGTTGCACAACGTCGCCGAACTCGGGCCGCCCGACTGGGCCGACGGCGCGAGTCAACTCCATCGGGTTCCGAAGTCGGTCGGTCAGCAGGTCAACGTCATGGGACGCGGACGGCTCCAGGATCCGACGGGCTGTGAAGTGCGGTTCGTCCCGGAGACCGACGACGCGACCGTCGATGTGACGCTCTCGGCGTCGGACGAGACGACGGTTCACACCTTCTGGGGCGAGTTTCAGTCTGTGGACCCCGTCAGTATCGGTCCCGAGCCGACCACCCACGAGTTCTCGGTCCCCGAGCGGGTTCGGAAGCTGAACGCCCCGCCCGAGGACCTCGGTGCGTACGACCCGCGGGTCTGCCGGCTCCGCTTCGACGCGTGGGGACCGGTCGCTCTCCACGACGTTTCGGGACCCGCACGCCCGCCCGAACCCGGCGAGATTCCGGACCGGCGCTATCTCGCCTACGGGACTTCCATCACGGAGGGTGCGGTCTCGGACCCGCATCTCTCCTACGTTGCGCGAGCGGCACACCACCTCGGCGTCGACCCGCTGAACTTCGGGATGGCCGGGTCGGCCTACTGCGAGCCCGCGATGGCTGACTACCTCGCCGCCCGCGACGACTGGGACCTGGCGACGATCGCTATCTCGGTCAACATGGCCAACCGTGGGTTTACGGTCGAGCAGTTCCGCGAGCGCGCCGAGCACCTCCTCGATACCGTCGCCGGCGCCCACTCGACGAAGCCGGTCGTCGCCATCACCCTCTTTCCCTACCACATGGACCTGGTCGCGGGTGACGACGCCGAACGCGCCGCGGCCTACCGCCGGGAGTTGCGCGAGGCGGTCGCTGCCCTGCCTCACGACAACCTCTCGCTGGTCGAGGGCGGCGACCTGCTCGACACGACCGGCCTCATGGACGACATTCTCCATCCGGGTGACGACGGCATGATCCAGATCGGACGGCGACTCGCCGACGAACTCGCACCGTTGCTTGCAGATTGAACGGGCGGCTGGCATCGTTTTGAATGCAGGTTGGAACGTTCTCGATGCAACGGTCGACGCTGATCCGGACGAGGAGTCGGTGGTTGGCGAGGGTTGGGCGGTCAGCGCGGTGGGGTCGTCACGATCCGGACATAATCGACAACAATCAGTATCAGTGGTACGGGTTCCCGTGTGTGGAGAGCCGTGTCACCGAGTCCACGCCGTCGAATCCTTCGTCGAACGAGTAGAGATATTCCAGATCGCGTCTCCCCATCGACGCGACGATGACTGCGTCGGTGAGTGAGAGCTGGTCGTACTTTCTGAATACTGAGCGTCCGGCATCGAAATCCCGTTTTGGCGTGTGGAGGAGTTCGAACCCGCGGCTCTCGATGACTCTGTCGAGTGTCTCTTCGGCGACTTCGTGGGAACTCCTGGCCTGGAGGTAGTTGACGACCTCTTCGACGACGTCGCCCGGAACGTACGCCTTCGGTAGTTCGCCGCTGTCGAACGCGTTCGCGATTGCTCGCCCTCGGTCGTGGTCCTGGTCTCTCGACAGCCGGGCCGCGATCAGGACGTTCGCGTCGACGACGACGCGAGTCATTATCGTTCGCCAGCGACGAGATCGTGGTCCTCGGCCGCCTGTGTCTCCTCCCCGATGTCGACCGGTTCCAGTTCGGCGAAAGCGCCGTAGCGTTGTCCGACGACCTCGACAGAAATATCGCCATCCTCGTTGACCGTCCACCGGAGTTTATCACCGGCTTCGATATCTGCTCTCTGACGCACTGCTGCCGGTACTGTCACCGAGAAGCTATCGTTGACCGTCGTTTCGTCCTCCACTCGCTCCGACATACTGCTCAGTACGCCCGCTATCCGGAAATAATTTATCTCCTAATTAGGTCTCGATCTCGATACGCGCTCCACCGGATTCGCTCTCGGTTGCACTGACCGACCAGCCGTGGGCGGCGGCGAGTTCGGCGACGATGGCGAGACCGTACCCGGTCCCGTCGACCGTCGAGTAGCCCCGCTCGAAGACCACCTCCCGATCCCGTTCGGGGATGCCCGGGCCGTCGTCGGCGACAAAAAACCCCTCGGCGAAGTCGCCCACGGTCACGGTCAGGTCGGCCGCCCGTTCGGTGGTGTCACCGTGTCTGACTGCGTTTTCCCGAGTCGGAGACGACGGAGGGCTCGTGGAACCGTGTTCGACGGCGTCCTCGCGAGTCGAAGACGAGCGAGGGCTCGTGGAACCGTGTTCCACGGCGTTCGCGAACAGGTTCTCGAACAGGCGCCGGAGTCGCCGCTCGTCGGCGGCGACCGTCGCCCCGGTTTCGACTCGAAGCGTCGCCTCGCGGGTATCGACGGTGCGCCAGGCCTCGCGGGCGACAGTATCGAGCGGGACGGACTCGATATCGGCGCCGGCGACCGGGCAACCGGCGTCGACAAGTGCGTCGAGGTCGTCGAGGAGGGCGCCCAGTCGCTCGTGGGTGGCGGCGAGTTCCGCGACCTGGTCGTCGTCGAGGTCGGCGTCCCGACGCAGGCGGGCGAGCGCGACGTTCGCCGCACGGAGGGGGGTACGCAGGTCGTGGACGACGCCAGTGAGGCGGTCGTGCCGGTCGGCCCGCGCGGTGGTGCACCGCTCGACCCACTCGGCGAGGGCTGTCTCGGCGTCTTCGTCGGTGTCGTCGCCGTTCCGGACGCAGGCTGTCGCTCCGACGAGCGCCGTCTGGTCGAAGTCGGCGAGGTCGGCGTCGGTGTAGACGACGACCGGCAGCGTCGGGTCGCGTTCGCGAAGGGTATCGAGGAGTTCGGCACCGGCGAGGCCGCCGTTTCCACTGGAACGGCCCTCCGGGCCGGTTCTCCCGGTGTGGAATCGGAGTTCGGTGACGACGCAGTCGACTCGCCGCTCGTCGAGCGCCGAGAGGGCATCGTCGGGACCGGTAGTCGTGACGGTCGTCACCGACAGCGACCGTTCGAGCGCCGCGGCGACCTCGTCGGGGGCGGGGTCGACGACGAGGACGCGTCCGTCTCTGGCCATCGTCAGGCCAGTCGCAGGGGTCGAGTAATTCTATTTCGATCACCGACAGGTTCGGTCGCCCGGTGGCCCGCCGGACCGACCCGTTTTTGACTTTCGACGGCCATCCTCCTGGCGTGCGCCGCTTCGACGCCGACTACCTGGAGGCGACTCGTCGGGGGATGTGGGGCGACTCCCGCGAGGCGCTCGCGGATCTCGACCTGGAGCGCCGCGAGCGGGTCCTGGACGTCGGCTGTGGCACCGGCGAGTTGACGCGGGTGCTTCGCGAGGAGAGCGGCGGCCAGGTGGTCGGCGCCGACGTCGACCCCGCGCTCCTGTCGGCGGCCAGCGCCGTTGCGCCCGTGGTTCGAGCCGACGCCACCGAGTTGCCCTTCCGCGAGGACGCCTTCGACCTCGTGGTCTGTCAGGCGCTCCTGATCAACCTGCCCGACCCCGTGGCGGCGGTGCGGGAGTTCGGGCGAGTCTCGGACGACCTCGTCGCCGCCGTGGAACCCGACAACAGCGCGGTGGCGGTCGACTCGACGGTCGACGCGGAGGCGGGGCTGGCTCGTCGGGCACGTGAGCGCTTCCTCGACGGCGTCGAGACGGATGTCACCCTCGGTGCGGACGCGAGTGGGGTGTTCGAACGTGCGGGGCTGGAGGTGGTCTCGACTCGCCGGTACGACCACGAGCGGACGACCGAACCGCCCTACTCCGAGGCGGCCGTCGAGGCCGCCCGCCGGAAGGTGACAGGCGACGGACTGGCCGACGACCGCGAGACGATCCTCGCCGGCGAGACGAGCGAGCGAGAGTACGAGCGACTGTGGTCGGACTGGCGCTCGATGGGCCGGGACGTGGTCGAGCAGATGAGCGACCGCGACTACGAGCGCCGCGAGACTGTCCCCTTCTACGTGACTGTCGGCCGCGTGGAGTGATCCTTCGGTTTCGTGCCGAGCTCGGAGTCTCCGGGTCTTGGCAGCGTCGAGGGGTGAGAGCCCTGGGCACGCTCGCTCCGTGGCGGTTTACGGATATTGAAGGAGAAAGCATCGCGCTTCAGCGCGGGGAGGACGTCAAACGACGTCGCCGCGGACGGTCGCGCCCTCCTGGCTGGCGCGGTATTCCTCGACGGCCTCGGCGGCGCTGGTCGCTTGCTCCGGGTCGGCGCCGAGCATCTCCAGAGCGTCGGACAGCGTCGGGAAGACGAACTCGCCCGCACGGAGTTTCTCGAAGGCCTCCTCGCTCCGGCGACCGCTGGGAACGTCGTCCCCGGACTCCTCGCCCGACGGCCCGCTCGCACCTGCGCGCGCTCCCCCGTCGTCGACCCACAGACACGCTCCACGGGGGTCGAGCACCTGCTCGTAGTTCTCGCGAGCGAGTGCACCCTTCAGGCGCTGGGTGACGTTGTCCTCGAAACTCGCGTTACAGACCTCGAGGTGGACCGGTTCGTCAGAGAGCAGGTGGGCGGCGAGACACTTCTCGGGGGCGGCGTAGCCGTTGGCGTTGGCCCGCAGGTAGTCGGGGTGGGCTTCGGCCCAGTCGGCCCGGACCGTCTCGCCGACGCCGTCGACGCCGTAGGTCTCCCGGAACTCCTCGGTGCGGTCGGCGTCGCCGCCCATGAGGATGTCCTTGGTGAGATAGACGTCGACGCGCTTGACCGGGTCGAGCCCGAGAGCGACGTCACCGTAGACCCACACCTCGCGGACCGGTACCGGCATGCGCTCGCGTTCGACCGTCTCGACGATCCGTTCGACCGTCTCGACGGCCGCCTGACGCGCGATTGCGCTCATCGTCTCCGCTTTCTCTGCGACGGTGATAACTCTTTCAGCGTCGACTCGTTGCGGCCGACGCCCGGCGTATCCGCCACCGCGGCGAGTCGTAACTCGACCTCACCGAACACGCCTTGGAGTCGTCCTTCGACGCCCGGGACGAGGAGGTGACCGCCCGGCTGGTCCGCGACGTCGAGGAAGCCGTCGCGACCCTCGTCGACGAGTACCTCGACGCGACGTTGACAATCAGAGTAAACATTGGCGTCGATACCAGTCCGGACACGGCGGATGTGGTTCGCGTCTCGAGCGGCGGCCTCGTGCGGTGGTCCTCGACGAACTGCTGCACAACGGGATCGTCCACAACGACAGCGACCACCCGGTGGTCGAAAGGACGGTGACACTCTCTCCTCCGCGTCGTCGCTGACGACGCTTCGGGCGCACGCTGGCCTGGCGACCGACTCTGGCGGTGGGCCGCCGGGACGAACCGGGAGCGAAACGCTCACCCCCGTCGGACCGGTAGGCGGGGGCGATGGACTGTGACAAGTGCGGCGAGCCCGCAGTGATGCACGCCGCCTACTCGGGACTGCACCTCTGTGAGTCGCACCTCTGTCGCTCGGTCGAGGACCGCGTTCGCCGGCGCGTCCGCGAGGACTCCCTGATCCCCGACGACGCCACGCCCGAGAACCCGGACACCTGGGTGATCGGTCTCTCGGGCGGGAAGGACTCGGTCGTCCTCACGGAGATCCTCCACGACACCTTCGACCGGGACCCACGGATCGAACTCGTCGCCCTCTCGATCCACGAGGGGATCGAGGGCTACCGCGACGAGTCGCTCGACGCGTGCGAGGAACTCACTGCGGATCTGGACCTGCGCCACGAGGTCGTCTCCTACGCCGAGGAGTTCGGCGTGCAGATGGACGACGTCGTCGAGGACGACCCCGAGAACATGGCGGCCTGTGCCTACTGTGGGGTCTTCCGCCGGGACGTCCTGGAACGCTACGCCGAGAAACTGGGCGCGGACAAACTGCTGACCGGACACAATCTCGACGACGAGGCCCAGACGGCACTCATGAACCTCTTCGAGGGCGACGTCAAGCAGATGGCCGGCCACTTCGACGCCTCGCTCGGCCCGTTCGAACGGACGGGTGAGGGGCCACTCGGCCGCGCCCGACAGCCTCAGGACCACCACGTCCCGCGAGCCAAACCCCTGCGTGACGTCCCCGAGAAGGAAGTCGCACTCTACGCCCACCTGCGTGACCTGCCCGCCCACATCACCGAGTGTCCCCACGCCGAGGAGGCCTATCGCGGCGAGATCCAGGAGCTCCTGCTGGGGATGGAAGAGAACCACCCCGGGACGCGCCACTCGATCATGGCGGGCTACGAGAAACTCGCCGCGCTGGCGTCGGCGGCCTTCGACGACGGTGCCGCGTCCTACGGCGAATGCGAGGTCTGTGGCGCACCGACGGGTCGCGCGGTCTGTCGGAAGTGTGACCTGCTGGACGCGCTGGAAGCGTCGTGAAAAGACCTGTCGGACAGTGTCTGTCGGAGACTGCCAACGGTAAGACGCATCGCTCGGGTCGATGAGAAAGGCAGGAAAACCGGGAGTTCAGTTCGGAGTCGCCGTCAGTTGGGTCGGATGACGTCGACGCCGTTCTGTTTCTCGAGGTTCTCGCGGCCGCCGTCGGTGTGGCCGTAGCCCGTGTTGCCCGTGGACTGGTCGGCCGGGAAGTCCTCGACGTTCTGGCTGGCGTCGAACGACCCTTCGTCGACGTCCTGTAGCGCAGCCTTGGACTTGTCGGCCTGCTTCTGGGTCGTCGGCCCCAGGACCTGCGCGGACTTGACGCCGGTCATGATGGCCATGACCCGCACCTTACCCTTGTAGTTGTCCTGGATGCGCGCGCCCCAGATGACGTTCGCACTCGCGTCGAGTCGCTCGGTGATGTTCTGGGCGATGCCCTCGGCCTCTTTCAGCGCGAGGTCTGGGCCACCGGTGATGTGGACCAGTCCGCCCGTGGCACCGCGGTAGTCGACGTCGAGCAGCGGGTGGTTCATCGCGTCTTTGACCACCTCCTCTGTCTTGTTCTTGTCCTG